>Ga0213828_1000096_pt1 | contig 115911 bp, 133 predicted proteins | sample MC6MC0897MG_FD_180664 | JGI IMG/M metagenome (GOLD analysis project Ga0213828, IMG submission 180664) | Enriched soil aggregate microbial communities from Iowa State University, Ames, United States - MC6-MC0897-MG | ecosystem: Environmental > Terrestrial > Soil > Unclassified | place: USA...
TAAAATTAATTTGTAACTTGCTTCTAAGTTGCTCATGGTGTATTCGATTGTCAGTCAATACAATATACTATTTTTTAGTTCTTTGAGCAACTTTTTTTATAATGCACTACGGGTTCTTCATAATAATAACTTATTAAATAACTACCCTAATGATCTTAAAAGACAACCAGTACTTATGCTGTAAAACCGTAATACCCTATCTTTGCAAAAAAAAGCATGACATCTATAAACGAAATAAACAGCTACATACAGCCTTTAAAAAGCAGTCTCGTTAAACATGCGCTTTATCAAAAAATTAAAACGCTGGAAGACCTGCAGGTTTTTCTACAAGGGCACGTTTATGCCGTGTGGGATTTTATGTCACTTTTAAAAGCATTACAGTCAAAACTAACGTGTACCACAAGCCCGTGGTTTGCCTCACCGAACCCTGACGTTCGTTATCTTATAAACGAAATAGTGCTTGCGGAAGAATCGGACCTAACACTTGACGGTAAGCGTTTAAGCCATTTTGAAATGTATGTGGACGCCATGAAAAAAAGCCATACAAGTACAGATACACTTGAAAAATTTCTGGAAACCGTACAGACATCAGACATATTCAATGCGATAAATTCAAGTGAACTTCACCCAAAGATCAAAGAATTTCTAGCATTTACCTTTAAAGTGATACACAACGGAAAACCCCATGAAATTGCTTCGGCTTTTACTTTTGGTCGTGAAGACCTTATACCCGGCATGTTCAATGAGATGCTTACGGAATTTAAAACACAGTTTAAAGAAGCAGACCTAAGCGAGCTGGTGTATTATTTTGAGCGTCACATTGAACTTGATGCGGACGAGCACGGACCAATGGCATTTGAAATGATTGCCAGCCTTTGTGGAGATGATGCCGTAAAGTGGAGAGAAGTTGCGGAAACAGCTGTTGTATCTCTAGAAAAAAGAATCATGCTTTGGGATGCGATTGAGGAACTAATTGACCAGCAGAACCGTACCTAAAAGTTTATTGAACACCTGAAAGTTTATTAAAAAAAACAAAACCGATCCATTGAGATCGGTTTTTTTAATCAGCTCAAATAGCTGTCGTACTCTTCTTTTGAAATGGTACGTAAGCTTATCTGGTTGTAATGCTTTAAATGATCAAAAAAAACGTTACCTTTTTTAACCTCATCACTCATCTCAAACAAATAGTAATGGGAATTGATTTTAATTAGCACGTTGTCATTATTATCGTTCACGCTGTGTACAGAAGTACCTTTATCTGCCCTTACAATATAATATCCGTTGTTAATAAGGTGGTAACCGTTTTCGAATACGGTAATAAAGGTAGGATCGCCTTTATAACTTTTTAATTTTTTCACAGCTTATTATTTTTATTGTTGTACTTAAAAATACAAATTTTAGAACCAACGTAAAAAAATTGGACGTACTACCCTGTAAAATTATCCAGGAAGCCGTGCAGGCTTGGTGAATAAGTAACAAAGTGAAGGCGATCACCGACATATCCCGAAGAACTGGTTTGTAAATTATCAATTGATAAAACGGGCATTTGTAGAAAAGTCACTTATAAGCAATTCGCCTTTATTAACTCTCATTCACCGTCTCAAACCAACCGTACATATAAAAGGGCTTTTCGTTTTCATTTACACATCATACTTTTGAGTATAACTTTAAAACTTAAGATTATGAATAATCAGCCCAACAACAAAGAAAAAACATCTGAGAAAGAAGTAATTATACGTCGTAAATTCCAATTTAACGAAATATTAAAACAGTTAGACGAACTATCAAAAACACAGGATAGGCTGCCTGAAGAACCGTTCCCAAACGAGATCGTGGAACATCTGAGGCTGGAATCATATCCTATTGAAAACAGGAACGATACACCTAAGGTTTCTGCTCCAAAAGGATTTCTGCCCAGAACGAACATGAGTCCCAATCTTCCTTTAGCGAAAGGAGTTAAACACAAAGAAGGTGCTTCTTTAATAATCGATAAAAAATCCGACATTGATTTTTTATCGTATATACCCCGCCATTTAGGTGTTAAAACAGTGGTGCCAACCGTAAGCAGAAAATTACGATCAGGCATTACCCCCATGGAAAATAAAATACAGGTTACAGGGGCAAAAATGGATATGTTTCCCTGGAGCTGTATAGGTATTATCATTGTTTATTTAGATGGCAAGGCAATTAAGTCTGGAACCGGATTTATGGTTGGCCCCAACCTGCTAATGACCGCAAGCCACGTTATGCCTTGGGAACATGATGGCAAATGCACTATTAAATTTATTCCAGGTTATCATCCAAATTATCAGCCTCCCTTTGGATCTACCACTGTTTCAGACTGGTATGGAGTGCCTAATGAAGGAGATTGGGACGACCTTCTTTTTAATTCTGATGCAAATGATCTAGTAATCTGCCGAACCAATGACCCCATGGGTACCATTTGCGGATGGCTTGGAACGCAGTCGTTTGGTGATCATGACAACTATTACGATCACTTCTATAACAGTTTAGGTTATCCCGATTTTGCAAAAGGCTATCCGGTCTGTGAATTTATAGCAACGATTAAAGATGTAGACGGCGACAATACTATGCGTGAATTAGAAACTGATAATTTTGGAGGTCCCGGATGGTCCGGTGGTCCTTTATTTGGTTTTATCAACAATGACTGGCGTGCCGTAGGTGTGTGCCATGGATTTGAAGTAGAGGCTGTGATAGGTATACCTCCCTGGAATGCGAATTTAGTTTTTGCAGGCGGAAAATGGATGGTTGATCTTGTAAATTACGGTTATGCAAATTATAATTATTAAAAATAGAACATTCAATCCCATTGGAAATTTCCGATGGGATTTTGTTTTGCCTATAATGCAAAAGATTTAAAAGTAATTGCCTATAAAAAAACAAGTTTGTTTCAAAGTTTCTATTTCATCAGTTTCAACCAGCCGAAGTACTTCACCCAGTTTAGCTGATTTTTTTTTTAGCGATTGGCAATAGCAAGCGGAAAGTTTTTAATTTATATTGTTCTTTGGCAGAAATTTGTATTTTAGTTAAAAGTTTACAGCTGCAGATTAGAAATGCCTGCCCTTTAATCTTGAGTTATTTTAAACCAAAAGCAAAACATGGAAGAAAACAAAACAAACTTTTACGAAGAGGAAATTAAAGAATTGCAGAAAGGTCTGACCCCTTTTCCTGAAGACATATTTGTTGGAGACCAGTCTTGGTTACCTAACTATTTATTGCCATTAATATCTGTTGATTTGGGAATACTGCGTACCGATTTAGCAGGAACTGTACTACACATTGTTAACCCTACGGAACCCTATGAAGGAATAATTGGAGAAGAAACCTCAAATTTTCATAACGAATTTTGTGCAGAAAACTGGATTGCATTTAGACTTACAAAAGATAATAAATATATTTTTTTAGGAGATGAAGATTATTTTTTATCAGCTGCAAAACATGAGGGCACAGTTGGTACTGATTTTTTAGACCATATTAAGGCAATTAGGGAAAACTATGAAAAGGCAAAAGTAAAATATAAAGAAAAAGGTGAACTTTTACCTTGGAAAAATGACAATCCGCAGAACTTTCTTGACCGATTAGGCGGAGAAATCTGGTATGGTAACTGGACCAATACTGCACCTGTTCCATCGGCATTTGAAATGAGTATTGACGAATCTGGTGAAAATCTTCGAAACGACGGAATCTCAATTTTATACAAGGGAAAAGAATTTATGTACGTTGGTGAGGTAGCAGGGTACAACTACTGTGGAGAAGGTGCCGATTCTATTTTAACTTTTTATGAACCTGAAAGTCGTATTGTATTATTTACATATGATTGGACATGAAAAAAGTATAATTATAATTTGCGGGGCGTCGCTGATCTTGATTTTTTGTATAAGATAAGTAAAAACTGACAATAGGTTTTCATTTGTGTTTTTATGGAACTATTGACAGTTTTCCGCAGAAAAAAGTTAAAGATAGCGCTTTGATTACCCCAACACCGCAAAGCTGCCGTCTCTTTAAAGCTAGTTACAGTATCAAGAAAAAGATAAATACCGATCTAATGAAGAAATTGAAATTTACAAAGGACGAAGGTTCCGAATTCTATAAAGAACTAAACGAAAAAATTGAACAGTACTTTAATGATAAGGGAATTCACAAGACCGGCAACAAAAAGATGCTTTTTAAAATTGTACTTTATTTTAGTCTTGATCTTTTGTTTTACGGACTTATGATTACAAGTACAACTGCAATTGGTTTTTACACATTTTACTTATTGATGGGACTTTCTGTTTTGCTTACAGCATTCAACATCTCTCACGACGCGGCACACGGAGTTGCTGTAAAAAGTAAATTTTGGAACAAACTATTATTTTCACTAAGCTTTAATCTTCAAGGAAACAACGCTTACGTTTGGGGTAAGAACCACAACGAATCTCACCATCTTTACACAAACATTGAGGGTAGTGACATTGATGTATTGAACAATCCGCTTTTTCGAATGACAGAAAGCCAACCCTTAAAATGGTTTCATAAATACCAATTTATTTACGCACCTTTTCTTTATTTACTGTACTCTATTAACTGGTTTTTCTTCCGTGAAACTTTAATGCTTGTAAATTATTCAAGCAGAACCATCAAAATTGAAATTCCAAGAAATGAAGTAGTAAAACTTGTTGTTTACAAATTGCTTTATATAGGCTATATGATTATGCTGCCTATTTACGTTCTGCCATTTGGCTGGACGACCGTTTTACTGGCGTTCCTGCTTAATCACTTTCTTGTTTCACTGTTATTTGTTGGTGTTTTAGGTGTTTCGCACCTGTCTGACTTTGTTTCGCACCCGGTTCCCGACACAAACAATAAATTGAATATGAGTTGGCCAAAACTGCAAATGTCTACATCTGTAGACTATAATGCCGACAGTACATTTTTCAACTGGACTCTGGGAGGTTTTAATGCCCATGCCTTACATCATTTACTGCCTAATATCTGCCATGTTCACTATTTAGAAATCCTACCAATATTCAAAGAACTTTCACAAAAATACGGCTTGACTTATATGGAAATGCCCTACAGAAAGTCTCTTGCATCACATTTCAGGTTTTTAAAAGGAATGGGGCAACACCAACAATTTAAACCTATTCCGTTTGAGAGATAAACACCTTCATATTGCACAAGACAGCGAACTGCTGAAAACCATTTACAGACAGGTAGCTAAGCAACTCGTTGTTGATAAAACACACTTTACTCTAAAATTATGGGCAAAGTTTATTTTCTATTTCACATGTACCGCCGCTTGCTATTCTGCATTATTTACGATTAACAGTTCCATTGGTTTTGTGCTGTGTTTTGTTTTATACGGTTTCATGTTATTGCTTTTCGCATTTAATTTTTCTCATGATTTTTCTCATAACACCATATTCAAAAGCAAAAAACTAAACAACAGCTGTTTTATTTTCATTTATACAATGGTAGGTGCACATGCAGAAGCCTGGAAACAAAGACACATAAACTCACATCATTACGCTCCAAATGTTGAAGACTACGATTCTGATTTGAAAATTTCAAAACTTATTCGTGTAATCCCTGATAGCGAACACTTGTGGTATCATCGCTACCAACACATATATGCCCCAATAGCGTACATGAGTTATTCTCTGTTTTGGGTGTTTATAAAGGACTTTGTAATTCTATTTTCAAATGACGAATACACAGAAAAAAAAGGCTTTAAATACCATTTCTCATTCTGGACACAGAAAACCATTTATTTAACACTGGTACTTTTGCTGCCTTTACTGTTTGCCAAGCAACCCTGGTATTTGGTTATGACAGGTTTTTTAGCAATGCACCTTTCGCAATCACTGTTTTTGCTATTCACATTCTTTATGACACACCATGTAGAGCAGACAGAATATCCTACAACAGACAAGAACGGTTTTATTAACACATCGTGGCTTATGAATCAAATTAAAAGTTCAAACGACATGCATCCGTTCAGTGAAACAGCGAACTTTATACTTGGAGGCTTTAACAATCACATTGCCCATCATTTGTTTCCGCATTACCACCACATTCATTACCCACGACTAAACAAAATATTATACGGCATTTTATTGCAACACAACATACAACCAAATCAGACAACTTATTGGGGTGGAATAGCCTCACACTTACGACTGCTGAAAAAAATGAGCTATGCAGACAGAAAAAACAGCTTATAACATTTGTCTATCTACCCACTTCTATTTTTTAATAGCTTAATTATTATATACGACTATCAAAAAGCAGTTAGCGGAATACATCAATCCACAGGTATAAAACCTTGACAAAAGAATTAATGGCAGTCAGGTAATTCTAAATTGATAGTTTTCTTTTTTTATTGCAGATCGATATATTTAGAAAAAAGGAAAGTTACTAAAATTGTACTGAGAAAGCAGTAAGTTACAGTTGCCGCTATTTTTCCGTTTTAATGTTAATTTCATCGTTTGGAATAAAATCATTTTCCAGTTTAGAAATCACCACAACAGCAACTGCGTTTCCTATAAAATTAGTCAATGTACGGGCTTCGTTCATGAATTTATCAATACTAAAAAGAAAGATCAGTCCTTCCATAGGGAATTTATGTAAGATGGAAAGTGTTGCAGAAAGTGCAATAAACCCGGATCCCGGAACACCTGAAGCAATTTTTGTTGTAAATGTTAACACCAACAGCAGAAATAAGATATCGGTAAAAAGCAACGGAATATCATAAAGCTGTGCAATAAAAATAACCGACATTGGTAAAAAAATGGAAGCTCCCGTTAAATTAAACGAATAGCCAAGTGGTACCACAAAACCCGTAACCAATTTACCGCAGCCCATTTTTTCAAGCTTTGCAACAATTAAGGGGAATGCAGCACGGGAGGACGAAGTTCCGAAAACAACCAGTATTTCTTCTTTTATACTGATTAAAAACTTCCAAAGGCTTATTTTAAAACGCTTTAAAACAAGTCCGAAAACGACCACTATAAAAAGTGCCATTGTTATATATGTTGCTGCAACTAGTTTTCCTAAAGGCAGAAGGCTATTGATACCGAATTTAGAGACAGAGTACGCCATACCGCTGAAAGCAGCAAACGGAATAAGATAAAAGACATACATGAGTATGCTGTAAAGAACTGCTCTGAATTTTTCGATCCGTGGAACCAGTTTATATTTCTTTTCAGATACATTCAGCAGCAAACCTATGATTACAGCAACTATTAAAAGCAGCAAGGGTCTGTTTAGAACCAGAAACTGCAACAAGTCGTTATTAAAATTTGACGCAGCATAACTACCTGCGTCAGCAATATTTAAATAGTTTTTGTCGATTTTTCCCGGTTGCAGTAAAAACCCCATACCAATTGCAGAAAGCATTGCCAATGTGGTAACAACTTCAAAATAAACAATTGTTTTAAATCCCAGTCGTCCTACCCTGCGAATATTTCCTACATTGGCGATCCCAATTATTATAGTCAAGAAAATTAAAGGCTGGATCAATGGTTCAATAATGTATAAAAACCAGGTTCCGATAAACTCTGTCTTAATGCCTATTTCAGGAAAAAAATGCCCAACCAATATTCCCAAAGCTATTGCCACAAAAACATAAGTTGCCAGATTTCTGACAAACTTATTCTGTGTAGGAACACCGGAGTTTTTCGGACTGATTTTATCTTCCTCTATCATTATTCAAGAATATATTCTGCAACATATATATTCACAAATATACTATCTAAAAGCCAATTAAACCGATAATGATGGCCGTTATTAACATTGCCAGCGATGATCCCAATGCCCATTTCATTGTGAATTTTAAATGATCGGAAAACTCGACACCTGCCAAACCTACCAATAAATACGTTGAAGGCACCAACGGACTTAAAAGATGCACACCCTGCCCTATTAACGAGGCTGCTCCTATTTCTAGTTTTGAACTTCCCAAATGAAGTCCTGTTTCGGTAATTAAAGGTAATATTCCAAAATAATAGGCATCGTTACTCAAGAAAAAAGTTAATGGTGCACTTGTAACAGCCGTAATTACAGGGAAAAAGCTGCCCCATGTATCGGGAATCACAGAAATCATAGAAGCAGCCATGGCATCCATCATTTTTGTTCCCGTTAAGATTCCGGTGAAAACACCAGCTGCAAAAATCATGGAAGCAACCGAAAGGGCATTACCAGCGTGCAGTTTCAGCACCTTCTGCTGATCATCCATTTTAGGATAATTGATTATTAATGCCAGACAGAAACCTATCATAAACGAAACGGCCAAGGGCAGTATATTCAGCATCATTGAAACCAACAAACTAATCGTTAACGCCAAATTAAACCAAATTAACCCTGGTCTTTTTAACTGACGTTGCGTATTCAATGTCTCGATACTTTCAAAATATTGAGGAGAAACATCCATTTTAGCTATTTTCTTTTTTTCTTTAAGTCCCAACCAAAATGCTGCAAAAAGCACCCATACAATTCCGCCCAACATAACCGGGATCATTGGAACAAATAGTTCCGAAGCATCCATTTTCAAGGTAGTCATTGCTCGGGCAGTGGGTCCGCCCCACGGCAGAATGTTCATAATACCACCGCCCAACATAATAATTGCAGAAAGTACCAAAGGGCTCATTCCTACTTTTTTGTATAAGGGCAGCATTGCCGCAACTACAATCATATAAGTTGTTGCACCGTCACCATCTAAAGAAACCAAAATAGTGAGAATAGCAGTTCCCATGGCTATTCTTACAGGATCGCCCTTTACTATTCTTAAAATTAAATTTACCAGAGGATCGAATAAACCAGCATCGATCATTACACTGAAAAACAAAATCCCGAAGATAAGCATGATGCCTGTAGGTGCTATGTTTTTTACACCGTCCATTATAATTGATCCCAAATCGGAAGCAAATCCGCCAAAAATCGCAAATAAAATAGGAATAAGGATAAGTGCCGTTAAGGGAAACAATCGTTTTGTCATGATAAGATACATGAAAACGATAATCATTGCAAAGCCTAAAAATGTAAGCATAAGATTTATTTTTTAATTATTAATCGTTGTTTTTAGAAAAATCGAAGTTGTTCTTGAACGATACCACCGTATAATTTGCCGTATCGTCTGCCCCAACCTGATTGATGAAACCAAGTTCCAACGAACTGTTTTTTCCCAAATTGATTCCCAAACCGGCAGTAATTCTATTACTGTCAAACTGTTCGTCTTTAACCACATTCATTCTAATTTCATTTTTAAAAATTCCGTACAAAACTTCTGTTCCATCATTTTTATACAGTGGAAACTTCAAAGAAATAAGGTAGCGCAGCCTTAAAATAAAATCATCGGGATTTGTTAAAAAGCGTTCTTCTGCCCTGTAACGGTGCATTACACTCACATTCCCTACCTTGTTTCTGATGCTAAGCTGCTGATACGGACGATTTTCATACCTGATTTTCTTTTCCATTACGTCTGTATAAGGTTCCAAAATAAGAAACATGTAACCCGCAGCCGGAGAAATTCCGTTTTTAAGGTTTCGTTCCAGATAACCTGAAACCAAAAACAGACGTCCGTCTTTAACCACATCGTACGAACGATATTGGGATAATGCGGTTGCACTCCATTTTTCGTTTAATTTTGCAGAAACCGTATACTGATACCAGCTGTTTAAATTATCGGTCTGTGCAAAAACCGAAGATGTAAACAGCAACAAAAAAAATGCTTGAAATATTATTCGTAAGTTCACTTTGAGGAATTGATTTTAATTTTTAACTGACAGCTAAAATATGAGAATCGTACAAAAAGCCGTTTTATTCTCAACGAACTGCAAAAAAAATCAGTAAACGACACAAAACAAATGATTTCACACTGCGAAAAAGTTATTTTTTAATGATAAAAATTACAGTATACTTAATTTAAGTTTATATAAAATATGGTATTGATAATAAACATACTATTTCTGCTAATTGCGTTAAGGCTTCTTTTCCAGAAGAAAATCTTAAACGGATTAATGAACAGAAAATGGACTAATCTTGTTAATATACAGCATGTTATTTTCTGCATTGTTTATATTTCCGCAATTTCCTACATAGAAATAAGTACACAGCAAACATTGCTTTACGGTATTTTAAACATTGTTTTTATAGTTTCGGTAAACGCAGTTCTTTATTACGTATGCTATTCTAAACTAGTACCCGCATTTTATGAAACCAACAAGTATTCCGAGTATATTTTATATGCTTTACTTCTTTTTATTTTTTCTGTATTGCTTAGAATTTTGATTGATCCGCTGATATCGGCAGAAACATCTGTAAACCCTGCAGACGGACTTTCGCTTATAAACATTTATGCATCGCAGAGTATTGTGTTGTTAGTTGCCAGTTTTTTAGGAATATCAAAACATAAATTTTTAATTGAAAGTGACTATAAAAACTTGGAATTTGAGAAAACCGAAACTGATTTAACGCTTATAAAATCAAGAATAAACCCACATTTTCTATTAAATACGCTAAATAATATTTATGCTGGAAGTTATAAGGAAAACAGTGCATCGGCAGATGCAATCATGAACTTAAGTCAACTGCTGCAATATGTTATTTACGAAACAGGAAAAAAAAGAATCTATCTGAGTAAAGAATTTGAGATGATTACTGCACTGTCAGGACTTTACCAGCTTAAATTTAAAGACAAACTGCAGATAACATTTCACTGGCAGTCTGACGAATTTCTGGATCAGTTTGAAATTCCCCCTTCCATTTATTTTACACTTTTTGAGAATGCCCTGAAACATTCTGAAATTGGCAAAGAAAAGGATTCTTTTATTGATGTTTCGTTCGAAATTATTGATAATGAGATGGTTTTCAGCGTAACTAATTCTGTTTCACCAAAAAATAAAACTGGAAACGAATACGGTTATAAAGGAATGGGTATGAAAGATTTAGAGAAAGTTCTGATAATAGAGTTTCCAAAAAAACATGTTTTAACGCAAAAAGAACTAAATAAAACGTATTTTTCAGTTTTAAAAATCAAAATATGATTTCCCTGAAAGCAGTTGGTGTTGATGATGAGCATCCGGCTTTGGAACTGATAAAGAATTACTGCGAGAAAGCATCGGATATTAAACTGATTTCTACTTTTAGTGATCCGGAAAAGGCAATAGAATTCATTAACCAGAACGATGTCGATTTACTGATATTAGATATCAACATGCCAAACATCAGCGGATTGGAGCTGCTTCAAAAGGTAAAGAAAAACATTCTATGCATTTTTATTACTGCTGAACCCGAACATGCTGCAAAAGCTTATGAATTAGATGTTATTGATTACCTGATAAAACCAATAAGCTACACCCGTTTTGAAAAGGCCATAAAAAAAGCAAAAGAATATGCACTTTTTAAACAGTCTAAAAATGAAGTTGAAGACTATATTATGTTTAAATCTGACTATATCATAAATAAGGTAAGCCTTGACGATATTTTATGGATTGAGGGTTTTGGCGAGTATATTAAGATTGTTTCGCAATTTAAAACCTACATACTTTTACAGCGTTTAAGCAAATTTGAAGAGGACTACCAATATCTTGGCTTTGTTAGGATTCACAAGTCATATCTTGTTTTAAAAAATCATATCGAAAGTTATAACTCACGTTGCGTGATTTTAAAAAATGGAAAAGAACTACCTATAGGAAGAACCTATAAAGACAATTTAAAGCTGATTTAGAACAACTATATATCTATAAACATTTATTAATACAAATATTTATTAATACAATTTAACAACTATAAAAATGGCAGCAATTGATTTTAAACAGATTATAGAACGTTCAAAAAAGATACGCGAAAGCTATCACGAATTAGAAAGACAGCATCACGGAAGCGAATGGACTGTTGAAGAAGATGCCTTGGCTTTTTTAACAGATGCCGGTTTGGTTGGCAGACACACTATGTCACAACAAGAACGTTGGCCTGCTGCTAATTCAGAAACAGCACTTGAACATAAGTTGGGAGAATGTATATGGTGGCTTACTGTTTTGGCTGACCGAATGAACATTGATATTGAAGAAGCCACAGAAAAGTTCCTTACCAAAACTGAAAAACTAGTAGGTAATACAAAATAACAAAATGGACATAACTGAATTTATACAAGACTGGATTGAGAAAAGCAATACTTACGACACGGAAAATTATCTGCAAAAATGGCATAAAGATGCCGTTTTGGATGATCCTTCGGTTGGAAAGATTTTTAAAGGACACTCCGGCATCAAACAATATTTTAAAAGCTATTTTATAGATTACAATACACAGACAAGATTTGTTAAAATAGAAATCATATCAGACCATGAAGTACATCTGAAGGTTGAATTTACAGGTGAATTTCCTGAAAGGAAGATCTGCGGAGTATTCGAATTTATTTTAAAAGATGGAAAAATCGACACAGCTATTGCAGATTTGTTATAAGATTAATCTATTTAAACTTATCATTATAAGTATTGTAAGAAAGTTAATATCAAAAAACACTGTAAATTAACATTAGTCCTTAAATAATAACTGTAACTTTTATAGAAAGAGAAAGTGAGCGGTTACTGAATATCAATACTTATTACACATAGATAAAATAAAAAAGAGAAATACTTTCGTATTTCTCTTTTTTGTAGCGAAGACGGGAGTTGAACCCGTGACCTCAGGGTTATGAATCCTGCGCTCTAACCAACTGAGCTACCTCGCCATTGGTATTTTATTTCGGATGCAAATATAGCAGTAATTTTAATACCTGCAAAGGAAAATTAGAAATTAAAACATATTTTTTTTAATGAATTTGTTACCTTTCTGTATGTGAACAATTTAAAAATTATTCTTTAATAACTTTTCCTTCGCTGTTTTCGGTTACGTTCACGGTTTTGGTTACACGGTAGTATAAATTTCCTCTTCCGTTCAGGCTTCCGTCGATACCATTAACCGTATTGGTATAGATATTTCCTGAACCCGACGAATCTACTTCTGTGAAAAAAGCCGACAGTTCTTTTGCATTGATATCGCCAGAACTTTTGCTGTTTATTCTTACGGTGTTCGAATTTCCTTCTACCGTAATAGCCGCATCGTTTTCGGTGTTTAAATACAGATCTTCTACCTTTACCCTTAACTCCATTTTATTATTGCCGGTATTGGTCAGTGTCAGTTTCGGAATTTCGATCGCGCCCATATTTGTCAGCGTTCCCTTATCGCCGTTCATGGTAATTTCGGTAAGATCTTTAGTTGCCAATGTTATCTTTAAAGGCTCGGTTTGACTAACAATCTCGAAACCCGGTTTGCGTTTCAGCGTCAACACCTCGTTCACTACGCTTACCTGAACCAACTGATGCAGATTTGCGTCGCCGGTGGTTCTGATTGTATTTTTAAACGGATTGTTCAAAAGTTCAACAATTACCTCGCCCTCTACGACCAACTTGGTATATTTTTGAACTTTACGGTTTTTTTCCTGAACTACACCGTTTCCTTTTATCTTTCTATTTTGCGCATAACTTGTTACGGTAATGATTGAAACAAATAACAATGCTAAAAATTTTCTCATACTATTTAAATATTGTTGGTTATAAATACATCTTCCGGGAAGATACCGAACACATCTTCGGTAAAATCCAACACTTCGGAATTTACAAAATTATTCTTTAAGTCGTTCACGCCCTTTTCCATTAAAAGCGGTGTAGTGAACTTTCTGCTTACACCCAGAATATGATCGTTTACATTTACCTTAAAGAACAATTTTCCTGCCGGAGTTTTGTAATGTATAAATTTTATTATTGAAAAATTACGTTTTATTACGTTTATTTCACTTAAACAATGCGCTTTAGAAAGGTAGCTGTTGCTTGTAAATATTACATTTCCCTTACGATTGTTATAGGTATATTTATACTGGTTATTTTCTTTTTTACTTATTACTAACGTGCCCATTTTTCTTTTAATACACACAAAGCTATTCATAAATACAGTGAAATGAAACTTTGTTTTTCGTGTTTTTTTTAGTACGGGTTGATACTGCCTACACCTGATATTTTTTTAACGATTTTAAGTCGGTCGTAATTTTTGTAATCCAGATTACCCACACCCGAAATTCGCACGTTAATTTCGTCTGATGTGTTGACTTTTGCATTACCTGCACCGGTGATTTCGATATTTGCCAGTTTGTTGGTTAAGCCTTCGGAATTCAGATTTCCTGCTCCCGACATGCTTGCCTTTATTTCGTTACTTATTCCACGCAAACGCACATCGCCGGCACCAGTTACAAAAACACTTGTAATGTTGTTGAACAATTTTACATTGATTTCACCTGCACCCGAAATATGAAATTCTACGTCTTTTGTCAATGTAATGTTATTTGTTGCAACAGAACCTGCACCTGCAATTACCACTTTCTGCAAGTTAGGATTGTTCATTTTAATGATAAGCGGTGAAGATTTTGATTTATAATAGATTGATTCTTTACTTGAGATATTGATCTGACCGTCGTTATTTTCGATTTCCAGATTATCAACCAAAGTTTTATCGCCGGTAATTAAGATTTCGTTTGCAGCAACCGATGAATCTAATTCGATGTTTGCAGAAGAATTATTTGAAACCGCATTGTACGATGCCACTTGTTTTGTTTGGCTGACAATTTCGCCAGACAGTTCTACTTTTTTATTGCACGATAAAGCAAAAACGCTTAAAAATGTAAGTAATAGTAACTTCTTCATTTGTTTTTTCTTTAAAACTACAAAAAAGTATTTACATTTTATAATTGTAATGTGTTATTAATGTACCACAGATACACAGATTTAATATTTATTAAAAAACACAAACCCTTTCTTACGAAAGGGTTTGTGTTTTTAAACAGTTAAAGCCAAGCGCTTCATTAAGTTTTTATCTAAAGCGTGTTTAACGAAATCTCTGTCAATCTCGAATTCTGTAGTGTCAGAACCCGGAAGATCGTACATAGGATCGGTTAAAACGGCTTCGCATAACGAACGTAATCCGCGTGCTCCCAGTTTATATTCCAATGCTTTGTCTACAATGTACCAAAGTGCATCTTCGGTAAATGTTAAGGCAACACCATCCATTTCGAATAATTTCTGATATTGTTTTACCAAGGCATTTTTAGGTTCGGTTAAGATAGAACGCAACGTATCGCGATCTAACGGATCCATGTGTGTTAACACGGGCAAACGACCTATGATTTCGGGAATCAATCCAAAATCTTTTAAATCTTTAGGTATAATGTATTGTAACAGGTTGCTTTTATCTGCTTTTTCGTTTTCTTTAGAAGATCCGAAACCAACAGCATGAAAGTTCAAACGTTTGGTTATGATTCTTTCAATCCCGTCAAAAGCTCCACCTGCAATAAACAAGATATCCTGCGTATTTACTTCGATAAACTTCTGATCGGGATGTTTTCTTCCACCTTTTGGCGGAACATTTACTACAGATCCTTCCAAAAGCTTCAACAACGCCTGTTGCACACCTTCGCCACTTACATCGCGGGTTATAGAGGGATTATCGCTTTTACGGGCAATTTTATCAATTTCATCGATAAAAATAATACCACGTTGTGCTTTATCCACATCATAATCTGCAGCCTGTAACAATTTGGTTAAAATACCTTCTACGTCTTCGCCCACATAACCAGCTTCTGTTAAAACGGTAGCATCAACAATAGCCAAAGGTACATTTAACATGCGGGCAATGGTTTTTGCAACCAAGGTTTTTCCGGTTCCGGTTTGCCCTACCACAATGATATTACTTTTTTCTATTTCAACATCGTTCTTTAAATCAACCTGTAACAAACGTTTGTAATGGTTGTAAACCGCTACCGACAGTACTTTTTTGGTTTGATCCTGACCAATTACGTATTGATCTAAAAACGCCCTGATTTCTTGAGGTTTTCTTAATAAAACATCATCTGACAATCCTGATTCGTTTTGCGATTTTAATTCTTCTATTACAATGCCGTGTGCCTGTTCTACACAGTGATCGCAAATATGCGCATCTACACCGGCAATTAAAATATTTGTTTCGGCTTTAGGCCGTCCGCAAAAAGAACAGTTAAATCCTTCCTTCATTATAATTATTCTCTTGTTAAAACTTCGTCGATCATTCCGTATTCCTTCGCTTCGTCTGCACGCATCCAATAGTCGCGCTCTGAATCTTTATACACTTTATCGTACGGATTTTTAGAGTGTTTTGCAATGATCTGATACAATTCTTCTTTTAATTTCAACATTTCTTTCAGGTTGATTTCCATATCGGTTGCAACACCCTGTGCCCCGCCCGACGGCTGGTGGATCATAACGCGAGAATGTGGTAATGCCGAACGTTTACCATCGGCACCGGCACATAACAATACCGCACCCATTGATGCTGCCATACCTGTACAGATTGTAGCTACATCGGGCTTAACGAACTGCATGGTATCGTAAATTCCCAAACCTGCGTATACGCTACCACCCGGTGAATTGATATAGATTGAGATGTCTTTAGAAGCATCAACACTTTCTAAAAACAGCAATTGTGCCTGAATAATGTTTGCTACATAATCATCTACACCTGATCCAAGGAAAATGATACGATCCATCATTAAACGCGAGAAAACGTCCATAGACGCAATATTCATTGGGCGTTCTTCGATAATGTAAGGCGTCATACTGCCTGTTGGTGTCATGCTGCCCACGATTTTATCGTAGTACATATTATTTACCTTATGGTGCTTTGTAGCGTATTTTTTAAATTCTTTTCCGTAATTCATATTTTACTTTCTATAAGTTATAAAAAAACAAGCGTCGAAACAAACTGTTCGACGCTCAAATATACTTAAATTTTCGCAGAAAATTATTCTCCGTAAACCTCTTTAACGAAATCTTTGTAAGTTACTTCTTTTTCACTTCCGCTTACTTTTTCAGTAAACAATTTCATCATTTTATCGTTCATCAACTGCTCAGAAATACGTTTTACTTCTTCTTGGTTTGATAAAACGCGCGATACGATATTGGTTACATCGTCTTCTGACGGCTCTAACTGACCGAACTGTGCCATTTGATCTTTGATTAAGCCTGAAGTGTAATCTTTAATCTCGTCAAAAGTAATTTGTAAACCATTATCGGTGATAATTCTACCTTCGATTAACTGGTAACGCAATCCTTTTTCAGATTTTGTGTATTCTTCTTCTGCCTGCTCTACAGTTAAATCTGTTTCACCTGCCGTTTGTAACCATTTGATTAAAAATTCTTTAGGTAAATCGAATTTTGTATTATCAACCAATGCTTCTACTGCATCGTTCATGAATTTTTGATCAGCCTGTTGTGCGAATTGTTTTTCGGCATCTTCTTTAATACGTGTTTTTAACTCGTCTTCTGAAGTTACTTTACCTTCACCAAACAATTTATCGAAAAATTCCTGGTTTAATTCTGCTTTTTCTTTAGTTGAAATTTCTTCGATTGTAAAAGTTACATCAACATCCAATCCGTGAACTTTATCGTGATCAACTTTTAAAACGTCCATTAATTTATGGTCGTCTTCAAACAAACCTTTTGTAGAAATGGTAACCTCATCGTTTACTTTTTTACCGATGAATTTCTTTTGATTTGTTTTTGTACGGATATCTGCAACGTTGATAGTTGTTTCGTTTTCGATACCTTCTTCCTGGCTAGAAACTTTTACGCGGATATCGTCACCTTCTTCAACTTTTTCTTTAGAAATTAATTTTCCGTATTGTTTCTGAATGTATTCAACCTGCTCATTCACCATTGCTTCATCGGCAACGATTTTATATTTTGCTGCAGTTTTAGCAGCATCTAAATCAACCGTAAATTCCGGAGCTAAACCTAATTCAAAATCAAAACTTAATGTATCAGCATCCCAATCGATATCTTTTGCAACAGGAAGCGGATTTCCTAAAATATCCAACTTTTCTTCGTTTAAATAATTACTTAAACTTTCCTGTAACATTTTGTTCACTTCGTCGAACATAATTGCCTGTCCGTATTGTTTTTTCACCAATGCAGCAGGTACCTGACCTTTTCTGAAGCCCGGGATATTCGCGTTTTTTCTGTAATCTTTAAGAACTTTTTCAACGTTCGCAGCAAAATCTTCTTTTGCTAAATCAATTGTAATAACTGCGTTTAACGCATCTACATTATTTCTTGTGATATTCATTGTAAATTTTGTTTCTAACTAAAATTGGCTTGCAAAAATACATTATTTTTACAAGCCAATCAAATTTTTAAATAATTGAATATTAATTATTAGTAAAATTAATCTTCGCTGCCTATCCCTCCTACTATTGACTGAACAATAGACAAAACCAAACTGAATAACAGTGCAGGCCAGAAACCTTCTACATGAAAGCCGCCAACGATATAACCGCACAACATTATTATTAAAGCGTTGATAACAAAAAGGAACAAACCTAATGTTAATATGGTTACCGGAATAGATATTAACTGCAATATTGGTTTAACTATAAAGTTAAGCAATGCCAGTACAATTACAACGATTATTGATGAGCCGAAACCATCGACACTTATACCCGGTAAAAAATTCGCCAGCAGATAAACAATTACTGCCGTTACAATTAAATTGATTAAAATTCTCATAGCTTATAATTTTAATTTGATGCTTTTATTGTTACACCCGGATAGTTACCAGGAACCAACATTGGCAACTGTGCCTTGTAATGTTCGTTGATTACTTTAACTATTTCGTTAGCCACGAATGCGTAACCACGCGGGTTAGGATGCACACCGTCTAAAGAGAATAATACTTTATTCATGTTTGCCGTACCTTTAAAGTAATCTGCCGTGTACCATTGTCCATCGCCTAAACGAATACCTCCGGTTAAGTAGCCCATAATAGCGTTCATATCAGCAATTGCCAGTTTTTTTGAACGCGCAGCAGCATAAATTGCATCGTTAAACTTATCGGTAGCTGTTTTAATTTCTCTTTGTTCTGATGGAATCAACACATATTTATCTTCTAAAGCAAAAGTTACACCTATTTTACTGAATAATTCTTTGTAAGGTGATGGAACATTTGCAAAAATAGGAGCCGTTGATGTGGTACCTATTACCGAACTTGTACCCAATACAAACAAATCGTTTTGAGAAGCATGACGTACCTGTCCGTACAATTGTCCTAATAATCCTGCAATTGGCGCCAATTGCTGATTTTGTGAAGCAACTGCTGTAATTTGCTGTGATAAATCGGTTAATGTTTCATCTTTAATCAACAAAGCATTTCCTTCTGTTTTAGAAAATGTATTAATACGGTTACCCTGCCCCAAAGCGGTAAGAATTTGTTTTAAAGGACCTAATAACTGTGTATTTAACTGATCAACCGTTGCCGCACCACCTAAAGCTTCTACCGTTAACGGATTGTAAGGAACTGTTGTAAAATGCGGGATAGACGTTACATAAGGAATGGTTGCAACCACACCTTTTGCACCTTTGCTTGTTAATGTATTGGTTATTGTTGTGTAAACCGATGCAAAAACCTGCGGATCGGTAATATCATTACTTCCGTAAGTAGAAGGATCCATATTACCTTCCTGATTTACACCCACACCACCTGATAAAGCATAAGCCAACACATCGTTAGAACCAATCCAGTTTGTAAAAAACGTCGGGTTCATACTCATTGCATCGCTTAAAACCGTAGTATTTGGGCTGGTAGCATGACGTACGAAGTAAGGATTTGCTTTTCCTGTAGCTACATTAGCCAAATTGCCATAGCCTGGAGCCAGTAAATGGAACGATTTTGCTCCAGGAACTCCCATATTATTATAAGCTTTAGCCTGTAAATTACTAATTTCTATGGTTGGCGTCCCTGTTAAATTCTGCGGACCACCTGTTGACATGTTAATGATTAAACGGGTAGCAGCTGCCTGCTGACCCATTAATAATAATCCTCCCAAATCATTGGTATCGTCACTGAACGACGGTTGTGAAAATGATCCACCGCCAACTACAGCAAACTGTTTTGCCAGTAAATTAGGGAACGAATACTGCTGACCCGAACGATAAATGGTTCCGTCCATATAACCCGAAGTCAATGAATTTCCCAATGCAACGTAGGTTGTAAAATCGGCATCGCCTTTAGAGTATGTTTCGTTTGTAACCTCGTTTTCAAAATCTGGTTCGCAGCCAGCAAAACCAATTGCACATGCTGCTAAAAGTATAGATTGATATTTTTTCATAATGATCGATTAAAAGTTGTATGATAAACCTAAACCTAAAGAATATGCCGATGAGCGGTAATCACCACCAAAAGAAACATGTGTACCGTCTTCTATATAATGATCGTACGAGTTTTTGGTTTCTTTAAAGTGTAATGCGCTTGCAGCAAAATCGATTCCGAATTTAGGCGTAACCTGATAAGTGAAACCTACAGTTCCTGCCAAAGCATCGTTACGAGGTGTTTCTGGTGCGAAATATCCATCCTGTACAGGCGATATGTCATAATAACCACCTATACGAGCAGAGAATTTTTCAGAAGGTGCAAATTGCAAACCTCCACGCATTGTTCCGCTGCTTTTATAGTTACGAGGATTAACTGATGTTGGGATTGCAGGGTTATCAAAATCAATAACCAAATTATCATATGCTTTCCAGAACGTGTGGTTGTAATCTACAGCAGCCAACCATTTTTTGTTGATCTGGTAAGAGAAACCAATAGTCAATTCGGCAGGTAACGGCATGGTAGCATCGAACTTTCCGTTGGTATATGTTCCTCCCAAAAAGCTCGGCATATCATGAAACTTCGCATCGCCGCCTTCAACTTTCATATCGATCTGCGAACGGTAATTCACACCAAAAGTAACATAATCATCCAAGCGTGCAGTTACCCCAAGGTTGTATCCCCAAGCACTTACACCCGCAGCATCAATGGTAACATCAGAACGATTTCCGTTTTCATCTACCATACTTCTCGAAAGATTTCTGTTGAAGGTTACGCCACCACTTACATAAATTAATCCGGCACCCACACTGATGTTGTCGGTAATTTTGTACGATACCGTAGGTTGAACGAATATTGCCTGTAAATCGATGTTGTTTACCAGGTGCGATCCCGGCCAGTCACGGTCCCACTCTACCGAACTTCCGTACGGAGTATAAACAGCCAAACCGACAGAAAAACGATCGGTAGCCTGATAATTTCCGTAGAAATAAAACGGAGTTCCCGTATTTGTTGTGGAATTAGACCAGTTATAGATAGAATTTTGAAACTTTACGTTAGATACCAACGCTGTGGCACCTGCAGAAAAACTCCATTTTTTTTTTAAAAAAGTACCACTCGCAGGGTTAAAGAACATACTTTCGGCATTTTGACCGATAACGGCAACACCTGTATGTCCCATTGCCAACTGGCGCTGACCCTGCATACTAATGCGGTAGCCGCCGGCAAATGTGTTGGTAGCCAAGAGCGATAATAAAGAAATAGATAAAATTTTCTTCATAACTAAACTTTTATTTATGTTAGTATCCCAAATATAGGACATTTTACAAAAGTTTAAAAACCATTGAAGAAAATTACATAATTATTAATTATTTGTTAAATACTAACAGAATTAATTATTATGCACGCATATTATTTTAAAAATTCGATTGATTTGTCAAAGAATTCGGTTGGATTGTCTGCATGCAACCAATGTCCCGCATTTGAAACCGTTTGAATTACCGCATTAGGAAAATGTTTACTTATTAATTCCGCATCTTCTTCTGTAATATAGTTTGAATTACTTCCGCGCAAGAACAAAACCGATCCGTTAAAAACATCAGAATCCTTTAACGCTTCACCAATTGCTTCTTCGTCATTATTGAAAGCATCTAAATTAAATCGAAAACCCAACTGTTGCGGAGTTATACGGTAAACGTTTTTCATTAAAAACTGCACGACTCCAGGTTCGGTTACATGTTTTTCAATAGTTTCCTGAACTTCGTTACGAGAAGGATTTGTAGAGAAATCAACTGCGTTTAAAGCTTCCATTACATCCTGATGGTGCGGTGTGTAATATTTAGGCGAAATATCGGCAACGATTAATTTATCAACCAATTCGGGATACATTACTGCTAAAAACATAGCAACTTTTCCGCCCATTGAATGTCCGATAACATCTACCTTATCCAGATTATTAGCTTTACAATATGCCACAATATCATCTGCCAGTGCCTGATAGTTGAATGTATCAGAATGAAAACTGCGTCCGTGATTGCGTAAATCCAACAAATGCGCAGCGAAACCGTTTTCTGCATATTTTGCTCCCAAGGTTTTCCAGTTATCGCTCATTCCTAAAAAACCGTGTAACACAAGCAATGGTTTTCCAGAGCCTTCTATTTTGGCGTATAATAAATTGTTCATTCTTTTATTGTAAATCAATTACTACAAATATACGAAAAGGATTATTTTCAACTGAATAAATTACTTACGAAAAGTTCACTATACAATTAAATAGTTAATTTTTAATATATTTGTTAGTAATCACCCCTTAAAAACAAAAAACTTATGAAAAACGCCATACTTTTATTTGCAATTTTTTTAGTAAGTCAATTACAAGCACAAACACCTTTAACAGGCACTAATTGGTATTTAACCAAAATAGAAGAAAACAACCAAGTTGAAAATGTACCAATCTCTAGCAACGGTAGCACTGGAGGAAATTGGCATTTGTATATTGTTCCGCCTGTTTCAGAAAACATTGGAGGTTTTACAAGTACTTACTGTTCTAGTTTTATAGGTCCGATTAATATAACTTCAACAGGTTTTTCCTTTTCTATGGGGCAGATTAGCCTTACTTTGAACATGCCTTGTGAATGGATGACAACTGAAGAAATTCAATATTTTAGTAAATACTATAACTTTTACGAGAATTACCGAAATGATACTTTTACGTACCTTATTCAGAATTACGAGTTAGTTATAACAAACAAGACAGGTAACAAAGCGTATTACAGCAACGCGCCTTTAAGCAATAAAACTTTTGAAAAGTTAGATAAAGAAATAATTCTTTATCCTAATCCTGCAACGAGTGAGTTGTTCATTAAACTGTCTGAAAACGAACAATTAAATTCAGTAAAAATCTTTAATACAGAAGGAAAAGAAGTAAGAAAAGCTTATTCAACAATTGTGGACATTTCTTATTTAAGTTCCGGAATTTACTTTCTAGAAATAGAGATAAGTGGTATAAAATACAACCGTAAATTCATTAAAAAATAGAAACAAAATAAAAGCCTGTAGTTTGATATAGGCTTTTATTTTTATCAAACTATCCTCTCAATTTTTGATTATAAAGGCACACCACATTTTCCAATCCTAAATAAATAGCTTCAGAAATTAATGCGTGACCAATAGAAACTTCTAACAAACCGGGAATATTCTGTTTAAAAAATTCGATATTATCCAAACTTAAATCGTGTCCAGCGTTGATTCCTAAATTTAAACTATTTGCCAGTTCGGCAGCTTTGGCATACGGTTCAATTGCCTTTAAATTTCCTAAACCATATTGGTGTGCAAAGGCTTCGGTGTACAATTCAATACGATCGGTTCCTGTTTCCTTCGCCCCTTCGATCATACTTAAAACCGGATCAACAAAAATAGAAGTTCTGATCCCATTACGTTTAAATTCGGCAATTACTTCCTTTAAATATGCCTGATGTTTTACGGTATCCCAACCGGCGTTCGATGTAATGGCATCAACAGCATCGGGCACCAAGGTAACCTGCGTAGGTTTGCATTCTAACACCAGATTCATAAAATTATCCATCGGGTTTCCTTCAATATTGTATTCGGTATGCACCACAGACACCAAATCACGCGCATCCTGATAACGCACATGTCGTTCATCTGGTCGCGGATGCACCGTAACACCCTGCGCACCAAAACGCTGAACATCGGCAGCAACCTTTAACAAATCGGGAACATTACCACCGCGCGCATTACGCAATGTGGCAATTTTATTGATATTTACAGATAATTTTGTCATTCTATATTTAATTTATCAACAAAAATACAAAGTAAATTGGGTACAAAACCGATTATTTTAATTATTTTGCAATGAATTTTACCGTTATGAAATCGATACAAAACCTGATTAAACACAAACCAAAGCCTTTTACTTTTGATACTAAATTCAATGACATTGTTGAATTTATAGAAGACAACCAATACAGTCATTTTCCGGTGTTGGAGCAGGATGTTTATGTAGGATCTATTGCCGCATTAGACATTCAGCCGTCTGAAAGTAAAACCGTGGGCGACTACCGTTATGCGCTGCAACCTTTTTTTGTTAGGAAAGATGCCAGCTGGTTTGAAGTTTTAGAGAAATTTGCACAGTTTGACTGTAATATATTGGCGGTTTTAACCGATAACAACAAATATATAGGATACTACTTTCAAGAAGATATTCTGCCTTTTTTAAACAGCACTCCATTTATGAAAGATGCCGGTTTGGCAGTTGTTGTACAAAAACATTATTTGGATTACAGCATCAGCGAAATTGCGCAGATTGTAGAAACCAACAACTGTAAACTGCTGGGCGTTTTTGTATCTGAAATGAAAAACCAGACGGCACAAATCACTATAAAGGCATCGGCAGGAAACATCAATGAAATAATTCAGACATTTCGTCGTTTTGGATATGAGATCATATCAGAACACAATCAAGATTCCTATTTAAACGAATTAAAAGACCGTTCGGCTTATTTAGATAAATTTTTAAACATTTAACAAGGTATGAAGTTTGCCATTTACGCTCAAAATTACAAACCCAACTATAAAGAAATTATAGAAAAATTAGTACGTGCCCTGAAAGCGCACAATGCTAACGTAATTTTTGAAAAAGAGTTTTACAAGCTTTTGGTAGAAAACAATGTTTTGAATTCTGATTTTGATACGTTTTCATCGCACACCGATATAGACGACGACACCAAATTCTTTGTAAGTATTGGCGGTGACGGAACCTTGTTGCGTGCAGCAAATTTCGTAAAAAGTAAAAACATTCCTATTATTGGTGTAAATGCAGGAAGACTGGGTTTTTTGGCAAATGTTCAACAGGAAGCCATTGGTTTTTTAATTCCGCTTTTATTTTCAAACCAGTACACACTGTCGCGCAGAACGTTGTTGCAGTTGGATGCTCCCGATGAAGCTACTTCTAAATTCAATGTGAATTTTGCATTGAACGAAATTACCGTGACGCGAAAAAACTCTACATCGATGATTACGGTGGAAGCCTACATAAACAACGAATATCTGGCAACTTATTGGGCAGACGGAATTATAATATCTACACCAACAGGCAGCACGGGATACAACTTGAGTTGTGGCGGACCTATAATCACACCCGACAGCAACTGCTTGGTAATAACGCCAATTGCACCGCATAACTTAACTACCCGACCGTTAATTATCAACGACCGCAGTAAAATTAAAATGAAGGTAAGCAGCCGCGAAGCGCAATTTTTATTATCGCTTGATTCGGAAACGGCAGCCATAAGCAACGATTCGGAAATAGAAATATCGTTAGCCAACCATACGGTAAACATGGTAGAATTTCCGTCGGTAACTTTTTTACGAACCCTGCGCAGTAAATTATTGTGGGGAGAAGACAAAAGAAATTAAACAGTATTTCACAAAATACATCATAATTATAAAATATATTCGTTTACATTAGTATATTTGCAAATTAGTCATAAAATGAAAAAAAAACTTTTGACCATATTAACTATTTTAGGTGTTTGCACAACAGCTCAAAGTCAGATACACGAACTTGGGGTAACTGTTGGCGCAACTAATTATATTGGTGACATTGGATCTACCAAATACATAAATCCTACCGATATGGGTTATGGTTTTCAATACCGTTGGAACAAAAGTGCAAGACATTCATGGCGTGTAAACTACACCTATATGCCTATATCGGGCAAAGATGCAGATTCTGATATGCCTTTAAGACAAGCACGCGATCTTTCGACAAAAAATAATTTGAACGAATTGATGCTGGGTTTAGAATTCAACTTTTTTGAATTTGATCTGCACAACGACTGGTTTGCCTTTACGCCTTACGTGCATACAGGTATTGCCGGAATATCGTACAAAGAATCGTATTTTAACGAGTACGCAAAACAAATAGAAAAAGACACCGAATACGCACTTGCCATACCGGTAACGTTAGGCTTAAAAGCATTGATAAACAAAAAACTGGTTATTAGTGCCGAAGTTGGTGCACGTTATGCCTTTACCGACAATTTAGACGGAAGCAATCCTGCAAACCCGTCTACAAACATTGTAGCGTTTGGCAATACAAATTCTAAAGACTGGTATGTTTTTTCAGGTATAAACATTTCGTATACCTTTGGTAAAAACCCTTGTTACTGTGCCCCAAGATAAAATGAAAGAAACTACACTTATTCCCGAAAAACTACCTCAACATCTGGCTATTATCATGGATGGTAACGGCAGATGGGCAAAACAAAAAGGTTTTTTAAGAACAATTGGTCACGAAAACGGCGCAACAGCAGTAAAGCGTACCGTTGAACAATGTGCCCGTTTGGGAATTCCTTATTTAACTTTATACGCATTTTCTACCGAAAACTGGAACCGTCCGAAATTCGAAGTAGACATGTTGATGAAGTTATTGGTTAAAGCGTTGAAAAAAGAAGTAAAATCGCTCCACGAAAACAACATAAAATTAAACGCAATTGGTAATTTAGACCTTTTACCTTCGTCAGTTCGCAAAGAATTAACAGAAGTTTTAGAAAAAACCAAAAACAACACGCGTTTAACACTTTCGCTTGCATTAAGCTACGGCTCTAGAAATGAACTACTTGAAGCTACTAAAGAGTTGTGTAACAAAGTTAAAAATAATATAATTTCAATAGATGCTATTGACGAATCGGTTATTAATAAGCATCTTTACACCCATAATTTACCAGACGTAGACTTATTAATAAGAACAAGCGGCGAACAGCGTATAAGCAATTTTATGTTATGGCAGATAGCCTATGCAGAATTGTATTTTACCGAAGTTTTATGGCCCGATTTTTCTAACGAACACCTTCACCAGGCGTTAGAAACCTATCAGAACCGCGAACGTAGATATGGTAAAACAAGTGAACAAATCAATAAGTAATTTTAAAGGAATGCATCGCAAAAAATTAAAATACCTTTTTCCATTATTAGTAAGCTTTGCTGCGGCAAACGCACAAGAGCAACCGGTAACAACACAAACCGGTAACAGTGATGCTGCCCAAGAAACATTAATTCCCGAAACAGACCCGAATGCACCGCGCAAATACCGTTTGGGAGCCATTAAAGTAACAGGAAATTATCATTTTAACGAACTAACTATCTTTACCTATGCAGGTTTAGAAAAAGGTCAGGTAATAAACCTTCCGGGTGAAGAAATTTCCGATGCCATTAAAAAATTATGGAAAACCGGCTATTTTAGCGACATCAACGTGTACGAATCGTCTGTTGCAGGTGATGTTTTAAATCTTGAAATCTACTTAAACGAATTACCACGTCTTAAAAATGTGGAAATTAACGGTATTAAAAAAGCCAAAAAAGAAGAAATCTTAAAAGATTTACAGTTGGCAATGCCTGCTTCATCTACCACTTCTGGAAAACAAGACAAGAAGATAAAAATTATCGAAGGTAAAATTATCAATGATAACCTTATCTCTACCACCAAAAACTATCTTACCAACAAGTATAAAAAAGACGGTTTCTACAACACAAAAGTTACGGTTAACCGCAAATTAAACGACGATAAAAAAACAGCCGATTTAATTATAGATATTGACAAAGGCAGCAAAGTACGTATCTCTAAAATTAATTTTGAAGGCAATACACAGCTTACCGATGCAAAGTTGCGCAAGGCAATGAAAAAGACCAAACAAAAGAGTCCCTTAAACCCTATGCGTATTTTTAATCCTTCTAAATTCATAGAAAAAGAATACAAAACCGACCTGGCAAATGTAATTGATGCCTACAAAGAAAAAGGATATCGTGATGCCCGCATTACAGAGCAAAAGGCAACCTACAATCCTAAAAAGAACAATGTAGCCATAAACATTAATTTAGAAGAAGGTAAAAAATATTATATAGGCGATATTCGTTTTATAGGGAATACAGAATATCCGGATCAATACCTTCGTAACTATGTGTTAGGTGTAAAAACAGGAGATGTTTACAACGGTCCTTTTCTTGAAAAGCGCGTACGAGACGTAACCAATCCCGATGCTAAAAACATTGAAAACGAATACCAGAATGCCGGGTTTTTATGGTCGCAAATCAATTTGGTTGAAACCGCTACCCGCAATGATACCATCGATTTCGATATCCGTATTATGGAAGGACCAATTGCGCGTTTTAACAACGTAACCGTTTCTGGTAACGATAAAACCCATGATTACATTATTTTACGTGAATTACGTACACTTCCAGGACAAAAATGGAGAAAGGCAGATGTAGTAGAATCGGTTCGACGTTTAGGAAGCATGGGTATTTTTGATGCTACCGCATTGAACCCAGATGTTAAAAACCCTGATCCTGTAGACGGTACTGTTGATTTGGATTACCAAGTTGTAGAAAACGGTCAGTCGCAGGTTGAAGTCCAAGGTGGATACGGCGGTGGTACTTTTATTGGTACATTGGCATTATCGTTCAACAACTTTTCGGCACGAAACCTTTTCAACAAAGACGCTTATACACCTTTCCCAATGGGAGATGCACAAAAAATGTCGTTACGTTTACAGGCAGCTACCTATTTTCAAACGTATAGTTTAAGCTTCTCTGAACCTTGGTTTGGTGGTCGCCGCCCTATTTCGTTATTCGGATCGTTATCATACACAAGTCAGAAATCATACAACTTTAGAACAAGAGATATTGACCGCAGCCAAGGATTAAACATTTCTACTGCAACAATTGGTATAGCAAAACGCTTGTTAGTACCAGATGATAACTTTACGTTGTCGCACTCGTTAAGTTTTCAGTATTATGAGTTAAACAATTATACATCTAACTTCTTTGCTTTCAGCAACGGTGTATCAAGAAATTTAGCTTATACTGTAGAGCTTTCACGTGATAACCGTGGAGGAATCATGCCTGCAATTTACCCGCAATCAGGAGCTTTTTTAAGTGTTTCCGGTAAATTTACAGCTCCTTATTCTTTATTCAATAATGTTGATTACAAGAATTTAGAGAATATGGAAGAGTACAAATACAGAACATCAAGTGTACAAACTAATCCTGTTACAGGTGCAGATATTCCGGTTGGTACGTATTTAGATGCAAACAATATGCCTGTTTCAGATTACCGAAATGCAAGAGTTGATCAGGATAAATTGAATCAGAAAAAATTCAACTGGTTAGAGTATTATAAAATTAATTTTAAGGCAGACTGGTACACTACCATTGTTGATAAATTGGTTTTACGTACACAAGGGCAGTTTGGTTTCTTGGGAGCTTACAGCAATGACCGCGGTATCATTCCATTTGAGCGCTATTATTTAGGTGGTGGCGGAATGATGATGAACAGTATGGACGGAAGAGAGAATGTTGCGTTGCGTGGATATGGCGATAACACTCTTACACCAAGAGAATTTGACAATCAGTTAGGATACGATAGAGAAATAGGTGGTACTGTATACAATAAATTCTCTGTAGAATTACGTTATCCTGTAGCATTAAAAGGACAAATGAGTGCGTATGTATTGTCATTCTTCGATGCAGGTGCTGCATATGAAGGGTTTAGCAACTACAATCCGTTTAAACTACAACGTTCGGCAGGTTTAGGTGTACGTGTACATATGCCAATGTTTGGTTTACTTGGTGTTGACTTTGGTTATGGTTTTGATAACGTACCCGGAACAAACCAAAAAGGCGGATGGCAACCACACTTTGTGTTAGGTCAACAATTTTAATGGCACACATTTTGAATAATTGTTTTATATGAAAAAATTAGTTTCTTTTTTACTTATCTGCTTGTGCAGTGTTGGATATGCTCAAAAGGGTCGTATAGCTTATATCGATTCCGACTTTATCATGAGCAAAATGCCCGAGTATGAAGAAGCTAACAAAGAACTGAAGAAAAGAACAGCAGAATGGGAAGCTGTTATTGAACGAAAGAAAAAGGAAATTAAAGATTTAAAAGATCAGTTAAATGTTGAACGCCCTTTGCTTACCCAACAATTGATTGATGAGAAGGAAGAAGATATTCAGGTTATAGAAAAAGAATTATTAGATTTTCAGCATGAAAAATTCGGTAAAGACGGATCTTATTTCAAACAAAAATTAGATTTGGCAAAACCTTTACAGGATCAAATATCAACCATAGTTGAAGAAATCGCCAAAAAGAAAAGATATTCATCTGTAATTGATAAATCAACAAGTAGTGAAACTGCGCTTCTTTATGTGAATTCTTCAGACGAAATTTCTGATCAGGTAATTCGCAAGCTGGAACAAACCAGAAACAAAAGCAAATTATCTAAAAAAGAAGTTGAACAACTTGAAATTGCCGAAAGACAAATTGAAGTCAAAGAACGCCAGCGTAGCAAACGCGATGAATTAGAAGAACGCCAGCGTTTAATTGAAGAAGAGAAAGAGGAACTAGCAAAAACGCAAACTTCTCAACAAAACTCAAATACAAATCCGGAAGAATCGCTAGAAGAAAAACGCAGACGCGAACAGTTAGAAAAAGTAGCTGCAGCAAAAGCCGAACGCGAGCGTATTAGAGAAGAAAAGCTGAAAGATATTGAAAAACGTAAAGCTGACATCCTTAAAAAACAGGAAGAGGCGCGTTTAGCAAAAGAAAAAGCGCGTGAAGAAGCACTAAAAAACAGAGAAAATGCAGCTAACGGCAGAACACAGCAACAGTCATCCACTAATTCTAAACAAATATCTGAACGTGCACAGCAAATAAAAGATCAGCAGGAACAAAGAAGAAAAGAAGCAGCCGACAAAAAGGCAAAAGCTTTGGAAGAACGTAAAAAGATGATCGAAGACCGTAAGAAAAAGATGGAAGAAGACAGACAGAAGCGTTTACAAGAGATTGAAGATCGCAAGAAAAATAAATAATAATTAAAAAAAATAAGTACCTTCGCGGAGGTTTTATAAGTTGAATTAAATTAAAAATCGAAAATGAGAAAATTAAGAAATTTGTTTTTAGCGGCCATTGCAGTTGTTGGTTTTAATGTTGTAGCACAAGCACAAGAAGTTGCTCACATTAACGTATCAGAATTAATTCCGGCAATGCCAGAATCTAAAGCTGCAAAAACTGAATTAGAGAAAAAGAGTTCTACACTTGATGCTTCTTACAAAACAATGGTTACAGAGTATCAAACAAAATTAACCAAATATCAAGGTGAAGCTCCTACTGCTGGTGATGCAGTAAATGAAACACGTGGTAAAGAAATGCAAGATATGCAGGAAAGAATTATGCTTTTCGAAAAAAATGCAGAGAAAGAATTAAGTGACAAACAACTTGCTTTAATGAAACCTATTATGGATAAAGCACACGCAGCTATTCAAAAAGTAGCTCGTGCTAAAGGTGCTAAATATGTATTAGATTCAAGCATTGGTGCGGGAGTATTAATGGCAGATGGTATCGATTTAATGGCAGACGTTAAGAAAGAATTAAAAATGAACTAATCATTTTTAAAGATTAAATATCATAAAAACTACCTAAAATATTAGGTAGTTTTTTTTTAAATTTGTTTTTATGAACAACACGCAACCTATTGGTTTATTTGATTCGGGTATTGGCGGAACTACTATTTGGCGATCTATACATAATTTGCTTCCAAATGAAAACACTTTGTTTCTTGGAGACAGTAAAAATGCACCTTACGGACAAAAAACAAAAGAGGAAATAATTCAGTTATCAAAAAAAAATGTGGAGTGGCTTTTAAGTAAAAACGCTAAAGCCATTATTGTTGCATGCAACACAGCCACTACCAATGCTATATCTGAATTGCGCAGTTTATACGATATTCCAATCATTGGAATTGAACCAGCAATAAAACCCGCAGCTGCCAATACCAAAACAGGGAAAGTAGGTGTTTTGGCTACACAAGGAACCTTAAATAGCAAGAAATACGCCGAGGCGCAAAATCTGTATCCAAATATTGAATTTGTAAACCAGATTGGTTTTAGAATTGTTCAATTAATTGAAGACGGACAACTGTATTCGGAAGAATTGGAATCGTTGTTGCGTTCGTACATCAATCCTATGATCGAAAAAGATATTGACTATTTGGTACTGGGTTGTACGCACTACCCTTACCTGTTACCTATTTTAAATAAATTTTTGCCCGAACATATAAATGTAATAGACTCCGGCGATGCTGTTGCCAAACACACTTATAAAATTTTAAACGAAGCTAATTTACTTAAAACAGATAACCTGCCGGGATATTCTAAATTTTACACCAATAAAGATGTGGCTATTCTGCAAAGCTTTATCGCAGATTTTGGTATTGCCGAAAGGCTTGATTTTTAAAAAACTTACTTCTTTGTAAGCTTTATCTCTATAGTTCCATCGCCATTTACTCTGTCATAAGTTATGATAGATGTTTCTACATCGAAAACACTTAATTTCACGGCTTCTTTTTTAGTTACTTCTTTCCCTTCGATTAATACTCTTTTTATTTTAGGATTGTTGATGCTGTTTTTAAAATCTTGTTCTAATTTATTGATAAAGTCTGCACTTGCTTGATTACTGTTCTTTTGATCTTCGATTTCTTTTAAAGCTTGTTTCTTCTTTTCTTCGGCTTCTAATCGAGCTCTTTCCTCCGCATCTTTTTTCTCCTTAGCTTCCGCTTCCAATCGTGCCTTTTCCTCTGCTAATTTCTTGGCTTTAGCCTCTGCTTCCAATCGAGCTTTCTCTTCAGCATCCTTTTTGGCTTTGGCTTCTGCTTCCAGTCGAGCTTTCTCTTCGGCATCTTTTTTCGCTTTGGCTTCTGCTTCTAATCGAGCTTTTTCCTCCGCATCTTTTTTCGCTTTAGCGTCTGCTTCCAATCGAGCTTTCTCTTCAGCATCTTTTTTAGCTTTAGACTCTGCTTCCAATCGTGCTTTCTCTTCAGCATCCTTTTTGGCTTTGGCTTCTGCTTCTAATCGAGCTCTTTCTTCTGCTTCCTTTTTAGCTTTAGCATCAGCTTCTAGGCGAGCTTTTTCTTCCGCGTCTTTTTTAGCTTTTGCTTCTGCTTCCAATCGAGCTTTCTCTTCGGCATCTTTTTTAGCTTTTGCTTCTGCTTCTAATCGAGCCTTTTCTTCCGCATCCTTTTTGGCTTTGGCATCTGCTTCCAATCGAGCTTTTTCTTCGGCTTCTTTTTTGGCTTTGGCTTCTGCTTCTAATCGAGTCTTTTCTTCCGCATCCTTTTTGGCTTTGGCTTCTGCTTCCAATCGAGCTTTCTCTTCAGCATCCTTTTTGGCTTTAGCGTCAGCTTCTAATCGTGCCTTTTCTTCCGCATCTTTTTTCGCTTTAGCTTCAGCTTCTAATCGTGCTTTCTCTTCAGCAGCTTCTTTGGCTTTTGCTTCTAATTTAGCTTTTTCTTCGGCAGCTTTTTTGGCTTTTGCATCGGCATCTAGACGAGCCTTATCTTCTGCATCTTTTTTTGCTTTGGCTTCTGCTTCCAATCGAGCCTTTTCCTCCGCATCTTTCTTGGCTTTGGCATCTGCTTCTAATCGAGCTTTTTCTTCCGCATCCTTTTTGGCTTTGGCATCTGCTTCTAATCGAGCTTTTTCATCTGCATCCTTTTTGGCTTTAGCGTTGACTTCTAATTGAGACTTTTCTTCGGCATCTTTCTTTGCTTTTGCATCAGCTTCTGATCGAGACTTTTCCTCTGCATCTTTCTTGGCTTTTGCATCAGCATCTAACAAAGCCTTTTCTTCTGCATCTTTCTTGGCTTTCGCTTCTGCATCGGCACGGTTCTTCGCATCGTTCTCTAAACGCTGGTTTTCTTCAAATTCTTTTCGAGCCTTATCTTCGGCATCCTTTTTAGCCTTCTCTGCAGCTGTCAATCGGGCGTTTTCTTCGGTGGCTAATCTTGCGGCTTCTAATTCTTCCCTTTTGGCTTTTGCTTCGGAAGCCAAACGCTCTTTTTCTTCGGCATCCTTCTTCGCCTTCGCTTCGGCTTCTAAACGTGCCTGTTCTTTTAACTTCGCTTGTTCGGCATAATAGGCAACTTTTTCAATGATACGTTCATCAATCTTTGCTCCTTCTAACGAAAAACCTTTAAAACTATCAATCAGTTTTATAATTATTGCGCCGTTTCTACCGTTCTCGCCAAAAACTTCAACAGCATCTTCAGGTTCTAATTCAATAATGCTCTCTATATGTTCGGGTTTGATTTTTGCGTAATCTACAAATCGAATTTTGTATCCGTTCACAATAACCAACGGATTTTTATAACTGATTTCTTTAGAAAAAGCAATAGTTGAAGTGGCATTAACGGTTAATGTTGCAAAAGCGCAACCAATTGATATAAGTATTTTTTTCATCTTAAATTTTAGAAATAATTGCAGCAAATTTCTCCATAGAATATAAACGTTTTTCTAAAGAATATATTGGGCAAGACATCATAATTTCGTTTATTTGATAACGATTTATAAACTGTTTCAAATTTCGAGCCACAGTTTCTTCATCGCCAATAAAACTTCCTGCGGTCATTTGGCTTAACTGCGCTTCTTCAACCACCGTCCAATCATCATAGAAAGCCATATCGGGTTGTTTCATTTTTGATCGCTGGTTGCGGATCAATCCTAAAAACATTTTATAGAACGTAGATGCATGCAGTTTTGCTTCTTCATTTGTTTCGCCAATAATTACATTTACACACGCTATTTTGTAAGGCGACGGAATTTCTCCGTTTGCCTGAAATTCATCGGTATAAAACTTAAACGCCGCCCCTAATTGCTGTGGTGCAAAGTGCGATGCAAAAGCGTAAGGCAAACCGTAAGCAGCTGCCAGAACAGCACTATCGGTACTTGAACCCAACAGATAAACAGGAATATTTGTACCTTCTGCAACAAAAGCACGGACTTTAGATTCGGTATTTTCGATAGAAAGATATTGTTGGATTGCCGATACGTTTTGAGGAAATTCATGCACGTTTTTCATGAAATTTTCATTCATGTGCTGTGCGGTCAATCCGTCGGTTCCGGGTGCCCTTCCCAATCCCATATCAATTCGGTTCGGATAAATCTGCGCTAAAGTTCCAAACTGTTCGGTAATAGCCAGCGGTGAGTGATTTGGCAGCATAACACCGCCCGATCCTACCTTGATTTTCTGCGTGTTTGCCGCAACATAACCCATTAAAACCGATGTTGCATTACTTGCAACACCTTCCATATTATGATGTTCTGCCAGCCAATACCTTGTAAAATTCAAGTCATCGGCTTTTTGTGCTGTTGTTTTTAATTCGGCAAAAGCATCCTGAACAGTTTTGTTTTCCTTTACGTAAACTAAATCCAGAAAAGAATAGTTCATATTTTTTTTATAAAAATAGTCATTTTATTTCAACCTTATTTGAAATTATTTTTTAGCTTTAAAAAAAACTTGTTTCGCGCTATGGATTTATTTCTGATAACATTTGCCGCTTTATTTTCTGTAATAAATCCGTTGGGATCTGTCCCTATATTTTTAGGATTAACGCAAGGAGATCCTAAAGAAGCTAAGAATAAAACAGCCTTTTGGGCATCGGTAAACGTATTCATCATTCTTGTAATTTCGTTCTTTATTGGAAAAATAATTTTAAACTTTTTTGGAATAAGTATCGATGTTCTACGGATTGCAGGTGGTGTGGTGATTTGTTCATCGGGTTTCGGGCTGCTTTCGGGAACTTTCAGCAAGCGTAGAGGTGTGAATAAAAAAGTAGCCGATGACGCGCAACAACGAAACGACATAGCTTTAACTCCGTTAGCAATTCCAATGATGGCTGGTCCAGGATCTATGTCGCTGCTTATTGCAATGGAACAAGACAATCCCGAAATTATAAATAAACTTTTAATTGTAGCGGCTATTTTTGCAGTTGCGATCACTGTATTCTTAATATTAAGAAGTGCAAATTACATCTCAAAACTTTTAGGAGCATCGGGTATTGTTGCTATTTCAAGAATTATTGGTTTCCTTGTGCTGGCAATTGGTATTCAGTATATTATAAATTCTTTATTGATTCTTTTTAAAATATAAAAAAGGTACGCTGTGTGAAACGTACCTTTATTAAAAACTAAATAACTAACAACAATAATATAAGCAATAATTTATTCACTTAATTACGAGTGTAAAAGTAATAAATTATTTTTATTTATTCTAAATAAGAATAAATATTTTTAAATATATTTAAGTTCATATAATGTCTTTTGATCTAAAAACGTACCGAATTGAAATTTTAGCAGGCTTAACTGTTGCTATGACCATGATTCCCGAGTCGCTTTCGTTTGCAATTGTTGCGGGTTTACCGCCTTTAACAGGATTGTACGGAGCATTTATCATGGGAATTATTACTGCTTTTTTAGGCGGAAGACCGGGAATGATTTCAGGCGGAGCCGGAGCAACCGTTATTGTAATGATTGCTTTGATTGCTACTCACGGTATTGAATATTTTTTTGCGGCAGTGGTTTTGGCAGGAACATTTCAGATTGCTGTCGGCGTTTTTAAACTCGGAAAATTTGTACGTTTGGTTCCGCAGCCCGTAATGTACGGCTTTTTAAACGGATTGGCAGTTGTGATATTTATGTCGCAAATAGAGCAGTTCAAACTAAAAAGAGGTTTACAATCAAGCTGGTTACAAGGCGAATCGTTATACATAATGGGCGGTTTAGTAGCTTTAACTTTAATATTGGTGTACTTTATTCCGAAAATATCAAAAGCCTTACCTACTACTTTAATTGCTATTGCAGTAATTTTTGGTATTGTTCATTTTTTTAATATCGATACAAAAACAGTTCAAGATATTGCTTCGATCAGCGGAGGCTTTCCTCCTTTTCACATTCCACAAATACCTTTAAATTTAGATACACTTCAGATCATTTTTCCTTATGCAGCAATTATGGCGGGCGTTGGCTTGCTAGAAAGCTTACTGACCTTAACACTTGTTGATGAAGTTACAGAAAGTCGGGGAAATGCTAATAAAGAATCGGTAGCGCAGGGAATTGCAAATGTTGCTAACGGTTTTTTTACGGGAATGGGCGGTTGTGCCATGATTGCACAGACGTTTGTCAACTTAAACGCAGGTGCACGCAAACGGATTTCGGCAATTGTCAGTAGTTTAGCGATATTGTTCATCATATTGGTTGCTGCTCCGGTTATAGAACAAATTCCAATGGCTGCTTTGGTGGGCGTTATGATGATGGTTGCTATTACTACTTTTAGCTGGGGATTTTTTAAGAAGATAACCAAAATGCCTAAAACAGATATTTTAGTAACGGTGATTGTTGCAGGAATAACCATTGTACGTCACAATTTGGCTGTTGCCGTTTTGGTAGGAATTATCATTTCTGCATTGGTATTTGCTTGGGAAAGTGCAAAGCGCATCGGAGCGAGAAAATATGTTGATGCAAACGGAATTAAACATTACGAAATATACGGACCGTTGTTTTTTGGATCGATCGCGAATTTTAACGAGAAGTTTGATTTAGGAAATGATCCCGAAACGATTATGATTTCTTTTAAGGAAAGTAGAATTGCCGATATGAGCGGAATTGAAGCAGTTGATTTATTGACAAAAAAATACAGCGAACGCAACAAAAAAGTGATTCTTACACATTTAAGCGAAGACAGTCGAAAGTTGTTAGAAAATGCATCGGCAATTATTAAAGTGAATATTGCAGAAGATCCGCATTATAAAATACCAAGTGATTTGTTGTAAAATATTATATTAGCAAAAAATTAAATTATGAGATATCTATTTTCGTTACTTATTCTATTTAGCTTATTTTCTTGTGGCAATTCATCTTATCATCAAAAGAATGCTTTGAAAAAAGTAGGTGATTTCTATGGTGGAAATATAACCACTTCAGCTGGATTCACTGCTCACAATACTTCTAATAAAAACTATTTTAGAATAAATATTAAAAACAGTCCTTTAATAAATGACGATGTAGATAACACAACATTACATGCAGGAAATATTGCCTACTTGATATACACTAATTTAGAAGGTACTAAAAATGAATATGATGAAATTAATGTAAACATTGATTTAGCAAACAACGAAACAAGAAGTTTTACTTATCCTACAAATCAGCTAGAACAAATCCATAAAATGAGTAAAGCCATTGATGAGTTTAATTCTTTAATAATTAGGAAAGATTATAAAGGATTAACATCCATTTTAAATAAGGAAATCATGAACGATGAGAAATTTATTCCTGGATTGTTTGAAAAATTACATTCTGATTTTGGAAACATTAAGCAAATTCAATATCAAGGATTTGAATTTCAAAATGACGAAAAACACGGAGAGTATATTCTAAACAAACAAGTAATTTCCTTTGACAAGCAAAATGTAAATATGTACATTTCTGTTAGTCCAAAAGACAACTTGGTAGTTGGCATCTTCTTCCCATAAAAAAACGCATTGATTTCTCAATGCGTTTTCGTTTTACAAGCTTAAAATTATTCCTGTGGTAAAAACACTTCTGCCAGCATACAACGGGCGCTTCCGCCACCACAAGCTTCAATGGTGTAAAGCGGTGCGTGTAAAATAGCGCAATGCTTTTCTATGGCCTTAATCTGTACATCGGTTAAAATTTCATAAGCCTGTGTACTCATTACCATATACAGTTGCCCGTCTTTACCTTCAACCTGCAACATATTTCCTGCAAAATGGTTCACCTGATTTTCGGTAATATAAATAATTTCCTTACCATCTTCTTTCAGGCTGTTTACAACCAATTTACGTTCTTGTTTATCATCGATACTATCACCACAAATAATAGCAAAAGTCTCGGCAATACTCATCATTACATTCGTATGATAAATTGGTAAACGTTTGCCGTCAACCGTTTGGTATGCTTCAAAAATCACCGGATGCATATCGTTGTCTTCACAAAACTCTATAATCAACTCTTCATCTGCGCGAGGCGATAAAGCGGAATAAACCTTTGCATTTTCACGATCAATAATCATGCTTCCAGTTCCTTCTAAAAAGATATCGTCTTCTTCTGCCGATGTATAATCGTTAATTTCTGCTATTTTAAAGCCTTTTTCTTCCAAGATGTCCAAAATATCTTCTCTACGCTCTAATCTGCGGTTTTCTGCAAACATCGGGTACAAAACTACTTCGGCATTTTCATGAAACGAAACCCAGTTGTTTGGAAAGATACTATCAGGCGTATCGCTTTCTTTGGTATCATCTACCACAACCACGTTTACACCAACCGAACGCAAACGTTCTACAAAACCATCAAATTCTTCTTGTGCTTTTTGGTTTACGTTTGCCGGAGTTAATCCTTCTAATTTCTTTTGGTAATAATTATTTACTGCCGTTTGTTCGTTCATACGAAATTGCACCGGACGAATCATTAATACGGTATTTGCTGCTTGCTGACTCATATATTTTATGTTCTATGTTGTATGTATTAAGTTGTATGTTCTGTAATGTTATATGTTTCTATTTCCAATTATTTTCACGTATTTAATAAAAGAATAAATTTTAGCACTTAAAATTTCATAATTCTGAATTAAGTCATCTCTAAATAAGTTACCGTATAAATGCTTAATCTTTTCAAGATGATTAATTGTTTCTAAAGAACTTGACCATGAGAATATTAGGAATCTCACAACTCTGCTTTATAAGCACTTCGTCCATAGCCTTCTACAATATTTGTCACAATACTATTAGACGATCTTCTTAATTGACTTCCTAATTCGTATAATTCGTGTTTAGGCAATTTCAAAGACATTGGGTGCACTTCGTAAAACAAAGACAAACTAATTTTGTAAATGTCTAAATCTTTATAACTACTCATGATTAAAACCTAAAACATATAACTTATAACGTAAAACTTATTCTCTAATTAACGGTAAAGTTGAACAACGTAAAAGTCCTTCTTGTTTAGAAATTTCTGCGTACGGAATTTCTTCTACGGTGAATCCGTGATCGCGTAACCAGTTGTTTAAACGGGTGAAATTACGTTCTGAAACCACTACTTTTTTATCAATAGAAAAAACATTCGAATTCATGTGGTACATTTCTTCACGTTCTATATGAAACAGATTTTCTCTGCCAAAAAGGTTTACCAAGTACATATAATCTGCTTCTTCACGGAAGCCCGATTTATAGATAATTCCTTTATTTGTTCCAACCGGTTGAAAGCAACAGTCTAAATGTAGTGCGTTATCACGCGGTTCAATTTTAGATTTTACCAAATCGAATTCCTTTACAATTTTATGCGGAAACAAGTTTTTTATAAACTGTACTCCTGCCATATTGGTACGTGCGGTGATAAAATCTTTATAATCGCTGCCTTTGTATGTTCCAATAAAAATATGATCGTTATAAAGCATTACATCGCCACCTTCGATATGAACCTCTTCTGGCGGACGAACTACTTTTGTTTGATCCATTTGATCGATCACATACTGAATAGCTTCTAATTCACGCTCGCGATCGGGTAAAATATTTGCTTTTATAAAAACATCGTCAATCACAAAACCGATATCTCTACTAAAGATTTGATTGTAATTTTCGATAATTTCCGGACGGTAAACTGTTACATTATATTTTTTAAAAACTTCGTTAAAAGCTTCCATTTCGTTAATCATATCTTTTTCTACAGGATACGTGCCTGCCTTGATATGTTCTAACGATTTTGGATCGTACGCTTCATCTATTGTCGGTGTTGGGCCATTACTTTGTGCGGTTCCAAGTATTACGGCCTTAAGCCTTGAAGTTTCGTCGGTTACATGTAATTTCATAAAAAAGTAATTAGGTAATAGGCAAATATAAGAAGTTCTTTGCTGTTATACTATTAAAAACAGCAAAGCCAAATCGGTTTGATTTGGCTTTTTATTGTGAATGACAGATTTTTATTATCTGTTTGTCATTTCTTTGAACGGACGCAATGGCTCGCCAACATAAATTTGACGTGGACGACCGATTGGTTCTTTGTTTTCACGCATTTCTTTCCATTGAGCAACCCATCCTGGTAAACGACCAATTGCAAACATTACGGTAAACATTTCGGTTGGAATTCCTAACGCACGGTAAATAATACCGGAATAGAAATCTACGTTTGGATATAGGTTACGTGCTACGAAATACTCGTCTTTCAACGCCATTTCTTCTAAATCTTTAGCGATTTTTAAGATAGGATCGTTAACACCTAATTCAGCTAAAACTTCGTCTGCCGCTTTTTTGATGATACGTGCACGTGGATCGAAGTTTTTATAAACACGGTGACCGAAGCCCATTAAACGGAACGGATCGTTTTTATCTTTTGCTTTTGCAAGATACTTGTTTGCATCTCCGCCGTCTTTTTGAATTTCTTCTAACATTTCTAACACCGCTTGGTTTGCACCACCGTGAAGTGGTCCCCAAAGTGCAGAAACACCTGCAGAAACCGATGCGAATAAACCTGCATGCGCAGAACCTACCATACGTACTGTAGATGTTGAACAGTTTTGCTCGTGATCTGCATGTAAAATAAACAACTTATCAATTGCGTTTAATACAACCGGGTTTATTTTGTACGGTCCTGTAGGTAATTTAAACATTAACTGTAAAAAGTTATCTACGTAAGGCAATGTATTATCATAGTAATTTAATGGAAAACCTTGTGTTTTTCTGTAAGCCCATGTTGCAACAACCAAGAATTTACCCATGATTTTACAAACAGCTTCGTACATATCGCCTTCTTTTTCAACATCAACCACTTTAGGATTAAAAGCAGTTAACGCACAAGTTAACGATGCCAAAATACCCATTGGGTGTGCATGTTTAGGAAAACCGTCGATAATGCCTTTCATTTCTTCGTTTACCAAAGTGTACTTGCGTATGTCAGCTTCAAATGTTTCGATTTGTTTTGCCGATGGCAACTCACCAAAAATAACCAAATAAGCGACTTCTAAAAAGTTAGATTTTTCAGCTAAATCTTCGATAGAATAACCGCGGTATCTTAAAATTCCTTCTTCGCCATCTAGAAAAGTGATCGAACTTTTACATGAACCTGAATTTTTATATCCTGGATCTAATGTAATTGCACCCGTTAAATCTCTTAACTTTTGAATATCGATAGCTACTTCGTTTTCTGTTCCAACGATAACCGGTAAGTCAATCGTTTTGTCATCTATCGCTATAGTTGCAGTTTTTGACATATATCTTTAGTTTATTTTTTATTTTGTTTTTAGCGAATTTAATAAAAATGTTTCACTTAATAAAGGATAAATATATAAATAATTCCTATTAATTATAGAAAATACTTATTATTAATACAACAATCAATCCGTATAAAGAAGTTTTATTTTTAATAATTTAAGATTTTATTTTCATATTCTCAAAGTTTAACATCTTGCATTATCATATCAGAAAAAAAACACCCTAAAAACAAAAAATGACGCATTTAGCGTCATTTTTTAAATCTTCAAAAAAATTATCTTTTTATTTTAAAAGCTTTATTTTGCGGGTAGTATGCAACCGATCCCAATTCTTCTTCGATACGCAATAACTGGTTATATTTACTCATACGATCTGAACGAGAAGCAGAACCTGTTTTAATTTGTCCGCAGTTTAATGCCACAGCTAAATCTGCAATAGTGTTATCTTCTGTTTCTCCCGAACGGTGGCTCATTACCGATGTATAACCTGCATTATGTGCCATGTTTACAGCCGCAATTGTTTCGCTTAACGTTCCAATCTGATTTACTTTAATTAAGATTGAATTCGCTGTATTTTCATTGATTCCTCGTTGTAAACGAGAAACATTAGTAACAAATAAATCATCGCCTACCAACTGCACTTTATTACCAACTTTCTGCGTTAATAAATTCCAACCAGCCCAATCGTCTTCGTACATTCCGTCTTCAATTGAGATAATAGGATATTTCTCGCATAATTCAGCCAAATAAGCCGCTTGCTCTTCAGATGTACGGATTACGCCTGTTTCGCCTTCAAATTTCGTATAATCGTAGTTTCCGTTCACATAAAATTCAGAAGCAGCACAATCTAACGCTATCATGATGTCTTTTCCAAAAACATAACCTGCTTTTTCAACAGCCAGTTTAATAGAATCTAACGCATCTTCTGTTCCGCCTGCTAAATTAGGAGCAAAACCACCTTCATCGCCAACTGCTGTACTTAAATTTCTATCGTGTAATACTTTTTTCAAGTTATGGAAAATCTCTGTTCCCATTTGCATTGCTTCGGTAAAATTAGCGGCAGAAACCGGCATAATCATAAATTCCTGAAAAGCAATAGGTGCATCAGAATGCGATCCACCGTTAATAATGTTCATCATTGGAACCGGTAACGTATTAGCCGAAACACCACCAACGTAACGGTACAACGGCATTCCCAATTCGTTAGCTGCCGCTTTTGCAACCGCCAATGAAACACCTAAAATAGCATTTGCACCAAGGTTTGATTTATTTGGAGTACCATCTAATTCAATCATTGTCTGATCGATCGCGTTTTGTTCAAAAACACTGAAACCAACAATATTTTCTGCAATTACTTCATTTACATTTTTAACAGCCGTTAAAACACCTTTTCCCATCCAGTGTTTTCCGCCATCGCGTAATTCAACTGCTTCGTGCTCTCCTGTTGATGCCCCTGAAGGAACTGCTGCGCGACCTAAAACGCCTGTTTCTGTAACTACGTCAACTTCTACCGTTGGATTTCCACGAGAATCTAAAATCTGACGTGCATGAATTTTTACAATTGTACTCATATCTTTAATTGTGTTGTTTAATTTGTTGTTGCAAATGTAATTATTTGATTGATAAAAAAAAAGAGGTAATTTTTAACAAAAAATAAATCAGAAGAATTTATTTTCACTGAAGAACCTCTTTTTCAAATACGACACCTTCCCAACCGTTTTGCATAAAGTTTCGAATGTTTTGATGCGATGATCCCTCTTTATCATCTAAAACTGCCTGATAATGTTCTGCAAATAATTTCAACGTATCTTCTACAGACAAATTATTCAGCTTTGCAAAATATAAGGTTTTAGCACTTCCTTGATTTTCATTTTCGGCATTCATTAACGCACCATTCTTAAAAGACGATGCTGTATATTCAAACTTATCATCAATATATGCTATTATTTCTTTAAACGGCAACTTTTGTAATTCTTCTAATTCCATAGTTTATCTTTTATTTTCTGTTGCAAATATAAAAACTCTTACTAAATAACTTTTAGAAGCTAAACCATGAATGATAATACAACTCTTTTATTTATTCTAAAATAGAATTAAATATCTTTCAAAAAAAGAAGCTGTTAAGCTCCTTTTAAATTCGTTTTTTCATTATTTCTTAAATTCTCTATAAAGAAAAAAACTAACAGAATAGTGAATATCAGAATAATCAAATGTAAAAACAGATAACTGTTATCTAGAAAGTAAATTGATAAAACAAAAAGCATCACACTTGAAATTATCCTAACCTTACCCGTAGTGCATTATCCCACGAGATTAATTTTCAGATGATTTAATTTTCTAAAAAACAAAAATTTATTTAGGTATTGAATAGTTGTAAGTGTTGTTATTTTTGCCATAACTCTGGTTTTAAATCCTATAAAAGATTTGGCATAATTACGTCTAATCATAAACTGATCACATAGTTGAGAGAATAAAGTCTCAATGCGCTTTCTGTATTTTTTAAATGGATAAAATTGCGGATGGTAGTTTTTTTGATTTTTTCTTTTCGGAGTTTCTAATTGTATGTTTACCTCATTAAAAAGGTCTACCTGAACAGTCTGTGATAAATACCCTTTGTCTCCAAGTAACACACAATCTGATAATTGCATTTTAATATCTTGTAAATAATGGATATCGTGAACCGAAGCCGGAGATAAATCAAAACTCTGAAAAACACCACTTATCGAACAAACTGCATGTAGCTTATAGCCATAAAAATGTAAATTTTGAGATGCACAGAAACCTTTATTAGGCAGGGCATAATCTACTTCTTTACAGATTTTACTTCTTGAAGAACGAGATATTTTGCACACTTCCAAAGGCATGCTATCTACCACAAAATAGTTTTCTAAATCATTAAGTTTTTCTACCATTTTCATTCTGATTTCCTCCATAAATGGAAACAACTTTCTTTTCCTTTTATTATAAACACTACGCTCAATTTTTGTTTCAATTTCAAACCCTTTTATCTCTCTAAAAAGTTGATATTCTGAATCAATAGATTTAAATTCAGCTAAAACAATCAAGCTAATCAACTCTAAATCAGACAATTTTGGCGTAATTGGTTTAAAATAAAAATTATCAGACTCTGAAATTTTACTTAATTCTTCTAAAATTAATTTGTAACTTGCTTCTAAGTTGCTCATGGTGTATTCGATTGTCAGTCAATACAATATACTATTTTTTAGTTCTTTGAGCAACTTTTTTTATAATGCACTACGGGTTAACCTTATAAGTATTACGTTCAACTATTTTCTCTTTATAGTAAACCAACGAAGTTATTAATGAAGAAAGACCAATTAAAAAAGCAAATGGGGCTAAATCATTATTTTGTTGAACAACCGAAAAAACCAAAATAATCAATGAAAGTAGAAGTATTAATAATGAGGTTCTAGAATTTTTCAATTCGATTAAATCTTTCTGATTTACATTCTCACTAAACGATCTAAATTCCCCAATTGATAATTTTCTACTTTGTAAATAATTAGTTTTTAAACTATCGAACAATGAAAGTAACATTCCTCTGTAATTAAGGCTTAAACCAACAAACACTTTTCCTCCATTATAATCAGTAGATGTTAACGAAAAAATAGTTTTATATGGATAAATTGTACACAACTGAAATAGAATTTCTTTAGTATCATTAGGTATTTCAATACTATGATTTCCGTTTGCATTTATACTCGTACAAAAATTATTATCAGTAAAAATTTTTAGATTTCTATATGAAAACCAATCGTATACAAAACTTATTTTTACATTTAAAATCATGTCACCTACATTTTAAGTATCAATAAATATACAAAAAAAAGAAGCTATTAAGCTTCTTTTCGTTCTTTCATATAAGTAACAAACTCATCAAATAAATATTTTGAATCGTTTGGTCCTGGTGAAGATTCCGGGTGGTATTGTACCGAAAATACCTGCTTATCTTTTAAACGGATACCTGCAACAGTATTGTCATTTAAATGGTAATGTGTAATTTCTAAATTCGGGTTTTCTTCCACTTCTTCACGAACAACAGCAAAACCGTGGTTTTGAGAAGTAATTTCACCTTTACCAGAAATCGCATTCATAATCGGGTGATTGATTCCGCGGTGACCGTTAAACATTTTATAGGTATTTACACCTTGCGACAACGCAATGATTTGATGCCCTAAACAAATTCCGAAAACCGGTTTATCTGTAGCAATAATATCTTTCGCTGTTTCAATAACCTGTGTTAAGGGTTGCGGATCTCCAGGCCCGTTAGACAAAAAATATCCGTCTGGATTAAAATTATTTAAATCTTCAAGCGTTGCGTTGTAAGGATACACCTTTACATAACAGTCGCGTGCAGCAAGGCAACGCAAGATATTTGTTTTGATACCAAAATCTAAAGCAGCTACCTTGTAAGTTGCATTTTCATCGCCATAGAAATAAGGCTCTTTTGTAGAAACAGCTGATGCCAATTCCAAACCATTCATATTTGGTACGGCAGCCAAAATTTCTTTTAATTCGTCGATTGATTTTCCGTCTGTTGAAATCACTGCATTCATGGCTCCGTTATCACGAATGTAACTTACCAAAGCGCGTGTATCAACATCAGAAACAGCAACCAGATTTTTCTTTTCGAAATAATCGTATAAAGATCCGTCGGCATCAGGGCGAGAAAAATCTTTACTGAAATTTTTACAAACCAATCCGGAAATTTTAATTCCGTCTGAATCTACTTCGTCATTATGAACTCCGTAATTACCAATGTGTGCAACGGTTGACAACATTATTTGTCCGAAGTATGAAGGATCGGTAAAAATTTCCTGATAACCCGTAACACCTGTATTAAAACAGATTTCGCCGGTTGTTGTGCCTTTTATCCCTACTGATTTTCCATGAAAAATAGTACCATCGCTTAAAAGTACAATGGCTTTATCTTTAGAAGTATATTTCATTATTGTTGATTGTTTCGGTGTACAAAATTAATACAAATACTTTAAAAAAAAGCATAAAAAAAAGGACAAACTTTAAAAGTTTGTCCTTTTAATATAATAGAATAATTTATGTTTAATAAATTACTCATTTGTTTCGTTAGCTTCAGTAGAAGTTTCAGCAGCAGGAGTAGTTTCAGCTGTATCAGCTTTTTTTCTACCTCTACGAGTTGTAGCTTTTTTAACTTCTTTTTTACCAGCGTTATAAATTTCGTTGAAATCTACTAATTCGATCATTGCCATTTCAGCGTTATCTCCTAAACGATTTCCTAATTTAATAATACGAGTGTATCCTCCCGGACGATCACCTACTTTAGGAGCAACTTCTCTGAACAATTCAGTTACAGCATGCTTGTCTCTTAAGTAAGAAAAAACGATACGACGGTTGTGTGTGTCGTCTGTTTTACATTTTGTTACTAAAGGCTCAATAAATTGCTTTAATGCTTTAGCTTTAGCAACCGTAGTATTAATACGTTTGTGTTCTATTAAAGAACAAGCCATATTAGCCAACATAGCTTTTCTGTGACTAGCCTGTCTACCTAAATGGTTTATTTTTTTTCCGTGTCTCATGACTTAGTTTTTTAACCTTCATCTTGCATCAATCCTTTACGGAGCGCAAAATATGAAGTAATTTATTCTTTATCTAATTTGTATTTTGATAGATCCATTCCGAAAGTTAATCCTTTAACCTGAACAAGTTCTTCTAATTCTGTTAATGATTTCTTTCCGAAGTTTCTAAACTTCATTAAATCGTTTTTGTTATAAGAAACTAAATCGCCTAATGTATCAACTTCAGCCGCTTTTAAACAATTTAATGCTCTTACCGAAAGATCCATATCAACCAATTTCGTTTTCAGAAGCTGTCTCATATGTAATGATTCCTCATCGTATGATTCAGTTTGAGCAATTTCATCGGCCTCTAGAGTGATTCTTTCATCAGAGAATAACATAAAATGATGAATCAATGTTTTTGCTGCTTCTGTTAAAGCGTCTTTAGGATTAATAGATCCGTCTGTAACAATATCAAAAACTAACTTTTCATAATCGGTTTTTTGTTCTACACGATAGTTTTCTATAGCGTATTTAACATTTTTTACAGGCGTATAAATACTGTCTGTATAAATTGTTCCGAAAGGTGCGTTAGGTTTTCTATTTTCTTCTGCTGGAACGTATCCTCTACCTTTTTCGATAGAAATTTCCATGTTAATGGTAATTTTACCGTCTAAGTTACAGATTACTAAATCAGGGTTCAACACTTGAAAACCTGAAATATATTTTTGGAAATCGCCAGCTGTTAATTGATCTTTTCCTGTGAATGAAATGCTTACAGATTCGTTATCTACATCCTCAATCTGACGTTTGAAACGTACCTGTTTTAAGTTTAAGATAATTTCTGTTACATCCTCAACAACACCAGAAATAGTAGAAAACTCATGCTCAACACCTTCAATACGTACCGAAGTTATTGCATATCCTTCTAATGATGACAGAAGTACTCTTCTTAGTGCATTACCAATGGTTAATCCATAGCCAGGTTCTAAAGGACGAAATTCGAATTTCCCTTTAAAATCTGTTGAATCAATCATGATAACTTTGTCGGGCTTTTGAAAATTAAATATTGCCATGTGTGTTTCGACTGAATGTCAATTATTATTTGTTGTACAACTCTACGATTAACTGTTCTTTGATGTTTTCTGGAACTTGAAGTCTAGCAGGAATACTTACATAAGTACCTTCTTTAGTTTCGTTATTCCAAGTAATCCATTCGTAAACAGCGCTAGAATTAGATAATGAACGTTCGATAGCATCTAATGATTTAGATTTTTCACGAACTGCTACTTTATCACCAGCTTTTAATTGGTATGAAGGAATGTTTACTAATTCACCGTTAACGGTTACGTGTCTGTGAGAAACGATTTGACGAGCTGCACGACGAGAAGGAGCGATACCCATTCTGTATACAACGTTGTCTAAACGTGATTCACATAACTGAATTAAAACATCACCTGTAACACCTTTAGATGCAGATGCTTTTTTAAACATGTTACGGAATTGTTTTTCTAAAACACCGTAAATATATTTAGCTTTTTGCTTTTCCATTAACTGGATAGCGTATTCAGATTTTTTACCTCTTTTCTTAGCTAAACCATGTTGCCCTGGAGGGTAATTTCTTTTTTCGAATGCTCTGTCGTCTCCGAAGATTGCTTCTCCGAATTTACGAGCGATTTTAGTTTGTGGACCAGTATATCTTGCCATTTTAAAAAAATAAAAAAGGTAGGGATTATGAATTCAGGTCTCATCCTCCGATAATCGTCTCCTACCTTAGGTTATACTATAATATAAATTAAACTCTTCTTCTTTTTGGAGGACGACATCCATTGTGAGGAATTGGGGTAATATCGATGATTTCTGTAACTTCGATTCCACTGTTGTGGATAGAACGAATTGCAGATTCTCTACCATTTCCTGGTCCTTTAACGTAAACTTTCACTTTTTTAAGTCCAGCTTCTAACGCTACTTTACCACAATCTTCTGCTGCCATCTGTGCTGCATAAGGCGTGTTCTTTTTAGAACCACGGAATCCCATTTTACCAGCTGACGACCAAGAAATAACTTCACCTTTTTTGTTAGTTAACGAAATGATGATGTTGTTAAATGTTGCGCTGATGTGAGCCTCTCCAGTAGATTCAACTATAACTTTACGCTTTTTTGTATTTGCTTTAGCCATACTACTTATTATTTAGTTGCTTTTTTCTTGTTAGCAACAGTTTTTCTTTTACCTTTTCTTGTTCTAGAGTTGTTTTTAGTTCTTTGTCCTCTTAATGGAAGACCAGCTCTATGACGGATTCCGCGTTGACATCCAATATCCATTAAACGTTTAATGTTTAAAGATACTTCTGAACGTAGTTCACCTTCAATTTTGTAACTAGACATAGCTTCACGAATAGCACCGATTTCGTCATCGTTCCATTCTGAAACTTTTTTGTCTTCGTTAACGTTAGCTGTTGCCAACACCTCTTTTGCTCTACTTGAACCTACACCAAAAATGTAAGTTAAAGCAATAATTCCTCTTTTATTTTTAGGTATATCTACCCCTGCTATTCTTGCCATAATTATCCTTGTCTTTGTTTAAATCTAGGATTCTTTTTGTTTATAACGTATAATCTTCCTTTTCTACGTACAATAATGCATTCCGCACTTCTTTTTTTAACTGATGCTCTTACTTTCATTTTAACAGCCTTTAATATCTATAAGTAATTCTTGCTTTAGACAAATCATAAGGGCTCATTTCTAACTTCACTTTATCACCAGGTAATAATTTGATGTAATGCATACGCATTTTTCCAGAAATATGAGCAATTACAATATGTCCGTTCTCTAATTCTACACGGAACATTGCATTTGATAATGCTTCAATGATTGCTCCGTCTTGTTCTATTGCTGATTGTTTTGCCATATATTAAGCAATTGCTTTTCTATTTTTTCCACTCTTCATTAATCCGTCATACTGCTTGTTTAACAAATAAGCATTAATTTGCTGAATTGTATCAATTGCAACACTTACTAAGATTAATAAAGATGTTCCACCATAAAACATTGCCCAACCTTGTTGAATTCCCATTAATGATACCGCGATTGCAGGTAAAACTGCGATCACAGCAAGGAATAACGAACCTGGAAATGTGATTAACGACATTACGCGATCTAAGAAGTTTGCGGTTTCCTGACCTGGTTTAATTCCAGGTATAAAGCCACCACTACGTTTTAAATCATCGGCCATTTTATTGGTAGGTACCGTAATTGCGGTGTAAAAGTACGAAAAAATTATGATTAACAAAGCAAAAACTAAATTATACTCTAAACCAAAGATGTTGCTGAACATTGTGGTTACAGTTTGCGCACTGTCTGAAGAGGATAATCCAGCAATTACTGGTGGTATAAACATAATTGCCTGTGCAAAGATAATTGGCATTACACCCGAAGCATTAAGCTTTAAAGGAATCCACTGACGGTTTCCTGATACAGATGCAGCGTCGTATTCACCAGCAACACTTCTACGAGCGTATTGTACTGCGATTTTACGAACTGCCATTGTTAAAAATATACAAGCGATGATTATTAATAACCAGATGATAACTTCTATTACAATCATCATTGGACCACCGTTACCTGCTACCATGCGCGATTGTGTTTCTTGCATGAATGCCATTGGTAATTTAGCGATGATACCAACCATAATTAATAATGAAATACCGTTTCCAATACCTTTATCAGTAATCTTTTCACCTAACCACATTGCGAAAACCGTTCCTGTAGTTAAGATTAATACCGACGAAAATAAGAAAGAGAAAGAATCAAATCCTAATAAAAATGCATCAGGTGGTAATTGTTTATACAAGTTGTATATATAACCCGGCCCTTGAACTAAGGTAATACCAATGGTTAACCATCTTGTAATTTGGTTCATTTTCTTTCTACCACTTTCACCATCGTTTTGAAGTTTCTGTAAGTAAGGTACAGCTATACCCATTAACTGAACTACAATTGACGCAGAGATATACGGCATTATACCCAATGCAAAAATAGAAGCCTGCGAAAACGCACCTCCTGTAAAAACATTAATAAGCCACCCTATCCCCTGATCAGTTTGATCTGATAAAGCATGTAATTTAGTAGCATCAATACCTGGTAAGGTTACTTGTGCACCAAAACGATACACAAGCAACATACCTAAAGTTATTAAGATTTTATTCTTAAGTTCTTCGATATTCCAAATATTGGCTAAAGTTTCAAAAAACTTCTTCATAAGTAGTTAAAGATTTATAAAGATACAACTTCACCACCAGCTGCTTCGATAGCGGCTTTTGCTGTTGCTGTAAATTTATGAGCAGTTACTGTTAATTTCGCCTTAAGCTCTCCTCTACCCAAAATCTTAACTAAGCTATTTTTAGAAACTATTCTATTTTCAACTAATGCATTAAAATCAATTGCATTAGTAATTGTTCCGTTATCAACTAAAGTTTGTAAAGTATCTAAATTAATACCTACATACTCTACTCTATTGATGTTTTTAAAACCAAATTTAGGAACACGTCTCTGTAAAGGCATCTGTCCACCTTCAAAACCAATTTTCTTAGAATAACCAGAACGAGATTTAGCTCCTTTGTGACCACGTGCAGACGTACCACCTTTACCAGAACCTTCACCACGACCTACTCTTTTGTTTTGATTATGTACAGAACCGTTTGCCGGTTGTAAATTACTTAAATTCATAATTCAATTTAAATTAGTTAATTTCTTCTACAGAAACTAAATGTTGAACTTTCTTTACCATTCCTACAATAGTTGGTGTATTATCATGCTCAACAACTTGTCCTAATTTATGTAAACCTAAAGCTTCTAACGTTCTTTTTTGGTTTTCAGGACAATTGATTTTGCTTCTAACTTGTTTTACTTTAATTTTTGACATACTACTCAAAATTAAGATTTAAATACTTTCTCTAAAGAAATTCCTCTTTGTTTTGCAATAGTAGCAGCACTTCTCATGTTTAATAAAGCATCGAAAGTTGCTTTAACAACGTTATGAGGGTTAGAAGAACCTTGAGATTTTGATAATACATTGTGGATACCTACAGCCTCTAAAACTGCACGTACGTTACCACCCGCAATAACTCCGGTACCTACTGATGCTGGCAATAAAAATACGCGTGCACCACCAAATTTACCTTTTTGTTCATGAGGAATAGTTGTTCCTTGTAATGGAATACGAACTAAGCTTTTCTTAGCATCTTCAACCGCTTTAGCAATTGCTTCAGATACGTCTTTAGATTTTCCTAAACCGTGACCCACTACACCATTTTCGTCACCTACAACAACTACAGCAGAAAAACCAAATGCTCTACCACCTTTAGTTACTTTGGTAACACGATTAACTGAAACCAAACGATCTTTTAAATCAAGACCGGCTGGTTTTACATATTCTACGTTTTTATAACTTTGATACATAACTAACTACAATTAGAATTTTAATCCAGCTTCTCTTGCGCCTTCTGCTAATGATTTAACACGACCGTGGTATAAGTTACCACCTCTGTCAAAAGAGATAGTTTCTACGCCAGCTTTCAAAGCCTTCTCTGCAATTAGTTTACCAACTGATGCAGCAGTTTCAATTTTAGTTCCTTTAGTTACACCAGCTTCTCTTGAAGATGCCGCAGCTAAAGTTACACCGTTCACATCGTCTATGATTTGCGCATAGATTTCTTTATTGCTTCTAAATACAGATAAACGTGGTGTTGCAGCAGTACCGCTAACCGTTTTTCTAATTCTGTATTGAATTCTTTGTCTTCTTTCAGATTTGTTTAATGACATGATCTTAATTTTTAAGCTGATTTACCTGCTTTTCTTCTTAATACTTCACCAACAAACTTGATACCTTTACCTTTGTAAGGTTCTGGCTTACGGAAAGAACGAATCTTTGCTGCTACCTGACCAACCAATTGTTTGTCTGCCGATGATAATTTAACGATAGGGTTTTTACCTTTTTCAGAAACTGTTTCAACTTTTACTTCGTCAGTAATATTTAAAACAATGTTGTGAGAGTAACCTAAAGCTAAATCAAGTTTTTGTCCTTGATTTGATGCACGGTATCCAACACCAACTAATTCTAACTCTTTAGTAAACCCTTCAGATACACCAACAATCATGTTGCTGATTAAACTTCTGTATAAACCGTGTTTTGCTCTTTCATCTTTTAAATCAGATGAACGCTCAACGATTACTTGTCCGTCTTCTACTTTCACAGTAACTGTATCAAAAGCCTGTGAAAGCTCTCCTAATTTTCCTTTTACTACAACAACAGCATCTTTAACTTCTACAGTTACGCCAGCTGGTATTGTGATTGGACTTTTACCTATTCTTGACATTTCGCTAGTCTATTTTATTAGTATACGTAACAAACTACTTCACCACCAACATTTAACTGTTTAGCTTTTTTACCTGTCATTAAACCTTTAGATGTTGACACAATTGCAATACCTAAACCGTTTAAGATACGTGGTAAATTTGCAGATGATGCATATTTACGTAAACCTGGTTTACTAATTCTTTGGATATCTTTGATAACAGACTCTTTCGTGTCTTTATCATATTTTAAAGCTATTTTGATTGATCCTTGCACTGAAGAATCATCGAATTTGTAGCTTAAAATATATCCTTGTTCGAATAAAATTTTTGTGATTTCTTTTTTGAAGTTTGATGCTGGGATCTCAACAACTTTGTGGTTTGCACGAGAAGCATTTCTAACTCTTGTTAAAAAATCTGCGATAGGATCTGTATACATATGTATAAAATTGCGATTATGGTTTTCAGGAAACACACGTTTCCTGAACCTTTAATCAATTAAAATTATTTTTTAGTTGGCAAAAGTACAAACTTTTTGCGAGATTACCAACTTGCTTTTCTTACACCTGGGATTAACCCTTGATTAGCCATTTCACGGAATGTTACACGTGAAAGACCAAACTGACGCATATAACCTCTTGGACGTCCTGTTAATTTACAACGGTTATGTAAACGTACAGGAGAAGCGTTTGCAGGCAACTTTTGTAATGCTTCATAATCTCCGGCTTCTTTTAAAGCCTTACGTTTTGCAGCATATTTAGCTACCAAAGCTTCTCTTTTCGCCTCACGGGCTTTCATTGATTCTTTAGCCATACTAGTTCTTTTTAAAAGGTACTCCTAATTCTGCCAATAATGATTTTGCTTCAGCATCTGTGTTAGCAGATGTTACAAAAGTAATATCAAAACCTGCAATTTTGTTAACTTTATCAATATCGATTTCAGGGAAAATAATTTGCTCAACTACACCTAAGTTGTAATTTCCTCTACCGTCAAATCCGTTAGATTTAACACCAGCGAAATCACGTACACGTGGTAATGCAGAAGTAACTAAACGGTCTAAGAATTCGTACATTCTTTCGCCACGTAAAGTAACTTTAGCACCAATTGGCATCCCTTTTCTTAATTTAAAAGAAGCAACGTCTTTTTTAGAAATAGTAGATACTGCTTTTTGTCCTGTAATTTTTGTTAGTTCTTCAACAGCGTGATCAACTAATTTTTTATCAGAAACAGCAGCACCAACTCCACGGCTTACAACTATTTTCTCAAGTTTAGGAACTTCCATTACGTTTTTGTAACCGAATTCTTCTTTTAAAGCAGAGACTACTCTGTCTTTATATTCTTGTTTAAGTCTTGGTATATAAGTCATGACTATAATGCTTGATTAGATTTTTTAGAAACGCGTACTTTCTTATCTCCTTCTACTTTGTAAGCCACTTTAGTAACACTATTTGTTTTAGTATCGATTAAAGCGATGTTAGAAATATGAATTGCAGCTTCTTTTTTTACTATACCACCTTGAGGGTTTGTAGCACTTGGCTTAACATGTTTAGAAACCATGTTTACACCTTCAACGATAGCTTTGTTTTTTTCGCGGAAAACGCGTAAAACTTTTCCTTCAGATCCTTTGTGATCTCCAGCAATAACGCGAACGTTATCTCCTGATTTAATTTTTAGCTTTGTCATCATTTGAAAGAATTAAAGCACTTCAGGTGCTAATGATACAATTTTCATGAATTGTTTTTCACGAAGTTCTCTTGCTACAGGACCAAAAACGCGAGTTCCTCTCATTTCACCTGCCGCGTTTAATAACACACATGCGTTGTCATCAAAACGGATATAAGATCCATCAGCTCTTCTCACTTCTTTTTTGGTACGTACAACAACTGCAGTTGATACAGCACCTTTTTTAACGTTTCCGTTAGGTGTTGCGTCTTTGATAGACACTACAATTTTATCTCCAACAGAGGCATAACGACGTTTCGTTCCTCCTAAAACACGGATCGTCAAAACTTCTTTTGCGCCTGTGTTATCTGCTACTTTTAATCTAGATTCCTGTTGTACCATAATTACTTAGCTCTTTCAATGATTTCAACTAATCTCCAACATTTGTTTTTAGATAATGGACGTGTTTCCATGATTCTAACTTTGTCACCAATGTTACAGTCGTTCAATTCGTCGTGCGCAACATATTTCTTTGTTTTTAACACGAACTTTCCATATAAAGGGTGTTTTACTTTACTTGTTTCAGACACAACAATAGATTTAACCATTTTGTTGCTTGTAACTACACCGATTCTTTCTTTTCTTAAATTTCTTTTTTCCATCTTTCAGCAGAATACAATTATTGTAAGTCTTTTTTGCTAATCTCAGTATTCACTCTTGCGATAGCTCTTCTTACAGTTCTTAATTGCAAAGGGTTAGCAATAGGCGAAATAGCATGAGCATGTTTTAACTCAGCGTATTGGTTTGTTAATTCACCAAGTTTTGCTTGTAACTCAGCTATAGATAGATTATTTATTTCTTGTTTCTTCATAATGATCTAAAATTAAGCTTCGAAATCTCTAGCAATGATAAACTTAGTTTTTACTGGAAGTTTTTGAGCAGCTAAACGTAATGCTTCTTTTGCAACTGCTAAAGGCACACCACCTACTTCAAACATAATTCTTCCTGGCTTAACAACTGCAGCCCAATACTCAACTGCACCTTTACCTTTACCCATACGTACCTCTAAAGGTTTTTTAGTAATAGGTTTATCTGGGAAGATTTTAATCCATAATTGTCCTTCACGTTTCATGAAACGAGTTGCAGCGATACGTGCAGCTTCGATTTGACGAGAAGTAATGAACGAGTAATCTAAAGATTTAATACCGAACATTCCGTTAGAAAGTTCGCTACCTCTTTGAGAAACTCCTTTCATTCTACCTTTCTGTACCTTACGGTACTTGGTTCTTTTAGGCTGTAACATTTTTCGTTAGTTTTAAATTACTTTCGTTTGTTGTTGCGTTGGTGGTTTGGTCTTCCATTTGGTTTTCCAGATCCTGCCGGTTTAGACGATTTTTGTTGTTTGTCCATTCCAGCTAACGGAGAAAGATCTCTCTTACCATAAACCTCACCTTTCATGATCCATACTTTAATACCCATTCTACCGTAAGTAGTATGTGCTTCAGCTAAAGCATAATCAATATCCGCACGGAAAGTAGATAAAGGAATACGTCCATCTTTAAAGTTTTCAGAACGTGCCATTTCTGCCCCGTTCAAACGACCTGAAATTTGCACTTTCATACCTTCAGCGTTCATTCTCATTGCCGCAGCAATAGCCATTTTAATAGCTCTACGGTAAGAAATACGGCTTTCGATTTGACGTGCGATGCTTGTTGCAGCCAAATAAGCATCTAATTCTGGTCTTTTAATTTCAAAGATGTTAATTTGTACCTCTTTGTTAGTAATTTTCTTAAGTTCTTCTTTTAACTTGTCTACCTCTTGTCCGCCTTTTCCGATAATGATACCAGGTCTTGCAGTAGTGATAGTAACGGTTACAAGTTTTAAAGTTCTCTCGATAATGATTTTAGATACACTAGCTTTTGCTAAACGAGCATGGATGTACTTTCTGATTTTTGCATCTTCAGCAAGTTTGTCTCCATAGTCATTTCCACCGTACCAGTTAGAGTCCCATCCTCTGATGATCCCAAGGCGATTTCCGATTGGATTAGTCTTTTGTCCCATACTGTTTATTAATTGCTTTGTGTGTTATTGTTTGATCCTAATACGATTGTAACGTGATTAGAACGTTTTCTGATTCTGTGCGCGCGACCTTGTGGTGCAGGACGTAATCTTTTCAACATTGCCCCACCGTCTACACGGATTTCTTTAACAAATAATTCTGCTTCTTCGATGCTTGCTTCAGCGTTTTTAGCTTGCCAGTTAGCAATTGCTGATAACAATAATTTTTCAATTCTTCCCGAAGCTTCTTTAGTATTAAATTTTAATATGTTAAGAGCATTCTCAACTTTCTGTCCTCTTACTAAATCTGCAACCAAGCGCATTTTACGAGGTGAAGTTGGGCAATTGTTTAGCTTAGCAAAAGCAATACTTTTGTTTGCTTCTTTTGTCTGCTCTGCTCTTTCTCTTTTACGAACTCCCATAGCTTCTTATTATTTTTTACCTTTATTTTTTGCACCAGCGTGTCCACGGAATGAACGTGTTGGTGAAAACTCTCCTAATTTATGTCCTACCATGTTTTCTGTTACGTAAACTGGTACAAATTGACGACCGTTGTGTACTGCAATTGTTTGTCCTACGAAATCTGGAGTTATCATAGATGCTCTAGACCAAGTTTTAACAACTGCTTTGTTACCGTTTTCTGCGTTCTCTAAAACTTTTTTCTCAAGTTTAAAGTGAACATAAGGTCCTTTTTTTAATGAACGTGCCATACTTACTTAATTATTTCTTTCTACGTTCTACAATATGTTTATTACTTGCTTTTACTTTAGAACGAGTTCTATAACCCTTCGCTGGTAAACCTTTTCTTGAACGTGGGTGACCTCCTGAAGAGCGTCCTTCACCACCTCCCATAGGGTGATCAACTGGGTTCATAGCTACCGGTCTAGTACGTGGTCTTCTACCTAACCAACGAGATCTACCTGCTTTACCTGAAACGATTAACTGGTGATCTGAGTTAGATACCGCGCCAATTGTTGCCATACATGTTAGTAAGATCAAACGAATCTCACCTGAAGGCATCTTAATTGTTGCGTATTTACCATCACGAGCAACTAATTGTGCAAAAGTTCCTGCAGAACGTGCGATAACAGCACCTTGACCTGGACGTAACTCGATACAAGAAATAATTGTACCAAGAGGAATGTTTGCTAAAGGCATTGCATTACCAACTTCTGGAGCTGCATCTGGACCAGAAACAACTTTCTGACCTACTTGCAATCCTGCTGGTGCTACGATGTACGTTTTTGCTCCATCTGCATATGCTAATAATGAGATAAATGCTGAACGGTTTGGATCGTACTCAATTGTTTTAACTGTTGCTGGAACACCAACTTTAGTTCTTTTAAAATCGATAATACGATATTGTTGTTTATGACCACCACCAATATAGCGCATGGTCATTTTTCCTTGACTATTTCTACCTCCAGAGTTTTTTTTCGGTGCTAATAATGAACGCTCCGGCTTATCAGTTGTAATAGCGTCAAAACTATTAACAACTCTAAAACGCTGACCTGGGGTAATAGGTTTTAATTTTCTAACTGACATTGTTATTAGATATTAGTGTAAAAATCGATTGAATCTCCTTCTTTCAATGTTACAATTGCTTTCTTGTATGAAGACGTTTTACCAGTAATCATTCCGCTTTTCGTGAACTTTGTGCTTCTATCAGCTCTGTAAATCATTGTGTTTACATCTAAAACAGAAACTCCATAAGCTTTTTCAACCGCTTTTTTAATTTCTACTTTGTTAGCTTTTTTAGCTACTATAAATCCAAAACGGTTAAATAATTCACCGTCTTTTGTGATTTTTTCGGTAATGATAGGTTTAATAATTATACTCATTTCCCTATTTATTTACTTAAATTTTCTACAATTCCTTCTAATGAACCTTCAGTTAACACTAACGATTTTGCATTTAAAATACCGTAAGTATTTAATTCTGAAGAAGTTACAACAGAAGTTCTCTCTAAATTGCGTGATGACAAATATACATTTTTATTTGATTCACCCAACACAAATAATGATTTTTTACCTTCTAACCCTAAAGCTTTCAATACGTTAATGAAATTTTTAGTACTTGGTGCTTCGAAAGTAAAATCTTCTACAACAAATAAATTAGCTTCTTGAGCTTTAATTGTAAAAGCAGATTTACGAGCCAAACGCTTTAAAGCTTTATTCAATTTAAATGAATAACTTCTTGGGCGTGGGCCAAAAATAGTACCACCACCTTTGAAAACAGGCGATTTTGCAGAACCTGCACGTGCAGTACCTGTACCCTTTTGTTTTTTAATTTTACGTGTAGATCCCGCTACTTCAGCTCTTTCTTTAGCTTTGTGCGTACCTTGACGTTGATTTGCCAAATATTGTTTAACATCTAAATAGATAGCATGTTTGTTAGGCTCAATTGCGAAAACTGAATCAGCCAGTTGTACTGATCTGCCAGTTTCTTTTCCGTTGATATCTAAAACTTTTACTTCCATTACTTTTGAACGATTACGTAAGAGTTATTGTGACCTGGTACAGCACCTTTAACTACTAATAAGTTTTTGTCTGCAACCACTTTTAAAACTCTAAGGTTTTGAACTGTTACTTTTTCTCCTCCCATTCTACCTGCCATACGCATACCCTTGAATACTCTCGAAGGATAAGACGATGCACCAACAGAACCCGGAGCTCTTAAACGGTTGTGCTGACCATGCGTAGCCTGACCAACCCCACCAAATCCATGACGTTTTACAACACCTTGGAATCCTTTACCTTTAGAAGTACCTTGTACATCAACAAAATCTCCTTCAGTAAATAAGTCTACAGTGATAATATCACCTAAACCATAATTGCTTTCAAAATCTTGAATTTCAACGACTTTTTTCTTAACAGAAGTTCCTGCTTTTTTAAAGTGACCTTGCGCCGCTTTAGTTGCATTTTTTTCTCTAGCGTCATCGAAACCAAGTTGATAAGCTTCATACCCGTCAACCTCTTTGGTTCTGACTTGGGTAACGACACATGGACCTAATTCGATAACAGTACAAGGAATGTTTTTCCCGTTCTCATCGAAGATTGAAGTCATGCCGATTTTCTTTCCAATTAACCCAGACATAATTTTAAATTAATAATTATTAAATATAAAAATTTCAAGCATCGGCAAAATTAATACCAATGCTTGAAATATACAAGTTTTTTATAAAATATTTTATTATTATACTTTAATCTCTACTTCTACTCCTGAAGGAAGCTCTAATTTCATTAAAGCATCGATCGTTTTTGAAGATGAAGAATAGATGTCTAATAATCTTTTATACGAACTTAATTCAAACTGTTCTCTTGACTTTTTGTTAACGTGTGGAGAACGTAAAACAGTAAAGATTTTTTTATGAGTTGGTAATGGAATTGGTCCTGTTACCACTGCACCTGTACTTTTTACAGTTTTTACGATTTTTTCAGCTGACTTGTCAACTAAAGCGTGATCGTAAGATTTTAATTTTATTCTGATTTTTTGACTCATTTTCTTAATTATTAAGCGTTACCTTTTGCTTTTTTAATTACTTCTTCTTGAATGTTAGAAGGTGTTTGCTCGTAGTGAGAGAACTCCATTGTTGAAGTTGCACGACCTGAAGATAAGGTACGTAACGTTGTTACATAACCAAACATTTCTGATAACGGCACAGATGCTTTTACAACTTTTGCTCCGTTACGATCGTCCATAGAGTTGATTTGACCACGACGACGGTTTAAGTCACCTACAATATCACCCATGTTTTCTTCTGGTGTTAACACTTCTAACTTCATGATTGGTTCTAATATAATAGCACCTGCAGCTTTAGCAGATTCTTTATATCCCATTTTAGCTGCTAATTCGAAAGATAGTGCATCCGAATCCACCGCGTGGTAAGAACCATCAGTTAAAGTAACTTTTAATGAATCCATTTCAAATCCTGCTAAAGGACCTTGTTTCATAGACTCACGGAAACCTTTTTCTACAGCAGGAATGTATTCTTTTGGTACGTTACCACCTTTAACTTCGTTAACGAACTGTAATCCCATTGGAACTTTTCCGTCAACCTCGTCAGCTGGACCAATTTTAAATACGATATCACCAAATTTACCACGACCACCAGATTGCTTTTTATAAGTTTCTCTGTGGCTTGCACTTTTTGTGAAAGCTTCTTTATACTCAACCTGAGGCTCACCTTGGTTAACCTCTACTTTAAACTCACGACGCATACGGTCAACAATGATATCTAAGTGTAACTCACCCATACCAGAGATGATTGTTTGCCCAGAAGCTTGGTCTGTACGAACTGTAAAAGTTGGATCTTCTTCTGCCAATTTAGCTAAAGCCATACCCATTTTATCAACGTCAGCTTTTGTTTTAGGCTCGATAGCGATACCAATTACCGGATCAGGGAAATCCATAGATTCTAACACAATTGGGTGTTTTTCGTCTGATAATGTATCTCCTGTTTTAATATCCTTGAAACCAACAGCAGCACCAATATCACCAGCTTCGATGAAATCAATTGGGTTTTGCTTGTTAGCGTGCATTTGATAGATACGAGAGATACGTTCTTTGTTTCCTGAACGGTTGTTTAATACGTAAGAACCTGCATCTAAACGCCCTGAATAAGCACGGAAGAAAGCTAAACGACCTACGAAAGGATCGGTAGCAATTTTAAATGCTAATGCAGAGAACGGATCTGTTACAGATGGTTTACGTGTAATTGGCTCGTCAGTATCAGGGTTAGTACCTTCGATCGCTTCCTTGTCCATTGGAGAAGGTAAGTAACGACAAACAGCATCTAACATGAACTGAACACCTTTATTTTTGAAAGATGAACCACATGTCATTGGAATGATACTCATATCTAAAGTTGCAGCACGCAAAGCTTTGTGTACTTCATCTTCTGTGATAGAGTTTTCGTCTTCCATGTACTTCTCTAACAAGTTTTCGTCGTAAGCAGCAATTTCCTCGATTAATTGACCACGGTATTGTTTTACCTCGTCAACCATTTCTGCAGGAATTTCGATAATATCAAAAGTAGCTCCTTGTGTATCATCATGCCATACAATAGCACGGTTTTTCACTAAATCTACTACTCCTCTAAAATCAGCTTCATCACCAATTGGTAAAACGATTGGCACTGCATTAGATTTCAACATATCTTTAACTTGCTGACATACTTTTAAGAAGTTAGATCCTTGACGGTCCATCTTGTTAACAAATCCCATACGTGGAACTTTGTAGTTATCAGCCAAACGCCAGTTAGTTTCAGATTGTGGCTCAACTCCGTCAACTGCAGAGAATAAGAATACTAATCCGTCTAATACACGTAATGAACGGTTTACCTCTACGGTAAAGTCAACGTGTCCTGGGGTATCGATAATATTGAAGTGATAATCTTTAGAATCATCAGTTTTTTTACCTTGATCTGTTGGAAAAGACCAAGTACAAGTTGTAGCTGCAGAAGTAATTGTGATACCACGCTCTGCTTCTTGCTCCATCCAGTCCATTGTTGAAGCACCATCGTGAACTTCACCAATTTTGTGATTTTTACCTGTATAAAAAAGAATACGCTCTGTTGTTGTTGTTTTACCAGCATCAATGTGAGCAGCGATTCCTATATTTCTAGTAAATAATAAATCTCTAGCCATTTTTGTTCTTTATGAAAAATTAAAATCTAAAGTGAGAGAATGCTTTATTAGCATCAGCCATTTTGTGAACATCCATTCTTTTCTTAACAGCAGCACCTTCTTCTTTAGCAGCAGCTAAAATTTCAGCAGCTAATTTAGAAGCCATAGATTTATCGTTTCTTTTTCTTGCGTAAAGAATCATCCATTTCATCGCCATAGAAATTTTTCTATCCGGACGAATTGGCATTGGAATTTGGAATGAAGCACCACCTACACGGCGAGAACGTACTTCAACATGAGGCATAACGTTTGTTAATGCATCTTTCCATACTTCCAAAGAGGTTTTTTCTTCGTCTTGCTTTTTAGTTTCAACGATTTCTAATGCATCGTAAAATACTTTAAAAGCAGTAGATTTTTTACCATCCCACATTAAGTTGTTCACAAAACGTGTTACTAACTGATCGTTAAATTTTGGATCTGGTAAAAGAGGTCTTTTTTTAGCCTGTCTTTTTCTCATTTCTTTGTTACTTTTAAAAGTTTCTAGTTTAAGGTTTCAAGTTTGAAGTTTTGTATTGATTAAAACCAATACAACATCTTACGACTTTTAACTTTTTACTATTCTACTTAAATTAAATTACTTTTTTGCGTCTTTAGGGCGTTTAGCACCATATTTAGATCTTCTTTGAGTACGACCGTTAACACCGGCTGTATCTAAAGCACCACGTACAATGTGGTATCTAACTCCTGGTAAATCTTTTACCCTTCCACCTCTAACTAATACTATCGAGTGCTCTTGTAAATTGTGTCCTTCTCCTGGGATGTAAGCGTTTACTTCATTACCGTTTGTCAAACGTACACGCGCTACTTTACGCATTGCAGAGTTTGGCTTTTTAGGCGTTGTAGTATAAACACGCGTACACACACCACGTCTTTGAGGACATGAATCCAAAGCAACCGATTTACTCTTCTTAGTTAATTGGGTTCTCCCTTTTCTTACTAATTGTTGAATTGTTGGCATAATGTTTATTAAAAATTTTCTACATTCAAATTTGTTTCCCGTGTATTTTCGGGGATGCAAATATATAAATTATTATAATCAAAACAAACGTATTTCGTTTATTTTCAAATTATTTCTACATTTACGTTTATTAATCTAACAGTACTAATGCATTTAAAAAAAACATACCTTATATATATAGTAAGTTATTTTCTGTTGTGTTTTACAACCTTAAATGCTTTATACAGCCAGCAAATTTACCTAAAAGTAAATGGTAAAAACACCAGCGAAACATCTTTTTTAAAACAAAATATTAAAGACAGTATTTTTAATAACGGACAAGAAGTTGAAACCAAATTGATTTTTTTGCAAGATTTTCTAAGAACGAACGGGTATCTGTACCACCAAATAACATCAGCAGAAAAAAAAGACAGTCTGTATCTTGTACATTTTGATTTAGGCAAAAAAACCGATAGTTTAAAAATTAACTTTAACAAGCACGAAGCCCAGTTAAAATCGATCTTACAAATTAACGAACCTTCCAAAACCATTGCCATACAAAACACCGAAAGCTTTCTTAAAAACATTGTTGAAAAATTAGCCAAAAAAGGTTATTCCATAAGCACGGTTAAGTTAATAAATCATCAATTTTTAAATGATATTATTACTGCCGATTTAGATCTGCATTTAGATGAACAGCGCAGGATAGATCAATTGGTTTTTACGCCTTACAACAACTTCCCTACCGGAATTAAACAGCGATTGATTAAGAAATACGAAAAACAACCGTTCACCGAAGCCGTTACGTATGATCTGCAAAAAGAAATGAGTCAGTTTCCATTTATAAAAACCACCAAACAGCCTGAAGTTCTTTTTACCGAAAGCAACACTGCTTTGTATTTATATGTGGAACGACAAAATATTAGTCAGTTTGACGGATTGATTGGTTTTACGAATGATGACAACGGAAAAGTGCAGTTTAACGGTTATGCCGATTTGCAGTTAATGAATATTTTAAACAAAGGCGAGCAACTAAAATTGTATTGGAAGAACGATGGAAACCAGCAGACGCAGTTTAATCTTTCGGGCGAAGTTCCTTATTTGTTCAATACGCCTTTTGGTTTGAAAGCTTCGTTAGAATTATTCAAACAAGACAGCACCATGATGAACACCAAGTTTAATGCGGCGGTTTTGTATTACCTGAATTTTAATCATAGAGTTGGTGTCGGATATCAATCAACATCGTCAGTTGCGGGAACAGAGAATTTTTATCAGGCAGCCGATTACAACAATCTGTTTATTACGCTGAATTATTTATTAAACAAATATCAGGATCATCCGCTTTTCCGACAAAAATACTATGTTATAGGTTTAGCTGGCTTTGGATCTAAAACCGAAGAAAAAGACAACCGCAAAGGTTCGCAGCAATTTGTAAATTTAACTGCTAGTTATCTTTGGCAGATAAACAATCGTTGGTACATTAATCAGCAATTAGAAGGATCGCTTTTGCGGAGTGCCATACCTTTATTATATAACGAATATTACCGTTTTGGTGGAATACACTCTATCCGCGGATTTAGAGAGAATTCTTTGCTTGGAAAAAGTCTAGTAGGCTTATATAACGAAGCTCGATATTTACTCGCCCCAAACATGTACATACATTCTATTACGGATGTTGCTTATTACGAAGGCGAAGATACCAACGATTTATTATATTCTTTTGGTTTAGGATTCGGGATACAGACCGGCGGCGGATTGTTCAATATTATTTATGCAAACGGCGTGCAACCAAATACCGATTTTAAACTATCGAATTCTATTTTTCATTTAAGCTACAAAACGCAGTTTTAAATTATTTCGTTTGATAAATCGGTCAATCAGAAAAAAAATCAGTATATTTAAATTACATAAAACATAATAAACACTCATTTACATTATAATTTTAAAATTTACAGTTATGAGGATTTTATGTTTTTTACTTTTACTATTTACGCTACAATCATGTGCTACTAAAAAGTACACGAAAGCACACTTGCTTTCTGACGGAATAAAATCTGCAACCGAAGAAACCTTTATCGTTAAAAACGATCAGAAGAAACTTCTACAGAAAAAAGAAATCACTTTTAAAAACGGTCGAATTAAACATTCTAAAACTTTTGACTCATCTGGTAATCTGTTGCAAGAAACCAACAACAAAATGTGGTTTACCGAAGAACTGTATCCCAACAAAGAAACGCTTTACCGTAAAACCCGCTGGAAACCCAACCGACGCGAACGCATTAGCTCGTATTTAAAAAAGCAAGACAAGCAAAGCGAAAGTATTTATCATTATAATAAAGATGGATCGATAAATAAAATAGTTGATAATTTTTCAACTTTTCAAACGCAGCATTTTTATTATACCGATAACGAATTGTCTAAAATTGAAACAACCTCAAAAGAAGGGAAAGTTGTTGACGAAGTTTCGATTGAATGCAAAGAAAAAGACAGCCAAGGAACGTGTTTAAAAAAAATTAGAACATCAAAAAAAGGCGCAAAAGAAGAAATTATTATTAAACCTGTTTACGATTGGCCCTTATTAAATGTATAAATAAAATCATCATCCAATAAATCAATGAAAAAAAAAAGAAGTAAACAATATAGTTTATACCCCAAATAAATAGAATCCACAATAAGTCGTCCCAAATAATTTTACTTGTAAATTTTTCTATAAAAACATAATCATCTATAATCATACAGATTATAAATACAACTGTAAATACGATAGATAAATGGCAATATAATCTTAGTAACTTCATTTTTAACGCATCAATTTAAACCTTAACAATCATAAGCATTGTAATGTTCTTTTTCTAAAGTATCTTCTAACTTTTCGATTTGTTCTTTACTTGTTTTCACTTTTTTTAGATGCACCGGAAGCTGTTTTTTACCATCGGGCGAAATCCAGATTCCTTTTAACTGGTTATCGCTTCTGTTCAACAACATTAAACCGGTATTAAAATGTTCTACAAAAGTATATTGCTGTTTTTGTTCGGAAAAAGTAGTTTCTAAAAGTATCCAATTGTCAGTTTTATTGTTGTTGTACTTATAAATTGCTGAAACAACCGTTCGCGGACATCCGTCTTCTTCGATCTTTAAATAAAACGAAACTTTTATATCTTTAGAAATGGTTCCTTCGTAAAGTTCTTGGGCAATTAACACTTGTGCAAACGATACATTTGCAAGTAAGAATGCAAATATTAAGAGTATTTTTTTCATAGGTTGAATTTTAATTAAATATAGTAATATCTTTGCGCTATGCAAAATGAACATCAAATATTTGGAATTCGTGCAGTTATCGAGGCGATAAACGCGGGAAAGGAAATAGATAAAGTATTTATACAAAAAGAAGCTCAAGGCGATTTAATGCAAGAGCTTATGAAAACGTTGAAGAAAAACAACGTTAATTTTTCGTACGTTCCGGTTGAGAAACTGAACAAATTAAGCAAATTCAACAATCATCAGGGTGCAGTTGCATCTATCGCACCAATTAAATTTGTTTCGATGGAAGAATTGGTTGAAGGTGTTTTAGAACAAAAACAAAATCCGTTGTTTTTAATTTTGGATCAGTTGAGCGATGCCCGAAATTTTGGCGCGATTATTCGTACGGCAGAATGTACGGGCGTTGACGGAATTATTATTCAAAAACAAGGTTCGGCTCCTGTGAATGGCGATACGGTAAAAACATCGGCAGGTGCGGTTTTTAATATTCCAATCTGTAAAGTGGATCATATTAAAGATGCTGTTTTTTACCTACAAGGTTCGGGAATTGCAACAGTTGCTGCTACCGAAAAAACCGAAAACAACATTTACGACATTGACTTTAACAAAGGAATTGCGATTATTATGGGATCTGAAGATAAAGGGGTAAATCCATCGGTTTTAAAAATTGTAGATGAAAAAGCAAAGTTACCAATGTACGGAACTATTTCTTCGTTAAACGTATCTGTTGCTTGCGGTGCCTTTTTATACGAAGCTGTTAGACAACGTTTATAATTAAATGAAGGTTAAACATTACAGAATTCTAATCATTGTTCTTTTTATAATTGCCTTTTTATTTGGACTTGCAATGGTTAATACAATGGTTAGTTTAAAGTATGAAACAAATTTTGATAATGAATGTGTTTCAACAATATCTGGTGATAATTTGTGTAATTCTTTAAAGATTACGAAATATATATTTTACATTGATTTAGCTGTAATTTATCTCTTATTGTTATTCCAAGAAAAAATTATAAAAAAAACGGATTCTGATTAGAATCCGTTTTTTTATTTATCTATTTTAAATCAAAGCGATCTGCGTTCATGACTTTTGTCCAAGCCGAAACAAAATCATTAATGAATTTTTCCTGCGCATCGGCACTTGCGTAAACCTCAGCAATGGATCTTAATTCAGAATTCGATCCAAAAACCAAATCAGCACGAGTTCCTGTCCATTTTGGTGTTCCGGTTTTACGATCGGTTCCCAAATAAACTTCTTTATCGGTTCCCATTGCTTTCCATTGCGTATTCATATCCAGTAAATTCACAAAGAAATCGTTTGTCAATTGTCCCGGACGATCTGTCAGTACTCCGTTTTTAGATCCGTCGAAATTAATATTGATCGAACGTAACCCGCCTAATAAAACCGTTAGTTCCGGTGCTGTTAAGGTTAACAATTGCGCTTTATCGATCAATAATTCTTCGGTTGCTACTGCTTTAATCATGTTTTTACGATAATTTCTAAATCCGTCTGCAATTGGTTCTAAAAAAGCTACCGATTCAACATCTGTCTGTTCTTGAGAAGCATCTGTTCTACCCGGAGCAAAAGGAACTTCGATATTAAAACCGGCATTATTTGCCGCTTTTTCAATTCCTACATTTCCAGCTAAAATAATCAAATCTGCCAACGAAACTTTTTTACCTGTCGCATTAAAATCTGACTGAACATTCTCTAAAGCCGTCAACACTTTATTTAACTGAATTGGATTGTTTACTTCCCAATTCTTCATAGGTTCCAATCGAATACGTGCTCCGTTTGCTCCGCCTCTTTTATCCGAACCACGGAAAGTTGATGCAGAAGACCAAGCTGTACCTACCAATTCTGAAAGCGATAAATCTAACGCACTTAATTGTGATTTCAACTGTGCGATATCTTCCTCATTAATCAACTCGTGATCAACAGCAGGAACCGGATCTTGCCATGTAAAAACTTCTTGCGGAACATCGGCACCCAAATAGCGTTCGCGCGGTCCCATATCACGATGTGTTAATTTAAACCAGGCTTTTGCAAAGGCATCGGCAAATTCATCGGGATTGTCTAAAAATCTTCGTCCTATTTTTTCATAGGCAGGATCCATTCGTAACGCAATATCCGAAGTTAACATTGTTGGACGGTGTTTTTTTGATGGATCATGTGCATCGGGAATAATATTTCCGGTTCCTTTGGCAACCCATTGATGCGCACCTGCGGGAGATTTTGTCAATTCCCATTCAAACCCAAAAAGATACGTTAAGAATAAATTAGACCATTCGGTTGGTTTGCTCGTCCAAGTAACTTCCAAGCCAGATGTAATGGTATCGCCACCTTTACCTGTGCCGTAGCTGTTTTGCCAGCCCAATCCCTGTAATTCCAAACCGGCTGCTTCGGGTTCGTCGCCTACGTGATCTGCCGATGCCGCGCCGTGTGTTTTACCAAATGTATGCCCGCCGGCAATTAAAGCCAACGTTTCTTCATCGTTCATTGCCATACGCGAAAACGTATCGCGAATATCTTTTGCCGATGCTAACGGATCAGGATTTCCGTCTGGCCCTTCAGGATTCACATAAATCAATCCCATTTGAACAGCCGCCAATGGATTTTCTAAATCGCGGGTATGCATCTTTCCATCGGCATCATCGTCTGAAGAAACTACTCCGTGATTTTCTGCAACACCTTCGGATCCTTGTGCATAGCGAACATCGCCTCCCAACCACGTTTTTTCACTTCCCCAATATACATCCATATCAGGCTCCCAAACATCGGCACGACCACCGGCAAATCCCAATGTTTTAAAACCCATTGATTCTAATGCCATATTTCCGGCAAGAATCATTAAATCTGCCCAAGAAATTTGTCGACCATATTTTTGTTTGATCGGCCATAACAATCTTCGAGCTTTATCTAAAGAAACATTATCGGGCCAAGAGTTTAAAGGTGCAAAACGCTGCTGTCCTGCTCCTGCTCCGCCGCGACCATCTTGTACTCTATACGTTCCCGCACTGTGCCAAGCCATACGAATGAACAATGGCCCGTAATGACCAAAATCTGCCGGCCACCAGTCTTGTGAATCGGTCATTAAATTTTTAAGGTCGCTTTTAACAGCTTCCAGATCCAATTTCTTAAATTCTTCGGTATAATTGAAATCATTGCCCATAGGATCGGACTTTGAAGAATGCTGACGTAAAATATCAACTCTTAATCGGTTAGGCCACCAATCGTTGTTTGTTGTTCCTTTGCCGGCAACCGGATTACTTGTAGTTCCGTTATGAAACGGACATTTACTGATATCGTTTCCTGCGTTTTCCATTACTTATAGTTGTTTTATAGTTCTTTCATAAAATTACTAATAAAACAGGCAATTACCATTTGTGTTGATATTAAAAATCTATTAAAGTATAGATTTTTTAACTGCATGATACTTTTTCTGCAACGTATTATCTTTTACAATGAAGGATTGATGGTTTGAATTGTTCTTACGATGAAAGGTGTCGTTGTAAAGATATCCTTCGGAATCATTCCTTAACAAAGGTTGCGGATTGAAATTTCCTGTGGCATCAAACTGTCTGATAAATTCGTCTTTTGTTTCATCGTAATCGGGATGTTGCCAATCGTATTTATATTCGGGTTCAAACTGAGGTCTTTTCAAAATATACGAAAGAAGAAATCCAGAAATGAATCCCGCCAAATGACCTTGCCACGAAATACCTTCTTCAATATCGGGCAACATATACCAAACCGATCCTCCATACAGAATAATCATTAAAAACGAAATTGCCATTAAACGGTATTGTTTGCTGCGAATTCCCGTAAAAAACATGTAAGCTGTTAAAACGTAAATTAATCCGCTGGCTCCAATGTGTGTTCCTGTTTTTGCGATAAGCCACGTACCTATTCCCGATAGTAAGATTCCTCCGAAAATTAGGGTTTGCCAGTTTTTATAATAGTAATAACAGATTAGCGGAAGTAAGATCAAAAGCGCCAAGGTGTTGTTCCATAAATGTTGAATGGATCCGTGTAGAAATGGCGAAAACAGTACACCGCGCAAACCTTTAAATGTTCTTGGAATGATTCCGAAATTATTAAGTTCGAAAAAATAACGCCAGTCTAAATAATAAACCAGCCAGATCACCAAAAGTGAAACAAACGGAATCCAAAAAACTTGCGGACGGTATTTTAACTGATCTATTTCCATGCAGGAATGAAATCAAAAATAAACCCAAATAAAAAAGACTGCCTTTTTGGCAGAAAACGTCATATTTCACAACAACTTAAATAATACATATTTTTTTGCTACGACATAATCTATTTCATAATTTTACGATATGAAAGCACCTTTAGCAGAACGTATTCGCCCGAAAACATTAGAAGACTATATTAGTCAGGATCATTTGGTTGGTGCAACGGGTATTTTAACGCAAAGTATTAGACGCGGCATTATTCCGTCTATGATTTTTTGGGGACCGCCGGGAACAGGAAAAACGACTTTAGCCGAAATTATTGCACAAGAAAGTAAACGACCGTTTTATGCGTTGAGTGCGATAAATGCCGGTGTAAAAGATGTGCGTGAGGTTATTGAAAAAGCCAAAGGAAGTAACGGTTTGTTTACGCCTAAAAATCCTATTTTATTTATTGATGAAATTCACCGTTTTAGTAAATCGCAGCAAGATTCACTATTGGCAGCTGTTGAAAAAGGATGGATTACATTGATTGGTGCTACAACCGAAAATCCGAGTTTTGAAGTGATTCCCGCATTGCTTTCACGCTGTCAGGTTTACACGTTGAACGCATTTACAAAAGCAGATTTAGAAGCTTTACTTAATCGTGCGCTGATTGTTGATGAAGAACTGAAAGAAAAAAACATTTCGATTATAGAAAACGAAGCTTTGTTCCGAGTTTCAGGTGGCGATGGTAGAAAACTTCTGAATACGTTTGAATTGATTGTAAATTCGATTGGTGATGAAACCGTTGAAATTACAAATGACAAAGTACTCCAGATTGTCCAAAAAAATACGGTTTTGTATGATAAAACCGGCGAACAACATTATGACATTATATCGGCTTTTATAAAATCGATTCGTGGAAGTGATCCCAACGGAGCCGTTTACTGGTTAGCCCGAATGATTGAAGGTGGCGAAGATTTAAAATTTATTGCACGTCGTTTAGTTATTTCAGCATCCGAAGATATTGGTTTGGCAAACCCAACGGCAATAATCATGGCAAATAATATTTTTCAGGCGGTTTCGGTTATCGGTTATCCCGAAAGTAGAATATTGTTAAGTCAGTGTGCTATTTATTTGGCAACATCGCCCAAAAGCAATGCCAGTTATATGGCAATTAGTAAGGCACAGACAGCAGTAAAACAAACCGGAGATTTATCAATCCCGATTCATTTACGAAACGCTCCAACAAAATTAATGAAAGAACTAGGTTACGGCGAAGATTATAAATACAGCCACGATTATCCGGGAAATTTTACTTATCAGGAATATTTACCAGACGATTTAATTAATACTCCGTTTTATGAACCTGGTGACAATGCGCGTGAGAAGCAGACCAAAGATTCTTTACACCAGCGTTGGCAAGGAAAATATAATTATTAAAAAAACACTTCTTTCGAAGTGTTTTTTATTTCTTGTTTAAAGCCGAATATTCTAAAGCATTTTTCAACGCATCAACATGTGATTTTGAACGTAATTTCACACGACTTTCTCCGTTTGCTGTAAAAATTTGTTCGTTTTTGCAGTTAATCAAGGTTACTGTTAATTTAGTAGCGGTCATTGATTTTCCGCGTTCAACGTTACATTTTAAAACCTTACAAGGATCTGCTGTTACTTCTTGAGGTAATTCCTGATCGTCGTAAAAAACAGTATAACCAGCTTCTTCTAATTTATGCTTTAAAAAAGAATTAACTCTGTATTCGTTAAATTCTTCTTGAAAATTATAAACCTTTTTAATTTGAACATATTTCGCGTTCAAACCTTGTGCCTGCATGCCTAAACCTAAGCATGTAAAAAGCATTAAAAATAAAAATTTCTTCATTTTATAAGATATCTAAAAGTTGATTTAATTGTTGTACTTCTGCCACGCCAATGGTATTTTCTAATTTAAACTCGTTAAACCAAACAGCCTGCATACCTACATTTAATGCACCGTGAACATCGGCATTTATGTTATCGCCAATCATTATGCTGTTTTCTGCTTTGGTATTAGCGGTTGTTAAGGCATGTTGAAAAATTCCCGGATGCGGTTTTTTAACTCCTGCTATTTCAGAATTAGTTATTGTTTGAAAATATGCTGTTAAGTTGGCGTTTTTGAGTTTTTTCTCTTGAACGGAATCAGGTCCGTTGGTGATAATATGTAAACGATAATTATTTTTCAATACATCAAGCGTTTCATAAGCACCATCAAAAACATGATTATGATCAGGGAGTTTTCCGATGAATTCATCTGCAATGTAATAGATATGATCATCGTTAATCTTTACATCAATAGCATCAAACGTATCTTTTAATCTGCCATAACGCAGAAAATCACGCGATATTTCCTCTCTTGAAAATCGCTCCCAATAAGAATCATTGATCGGTTTAAAATGCGTCATAAAATCATCGACACCACTTAATTGCATTTCGGTAAAAATAGCTTGAAAAGTCAATGCAGAATTTTTATCGAAATCATAAATCGTGTGATCCAGATCAAAAAACAAATCGGTAATATGTTCTTTTTGTATCATTATTTTTGATGTGTAATAACGGCATTTTCAATATGGTAAATCCAATCGTCGATATCGTCTGCATTGTATCTAAACGTACCTTCCATGGTAACATAAGTATCAGTTTTTAATCGCGGCGTGTTGCCTTTAAACTTAATTCCCATAATGGTTTCGGGTCCGGCATTTCCGCAGAAAAAACACTGCGCAAAAACATTTTTACTTAATGCGTACGATTTACTGTCGATAGGCACAATAAAGCCCGAAGCCTTGATTTTTTTACCCTGTAAAGCTTTTAATGTTCCGTTTACCATTGGATACATCACTTCGCCGTAATGCGGGTTTTTCTTTTTAATGAAATCAATCTGTCCTAATAATTTCCAAGTGACTTCGGTTGGATTTTGATAGTAAAATTCCGATGGTTTTTCTGTTGTTTTTTTTACAGAAAAGCTCATTAAAAAAACGGCTAATCCGCAATAAGCTGCAACGAATATTTTTTTTAACATGTGATTTATTTTATTATTTTTTATTGGTAATTACTGCGTTTTGTATATTAAAAATTAAATCGTCTTTATTTTTATCATTATAAAAAAATGTTCCTTCCAAGGTAATAAAGGTATCGGTTTTTAAACGTGGGGTTTTGTTTTTAAACTGAATTCCCATTAGTGTTTCGATACCTGCATTTTTATTGCAAAAAAAACAATGCGAATAAACATTTTTGCTTAAAACGTACGATTTACTATCTAACGGAATTACAAAACCGCTTATCTTAATCTTTTTACCTTGTAATGATTCTTTAATAACATCGCCATAATTTTGCATAACCTGTAAACTACCGCCCATTCTACCTAACATTTGCCAGGTAACTTCGGTTGGCTGATCCTGAACAATGGTTTTAGCAAAAGATTTCGTTGTTTTACTTGTAGAAAAGCTCATTAAAAAAACAGCTAATCCGCAATAAACTGCAATGATCATCTTTTTAAGCATTTGCCAAGGTTTTTGATATATTTAACGAATACGCTTTAATTGCCGGAATAATTGCTGCTACAATTCCTACGGCTAATGTGGCTACAAACAGCATTCCTTCTTCTTTCCATAAAAATTCAAACGGATCAAACGCCATTTTAAATTCTTCTTGCGATGAAATGGATAAGAAATACAATCCGATTCTACCAAAAACAATACCAAGAATAAAACCTATGGTGCATAAAAAGATACTTTCTAACAAAACCAACCATAATAGCTGAAATTTAGTAGCTCCGGTGATTCGCAACAACGCAAATTCGTATCTGCGTTCTTTCAATGTATTGTATAATGCCACGAAAATACTAATGCCCGAAATAAACATAATACCGTAAGCCAAATAGGTTAATGCCGAAATTCCCACGCCGAACAAAGCAAACAAACGGTTCACTTCTAAAGCCGGAGAGGCTGCCTGCATTTCTGTATTTTGAGGAATGATTCTTGGCCAGGTCATTTTAGCCATATTATTGCGCAATTTTAAAAGAACTGCTGTAATTTCTTTTCCTTCGTGCGGATTGACTTCTTCATGATGATGTTCCTCGCCTTCTGCATGAACGTGTGGTTCTTCGGCAGAATGATTATGAGCATCTTCGGCATGACCTTCGTGTTCGTGATCGTGCATGTGCCATACCGACGCAATGTTTGTCAAAATTAACTGATCGGCAACTTTACCAGACGGAACCAATATCCCAACAACTTTATACGCATGATGATCGTGTACTTCGCCTTCTTCTACATCGCCATGTGTTCCAAAAAAGGTATCGCCAATTTTTAAACCGATGTTTGCCGCAATGTTAGATCCTACCACAACCTCGAAATCTTTAGCAAATAAATTTCCTTGCTGAATCTTCAAACCAAAATGTTTGGTGTAATTTTCGGTGGTTCCTACAATTTTATACCCCAAATAATTATCGCCATAAGCCAGCGGAACCGCACTTTCTACCATTGGTTTGTTCATCCACACTTCGGCTTCGGTGTACGAAATATTTCCCGGAGGAGCATCAATCTGATAAACCGATGAAAGAATCAATTGCAACGGACTTCCTTTTGCTCCTAAAACCAAATCGATATTATCCATCGATGAGGAAAACTTTTCTTCGAATTGTTTTTGAAGTAAGATCAATATCGATATAATAGAAACCGATGCTGTTAAAAGTATGATGCTTAAAAAGGTGTTCAGCGGTTTAAACCACGTATTTTTCCATGCTATTTTACTAATCATGACAAGGTGATTTGGTGGTTAAACAATGATTTTAAGCGTTGATCGTGTGTTACAATAATTAATGAAGATTGGTATTCTTTTGCTAAATCGCTTAACAAACGGGCTACAATTAAAGCATTTTCATCATCTAAACTCGATGTAGGTTCATCTGCCAAAATTACCGACGGATTGTTTATCAAAGCTCTGGCAATGTTTACACGCTGCTGCTGCCCGATACTTAACTGACTCGGCAATTTATGAACGTGATCTTTCAATCCTAAATTATCCAAAATGCTTAAGGCTTTTTCTTTGGCTTTTGATTTTTTAGCAATCCACGATGCCAGCACAACATTATCTAAAACAGAAAGTGCTTCGATAAAAAACGATTTCTGTAAGATCATTCCGATCGACTGTCCGCGAAAAGCATCTAACTTTGCTGCGTTTAACTGTAAAATATCCTGATTGTTTATAGTGATGTTTCCTGCTGTTGGCTGCAACAAACCACCCAGCAAATGCAGTAAAGTGGTTTTACCTGTGCCTGAATTTCCTGTAACCAACAAAGTTTGTCCGTTTGGACAATCGACATCAGGAAAATGGAATTTTTGCGTAGCCGAATAGGAAAAAGTAACGTTTTGCGTTTTAATCATTTTGTATATTCTTAAACGGTATGCAAGATAGTGAATATTCTGCGGATATTATAACAGGTTTGTTTCAGGTTATCGTTTGTTTAAAGTTTAAAGTTTTAGCCTACAAAATATCATCATCGGCAAAACTAAAATAACCGGTTTGGGTAATAATTAAATGATCGAGCAGTTTAATATCCAAGCTATTGCCAGCGAGTTTAATTTTCTGCGTAATGTCTTTATCGGCACCACTTGCAACTAATTGTCCCGACGGATGATTATGAACCAAAATCAATGCCGTTGCCAAGTGTTCTAACGCGGTTTTAAACAACATTCGGATATCAACAACGGTTTGGGTTAAGCCACCTTTGCTTAACTGCAATTTGTAAATTATTTTGTTGCTGTTGTTCAATAATAAAACCCAGAATTCTTCGTGTGGTAAATCGCCAATAATTGGTTGCATTAGTTTAAATACATCTTCTGAAGATCCAATTTTAGTGAGTTCTTTGGTTTCTGATAATTGCAAACGCTTTGCTAGTTCTAATGCGGCTACAATGGTTATTGCTTTTGCTTCGCCAATGCCTTTAAACTGCATTAACTGTTGAATGCTTTGTTTTTGCAACTGATGCAACTGATTGTTATTTTGCTGTAAAATACGCTTACATAATTCTACGGCACTTTCGTTTCGGCTACCTGATCCTATTAAAATGGCAACCAATTCGGCATCGCTTAACGCATTTTTACCTTTATACAATAATTTTTCGCGCGGCTGATCGTCTTCGCTCCAATTTTTTATGGAGAAATGCTTATTTTCTTCCATGAGTATTTTTTATCTAATGTACTAAAAATCAATTAAAATATTTTGTACATTTCATAAATTTCAAAAAATGGGTATTACGATTATTTTTCTGATTGTACTGTTAATATTTATCCTTTTCATTGCAACACAAACCAAATTAAGTAATTGGCAAAAACTGTTTGCTGTATTAGGTTTCGTCGGTTTTTTTATTGTTTTATTTGTCGGATTATTTATCTACGGTATTAACCAAGGAAAGATGACTGGTCGAGAAGAGTTTGCTGAAAATGCTATTGAAAATCAAATCATAAAAAAAGATTCGGTTGCTGACGATGTTTCTGATTTTAGAAAAAAACTTTCGCAAAAAGCACTTTCTATTATTGATCCTTCGGTTCGATATACTCCAAATTATGTCAAGATCAGTTATCCAAATGGAGATGTTCCTGCAAAAACCGGAGTTTGTACCGATGTTGTAATTAGATCATACAGAAAATTAGGAATCGATCTGCAAAAAGAAGTTCATGAAGATATGCGCGCGAATTTTAGCATCTATCCGAAAAATTGGGGAGCAACTAAAACCGACAAGAATATTGATCATAGACGTGTGCCTAATTTAGAAACTTTTTTTAGCAGAAAAGGAAAGAAATTACAAGTAACTCAAAACCCTGATGATTATAAAACCGGCGCCATTGTTACCTGGATGATTAACGATAAATTACCGCATATTGGCATTGTTACCAACAAATTATCAAAAGACGGTAAACGCAGATTGATTGTTCATAACGTTGGTGGCGGGCAAGTTTTAGAGGACTGTTTGTTTAAATACACTATTGTGGGGCATTTTGTTTATGAGGATTAAGCGTTGTATTTTGGATTATGCTTTCTAAAATCGCTTTTGCTTTCAAAACTATAATTGCCAAGAATATCATGTAGGTTTAATTCGCGGATTAATCCCAATTTATAGTAATGAATTAATTCTTTTCTAAAGGAAAACATATGAATTTCATTCAATAATTTAAATTGATATTTTACAACCGTTTTATCTGCAAAACGAATAGACAAAAAGTTATAAATCCCTGCAGAACTGACTGGACTGTACAAATTCCCACCACCAATATATTTATCCTCAAAATCAACACAAGTAAACTCCATATTTTCAATTTCATACAAATCAAAACGTCTGTCTAAAATCTCTACAAAATCCATATTAAAGTATATTTTACCTAAAGTATTGTATGTTATATTTTGGCTTCTAAACATATTACCTATTCTTACATAGGCAAAATAAAATATCATGCCGCAGATTACAAATCCAAATAAAAAATGAATTACAATTTCATGTAAATAATCTATTAAAAAGAAAGAGATAAAACATACTAACAGAATTAGAGCAAGTAACTTTCCTTCTGAAAAAGCGTACAACTTATTTTTAGGTTCTTTTGAAACCTCAACGATACTTAAACCTTCTTCGGCATATGCTCTCATAAAAATGTTTTTACGAATATAAAAAAAAGCAACAAAATTGCTGCTTTACTTAATCAATATTCAATGATCCGTTAGAATATTTATCGAAAAAATCTTTTTTATACACATCGCCCAAAGGAATTTCGGCATCGTTAATATAAAGTGTGTGATTGGTAAACGAATCGATATAATCTAAATTTATAACATACGATTTACTTACACGCTGAAAATACGTTTCGGGCAATTTCTGGTGGATGCTTTTAAGGTTCATAGCCGTAATAAGTTTTTGGTTTTGTGTATGAATAATCACGTAATCTTTTAAACCTTCTACAAACCAAATATCTTTAAAATAAATTTTATGATAACGGCGGTCGGCTTTTATAAACAAAAAATCGGTGGTGTTAGATTCTATCGTATTTTTTTGCTCGGCAAGTAAATCTATATACAAAGTGGCTTTTTTAACCGCTTTGTCTAATCGGTTGCTATCAATTGGTTTCAACAAATAATCAATCGCATCAAATTCATAACTTTTTAAAGCATACTGTGGGTAAGCGGTTGTAAAAACAATCAGCGTTTTTTCGGGTATCTGCATGGCAAATTCCAAACCGTTCATTAAAGGCATTTCGATATCGAGAAAAATCAAATCAACCTGATTTTCCTTAATAAAATCCAACGCTTTTAGAGCTGTAGAAAATTTCGCTTTAATTTCTATGTTCGATACTTCGCCCAAAAGTGCCTGCAGTTCTTCGCGCGCCAAAGGTTCATCGTCTACTATAATGCAGTTCATAACGGAATGGTTAAATTAACAATATACTCTTTCTGGTTGCTGGTAATATTTAACTGGTAATTGTTGCGGTACAGCAATTCTAAACGTCTTTTTATGTTCGCCAAGCCCAAACCGTTGCTCTTGTTTTTTGAAAGATGCAGGTTTTCTTCGGCTTTTGAATTGATACTAACAAAATGCAGCTGCTTGTCTTTAATATCGATACTAATCTTTACAAACGTTTCATCGCCGTTAGGATCTACGCTATGTTTTATGGCATTTTCTATAAAAACGGTAAATAATCCGGGTGATATAAAAGTGCTGTTCAGGGTATTTTTATCGATATGATTTTCAATTTCAACCTTAAAATTATCCTTACGGATTTGTTCTAGATTTAAAAAGTTCGAAATAAATTCAATCTCCGATGCTAAAATGGTCCTTTCGCCACTGTTTTCGTACAACTGATACCTTAAAAATTCTGACAGACGAATAATTACCGTATTTGCCATTTCTGGATTTGTACGAATCAAAGCTTTTACATTATTCAACATATTAAATAAAAAGTGCGGACTTACCTGATTTTTCAATTCGTTTAATTCCATAGCAAACGTAATGTTGTTTAGTTCGGTAATACGTTCGTTGTCTTTAAGCCAGCGTTGCAATAACTTTATGGTGGTCGAAACCGAAATTAGCGATGCACAGACAATGATCACTCCGTAAAAATCGGCTTTTGTATTATTCTTGTGCATTAATTTATGTGCTTCCAAATAATCTTTATGCAAATACAAGTTAAAATAATTTTCATGAAAATAACTTAAAATCTGTACGCCCAAAACCGCCAATAGAATTAGAAAAATTGCATACGGAACGTATTTTGATTTAAATAAAAAGCACGGAACCAGCACATACATATTTACATAAAACATAACTACAAATATTATGTAAACTGTTGCTGCAGCGTAATATCCGTAAGGTGTTCCGTACGAATCTATAAAGCTTCCAAAACAAAGCATCAAGAAAAACACCGTTAAAAAAAGCACATGGCGTTTAATTCGGTAACGTTTTTCTATCAAAAAATCCAATACTTTTTTATCTCTGAAATCCTGGCATTCTGCAATCATCAATACAAAAAAATTTAAAGCACAAAGTTAAGGCTTCTTTTACAACCACTTACCTATATTATACAAACTGCCCAATTTATTATATAAAACCACTCACATTTCTGTTTGGTATAAAAAAAGTGGGGTTTCATCTAAAAACTGCATTTTACGTGCCTGTATTTAATTCCTTTGCACCTGTATTTAAACAACAGGTTTATGAATATTGATACTTTTCAGACATTTTTAGAACGAATCGATCCTACTTTAACCAAAGAGGAAAAGAAAGATAAAATGGTGCAGATTGCCGATATTAGTTTGTTTACCCAATGTTACAGCACGCAGCTTACGTTTATGGGTTGTATTGAATACGACATAAATATCATGGAGCATAACGGCATTAAAACCGGCATTTTGTTTTGTGATTTAAAGAAACTGAAAAGAGATTCTTTTAACCCGTGGTTGTATACGCCGTTTTCGTCGGAATTTTTTAGATCGCAGACAAACATAGACGATTTTTGGTTTGTTTTTGTTGAAGAAACCATCAATACGCCTTTTAAAAAGTTTATCGATTTTATAGAAGACAACCATTTAACCAATTATTACAGTAAGATTTTTTTGTTGAGTTATTTTGAATCGAACCTTCATCAGTTAAAATAACCATTGCTTTAAATTTAAGACGATTGATCATGATAAAGATTTTTAAAACAAACGTTACAGATGCTACAGACGGAAACCATTTGTTGGAAAATGTTCTGCAACAGAAATACCCGCACTTTAAAATTAATTTTGATCTGGAAGATTGCGATAAAATCCTGCGTATTGACGGTTCTGATTTTGACACGAACGAGCTGGTTGTTTTAATGGATACCAACGGTTTTTTTTGCGAAGAATTACATTAACCTAAAAACACACCCATGTTTAAAGATTTCGCAGCCTGGTTTAAAAATAAAATCAACAATAATTTAGCCTACAATTTACGGCAGGTTTGCTACATTGTGGGCATTTGGGTTTTTGTTACGCTGTTTTTTGTTTATTTAAAGTTTAACGATATTCCCGAAAGTTTTTTGGTAGAAATTTATCAGCTAAAAAGCGGTATTTCTAAAAAACTTATGTATCAGGCGGCACTATTTATTGGGTTGACTTTTGGTTCTGTGTTGGGATTTCTGCATGTGTTTGTATATCCTTACATTGAACGAACCCAGAAATTGTTATTCAATATTTTATTTAGAATTATCGTTTTTTGTCTGCTTTCGCACATAGTTTATTTTACGTTGCTTACCACTTATGGATATTCCATGAACACTCAATTTATGATTTGGGGGTTTAACGATCCCGGAACCATAAACATTTTACTATATGCTTTTGTTACCGAATTTTTGGTAGGATTGATCATACTTCTAAGACGCAATTTGGGTAGAAAATACTTTATTAACACCATTAAAAACACCTACAGACATCCGAAAGAAGAAAACCGCGTTTTTATGTTTTTAGATTTGGAAGATTCAACGGTTATTGCCAACAAAATGGGACATTTGAATTTTAGCAGATTTATTCAGGATTGTTTTTGGGATTTATCGGATATCACACTGAAATACGGTGCCGAGATTTATCAGTTTGTCGGCGATGAAGCTGTAATAACGTGGAAAGTTTCTAAAAATTTCGATTATGAAAAATGTATCGCCCTTTATTTTTCTTACAAAGAACTGTTAGAAAGTAAAGGCGATTTTTATATGCAGAAATACCAGACAACACCTAACTTTCGTTGTGCCGTACACAGCGGAAAAGTATCTGCAGCTTTGGTTGGCGATTACAAAAAAGAAATTGCCTATCACGGAAACGTTTTAAATCTAGGGTCGCGCTTGCAGAAAACCTGTAAAGAACACAATGCCGATATTTTAATTTCCGAAGATTTTTCTGACAACCTAAAAGATCATTGGTATGGTTTAACTCCGATTACTTTGCATCATCTAAAAGGCATAAACGATATACAAACTGCTTACAAAGTGTGCGAGGAAAACAAGAAATATTATTTTTATTTGTGAAATATTTTTTTATTTTAGTGTAAATAAAAACACATTTAAATGGAACAACAGAATACTCCACAAACACAAACAATGAGTGTTACCGATTGGTTAATAAATTTGGTACTTGCTGCCATTCCGCTAGTTGGTTTAATTCTTTTATTTGTTTGGGCATTTGGTAACGATGGAAACATTACCCGTAAAAACTGGGCAAAGGCTAATTTACTTTTAGCTGCAATAATATTAGGTCTTTGGCTTGTTATTATATTACCTATTTTTGGAATGGCTATCTTCGGAATGGCTAATCGTTAAAAAAAACGGCAATTGCCGTTTTTTTTATATAACTTTTATTGTAAAAGGTAAAATCTCTTTTTTGTCTTCATACTCTTTTAAAAGGGCTTGTTTAAAACTTTCGTTCTGATACATTAAAACCATTAAAGCACCTTGCGCACGAAGAATCCGTTCTTCTTTTTGTATACCCATACTTAATGGAACAATTTTATGAAACTCTTTTATAATTTCATCTTTTAACGGATTGTTTTTATCCTGATAGTGATTCAATATTGCTAAAAAGCTAAAAGCTTCAACGTCGGCATATCTTTTAGATTGCGTTCTTTCTAAATCATTAATACCTACACAAACTTTTAAAACGTAGTTTCCATCTGCATTAATATCTATAATTTTCACAAATTTTGTTGCGATATCCATAACTACATCAAAATCATAGCTTGGTCTGTCTTTAATATTTTTTGCAGAGTTATCTGAAATTCTTTGTAACGTATTTACGAACAACGTATCATTTTTCAGCAGCTCTTTATACTCCTTAAAAATAATTTCTTTCTCCCGCTTTTTATCTATAATTCCACCTTTCTTAATTTCCTTACTTCTGAAATTTGTAAAAATATAATCGATAAAAGATTTATTATCAAGCACATTTTTTTGCGGTTCGTTATTTTTAAATATTTGAATTAATCTTTCACCTTCTTCATAATTATGCGTTTTTAATTCCAACTGATTTTCAATTCGATCATTGATACTCATCTGAGCATAATTTGAATAACTTACCACCAAAAGTGCAATGCAGAATAAATATTTCATAAAATTGTTTTTTACGAATATAAACAAAAAAGCGACTAAAAAGTCGCTTCAAATTATTATATAATGCTTTGAACCTCATCAAAATTAAGTCCACCGTAATTGCCGGAACTCATCAATAATAAAACCGAATCGGTAAAATCCTGCACCAATAAAAACGACTTAAACTCTTCTGGATTGGTGTAAACAATTAAATTTTCACGGTTAAATGCTTGCTCAATCTGTTCTTTTGTAACTTCTTCTAACTTTTTAATAGCAACAGCATCTGGCGAATAAAACACAACGGCAACATCGGCAGCATTTAAAGCACCTTGATATTCCGTTAAAAATTCGGCATTTAAACTACTGTACGTATGCAATTCTAAACACGCAATCAGTTTTTTCTGCGGATATTGTTTTTTAACAGCCTGCGTAGTTGCCGACACCTTACTTGGCGAATGGGCGAAATCTTTATAAGCAACTGCAGTTTCTGTAGAGGCAATTTTTTCTAATCGTTTACTTGCGCCTTTGAACGACGCAATAGCTTCGTAAAACTCGGCTTCATCAATTCCCATATTTTGGCAAATCCATTTTGCACCTGCCAGATTACTTAAATTATGCGCTCCAAAAACTTCAATAGGCATTGCTCCGTCTAACGTTTCTAAATACGTTATTCCGTTATCGATAGAATATTCGGGTAACGAATACGGCATTTTACGGATTGGTTTTTCGGCTTCTTCGGAAATTTGTTTTACAACAGCATCGCCTTCGTTATAAACCAGAATTCCGCCGTTTGTAATTTTATCTATAAATATTTTGAACTGATCTACATAGTTTTCAAACGTTGGAAACACGTTGATATGATCCCACGCAATACCGCTTATCAAAGCGATATTTGGTTGATACAAATGGAATTTAGGACGTAAATCGGTTGGAGATGACAAATATTCATCGCCTTCAATCACAATAAAATCATTCTCTTTTGTTAAATGCACCATGTTTGTAAAACCTTCTAACTGTGCACCAACCAGAAAATCGACTGCTACATTATGATAGTTCATTACATGCAGAATCATTGAGGTAATGGTTGTTTTACCGTGCGATCCACCAATAACAACTCGAGTTTTGTTTTTTGAATGTTCAAAAATAAATTCAGGATACGAATAAATTTTCAATCCTAATTCTTGCGCTTTTAACAATTCCGGATTATCGGCTTTTGCGTGCATTCCTAATATTACCGCATCAATTTCACCGGTAATTTTTTCTGCAAACCATCCTTCTTCTGCCGGAAACAAACCTTTTGCCTGCAAACGCGATTTCGATGGTTCAAAAATAGCATCATCGCTACCTGTAACTATATCGCCTTTATCGTGTAAAGCCAAAGCCAAATTGTGCATGGCGCTGCCGCCTATTGCTATAAAATGTACGCGCATTGTTTTTTATTTTAGTAACAAAACTACATTTTTTTAAGGGAATTGGAAATAGAATCAAGAAGAAAGAACAAAGAGAAAAGATTTTTAATTAATTAGATTAATATAATTATTTTGCTTAAACTTATACGATACATGTTTTATTAATGAAACATCCGATTTTAAATATTGCGTCTGTTTTAATGTTCGTGTTTTATTATTGCATTAACAATAATGATTTCACGAAACGACAACTTGTTGCGCAGTCTGGTTCTCGATCAATTTTATTTGAATTATCGATAGCTATTCTCATCATTATTTTTACTGTAAACTTGTATTCATTTTTAGCATTAAAGAAAAGCAATCAAAAGTGGATCAGTTTATCTTTCGTTATAGTTGCTGTTATAAGTTTATATGCATTTTTATTTCGATCTCTATTAATTCAATAATCAGAATTTCTAACATAATTATTAGCTTTTTGAAAGATTCCTCCTTCGTCGGAATGACAAACTGAAATAACAAAAAAGAGTAAAAACATTGTCTTTACTCTTTCTTCTATCTTCTATTATCTAAACTATTGCAATCCTAAATATTTACGGAAATAACCACATTCTGCAATTACGTCTTGGTAATATTTGGTATCGCTGTAATTTGTTTTTAAATCTACAAAGCCTTGCCATTTCTGAACTACCGGTCCATCGGGATAGCCCCAATAAGTGTTTGTTGAGAAATATTTGTTATAGTAAAAATCGTTGCGTTGCGTTTTAGCCAGCATATAAGCCATTTTTGCTTTTTGCTCGTTATCGGCAGCCGCTTTCTTCGCTATGTTGTAATATTTCTGTACGTTTTCCATGCTAGACAACATCTTGCTGTGCTCGTTGCTTATACTGTTTCCGTATTCGTTAATGATGTTGTTGTAGTAAAAAAATCGACCATTACCAAAGTACGATGTATTGTAAAAAGCGTTACCAACCAAAAGTGCATTGCTGTATACATCTTCGCCCGCAGCAATTTTAGCTTTCATTTCTTTTACCTTATACAGAAATTCCAGTTGCGAATATTTAACCGATTGTTTTGCTGCATGATCGCAATCGTTACAATCTTTAATTTTTCCGTTGAACGGATTTCCCGGAAACTGTGCCGCTTTGTAATCAACCATTTCGGTTTCGTACTGCTCTTTGTTCCAATTATAGGTTTTACTTTCAAACGGAGTAATCTTCTCGAATTCTGCAATAGCTTCATCGATCTTATCCTGATAGAACAGATAAATTCCACGACTTTCATAGATATCTGCCAGTTTGTAAGGATAAATTCCTACAAAAATATCCTGCCAAGCCGAACGTTGACTGCTTAACAACAGTTTTTCCATAGCGTTGCTCTGCTTTTGATCTTTAAAAAATCCTTTAATCGGATAGGTTAATTCAGACATCAACCCATCGCCTTGTTTTTTATAAAGCGCACTTATGTATTTTTTTGTGAATGATTGCAAATAATCGGTTCTGCCTTCGCTTACATAATCTTTCACCGGAAATGTTTCTTCGTAAAACAGCCAATTCACATCTTCAATCAGTTTTCCTTCGGCTTTTAAATCGATTTGATCAACACTTAAAAGATTATTCAGCAAACGCAAACTGCGAACCTGTCCTTTTTGATTGGAATTTTCTGCCAAAGTATGTGCTTCTTTCAGTAAAATATCGGCTTTAGAATAATCGCCCGTCAACGAATTAAAATACGCTGCAGTTGCTTTCCAGATATACGGATTATGAACTTTTGAATCGTTCGCAACTTCGTTAATCCATTTTAACTCGCCTGCATTTACCTTATCTTTCAGTTCTTTCTTCACCTTTTTAGCATCGATATCCAACTTTTCGTATTCGTTATAAACATTGATGCTTTGCTCGTTGATATTTACCCAGCGCGATAGCAAAAAATCGATATGTGGCGAGTTTGGATTCAGCTTATACAATTCCTGCATGGCACTGAATTCGTTGGTGTAATATCCTTGCAAAGCATACATGGCTTCTTTGGCAGACTGATTTGGCGCCTGACTTAAAGATGCCTTAAAAGCAGCAGCATCTAAAGGTTTATAATCAAAAAGTGCCGACGGCATCATAGGTTTACACTGATTAAAAACCTGTGCAAAAGTAGCGTTTGCCTTTTCGTAATTTTTTAGGTTTTTATAAGCACCACCCACATAACTTAATGCCTGATAATACAGATTGTTTTTAGGCTGATCTTTCTGCGTATCGTTAAAAAAAGTAATAACCGAAGCTCTGTCCGATGAATAAAATTTAGATCGAACCACCTGAAACCACATACGGTTTTTAAAGAAATCGTCTTTTTTCGATGCCTGTTTTTTGTACAGATTTTCTACTTTACCGGTAAAATCGGTATCGGCATTCAACTGCACACGATTGTCATAATCCCAATAATTGTAGGTTTGGTTTGAATAAGTTTCGATACCACGCGCCAACATGGTAAACAGCACAAATTTCTGCGTTTTCTCGTCTGATGTATCCAAACTGAATTTAAAATTCTGTTTTTTAAATTCGGCTTCCGGATTTTTAGCCTGACTAATTGTTCTTAAAGGAGCATCTAAATCTTTATTGTACAAGTAATATTCAACCGTTTCGGGCGTATATTTCTTTAAATAACTTGTCCAATCGGCAACGTTTTCATCCTTGAACAAATCGCCTGTTGACTGTACATTGTATCCATTATAAAAAATGAAGTAATCATCGTAAAAAAACGGTTCGTAGTCTTTGTTGTTTACCGTAATTTCAGGCGAAAAAACCGATGTATAGCCCGCTCCCCACCAACCATCGGCACAACCGTAAGCGTAAGCTCCATAACCTAATATGGCAGTTAAACTACCAGCGGCTAACAATTTTAAAATCTTCTTTTTCATAAGCTTTTAAATTATTTTCATTTAAATCGTAAAATATAATTTCGTTGGGTTTGTGTTTGCTGTTCTTTTTAATATCGTGTATCATTTCCTTTAACTGATTGGCACTTATAGCTTCAATTTTAATTTCATCGTCTTTCGCCAGATATCTTCCTTTAAAAACAACATCTTTTAGCACTTTAAACCGGTTTTCGCTGATCTTTTCAAATTGATCTCCCGTTAAATCGTTCACTCGCAAACCGCCTAATAAATTGGTTACCTGATTGCTGCGTACATGCACGCCCCAACTAAAAACGGGCAACGCAATATTTAAAGGCAGATTGTAATTTTGTAACGAATTGATGTAGTTTTTTGCTGTTTTTTGACTATAGATGGAATTATCGTCGCCGGCATTGATAACGCCCATGTTGTAATACATTAGTACGCCAGTTTTTACTGAAGGAATCCCCGTTTTTTTGGGATATTTTATTTGATGCAGACGAATGGTTGTCGATAAATTGGGATGCAGTTTTTTAAATTGATCTATAAACTGAAAATAGTTTTGTTTTGATTTAAGACTCCAATCACAATCAAACTGAATTTCGTTTACCGATACATCTGCCGATTTATTGATCTGTTGGATATAATTGTACACTTTTACCGCCAAACTATCAGCAGAATCGTTTTGTAGAAAAACTTCGTTCTTAATATAGACAACCGGAACAACGTTGTAACCAGTTGGTTTCTGATTAAAAACCACAGGAGCAACAGGAACAGCTTCATTGTTTTGTAAACCTACATCGAAATACCGAATGTAAAGTTTTTTGACATCCAGATCTTTTAAATACTGCTGTTCTGTTTCGGTTAAACTAAACGTTGTACGCCAAAAGTAAAATGCCGTGCCTATTTTTTCTGTTTTAGCAGAACAAGCTACCAATAAGGAAACCAGCAGCATTAACAACCAAATCTTTTTCATAATGCAAAGAAAAACTATTCCTGCAAAGTAGCGTTATCTTCGGTTAATAATTTAATTTCGTTTGTTTGTACCGCATCTTCGTATCGAACAAAAACAGGCGTTGCTCCCAAACCTTTGCATGTAAAAAACACACTATAACCTTTTTTATCGTCGCCTGATACATTTATAGCTTTCAGCTTTAATTTTTTGTTCATATTGTCGGCACGCAGATAGGCATCGTTCTGGGTGATGTACATGTAACGCTCAAAATTACTCGGGTTGTTAATTTGCAGACTGTCGCCAACTTTAACTGTAGCACCGCTTTTAGAAACATATTCGGTATAAGTACCCGCTTTGGATAAAGCATCGTGCGAAACTGATTTAACTTTTTTGTTTTGAGCAACAACCTGCTGACCAACAACTATTAAAAGAAGTAGTATGATTTTTTTAAAATGGATATTTTTCATAATTGATAGCATTTAATTTCAATTAAAAGTAATCAATTTTAATGTTAAATGCTATAACGTTAATTATTTTTTCCAATGATGAATATCTGAACTTACGTAAGTTAAATTTGGAAGTTTTTGATCACGAGAAGCTGAAACAAGTTCAGCTTGACAAAACTTATATCATAAAAAATCAATATCAATAAAAAAATCCAAGAACATATCGCTCTTGGATTTTTTTATTATTTCAAAATTTAAAAGACTATTTAATAATCTTCAATTCGTTAATTAAGTTGCTTGCGCCGGCGTATTTATCAATAATGAACAATACGTAACGAATATCAACATTAATGGTACGCTGTAATTTAGGATCAAAAATAACATCACCTGCCATAGCTTCAATGTTACCGTCGAAAGCTAAACCAATCAACTCGCCTTTTCCGTTTAAAACCGGTGAACCAGAGTTACCACCTGTGATATCGTGATCTGTTAAAAAGTTTACGTGTAAAGTTCCGTCTTTATCGGCATACTGTCCGTAATCTTTTGCGTTGTACAAATCAATTAAACGCTGTGGGTTTTCAAACTCTTCGTCGCCTGCTTTGTGTTTTGCAATGGTTCCTTTTAATGTAGTGTACCAATTGTCAGTAGCATCGTTCGGGCGGTCTTCACGGCGAGGTAAATCAATTACTTTTCCGTAAGTTAAACGCAATGTTGAGTTCGCATCCGGATAGTATTTTGTTTTTGGATTTGCCTTACGTAAACCGTCAACCAATTTGCGGAATGCTACATTGTATTTTTCTTGTAACGGAGCCAACGTTGCTGGTTGCTCGCGGTATTTTGTCAATAAATCTGACGATATTTTGTATAATTCGTCGTTTTCGATCATTGATTTTTCAGGATTTTTCAAGTACTTCAACAATAAATCTTTTGATGAAAAGATACTTCCTGCGAATGCTTTATCAACAATTTTAGAATAATCGAAATTATTTTTCTCTCCTAATTGTTTTACATAAGGCGCTACATCATATCCTGTAGATTTTGTTGCATACAGATTTAACTGACGAGCCAACATTTCTGCTTCTAAAGGACCGTGAAATTCTTTGTACGAATCGTTAATGGCTTCTTCTAACATAGGACGCATTTCTGCACGTTTCGCTTCGTTTTCACCAGCATACTGTATCAACGCACGACCAAAACTGTAAGGCAATGCCGCCAAGTTTGATGTACGTAAAATGGTCATTAAATAATTGTCGTGACGTGCTTTTTCGTTGGTTGCTGCGTAATATGCATTGATATCGGCAACGACCGTTCCGTACTCTTCTTTATTATTTTTCTTGTTTGCCCATTTGTCAAATTTGGCTTCATTCTTACGTTTTTCATCAGCCGTTTTTTGCTCTGTTAACGCATCAATCATTCCCTGACGGTTTTTCCAGTAGTTTGCAACACCTGCATATTTACTTGCGTACGCCAAACGAACTTCATCGCTTTTATCCATGTATTTTTTCATCACGTCTAAACCTAAACGAGATCCTTCAACCCAAGCAGGATAAGCAAATTCAACGTTTTGCTGAATTCCTTCTGCCGGCATCCAACGGTTTGTTCTACCAGGATATCCTAAAATCATAGAGAAATCGCCTTCTTTTAAACCTTGAATATTTACAGGTAAAAAGTGTTTTGGCTTTAACGGAACGTTGTTTGCAGCATACTCTGCAGGGTTTCCGTTAGCATCACCATACACACGGAACAATGAAAAATCGCCTGTGTGACGTGGCCACTCCCAGTTGTCTGTATCACCACCGTATTTTCCGATTGATGCTGGTGGAGTTCCCACTAAACGAACATCGGTATAATCTTGATACACAAAATAGTAATATTCGTTCCCTTGAAAGAACGATCGAACAGAAACGGTGTATTTACCGCCTTCGTTGTTTTCTTTATCGATTTTTGCTATTTCCTGATTGATCGCTTTTTCACGTTCAGCTTCGGTCATTCCTTTAGTAACAACACCTAAAATACGTTTGGTAACATCGTCCATACGAACAAAGAAACGTACCGATATATCTTTAGGCTTACGCTCATCGGCTTTTGTTCTTGCCCAGAAACCTGTTGTTAAAATATCGTCTTGCGGAGTAGAAAGTTCTGCAATTTTATCGTATCCACAGTGGTGATTCGTTAAAACCAAACCTTGATCCGAAATAATTTCTGCAGTACAACCTCCGTCAAATTGTACAATAGCATCTTTTAACGAGTGATTGTTTATGCTGTAAATTTCGTCAGGAGTTAATTGCAACCCCATTTTTTGCATATCGCGGTGGTTTAAACGTTCAATAAACATTAAAAACCACATTCCTTCGTTTGCAAACATACCTAAAGGCATAGCAAGCATGAACAAAGAAAGGATTAAGCTTAATTTTTTCATTCTTATTGTTGATTTTTTCTTTACAGCGAAGATAATAAATTGTTTTTAGTTGTAAGTTATTAGTTTTATGTACTTACTTTTTTAATAAAAAATAAACTTTATGCGGAATTTCTCCACAAAAAACTACAATCTATCAGTAAAACTATCTGCTTTTAGATTCTTTTAAATTGACATTTTTCAAAATCATCAAACAATAAACAGCTGATTTTGTAACGGATACTATTAAATATCAATTTAAAAAACCAGACACATTATAATATTATAAGAAATGGTTCAGTTTTAGTAAATGATTTTATTTAAAATTTTAAACCATGAAGAAAATATTCAAAAATTTTATCGGCTTGTGTACTTTAGCCGTTTTAACAAGTGTTCTTTTTGTAAATTGTAGCAGTAGCGATGATGGAGCAAATCCGGGAATTCCGGGAATTGAAGGCAAAAACATGAAGTTTACCATTACGATTGATAATGTAACTATGGACGATTATATTTCGTTTGTTGCAGTAAGTTCTTCTTTCAACACCAATACTATTTGGAAAGTGAATGGAACAGAACGTACAAACGAAACAGGTATTTCTTTAGATAAACAAAGCTTTTCAGGATCTACCAAAACGTATGTTATTGAAAGCATTTCGCCTTTACCTGCTGCAAGTTTAAGTATGCAGTTTATTCCTTTTACAGATAAAAGTATCACCTATTCTTACAAAGCAGAAATTAATGGAACGGTTGTAAAAGACGAACAAAACATTACGGTAACTAACCCAAACAGCCATACAGCACAATATAGTTATTAATAAAAAATGTCTCTAAAATTTTTAGGGACATTTTATTTGGTACGATATTAAATTCAGTTGCTAAAATTTGATCACATTATATATTTTTTATTACATTTATTAAAATTTAAAAATTAATTACGTTATGGGATTATTTTCATTTATTAAAGAAAAGGGCGCTAAAATTTTTGGCAAGAAAGAACAGGAAGCTCCTGTTGAAGAGAAAAAAACATTGCAGGCACAAGCTTTGTTAGATTATGTTAAACAATTGGGTTTAACTTACAACAAACTGAAATTATCGGTTACCGATGACGACGTTAAGGTTGAAGGCGAGGTTGCTGCACAAGAAGATGCCGAAAAAATTATTTTAGCTATTGGTAATGTTGAAGGCGTAGATCAGGTTGATAACTTAATGACTGTTGCTACACCGGCTCCACAAGCAAAATTTTATACTGTTGTTAGTGGCGATACATTATCGAAAATTTCTAAAGAATTTTACGGCGATGCCAACAAATACAACACTATTTTCGAAGCAAATAAACCCATGTTAACCCATCCTGATAAAATTTATCCGGGTCAGGTTTTAAGAATACCTAATTTATAAACTACAAAATCCTCTTTAAAATTTAAAGAGGATTTTTTATATAATTTTATTTCTTCCACAATCCGCGATTGTTTTCACGAGCCTGCACTTGCAGATTATAAAAAAGATCGGAATACCGTACATTTGGAGCTATTGTCATGATTACTGCATAACCTTCTTTTACCAGAATGGCATTTACAAACGTATCATCTTCTAAATAAACGTAGGATAATGTTCTACCGTATCGGTCCAATGAATCGATATCTGTTTCTAAACGAACTCTTTTATCTTTTAATAATTTAGTTAGATACGCTTTAGATTCTTTACCGTAATAACCTTCTTCTCTTTTCCATCGCTTTTGCGATTCGGGAGCATCAATACCTGTTAGTCGAATTTTTATTCCTTTTGATGTTCCGTTATCTACCCAAAATGTATCGCCATCGACCACTTTTGTAACCGGATACCATTCTTGAAATTGTTCCGAGTTTTCAGAAAAATCTTTTTTGTTTGAACTGCAAAAGGTTAATGTTAGAAATAAAAAAAGTAAATAAAGTTGTTTCATTGGGCTTATTTTAAAATACAAAAATGAGCATTATTTACAAACACCACAACTATTACCACTTTTAGAACAGTGTTTGCAGTATTTGCAATTTTTACATGCGTTACACGATTTGCTACCTGTACAAGTAGCTTCGGCTTCTGTATGACAATTTTGGGCAATTAGAACTTCTTGTTGTTTTTGTTGGCAAGAGAAGATTGTAAGAATTAGAAATAATGGGATTAGTTTTTTCATAAGATGGTTTTGTTCAAATTTAATTTCTTTTTTATTATAATACTTTTTAGATTAATACGACATTCTCTTCTAAAAAAACATCTTTGTTAAATTAATCACCTGGCTTATGTTTATGAGGTTTTAAACCTGGATGTTTTGGTTTAGTTTCGGGAGTCACTCTCCTTCTCTTATAAGGTGTTCCATCTTCTTTTTTTGGTTTTGGACCTGGTTTAATTGCTTCAATTATTTTCATGATTTTATCTTTTTAGTTCATCTATTTAATTTTCATAATAATCTACAGTTTCCAAAAGTTCATTTTCAAACTGATAGATATCTTCTAATTTATCTATCTGATTTCGTACTTCTTTTTTCTCTGAATTGAAAATTCCTATATATTTTTTACCTGCGTTAAAATGCAAACGACACAAAGGCTTTCTGTTATTGTCATCTAACAAAATTCCAAAATAAGATTGTGTATCTCTATAAACAATTCTTTCTACATGTAATTTTCTTCGTAGAATAGCAACAACAATTCTGTATGCTTCAAGTTCTTCCTCTGTTGTTTCAATTTTATTTGTTTCTTCTAATTCTATTATTTCATCTTTTTGTTGAACAGATTCTTTTTTCAATGCAGAATTTAATCTATCATTAATTCTTTCACTAATAATCTGACTGAATGCTTTTTGAACTAATTCTTTAAATTCCTCAAGTATTTTTTCTGTTAATCTTCCAGAATAAGCTTTACCTGCAAACAATCTTACAAATTCAGTGGAAGGAGAAGAAATTTCAAGATTGATAGCATTTTTAATTTCTCTTGTATATTTCAAAGAACTTGCATTAGTGATGATCTTGTCAATATCGAAATTAGATCTGTGAAATTTTGCTATTTCGTTTATTACAGAATCTTTTAATTCGGTAATATCAAACTCTAAAAATGGCTTTTCGTCCATTTTGTTTTTATTTTCTAAATCTGTAAAAAACTGATACTGAATTCCGTTGGTCAACAATGAAAAACGTGTTTGTGTTACGTGAAAATATCTGAATAATTGAGAGTTATGAACCGTAAGTTGTTCTTTCCAGTTTTTACATTCAATAATCAAAATTGGCTCACCGTTCTGAAAAATAGCATAATCTACTTTTTCGCCTTTTTTAAGACCTAAATCGGCTGTAAATTCTGGAACAACTTCCAAAGGATTAAAAGTATCGTATCCTAAAATATTTATAAAAGGTAAAACAAAAGCATGTTTTGTTGATTCTTCTGTTTCAATTTTATCTTTAAGCAGACTGATCTTTTCAGCCAGACTTTTCAGTTGTGGTTGTATTTCCATTAGTAATAATTTTAAAACAAACGTATTGTATATAAAAACCAATTCCTTACGGATTTCCACATTCAACAAAAAAATAAAATAAAAAATCCGACTTTTTGTAAGCCGGATTTCAACATTTTCTTAAAAACAAACAACTTTTAAGAAAACAACAACAAAGTGTTTCAATCTAATATTTTAAAAATGGATCTTATATTAATCCAATGTCTTTGGTTTGACTGATAAGATGTGTAATATTTCTACAATTAAAATGAATTTTCAGTTTATTTATGCGTTTTTCAACACTACTTGTACTTGCCGATGAATAATTTTTATTGCGAAAGTGCACACTGATTTCTTCTTGAGAACATCCCTTCGCTAAAAGATTCAACAATTCAATATCTTGTTCTTCCATTTCAAATATAGAAGCTTCGCGAAACATACTCTGAAGGGATTCAGGAACATATTTCCCGCCGTTTGCATACACATTTTCAATGGCTTTTTTTAGTTCTTGTGTGCTGTTTCGCCCTTTAGAAACATAGCCATTTATTAAATTGTTATCGAACATATTTTTAATTTTTGCCATACGGTCTTCTATCGAATATACGATGATGTGAATTTCGGGCTGAATTTCTTTAACTGCCTGTACCAATTCTTCGCCCGAATGCAAAATGGTTTTGGTATGATCGGCTTTAAAAGAAAGATCGGAAATCAACAAATCATAAGGATTGTTTTCTTGGATCGCTTTTTTAATTTTTAATAACGCATCGTCGCAATATTTGGCATGGTTAATTTCCATATCCGAATATTCGACCAAAGCTGTCACTATACCAAAACTAATGGTATCGATATCTTCTGCTATTAAAACTTTTTTAAACATTTTATCCTTTTTATAACGGGAAACGCAACACTGCTTTCACGCCCTTTTTTACTTTCGAGTCAAAAGTAATCGTTCCATTTATAGTTTTTATGCGGGTTTCCACATTTTGAAGTCCATTTTTATTTTTTTTGTCATTTTTATCGAATCCAACACCATTATCGGTATATTGAATTTCGGCGTATTTGTTAGATTTTGAGAATTTTATAACTACCAAATCTGCCCCGCTGTGTTTTTTCATATTCACTAATAATTCTTGAATAATTCTGTACAAAACCACTTTTTTGATTTCATTTAAACTATCCCAAGAAAAATCATCGATACCTGCAGTAATGATTTTTACTTGCGCATTTTGAAATTCTAAAAGCATATTTTTAAGATAACCTACATATTCCGTTCCGGTTGGAATAAAACTGTTTTCTTTTGAAATATTCCGTGTGCGGTTGTAAACATCTTCTAAATGATCCAATAACTTTACTTTGTTGTTTCCATCAGATAAATCGGTGTTTTCAGCGTACGAAATGGTGTGATAAACATCATTTGCCAGTTCATCATGAATTCGGGTTGCAATACGCTGTTCGGTTTTATAGTTTTCTTCGATTTTTTCTTTTGTATGTCTGTTTCGCAGGTAATAATAAATGAAATAAAACAATATGGTTACAAGAGCTATAACACAACATAATAGTAGATTGGTGTTTTTTTGCTTTTGAATAATTAACTGATTTTCAATTTCTTTTGATTTAAGGGTCTGATTTTGTTCTAACTCTTTGGAGTAATCAAACCGAATTTTAGCAAACTGGTTTTTTGCCAGATTTCGAACGCTAGTTATGCTATCGTTTAATCGAATATATTCTTCGGAATAATTTAATGAAGCATCACTATTTGTTAAAGGAATCAATCTTTTTAAAGCTGATATTTTATTATCGATACTTTTGTGTTTGGTTGCTAATGTTAGTGCTTTTTTAAGATAATTTATAGCTGTTGATTTATTTTTTAGCACATAAAAATCAGATAGTTCAATATAGTTTTCAATCGATAATAATTCAAAATGTGCTCTTTCTCTTATTTGTAATGATTGTAAAATTTGTTGTAGCCCATTATTATTATCTTGTCTAAACAAAGCATTTCCTAAATTTAATAAAACAGCCGATTGTAAATTTTCATCATTAGTTACCAACTCTGAATCTAACAAATTATAAAGTGTGTGTTTTGCTTTTTCGTACTGGTTCGAAGCTATGTATGAAGAAGCTATATTATTTCTTAAATAACTTTCTTCTAAAGATTTTTTTTCTGTAAGCGTTAATGCTTTTTGGTAATACGTAATTGCTTCATCATATTTATGTGATTTCTTGTAAATACTGCCTAAAATATTATATGTTTCAATTACATAAGTGTTTTTTTTTGTCTTTAGATATTCCAAAGCTTGCGTAGCTAATTCTTCACTTGTATTGTAATCATTATAAAAATAATGAATCCTTGCCATCATAAGTTGGTTGTACCCTAACGATAAACTGTCATTTACCTCATAATAAACCACATTGGCATTTTTAAAATAATAATACGCACTGTCGTATTGTGTATTGTTGTAAAAAGAATTTCCTTTTAACGAATAAGAATAAGCAAGGTATTTTTTATTTTTTTTCCTTTTAGAAATAGTAATAAGCTGATTTACATAATAATCTGAACTATCGGGCATAATACCCATATAATGATAGGCTTTGTTACTGATACCTTTTAAATACAGCGAATCAATATTATGTTTTTCAGCTAGAAAAATACCGTCATTAGTAACTTTTATTTGATCACTCAAATTAAGATTATCAGAAAAAGATAAATTATAAAGTGAATCTATAGTTTTATTAGGATAATTACTAGCGTCATTCGTGCTGAAATTCTTTTGGCAAGAAAAGCATAACAACGCAAAAAGTAATAAAATAAAGTAGTAAAATTTCATTAATCTGTTAAAGAAATTAAAATACCCTAAATTATTACTTTTATTTAGTTAAACAATAGTTTTATTTAAGAATAACTGGTGGTTTTGGTGGTTTTATAGGAATTAATACCGTTCCGCCGTTACTACCTCCACTTCCATTGCCTCCGCCGTTTCCACCACCGCTTTGGTCTATTACTTCTATAATATTATTAATTGATACACTATTTTCACTTTTAACTGTTTCATTACTTTTTGCGAAAACAGTTACCGAAATACCAAGCAGAAATAAGCCTGCTAAAAAGCCTTTTTTTGTCATTTTAATTAAATCTTGAGATTAAACAATAGTGTGCTTTTCGACATTCGTCGATAGTTTTGCACACTTTTAAAAAAAACAGAGCGCTCTGTATTGGGAAGTGTTCATGCACGGCTTACAAAATTTTTGCTACTCCCCAGAGAAAGATTTCGCAAGCCAAGCATTTATTTTCTAGAAATTAGTTTTGTAATTTTGCGGCATTCGCAACAAAACATCTTCTGATTTCTGAAGCAAAGTAACGGCGCTTTTTACGCCTGAATATCAAGGAATTCCGACGATTCCGATAATTCCGACAAATGCTTAAGAATTCCGATAAATTCCTATATAAAACATTTTACTTATGACCGAAGCATATAAAAAAGCACTAAAAGAATATTATGAAGTACAAAAAGAAGGTGATCAAATCAACTCTTTATTAAATCCGACTCCTGCAGGTTTAAGAGGTATGCTGATTTTAAAGATGGAAGAAGAATTAAATGATTCCGACAAAAGAATTATTGAAAACTTTTTTGATATACCGTTTACAGAAGTTACTCTGAACAAGCTTAGAAGCGAAACTGATAAGTTTAAAGCTTTAGCGAATTTTTTGAAAGAGAAAAGCGGAGGTTCCGATTTGAGAAGATTGGAAATGATTGCTTTAATTTTAGATTTTAAGCAACGTCCTTATGGTAAGTTTGTAAAAATCAATAAGAATATTTCTAAAACTGAAGATGTAGCTGCTAATGAAGAAACAAATTTTTATTCAGAAGAGCCAAGTGTAGAAAGTAGTAATGACGAAGTTGAAAAAACAGTAAATGACGAAGTTGTTGATAAAAGAAGTGACGTTGTAGAAATCGGAGTAAATACTCCAGAAGTTATAGGATTTTCCGATGAAGTTTCATTCAAAAAGCAAAGGAATGTCTCGTTTAAAAAAATCGGAATAATAGGAATTGTGGCTGTGATTGTTGGAATTTCCCTCTTTTTGAATTTTAGGAATTGGGCAACTAAAGATTGTATGATTTGGAAAGGCGATAAATATGAAGCAGTAGATTGTAATCAAACAATTAATAGTTTTGCAGAAACAACTTTACCAAAAGATGATAAGTTGATTGAAGAGTTTAGAAAAATGAAAGTTGATACTAAAACTTTATTTTTCGACAAGAAGGGAAATCCAAAAATTTGGTATGTTAAAAACCCTAATGGTACTTTAGAATTTTATAATCAACCTGGCTTGCAACCAGAAACCGGAAAAACATTAAGACCCATTTCAAGATACATTATTCAGGAATATGTACTAAACGAAAACAAGTAAACAAAAAAAGGAACTAATCTTTTAAAGATAGCTCCTTTTATATTTTATTAGCGAAATGATGTTAATTCAACATCTGCCACAATTTATCTTTTAGCTCGGTTAAGCCTTGCTGTGCAACAGATGATATAAAGATGTACGGAAGTCCGTCAAACTCTTTATCAAGCTGTATTTTTAGTTCTGCTTTTAATTCATCGTCTAACATATCGCATTTAGAAATGGCAATTAAACGGTCTTTATCTAACATTTCCGGATTGTATCTTCTTAATTCATCCAGCAAAATATCGAATTCTTTTTTAATATCGTCGGTATCGGCAGGAATTAAAAACAACAACGTTGAATTTCGTTCAATGTGTCGTAAAAAATAATGTCCTAATCCTTTACCTTCGGCAGCACCTTCAATAATCCCAGGAATATCAGCAATTACAAACGATTTAAAATCGCGGTATTCTACAATTCCCAAGTTTGGTTTTAAGGTTGTAAACGGATAATCGCCAATTTTTGGTTTTGCCGATGTTAAAACAGACAGTAAAGTAGATTTTCCTGCATTTGGGAAACCAACCAAACCAACATCTGCCAAAACTTTTAATTCTAAAATAATATCAACCTCTTGCGGTGGCATTCCAGGTTGTGCGTAACGCGGTGTTTGGTTTGTTGAAGATCTAAAGTTCCAGTTACCCAAACCACCTTTACCGCCTCTTGCAAGAATTACTTCCTCGCCGTTTTCGGTAACTTCAAAAAGCAATTCGCCTGTTTCCTTGTCTTTCACAACCGTTCCAAGCGGCACATCAATGTAACGGTCTTCACCATCGCTACCGGTACTGCGCGAACTACCACCGTCACCACCGTGACCTGCTTTTATATGTCGCTGAAAACGCAAATGATGCAGTGTCCATAAACTTTCGTTACCACGAATAATTACGTGACCGCCACGACCACCGTCTCCACCATCGGGACCACCTTTTTCAATAAACTTTTCACGGTGTAAATGCGATGATCCTTTACCACCTTTACCAGATGCTACATATATTTTTACGTAATCTACAAAATTTCCTTCTGTCATTGTTTTAATCTTTTAATAAGCTAATGCCTATTTTATCAATTTTTACTCCGTTTGAAGCCAATACTTCAAACTCCATTTTATTCCAAATTAATTTTTCGCCAGTTTTTGGTATGTACGATAATTCTTTCATAACCAAACCGCTTATAGTTGTTACATCGTAATCGGGCATTAATTCATCTAACTCAAAATACGAAAGCAGATCGTGCAGCGGATAAAATCCATCGACAATCCATTCGCCTTCGGCAACTTCTTCCAATTTAAATTCTTCTTCGTAAAATTCGGAAGCATCGCCTACCAACGATTCTAAAATATCGTTTAAGGTAATTACTCCCTGAATTACCCCATATTCATCTGAAACCAGTGCATAATGGTTTTTAGACGATTTAAAAAGTTCTAACGCTTTGTAAGCCGATGTATGTTCAATAAAAAACGTAGGTTCTTTTATGATTGATTTTAAATCTATATTGTCTTTTTCAAACAAAATAAACAGATCTTTTAAAGAAACTACACCAATAACTTCATCTAAACTTCCTTCGCAAACAGGATAAAACGAATGTAAATCTTCTATTACTTTGGCTTTTAACTCTTGCAAATTGTCTTCGCAATCTAAATACATAACCGATTTTCGGTGTGTCATTAAAGCGTTTACTTTTAAATCGCCAATATTGAAAACGCGTTCCACAATATCTTGTTCAATTTCCTGAACCTCGCCAATTTCGGTACTTTCTTTTATGATCGATCTAATTTCTTCTTCGGTAACTTTTCCGTCTGCAGTTGGTTTTATGTTGAAGATATTAAGCAGCAAATCAGACGATTTTGTAAGCAACCACACAAACGGTGCGGCAATTTTTGAAACAAATGTCATTGGAATAGCTACCATTTTTGCAATAGCTTCGGGATAATTCAAACCTAAACGTTTTGGAACCAGCTCGCCCAAAATCAATGTAAAAAAAGTAAGCAAAACCAACACTACACCAACACTTAACGACGATGCATAAGGTTGTAACGATGGAATTTGTGCAATTGTTGTCTGTAAATCGGTGGTTATTTTATCGCCCGAATAAATACCTGTTAAAATACCAATTAAGGTAATACCTATTTGTACGGTTGACAGGAAGTTGTTGGGTTCTTCAACCAGCTTTAAGGCGGCTTTTGCACTGCTGCTGCCTTTTTTTGCTGCCATTTCTAAACGGTTTTTTCGAGATGAAACCAATGCCATTTCTGACATTGAGAAAATGCCGTTTAAAATGATTAAAATAAAGATGATTAAAATTTCCACTATTGTTGTTCTATTAAATGCAAATAATCTTATCCTAAATTACGAAAAAGGATAAGATTATTTAAAATTATTTTTTTTAAGATTAAAAGCGATCAATCACCGCACTTAATCTTTCGGTAATTTCCTGTATGGATCCGATACCGTTTACTGCATGGTATTTGTTTTTGTTGGTGTAATACTCGATTAACGGAGCCGTTTTTTCGTTGTATTCTTCGTAACGTGTACGGATTTTTGTTTCATCTTGATCATCTGCTCTGCCTGAAGTTTTACCACGCTCTAAAATACGAGCTACCAAAACATCATCATCAGCTTCTAAACCAACTGTTGCTGTTACTTCTAAATTAATCGATTGTAAAAAAGCATCCAACGCTTCGGCTTGTGCAATTGTTCTTGGAAATCCATCAAACAAAAAACCAGCTTTATCCATGTTGTTGGTTACTTCGTTCTTTAACATATCAATCGTAATTGCATCGGGAACCAGTTCGCCTTTATTAATAAATTCTTGCGCTTTCTTGCCCAACTCTGTTTCGTTCTTAATATTAAAACGGAAAACATCGCCCGTAGAAATGTGCGTTAAATTGTATTTTTCTTTTAAAAACTCTGCCTGCGTGCCTTTGCCTGCACCCGGCTTTCCGAATAAAACTATTGCAATCATTTTTGTATGTTATTTTATTTGATAAACTTCGCTTAAATTTCTGCCTTGTTTGTTGTAATCTAATCCGTAACCTACAATAAACTTATTTTCGATACTAAAACCTGTGTATTTAATATCAATGTTTTGTTTGTAAGCTTCGGGTTTAAAAAACAAGGTTGCTGTGTTTATGCTTTTTACCTTAAATCTATTCACTAAATTGTACAGCGCTGCAATGGTGTTACCAGTATCAACAATATCTTCTACAATAACAACGTGCTTATTGGTTAGATCAATATCCAACCCTAAAAGTTCTGTAACGTTGCCCGTAGTTTCTGTACCGTTGTACGATGCCATTTTTATAAATGAAATTTCTGCCGCACTGGTGTAATGTTTCATTAAATCGGCAGCAAAAATGAATGCGCCGTTTAAAACTACTAAAAAAACAGGAACTTCGTTTTTATAATCATTCAATAAATCTTTAGCCATACGCTGTACTTCCGCATCAATTTCTAATGCCGAAAGGTAGGGTACAAAGGTTTTATCTAAAATTTGAATTTCCATATTATTTTTAACCGTGCAAATATACGAATACGTGTACTTTAATTAAAGTTTATTCGCAGTTTTGCCAAATATATTTTTATTTTTAACTTAAATTTCCTTTTTAATAATTTTATATGGATGTAATTACCTATTTCTCAACGCATCACCACAACTTAAGTACGCCAAGCCGAACATTGGCTATGAATCATATTTTAGATCAGGAAATTTTGGCTGATGCTTTTATTGAAGTGATTTATTTTGTTGATGAAAAACAGAAAATTGTACTTTATCATGCGTTGGATATGCTGGTGGAACGCCATATTGATTATTTAGACGATTATTTGGATCTGTATCTGGAAAAAGCATTGAGCGAAACCCATGAATCTACCAAACGCTGTGTATCCCGCACGATATTCCATCAGTTAAAAAACAATAAAAATCTTTACAACAAAGAACAAAAACAACAGATTGTCCACACAATGTTCGATTGGATTATTCTGCCATCGGCAGTGGCAACACGGGTAAATGCTATAAATATTCTGTATTTTTTGGTCGATCAAGAAGAGTGGATTAAGGAACAACTAATTGCGCTTATTGAGCAAAATTTATTGTTGCAGGAACCATCTTTTTTAAGTCGCGGAAGAAAAATATTGAAACTGCTGCATAAACAAAAATCGTAATTTTACATTTTTATAATGCGGTTTGAAACAGTATCTTTGCCCATTACGATTAAACAGTTAAACAACTCAACAATAAAACAACAATGAATTATTTTTCTTCTGATTTTAAATTGGGAATTTTAGGTGGCGGACAATTAGGTAAAATGATGCTGACCGAAACCCGAAAGTTCGATATTCAAACGTATGTAGTGGATCCAAGCGCTGAAGCACCTTGTCAGTTTGGCGCCACCAAGTTTTTTCAAGGTTCGTTGAACGATTACGATACCGTGATTAATTTGGGGAATCAGGTTGATGTTTTAACCATTGAAATTGAAAACGTAAATTTGGAAGCGTTGGAAACCTTGGAGAACGAAGGTAAAAAAGTGTATCCATCACCAAAAACGTTGAGATTAATATCAAACAAAGGAAATCAGAAAGATTTTTATACGCTGAACAATATTCCAACCGCACCTTACAAACGTTACAAAACCTTACCTGCTTTAAAAATGGATGTTGAAAACGGTTTGGTAGAACTTCCGTTTGTATGGAAAGCAACCGAAGGCGGTTACGACGGAAACGGCGTAAAAGTGGTTCGCCAGGTAATTGATTTGGAAAATTTACCGGAAACAGAATGTATAGCCGAAACCATGATTCCGTTTAAAAACGAATTGGCGGTGATTGTTGCACGTTCTGCATCGGGGCAAATTAAAACCTACCCTGTGGTAGAAATGGAGTTTCATCCGGAAGCCAATCAGGTAGAATATGTAATTTGTCCGGCTCGTATCAGCGAAACCGTTGCAAACAACGCACGCGAAATTGCTTTAAAAGTTTCCGAAAGTTTTAACCATGTTGGTTTGTTGGCTGTGGAAATGTTTCAAACCGAAGATGATCAAATTTTAGTAAACGAAGTAGCTCCACGTCCGCATAATTCAGGTCATTATTCAATCGAAGCGAGTTATACCTCACAATTTGAACAGCATATTCGCGCCATTTTAGATTTACCTTTAGGAAACACCGACAGTAAAGTTGCCGGAATTATGGTGAATTTAGTGGGCGAAGAAGGTTTTTCTGGTCAGGTTGTTTATGAAAACATCGAAAAAATCATGGCGATTGACGGTGTTACTCCGCACATTTATGGAAAACGCGAAACACGTCCGTTCCGAAAAATGGGACACGTTACCATTGTGAACGAAAACATGACCGAAGCACGTAAAGTTGCCCAACAGGTTAAAGAAACCATTAGAGTGATTTCGAAGTAGTATTAAAACTGAATATAGCTAAAGACTAAAAACTGAAAGCTAAAAAACTATATAAAATGAAAGTAGCAGTAGTAATGGGCAGCATTTCGGATATGCCGGTAATGCAACAAGCCATAGATATATTAAAAGAATTTGGTGTAGAAACACATGTTGATATTGTATCAGCACACAGAACTCCGGAAAAATTAGTAGATTTTTCTAACAACGCACACAAAAACGGCATCAATGTAATTATTGCAGGTGCAGGTGGTGCCGCGCATTTACCGGGAATGGTAGCGAGTATGAGTCCGCTGCCTGTGATTGGTGTTCCGGTAAAATCGAGCAATTCTATTGACGGATGGGATTCTGTTTTATCAATTCTGCAAATGCCGGGCGGTGTTCCTGTAGCAACGGTTGCGTTAAACGGAGCAAAAAATGCAGGTTTATTGGCAGTGCAAATTTTAGCAAGTCAAAATGCAGAATTGCTACAAAAAATGATCGATTACAAATTAGGTTTAAAAGAAGCTGTTTTAAAAGCGGCTGAAGGTTTAAAATAAATAAAAGAGCGACTGAAAAGTTGCTCTTTTTGTTTACCAAGTTGTATAAAAATCATAATCACCTAAAATAATAATTTGTTACCTTGTATAAAATGTATTTGTTATGAAAAAATGGTTTTTATGTATTAATTTAATCATTCTGTTAACGGCATGTGCTGCTACACACAATATACCAAAATCCGAAAATCCTAACGTAAAAGAACAGCCAAATATTATTTACAGTTTTGTTGATCAGAACGGAAATTTCTATCCCAACAAATGGCGAGTTATTTACGGAAACCCACCGCAAAATGCTAAAAGAAATGAATACTCTTTAATGAAGATTGCTACCAAAAAAGGTATTGAAAATCAACTTACACAAACCGAGACTTCCTTTTTAAAGACTATTTCAGAGAGTGTTAAAAACAAAAAGCGCGTCATTATTTTTGTACACGGCTTCAACTCAAACGCCAGACGAAGCACGCAAAACTATGAATCAGCCCGAAAAATCATGAATATTAATAGTGAAACCGATGAAATTATTCAATTTTATTGGGATGGCTTATCGTCGGAATCTATATTTGGGGGCGCAAAAATATGGTTTAACGCTACAAACTTTAGTCAAATGGCAGGCGAATTTGGCTTACGCAGAATTTTAAATACTATTAAAAACAAAGACATTTATATTATATCGCATAGCAGAGGTGCATCTGTAGTTTTAAGCGCTCTTAGTAGCCCTAAATTTTCTGAAAGTACTAAAACTGAAACATTAGAAAACCATAATATAGATGTAGACAATTCAAAAAATTTTAAAGAAAACAACAACAGTATTACCTGTATTATGCTAGCACCTGCAGTTGGCAGTGCCGATTTTAAATTAAAAGCGTCTATTAATGAAGAACCTGAATTTTGTACTTTTTCGCCACAAATAAAAAAAATTCATATAACGATTAACAATACCGATAATTTACTAAAAAAATACATTGGCGTATTGTCAAAAACTTTAAAACCAACCGATTTAGGTTATAAAGAAGACACTTTCAACGAGTTATGCAACCATTTTACCATATTCGAAAAAACCAGTTTTACAGGTCAAAAGTCACACGATTTTGATCATTATCTTAAAAACCCAAAGTTTAAAGATATTTTACAACTATATGGTTTGCTTAAATAGCTAGTTTTTAACTTTATTCTAAAACAGTTACATTTTAAAATCTGTACTTTTATGGTTCAATTTAAAACGAATTATGGAAAATATATTATTGTCGGCTTTTGATACGGCCCCGTTTTCACAGATAAAAACCACCGATTACGAACCGGCATTCGATGAAGCAATTAAGCAGGCAAAAGCAGAAATTCAACAGATTATTACCAATACCGATGCTCCTACTTTTGAAAATACGATTGAAGCCATGTCGTTTTCGGGTATGCAGGTAGATCGAATTTCGAACATCTTTTTTAATTTGAATTCGGCAGAAACCAACGAAGAATTACAGAAAATCGCTCAAATTGTAGCTCCAAAATTATCAGCTTTTGGAAACGATATTTCGCTAAATCCTGAATTGTTCAAACGCGTAAAACAAGTATTCGATACTGTTGACAAATCAACTTTAACTACCGAACAAATTACCTTGTTAGACAAAACTTATAAAGGATTTGTGCGTAACGGCGCCTTGTTAAACGACGATCAAAAAACAGAATTACGCGATATTGACGCACAATTATCGGTACTTTCGTTACAATTCAACGAGAATGTTTTGGCTGAAACCAATGCGTATCAACTGCACATTACCAACGAAGAAGATTTAGCTGGATTGCCCGATGGTGTAATTGAAGCTGCAAAAAATCTTGCGGATCAACAAGAGAAACAAGGTTGGATTTTCACGTTAGATTACCCAAGTTACCTACCGTTTGTAACCTATGCGAAAAATCGAGAGCTTCGTAAAGAAATCGCTATTGCAAACGGTAAAAAAGGCTTCCAAAACAACGATTACAACAACGAAGAAATTGTTCTTAAGATTGTAAAATTGCGTAACCAACGTTCGCAATTATTGGGATATAAAAATCATGCAGCTTTTGTGTTAGAAGAACGCATGGCGCAAAATCCTGAATCCTTTTTGAATGATTTATTGGTAAAAGCAAAACCGGCTGCCGAAAAAGAATTCGAAGAGTTGACGGCTTATGCTAAAAAATTGGATGGAATTGATCGATTAGAAAAATGGGACGGAAGTTATTACAGCGAAAAATTGAAACAGGAACGTTTTAATTTAGATGATGAAGCGTTGAAACCTTATTTTAAACTGGAAAATGTATTAAACGGCGCTTTTACCGTTGCCGAAAAATTGTTTGGTTTACATTTTACCGAAGTTTTTACGGTTGATAAATACCACGCCGATGTGCAGACGTTTGATGTAACCAACGATAACAGTGAAAAAATTGCGTTGTTATATACCGACTTTTTCCCAAGAAAAGGTAAACGCAATGGTGCGTGGATGACTTCGTTTAAATCGCAATGGATTAAAAACGGAGTAAACGAACGTCCGCATATTTCAATTGTTTGCAACTTCACTCCTCCTACCCAATCAAAACCATCGTTACTAACTTTTAACGAAGTAACCACCTTGTTTCACGAATTCGGGCACGCACTACACGGAATGTTAGCAAACACAACGTATCCGTCGTTATCAGGAACATCGGTTTATTGGGATTTTGTGGAACTTCCAAGTCAGATTATGGAAAACTGGGTGTATCAGCCTGAAACATTGGCGTTGTTTGCAAAGCATTATGAAACCGGCGAAACCATTCCACAACAATTTATTGATAAAATTAAAGAAAGTGCCAACTTTTTAGAAGGCATGGCAACTTTGCGTCAGTTGAGTTTTGGTTTATTGGATATGGCTTGGCATTCTAAAAATCCAGAAAATATAGGCAGTTTAAAAGAATTTGAAAATCAGGAATTTGAAACTACCAAATTATATCCCGATGTTGTCGAAAATGTGATGAGTACTGCTTTTTCGCACATTTTTGCTGGTGGATACGCCGCAGGATATTACTCGTACAAATGGGCTGAAGTTTTAGATGCCGATGCTTTTGATTATTTTGAACAAAACGGAATCTTCAACAAAGAAATCGCTACCAAGTTTAAAGATTTTGTTTTATCTCAAGGCGGAACCGATCATCCTATGACGCTTTACAAAAAATTCCGCGGAAAAGAACCATCGCCAAATGCACTGTTAAAACGTGCCGGATTGATATAACTAAAACAGCAACCGAAAATGGTTGCTGTTTTTTGTATATTGCTATATGTTTAAAACGCATTATAAATGAAAAAATCACTTTTAATAATTCTTCTTCTTAATTTTCAAAATCTATTCGCTCATGAAGATCAGTTCATTGGCATAGAAAAAAGTAATATCCACATAACTTTAAAACTAGATTCTTACGATACTAATAGAATTAATCAGGTTACAAATTACGCTGAATTCTTAAATAATTTCATTAAAAGTAATTTCTCATCAGAAAAAGTTTATTTCAGATATGACTATGATTACATTATGAAAGCAGACCATTACATCATAGGTTCATACACTGATTTTAAAAATATATTACCTTGTAATTTTCGAATTTTCTTTAATGAAAAAGTGCGTCCTACAAACACATTGTATGATATGAATTTTATAAACAATAATAAGGGTCCTGCATTAATAATAAATAATTATCAGCTTAATATTGATGAAGTTTTAAAAGCAATTACTTATTTGGTTCATACTCAACCACAAAAATTATGTTTATTTTCTGAAAACAGAAAAGATAAATTAATTTGTGTAAAAGGTATGTCTTCAGAAATTAACCATATTAATAATTATATGAATTACCATAATTCATATAATTTAATAAATGATGTTACTTTACATGAAAATAATCACTTTAAAATTGTACTATCAAAAGGAAAACATCAAATAAACTCTAAAGAAATTGAACCTTATGTTTTAATAAGAGAAATTGGTAAAAAACAACATTTAATATTTATTAATAGACAACAATTTTACTTTTTAAATGGCACAAATGATTTTGACAATACACTTTATTCTTTGAAGAAACCTTACAATTATTTTGGAAACTTTCATGTGGAAGTTAAAAATGATTTATTAGAAATCAATTCAACGGAAAATAAGTGGATTTTCATATGATCTTTAGATGATCCACTTACTGCTACAGATCATTTTAAAATACAAGGTAGTAAGTTAGAATTTAAAGATTAAAAAAACAGCAACCTTAATTTAGGTTGCTGTTTTTAGTTTATGCTACTTCATTAATATCAGCAGGTTCATCATCTTTTAAAACCTTTTTGGCTACTTTACCAACGGTTAATCCTTGTACAACAATAGAGAACAGAACTACGATATAGGTAACTTCTAACAAAACATCTTTTATATCGCCAACCGAATTAGGAATGCTCATAACCAGTGCAATAGAAACTCCGCCGCGAATTCCGCCCCAAACCATGGTTGTTAACGAACCTTTTGAGTAGGTGTTTTTACGCAAAATGGTTCGTGCAGGTATAAATATTGCCAACGTTCGTGCCAATAAGCAAATAAATATCGCAATAACGCCTAACAGTAATTGTTCCTGCAAATCGGGTAACATTAATAATTCAAACCCAATGAAAAGGAATAAAATGGCGTTTAAAATTTCGTCGATCAATTCCCAGAATTTGCTTAAATAATCGCGAGTGGTTTCACTCATTGCAGCTGTTTTGCCGAAATTACCAATAATCAATCCGGCAATAACCATGGCAAGCGGCGATGAAAAATGAAGTTCTTTCGCAATTAAGAATCCACCCATTACAATTGATAACGTAATAAGAACCGATACTTTATAATCATCGATCTTTTTCATAACGTTGCTTGCGGTAAATCCTAAAAGAGCTCCTAATAACACTCCTCCACCAGCTTCTAGCAAAAACAGTTTTGAAACAGATCCTAAAGAAGCATCAAAATCAACATCGGTAGCCATTTTCAACACAACGGCAAACATTACAACGGCAACTCCATCGTTAAAAAGCGATTCGCCCGTAATTTTTGTTTCGATCATTTTTGGAACTTTCGCTTCCTTCAAAATTCCTAAAACAACAATAGGATCGGTAGGCGATATAAGTGTTCCAAACAACAAACAATATATAAACGGAATTTCCATGCCCAACATTGGGGCTATCATATAAAACAAGCCGGCAATGATCAAGGCAGACAACACCACACTTACCGACGCATAAGTTAATATGGGCCATTTGTGTTCGCGCAGATCAGAAACGTTGATGTGCAAGGCACCGGCAAAGAGTAAGAAGTTTAGCATGGCACCCATTAGAATTTCGGTAAAATCGAATTCCTGGATCAGCATGAAAAACTCTTTTGTTGTTTCGGGGAAATACTGATCGCCCAACAAACGTATGGCTACCGATACCAACATAGCAATAATCATGATACCGATGGTACCGGGTAATTTTAAAAAACGGACATTTAAATAAGCGAAAAACGAGGCAAGTACAATTAAAACTGAAAACGTGTAATATAATTCCATAAAATAAGCGGTTTTTACAAATTTACAATTTTAAGAGCTTTTTTTAGCCGTTTACAAGAACTTAAATAACCTTTTTAACAAATTTAACTTATTTTTTGTATAAGGCGGATACTTTAATTTATTGTCGTACCACGTTTTACGATAAACTACAGCTTTGCTTTGCGAAAAAGTTTCGAAGCTGAATTTTCCATGATAATTTCCGAAACCACTGGCACCAATTCCACCAAAAGGCAGTTTGTTGTTTATAATGTGCGATAAGCAATCGTTAACACAGGCGCCACCGTATTTACACTGATTTAAAAGTGTTTCTATTTCGGCAGAATCATCTCCAAAAACATAAAAAGCCAAAGGTTTGTCGTTTTCATGATTGTACGCAACAATCTCGTTTATGCTGTTGTAATTGACAATTGGCAACACAGGTCCAAAAATTTCGTGCTGCATTACCTCATCGTTTAAATCGTCTATCTTTATAAGCGTTGGCGCAATGTATCGTTTTTTAGAATTTGTTTGTCCGCCAATCAGCACATCGCCCTTCAACACATATTGTTTAATGCGGTGGTAATGTTGTTCGTTGATAATCCGAGCAAAATATGGTGATGCTTCGGGTTCGTCTCCGTAAAAAGTTTCCAGCACTTTCTTTATTTCGGCAATAAACTGCTTTTCTACTTTAGGATGAATGAAAATAAAATCGGGCGCAATACAGGTTTGTCCGGCATTAACAAACTTACCAAAAGCAATGCGTTTTGCAGCCAATGGAATGTTCGTACTTGGCGTAACGATACAAGGCGATTTTCCGCCCAATTCCAAAACAACGGGCGTTAGATTTTTAGCTGCAGCCTGATGCACGATTTTTCCTACCGAAGTACTTCCCGTAAAAAAGATCTTATCGAATTTATGATTTAAAAGCTCGGTTGTTTCTTCCACACTACCTTCAATAACCCGAATATATTCATGACTGAAATATTTGCCAATTAAATTTCCAAGCAAAGCAGAAGTATTTGGCGCTAATTCAGACGGTTTTAAAACAACACAATTACCTGCTGCCAAAGCTGCAATTAAAGGTTGCAATGCCAACAGCAACGGATAGTTCCAAGGCGAAATAATCAAAACCACACCGTAAGGCTGATACGCAAGAGTTTCTTTCGAAGGAAAATTCAAAATACTCGGAAACACTCTTTTTGGCTGCATCCAGCTTTTTAACTGATTTTTAAAATACGTCAATTCCTTTTGCAGCATAGTAATTTCGGTAGCCAGCGTTTCAAAGGCAGGTTTGTTAAAATCGGCTTGTAAAGCAGCAATCATTTCTTCTTTATGATTGTTCAACAGCTTCTGAAACTGCTGCAAACAGTCCATTCTATGCTTAAAACTTAATGTTTTGCCCGAATAAAAATAAGTATGTAGGTTTTGTAGATTTTCCAAATCAATTCTTTTTACTGAAATTATAAAAATCAAAATTGTTTCATCTAAAATTTATGTGAAACTATTATTAATAAATTATTTTATTCTGAAAAAGCTGTTTTCGAAAATAATTATATCTAAAATGTTTTTTATTTTTGATAAAACTAAACTCTAAAAAAATAAAACTATGGCAAAAATTCACGCGTACTTAAACTTTAACGGAAACTGCGAACAAGCGTTTAATTTCTATGAAAAAGTATTTAAATCGCCAAATGTTGGCATGCACCGTTTTGGCGATATGCCGGCAGATCCTAATTTCCCGATGAGCGACGAAGACAAACAGAAAATTATGCACACTGCTGTTATGATTAACGAAAACACGATGGTTATGGGATCGGACTGTTTGGAAAACTTCGGACATAAACTGACGTTAGGCAACAGCACTTATGTAATGTTAGATACCGATACGGCTGAAGAAGCTAAAGAGCTTTATGCTGCTTTATCTGAAAACGCTATGAAAATTGAAATGGAATTGGGCGAGCAGTTTTGGGCAGAATTATATGCATCATTCCAAGATCAATTCGGCATCTGGTGGATGGTTCATTTTGAAGGAAACAAAAGAATGGGGTAATCTTAATACTATTTAAACTATGAAATTTTTAAAATACACACTTTTTACCCTTTTAGGATTGATCGTTTTAGCACTTATTGTTGCTGCCGTTCTACCTAAAACATTTCACGCAGAAGGTTCGGCAGTTATCAACAAACCGAATGCAGAAGTTTTCAATTATGTAAAACACATTAAAAATCAGGAGAATTTTGGGGTTTGGTTTGAACAAGATCCGAACATCATAAAAACTTCAGAAGGAACCGATGGAACTGTTGGTTTTAAATACAGCTGGAAAAGTGAAGAAGTTGGTAACGGATCGCAGGTAATCACAAACATTGTAGAAAACAAACGCGTTGATATTGATTTATTTTTGATGGACAGCACCGAACCGGCAAAATCGTTTTTTACTACAGAAGAAGTTAGTGCAAACGAAACCAAAGTCCGTTGGGTAGTTGATGGCGAAATGCCTTATCCGTTTAACCTAATGAGTCTTGTTTACGATATGAACAAAGATTTTGAACAAGGAACCGCAAATTTAAAAGCCGTTTTAGAAAAACAGTAACATAAAAATATCTGTTTAAATTAATTACAGAATATCTTAAAAATTAGCCAGGTACTCATTTATCTTATTATTTTTGTGCATTATTATATTTGTATGAAACTGAAAGTAAATAAATACCTGGCTTTTATAGCACTAGCCTCTTTATCTTTAATATCGTGTGCGGTACAGCAGCAGCAAAAACCGACAAAAGTTACGGTTGTAAAAAAATCTGAAACGGAACCGGTTACCAAAAATCCGCAACCTGTTGAACAACCTGCCACAACTAATGATTTAAAGATTAATTTACCCGAAGTTAAACGCGAATTCCGTGCGGCGTGGATTGCTACTGTTGCAAATATCAACTGGCCAAGCCGAAAAAATCTATCTACCGAAGAACAGAAAAGAGAAGCAATACAATTACTTGACTTACTTGAAGATGCCAATTTTAATGCGGTAATTTTTCAGGTACGTCCGGCTGCCGATGCTTTATACAAAAGTAAGTACGAACCTTGGTCGTACTATTTAACCGGCGAAACAGGAAAAAGTCCTTCACCTTATTACGACCCTTTGGAATTTTGGATCGAAGAAGCTCACAAACGCGGAATGGAATTACATGTTTGGCTTAATCCTTATCGTGCACATCACTTAAGCGGTGGATCGGTTAGCAGTGAGTCAATGGTTAAAAAATCGCCAAGTAATATCGTAAAACTTAAAAACGGTATGTATTGGTTTGATCCGGCAAGTGTAAAAACACAAGATCACGTTTCTAATGTCGTGAAAGATATTGTATCGCGCTACGATATTGATGCGGTTCATTTCGATGATTATTTTTATCCGTATGCATCATACAACGGTGGTGCCGATTTTCCGGATTCCGCTTCATGGAACACTTACAAAAATGCCGATGGATCACTATCAAAAGCTGATTGGCGCAGAGATCATGTAAACAAATTTATTGAACGCATCAACAAAGAAATCAAACAAGAAAAACCGTACGTTAAATTTGGTATCAGTCCGTTTGGAATCTGGAAATCGGGTTATCCTTCGGGAGTTGTAGGTTCTTCGCAGTACGATGAATTGTATGCCGATGCCAAATTATGGTTGAATAAAGGCTGGGTTGATTATTTTTCACCTCAATTATATTGGCCGATCAATTCGCAACGTCAGAATTTTCAGGATTTATTGGAATGGTGGCACGATGAAAACACTATGAACCGTCATTTATGGCCTGGCTTGAAT
>Ga0213828_1000097_pt1 | contig 114952 bp, 95 predicted proteins | sample MC6MC0897MG_FD_180664 | JGI IMG/M metagenome (GOLD analysis project Ga0213828, IMG submission 180664) | Enriched soil aggregate microbial communities from Iowa State University, Ames, United States - MC6-MC0897-MG | ecosystem: Environmental > Terrestrial > Soil > Unclassified | place: USA: Iowa...
TTCGGAACTTTGCCTGAAGAAGTGATTAACTTACTAAAAAGTGTCGCCTTAAAATGGCTTGCTGCAGCCATTGGTTTTGAAAAAATTGTCATGAAAAACGGGATTTTCTTAGGTTATTTCCCAGGCAATCCACAGGATAAGTTTTACCAGACAGAGAAATTCAGGCATATTATTACCTATTTAACCCGAAATCCTGCACAGGCTCAGCTTAAAGAAAAAGCTGGAAAAGAAGGAAATAATCTCATGATGCGGAAGGACAAAGTGAAGAATGTAGATGAGGTGAATGTGTTGCTGAAATCTATTTTAGGAGTTTAATTTTTATCAAATAAATTTATAAAGTCAGCTTGAATATACTTCAAGCTGACTTTTTTTGTTAAAACTTCAGAAAAAGCTCTATAATGTTGAAAATAATTTATATTTGCCAAGAAATAATTAAAAATGCTATGACCAGAAACAAATTTTTAACAGGAATATCTGCTATACTTCTTGGCTTTATGCTTTCTTGCGATAATACTACGGCTGATCCTATCAATAATACTTTAAACAATCCCAATAATCCGGGCGGAAGCGGTGGAGGAGGAAGTGCTCCTTCAATTACAGGACCACGAATTTTACATAAAATAAATGTGAATAGTGTGACAAATCAGGAATTTGTAACCAATGGAAATGTTCTTGAAAAAGCAATTTTCAAGGAAGCGAGTGGTCCTACTTCATTCTTAGTCGGAACAGTTACCTATACTTCGGGAAAAGTTACAAGAGTAAAGTTTGCGCAAGAAGTTAACGGTGCTCCGGCGAATACTTTATCATATGATTTCAATATTACTTATGATTCAGGAGGAAAAATCAATTACACGACTTGTCAAACAATGTTGGGAACAATGCCGAGTTTCAACAGTGAATACACTTATACATACGATGGTTCTGGAAAGATAACGAAAATTGTAGAGAAGAAAAAATCTGGAAGCACTTACACTCATTTCATCAATTATAATCTTACAAATAGCGGAGATAATATAACAAAAATGGTTAGTGAGTCGGGAATTACGAATGCGGCTGGTGTTCCGGATTTATCTGCTACGGTATTAACTACAACATATGATTACACTTCTTATGACGATAAAATTAATCCTTATACAACACTGCCAAAAACATTTTTTGTAATGTGGAGTTTGCTACATCCAATTAATTTTCCTTCATTATCTGCTAATAATCTTAAAAGTTTTAATATCGTATATCCTTCTCCTGTTCCGGGTATACCAGGTCAGGTAATTCCTGGTGCTTATACTTATTTGTACGATACTCAAAATTATCCTGTTTCGGATCAGACACAGGCACAGAAGTATATCTATAAGGCGTTATAACCAGAATTTTGTTATTAGTTTTATGGGAATATTAATAAAAACATGATTTTTATACAAAAAAAAATTATATTTGTGGAAAAATAAATAATCCCCCTTTAGAAATGAAACGATTTTTCTATTTTATTTTAATCATCGCAGGGTTTTCTTCTATGAATTCTTGTAAAGATATGACCAATGAAGAAGGAGATCCGCTTTTGGATCTTAACGACAATACAGGTTTGATTGGTCCGAGAGCTCTTTCAAGAGAGATTACCGATTTCGGAACCATTGCTGAGTACCAGTATAGCGGTCTGCTTCTTACAAAAGTTCTTACAGAGAAAGGTTCTATAACCAATGTAGAATGGAGCGGTGATAAAATCAGTAAAATAACATTTAATGGTTTTCTTGATCTTGATAATGATGGTGTATTAGATACTGACAGTATTTCTTATACTCAGCAATATACTTACGGAAATTTAGGAAGACTTACATTGATCTCTGAGAACAGATCTGTTTATAGAAGATTAGCACCGGTTCCTCCTGCAACAGTAGGACCTTATGCTCTTTACGAAAAGACAAAAGCAATATATAATCTTACTTACAGTGCTACAACGGCAAAATTGGCATCAATCGTGATGAAAAGAGGGAAAGATATTGTACCTTTTGAATACACAGATTATACAAAAGCTGCTTATTCTTACTTAGGAGATAATGTTTCTACAGTTTCAAAAGAAGTGGGTAAACTGATTACAAACGGAACTGTATTTGAGCCGGCTGTAGAGAAATATGATTTCGGATTTACCAACTACGATTCTCAGATCAACGGTTATACACTTTTACCTTTTGAATACAAAGTTTCAGTGCTTATCTCAACGAATATCAATGATGACAGAAGTTTGATGTTGTCACCAAACAGCCCAAGAAGAGTTTCTGTTACTGATATGACAGACCCGGTTCCTACACCAATCGTAATCTCTACGAATTATAAATATGATCCGCAGACATATATGATTCAGGGATTCGGAGTGAATTACTTCTACAAACCATTATAATTAAAAATTAGTTTTTTAAAATATTTTAAAACTCAATCCTTATCGGGTTGAGTTTTTTATTTCAGAACCCTTAATTTTGCAAAAAATTTCTCATGAAATATTTAATTGTAGGTCTTGGCAACAAAGGTCCGGAATATGAAAATACACGTCACAATATAGGTTTTAAAGTCGCTGAAAAAATTGCAGAAACTTTAGAATTATCATTCAATACAACAAATTTCGGCTGGATGGCTGAAGGGAAATATAAAGGAAGAAAAGTATTGGTTCTGAAGCCTGATACGTATATGAATCTTTCTGGAAATGCCGTAAAATACTGGATGCAGAAAGAAAATATTCCTTTAGAAAATGTAATGATCGTTACGGATGATCTTGCATTGCCGTTCGGAACTTTAAGGATGAAAATGAAAGGTTCTGATGCCGGCCACAATGGTCTTAAAAATATTCAAGAGGTTTTGCAGACCCAGAATTATGCAAGACTGCGTTTTGGGATCTCTGCCGAATTTTCTGAAGGAAAACAAGTAGATTACGTCTTAGGAACCTGGAATGAAGAAGAAACTGAAAAGCTGCCTGAAAGAATCGAGAAATTTTCGAAAGCTTGTTTGTCCTTCGTTTTTGCAGGAATTAACAATACGATGTCTGCTTTTAACGGTAAATAAAAATAAGTTGGGGCGGAAGCAAAGCTTCCGCCCCAACTGTTATGAAAGATAAATGTTTGTTTTATAGCCAGGTTACAACGCCGGTTTCAACGTCATAGTTTGCTCCGACAATCTTGATCTTACCTTCTTCTTCAAGTCTTTTCAAAGTAGAGCTTTGCTTACGGATATCGTCAATTGCATTTTTTACATTGTGTTGATTCAGTCTTTCAAGAAGATCTGCATTTGCAGAAGTACGCTCTTCTCCATCTTTTATAATGGTTTTAATGATGGGATCAAAATGATCAATTAAATGGTTCAAGTTATCCATACCCATTCCTTCGATTTTAGCCGCATCTAATCCGCCTTTTAAAGCTCCGCATTTTGTGTGACCTAAAACAACAACCAATTTAGAACCTGCTACATTACAGCCAAATTCCATTGATCCTAAAATATCCTGATTTACAAAGTTTCCTGCAATTCTGATACTGAAAACATCTCCCAATCCCTGATCAAAAATAAGCTCTGCAGAAGTACGGCTGTCGATACAGCTTAAAACTACTGCAAATGGCCACTGACCTTCACGGGTAGCATTTACCTGCTCCAAAAGATCTCTGTTTGCCTTCAAATTATTTACAAATCTCTGATTTCCTTCTTTTAAAAAGTCTAATGCTTTTTCCGGTGTAATCGTCGACTGGGTTTCTGATGTATGTGCTTTCATATGAATTTTATTATTTTGAATTATTATTTAAAATTAAAGTTATAAAAAATTATTTGAGCTTACATTGCTCTTTTATGGGTAATGACGATGTGAGAGTCTTCATCGGTTTCGTAATCTTTATACGAAGTTTTGAAGCCTAATAGTTCCACATTAATGTCTTCTTCTTTCGCACGGATGTTGGCAAAATCCTGGATCATTTCTAGTACATCTGTTGCGATATATGATGTTCCTCTCGCATCAATCGTTACCGTAGAGTTAGATTTGATGTTTTTCAATGTCTTTTTAATCGCTGCCTTGTTAAGGAAAGAAACTTCTTCTGCCAATTTCATTGTAATTCCGTCTGCATCGCTCAGCTTTTCACGGCTTAAATAATAAGCACGCTTCATATTTCCCTGTAAGATATAGAACACTGATATTGCTAAACCAATTCCTACTCCTTTCAGCAAATCGGTTGCTACAATTGCAACAACGGTTGCCACAAACGGAATGAACTGGAATTTCCCCAAATGCCAGAAATGCTTGAATGTTGCTGGTTTTGCCAGTTTATATCCTACCAAAAGTAAAACCGCTGCAAGGGTTGCCAAAGGAATTAAATTCAGAATCACAGGAATTGTCAACACACAAATCAACAATAGAAATCCATGAATCATCGCTGAAATCTTTGAAGTCGCTCCCGCATTTGCATTAGCAGAACTTCTTACTACAACTGATGTCATTGGTAATCCGCCGATAAATGAGCTTACAAGATTCCCGATTCCCTGAGCTTTTAATTCTAAATTGGTATCGGTAATTCTTCTCTGAACATCCAGTCGATCTGAAGCTTCAATACAAAGTAATGTTTCAATGGATGCGACAATGGCAATCGTTGCACCCGCAATCCAGACTTTCACATTGGTAAAACCATTAAAATCGGGTAGGGTAACAAGATTTTTAAAATCATCAAGACTTTGCGGAACCGGTAAGGAAACCAAATGCTCTTTACCGATTGCTAATGAACTTCCTGATAATTTGAATAATTCATTCAGTAAAATTCCGACAACAACGGCCACTAAAGCTCCGGGAAGCATTTTCATTCTTTTTAAAAATAAAACCTTATCCCAGGCTAAAAGTAAAGCAATTGATACAACGGTTACAATTATTGCTCCCGGATGAATTGCTCCAAAAAGTTCTGAAAAATAATTAAAATTTAAACCGTTATCAAAAATAGATTCATGGCCTTCATAATCTTTGTCAAAACCTAAAGCATGCGGAATTTGTTTTAAAATAATAATGATTCCGATCGCCGCAAGCATTCCTTCAATCACATTATTTGGAAAATAATTGGAAATGCTTCCTGCTCTTATAAAGCCTAAAATCAGCTGGATAACACCAGCAATAATACCTGCGCAAAGAAACAGCTCAAAAGCCCCCAAATCGGTAATTGCTGTTAAGACAATAGCAGTAAGACCTGCAGCAGGTCCCGAAACCGAAATATTTGAGTTACTGATCGAGCCGATAACCAAACCACCTACAATACCTGCGATAATGCCGGATAACGGTGGTGCACCGGATGCTAAAGCAATTCCTAAACATAAAGGAAGAGCTACTAAAAATACAACGAGGCCTGAAGGGAAATTCTCCTTGATTCCTTCAAATAATGAATTTGTTTTTTTCATGACAGCGAAAAATACTTAGTGTAACCGATTGACCTTAATTAAAATATTAATTAAAGTCACCAGTAATAAAATTGGAAATTAATTTAAAAAGACATCTATTCAACATCAGAATCTGATATGAATATTTATTTTGGTCTGTGAAAAATTAAGCTTCCGGAGGTGGAGAAAATATGGTGAGAAATGGCGAAAGATGACCAGAGTCATCAATCAATACAAAGGATCTGCGCTTGAGATCTGGTTCGAAAAACTTCAGAAAATCATGTACGTTCAGAGTTTTGGGTAAAGTCTTCTCGTAAACGGTAAATGATGAATAATGAGAGTGTGTTTCTTCTTCGTTCAGAATTACATTAGTTCTCTGTAATTTCCATCCACAAATCGCAGCGATGCTTGGCAAAGCTGTAAAGTTGATGATAAACAGTAATGTAATAATACTCCAGAATTTCATTTCACTCAAATTTTTTAGAAAGATTATTTCGTCTTTCTGCTCATAACCCAATCTGAACTTGTAAGATTATAGATCTTTTGAATGTCTTTTAGGATCTCTTCAAAGTCGATCTCCAGATCAATAATTTTACCCGTTCTAAGGTCGAAAACCCAGCCGTGAACAATAGGATATTCTTCTAAAATATATCGTTCCTGTACACAGGCCATTTTAATAACGTTGATGCATTGCTCCTGAACATTCAGTTCCACAAGCCTGTCATAACGTTTGCTTTCATCATCGATAGAATCTAATTCAGCCTGATGCAGTCTGTACACATCACGAATGTTTCTCAGCCACGGATTTAAAAGTCCTAAATCCTGAGACGTCATCGCTGCTTTCACACCACCGCAGTTGTAATGTCCGCAAACGATAATGTGTTTCACTTTCAGATGCTCTACTGCGTATTGTATCACCGCAGTGGAACTCATATCCAAAGTGTTGACAACATTGGCAATGTTTCTGTGAACAAAAACTTCACCCGGTTTGGCTCCCATCAGTTCTTCTGCCGTGGCCCTGCTGTCTGAACATCCTATGTAAAGATACTCAGGATGCTGAGTTTTGGCAAGATCCTCAAAGAAATGCGGATTGTCTGCTAATTTAGATTCTACCCATTTTCTGTTGTTTTCGAAAATAACTTCGTACGAATTCTTCATTAATTAAATTTTAAAGAGTATAATTATTTATTTCGTTTAAATTATTTTCAAATTCAATAGACTGAATCAATAATTATACAAAAATATTAATTTTACTGAATTATCAAGCATTTTTAACAAAGTTTAATAAAGATAAAGATATGATAAAATTCAGCTTTAAATCTTATTATTTATATAACCATCTGTGGCATTTTCGTTAGGGAATATGTTTGCAGGATTTCCGGCTACAATCGAATTTTCAGGAACATCAAAATTGACGTATGCATTCGGAGCGATTAGAACGTTGTTTCCGATAGTTATTTTTCCTACAATTACGGCGTTCGGACCTATCCAGACCTCATCTCCGATTACCGGATAGCCTACATTTTTCCCGCGGTTTTGTTGTCCTATTGTAACTCCCTGAGCAATATTGCAGTTTTTACCAATTTTTGCTTTGGGATTAATCACTAAACTCCCCCAATGTCCGAGATAAAAACCTTCCCCGATTTCTGTTTCAGGGTAAATCTGAAAGCCGTATTTGATCTGGAAATGTCTCAAAACAATTCTCCAATACAATCCTAAAAACGGCGTCTTATTATATTTCTGGGTTTTTCTGAAAATATAAATAAAATGAAGATTCGGATTCAGGCATTTCTTCCAAATCTGAAATGTTGAAAGCCATTTCCCGCTTTCCCGGTAAAAATCTTTCTGAATAATTGTATAACTCATTTCACTGCTTTTAAAGGTTATCAATAATTTCCTGAAGATGTGCGACAGATTTCTGCAGCACGAAAGGAAGTTCAGCTGAAGCTATTTCTTTTCTGTAGTGATCTGCGAGTTCTTGATTGGTCAAAATCTTTTTCATGCCTTCGTAAATTCCGGTTTCAGAGTTTGGCGTGATAATTCCCAGCTTTCCATCCTGGAGAAGATCTTTTATTCCTGAAACATCGGTAGATACAATAGGTTTATTTAAAATTAAAGCTTCAGCAATTATTGTTGGAAAGCCCTCATGTCTTGAAGACATGATATAAAAATCTGCTTTTTGAAGATAAGGGTAGGGGTTATCTCTGAAACCGAGCATTTTAACGGTTTCTGTGATACTCAGATCATTCAGCTTTGTTCTGATGTTTTCAAAATCAAAACCGTCACCAATGATAATGATCTGATGTTTTAATCCTCCATCTATCAGTTTTTTATGTACATCCAGAAGCCTGTCGTAACCTTTTTGGGGGTAAACTGTTCCGATCGTAATAAAAGTTGGAGTAGTGTCGGAAAAGGGATAATCGTTAATTATTGTATTCGCTTTCTTTAAGGTATCATCCTTATCTATTGGATTAAAAATTTTAATAACTGCTTGTTTCTCCTTTTCACTTTGAGCAACTTTCTGCATTTCCTCTTTCAGTTTATTGGAAATGACCAATATTTTATCAAATTTGAAAAACTGCCTGATTACATCCGGAGTATATTCCTTTAGATTAAAGATGTCGTTCTGTATCCAAATGATCTTTTTAGAATCTTTTTGGGGACTTGAAAGAAGCTCTCTGTACATTCCGTGAATAGCAGCTATTTCCACATCATATTTTTTATTTTTCAGCACAAATCGATAAAGAAGCCACGGAAACCACAAAAACATTTTCTGATAAAGTACCCTGAATGCTTTCACCGGAATTTCATGAGGTTTGTTTGTGGTGATCATTTCCCCTTTAAGCAGGTAATGTAGATTGACCCATGACGGAACTTCCTTGATGTACATACCTGTGTATAGATTAATCAGCAGATCTATTTCGTATTTGTTTTCGGGGAGATTTTTGAGAAAGTTAATCAGAACTTTTTCTGCACCACCGTGACGAAGAGAACCAATACGGATGAGGATTTTCTTTTTTTGTGACATTAATTTAAAATTTATACTCTTTTAATTAATTTATCTTTAATAGGCGGCAGATTAATGTTCTGAAAATAAAAAAATATTTTTCATTAAATTAATTTTGACACAGGATAGAGCAGAGTAGCTAATACTTTTACAGGAAAAGATTTGAGTTCAGAAATTGTTTTTCTGAAACCTCTTTGATCAGTTGCCGAAAACTTTAAATATCCTCCAAGATTTCTAAAGATGGGTACAGGATGAGCCCATAATTTTGAACTATAGGTATTCAAAAAAGCTTTGTAGTTTTCTGCAAGTCCAAATGCATTTTTTTTATCATAAAACTGGTTGGCGAGAGATTGCTCGTCGTTTTCATCTCTATAATATATACGGCTTATTTTATTGATACAATAATGAAATCCCAGAGTGTCAAACTGAAATTGAAAAACGCCTTCCGGGATAAACCCTTTACCGCTAAGTTTTTCAAGATTAAGTTCCATTTTTTTATAAATTTCCACCTTTCCCATTCCCCATTTATCTCCCTTTACATTGTATTTGTAACGCATATCAAATATACTGCAAATAAGAGGTTCTTCAGGGAATTTATCCCCGACAATTTTTCCATTTTGATCCTGACAAAGAGAAGAGACAAAAACAATATTTTGTTTATCATTGATTTCTTTCCATTTTTCTACAAGTACTTCTAAGGCATCATCTAATAATGCATCGTCTGAATCGAGAGGTGAAAAATAGGTTCCTTCAGAAAGTTCAATTCCTCTGAAAAATGTTATAAACTTGTGCTGGTTTTCCTGATGATAATACCGGATTCGGAAATCTGCTTTTTCCTGAAATTGTTTTACCAATAGATCGGTGTCATCTGTAGACCCATCATCTATAATAAGCCATTCAAAATCCTTGAAAGTCTGTCTCTGTAAAGAGTCGAAAACCCGAGGCAGCGTATGAGCACGGTTATAAGTAGGGGTGAGGATTGTAACTAAAGGCTTCATTATTGTTTCAGCTTGTATTGTTTTTCGAAAACGGATGTTACTTGCCGGTAGATTTGATCGTTATCAAATTTTGTTACAGAAACTTTAGAGTTTCGTTTTATTTTCTCAACAAGCTCATTATCGGTAAGAAAAGATTTCATTCCCTGATATATGGATTCTTCGTTCGGTTCTACAAGTAAACCATCATAGTTGTGTTCAATCATCTCAGGTATACCGCCCACATTGGTACTGATCGTTGGGATCTCAAGACCCATAACCTCTCCGATGGTTAACGGATAAGATTCAGATTCAGAAGGAAATATAAAATAGTCTGAATTTTTTATATAGGGATAAGGGTTAATTTGCGAATCCAAAAGAAGGTAAGATTTTTCTACACCAAGATCTTTTGCTTGATTTTTCAGATTTTCCATTTCTGTACCACCGCCAATTACTGCAATGGAATGATTATATCCTTCATCTAAAAGTCTTTTGTGAACTTTCATAAGGGTATGATAGTTTTTCCGAACATGCAACCTTCCCATCGAAGAAAAAACCGGTCTTTGATTGTAAGATACAGGAAACTCTAAAGATTTTTTTCTTGCTTCTTCAATTTTTATAGCATTGTAAATGACAGAACTGTTTGGATATTCTATATTGTATAATTCTTTGATGATGTCTCTTGTCTGCCGGGATCCGAAAATTACCCAATCGAATTTTTTAAGACTGGTAATCCGATGCATGACGCGTTTCTGATCGGGGTCATAAGAGACATCGGTGTGAAACCAAGCTACTTTTCTTGCTTTCATCGGGCTATTCAAAACAGAATCAAAATCGGTATATCCTGATGCAACTTCTATGTCAAAATCTGTTTTGATATATTTATTATAAAGTGCCTTAGGATTTTTTCTGTAATACCACAATATAATGGCTCTTTTTACCAATTGAAAGAATCTGATCGGCTTTTTGGCACTCATGTCTTCTCTGCCTTTCTGAACACTGGTCACTTTAATGTGAGGGGGGATTTCATTCCTGAGCTCACCCTGAAAAGTATTGAGAAGCAACGTAATATCGAATAATTCTTGTGGTAAATTTTGAAAAAGATCCAGAATTACTCGCTCTACACCTCCCATTTCCATGGAACGGTGATAGAATAGAACTTTTATTTTTTGGGACATTTGTGTATTTTAAAATTAATCTTTAAAAGACAAATATAAGTATTGTTAATCTTTTTCTTTTGTGTTTTACAAAAAGATATTCTTTATAACTAATAAATTTCGATATCTTCAAGAACATACTTGTAGCGATGAAGTAATCTTAAGTAATATAAATATTCTAATCTACAGACTGGTCTATATATTTTCTGTTATTGGCTTTTAGTTATGAAAATTTTCTAAGAATTTTAGTTAAAAAGTTATTCTGTTTTTCTTTAAGAAAATTGGGTAGATTGTCAATATCTTTTATTTTTCTATGAAAAATACTTTCAAGATTTCTTCTTTTGGCAGCATCTAAAATGACTTGATGCCAATTGTTATTTAGTTTCTCTTTCTTTGAAGATTCCTGAGATACGCCTTTATCATGCAATCGATAATAATAAAGAGGAGTGTTAATGAACGTTATGTGTCCGACTTCATAGAGCTTTAAGTACAAATCCTGATCAACAGCAGAAGTGAGCTCGGTATTAATACCTTCAGTTTTGTTATAGGCAGCTTTTTTAAATGTAAAAAAGTGGTTTACCTCCAGAAAAATATTAAAAAAAGATTTTCTACCATTTTTTACGGCACGTGAATGTTGAAATATACGGAGAGGCTTTAACTCATTATTGCATAAATAAAATTTCGAATAGGTTGCAATATTGTCTTTATGGTGATTTTCTATGCTGAGTTGAAGCGCATTTTCAGCAAGTGCATCATCAGGATCTAAAAATCCACAAATTTCTCCGGAAGCTAGTTCTATACAACGTCTTTTAGTAAAACCAACACCTTTATTATTTTCATTTTGAAAAAGCTTTACTTTATCATCGTCTTTCGTAAGCTGCATGACTTTTTCGTAAGAACCATCCGTAGAGCAATCGTCAACAATAATAATTTCAAAATTATGATAGCTCTGATTGAGAATGCTTTTATAGCACTCTTTAAAGTATTCGTAATGATTGTAATGGGCTATGAGAATTGAAAAGAGCATTCTGTGATATATTAGTTGTTTAGAGAAATGTTTTTTTGATCTTGTTTATTAATGATGATTGAATTGCTTGGCACATCTTTGTGAATCACACATCCTGCTCCTAAAATAACATTGTCACCTATGGTTACATCTTTTAAAATAATGACATTGGTTCCTGTCCACACGTTGTCTCCTATTTTTACCTTTCCAATATTAAAATCTGTTTTCGAAACCGAAAAGGGCTCTTTTGTATATTGATGATTATGGTCGAAAATTTTCATGCCCTCACCTAAAATACAGTTTTCCCCGATTTCAATTTCTCCAAGACATGAAATTGTAGCTCGGGTAATGTAGGTTCCATCACCGATGGAAAATTTAGCATTATTTTTAACAGTAATAAAATTAGAATGATTGATCGTTACATTCTTTCCGAACCGGAATTCTGCATCATCGGAAATATCTAAAAAATTATTCGAACCCAGTTTGAAGGAAGAATCTACTGTGCTTTTATCAGTAAAAAAAAGCTCTCGATTTTGGGCATCAATGCAACTATTTGCGAAATTTCTTAATTTTATGAAAAATCGACCTAAAACCTTTCTCATCCAAATTGTTTTTTCAAAAGTATTAAATATTCTTTATAGTTTTGCAATAATTAAAAGCAAAAACAACTTGATGATACCCAATCAACCATTAGTCAGTATTAATATTCCTGTTTTTAAATGTGAGAAATACATTCTTCGATGTCTGGAATCTGTTAAAAATCAAACGTATAAAAACCTTGAAATTATTCTGGTAAATGATTGTACTCCTGATAACAGTATGGCTGTCATCAACAAATTTGTACATGAAAATCCCAATCTGAATATTAAAATTCATGAGCATCAAAAAAACTCTGGACTTTCTGTAGTTAGAAATACCGGGATCAAAACATCTGTAGGAAAATATATTTATTTCTTGGATAGTGATGACGAGATCACTGAAGATTGCATTGCGCTGCTTGTTCATAATGCTTTGAAAACAAATGCACAAATCACGATTTCGCAAAACCGATGGATCAATACTTTTGATAATACAACGAAAGATTTCGGTTTTCCTACAACGGCAGATAAAAAATATTATAATAACAGACTTGAGATTTTTTCTGTTTACAGTAATGGCGGTTTTCCTTCATCCTCCTGGAATAAACTGATTAAGAGAGATTTTATCATCGATAATGAAGTATATTTTGTACCGGGATTATTTGCACAAGATGAATTGTGGTTTTTTGATCTTCTTCTCAAAACAGATACTTTATCAATCATTGATGACATTACTTATCTTTATTATCTGCATGGAGAATCTGTAATTTTCAACAGAACAAAGAAGAATTTTGAGAACTTCTTAACCATTTTGGAGTACTTCACCAAAGCTTATGAAAACGAACCAAACGTAGCGTTGAAAAAAATGATTAAAAAGAAAATTATTCTTTTCAAAGAAATGGTTCTCATCATGCAGTGGAAAGCATTGAAAGATAAAGGTTATTTAACCGTAAATATTTCAAGAATGCAGAAACTTACTAGATTGACAATAGCAGATTACTTCGATTCTGATTTTAATGCTGACATCAAAAAGAAAAATTTCTTTCAAAACATTCCTGCAGATCTTTCTGCAAAATTATTTGTCTGGAGGTTTGAACGATAATTTTAGTTTTTAAATTTATAAAAAGCAGAGATCAGAGAAAAGCTGGAAAGCAGGATTGAATTGTACATTTTTGTAACACCTGAAAACTGAGATAGAACATTTTTTTTATCAAGCTCAGAATAGGATTGAAGCAGTCTTTGCTTCTGAAATGATTGTTGCTCCGCAATCATGCTTTTAAAAAAATAATGATATGTCTTAAGGCCGTTTACAAAGTTCCGGTATGCAGTAAGCTCAAAGATAGATTTTCTTTCTTCGTAAATCTTTTTCTCTATAAAAATGTTTCTCAATAAAACATCGGTTCTTACAATATCTATTTTTTTTACAGATGGCATTTTAGCAGAAGAATCCGGGTGTATGTAATGCGTATATACAGCATCACAACTGCCGATAAACTTTGCGTTTTCGAAAATCATTCTTTCTACTATTTCATCTGCATTTAGAAGAGGTTCTGTAAACCTGAATGAATGAGATTTGAAAACTTCCTTGCGGTATAATCCTCTGATGTGAATATCATATTTGCCAACCGTTTTTTTTATTGCTTCTTCACCAGAGATTTTTCTAGAAATAAATTGAGTGTGATTCTCAAAACGAATGTCGAGATTAATCATATATTTCAGTTCCCCGGATGTAAATCTTGTGTCGACAATCGGAGTAACAATATCTAAATCGGGCGATTGGGAGAAAGTATTAAAACATTTTTCAATAGTATCCAGTTCAATGAGATCATCATGATCAAACAAAAAAATAAACTCTCCAGATGCCCTATCTTGCCCATAGGCTTTAGAATATTGTGCATACTTTTGATTTTCTTTTGTATAGACTTTTACCCTGGAATCCTGCTTTTCGAAATAAAGCAGCTCTTCTAAAGTAGAATCTAAAGAGCCATCATTTACACAGATGAATTCTATGTTCGGATAAGTCTGATTCAAAAGGCAATTCATGGAAGATTTTACAAAATCACCCAGTTGTACTGAATTGTAATAGGTTGTAATGACCGATATTAGAGGAAAGTCTTGCATAATTTGCAAATATCTGAAAAATATTTTTTCAGATATTTTTGATTAAACAACAAAATATTAATGTTTTAGCAAAGAATAGCGAATAGATTTTCATAAAATAATGTTAGATTTGTTTCTTAATATAAATACATGTGTGGCATTGCAGGAATTGCAAAAAAAAATATTCTTGAGGAGGATTTCTACAAAGAAACTCTTAAAAATATGACCAGTTCTATTATTCATCGGGGACCCGATGATGAAGGACACGAATATTTTAATAACTGCTTTTTAGGCTTCAGAAGACTGGCAATTGTAGATTTGTCAGAAGATGGGCATCAACCGATGTATTCCGATACAAAAAATGAATGCATAGTTTTTAACGGTGAGATTTACGGTTACCGCGAATTAAAAAAGGATTTAAAAGATTATCCTTTTCAGAGCAATACCGACACAGAAGTTATATTATCCCTTTTTAAAAAATATCAAACCAGACTGCCGGAATATCTCAACGGAATGTTTGCATTTGCAATTTGGGACGAAGATCAGCAGCAGTTGTTTTGTGCAAGAGACCGTTTTGGTGAAAAGCCTTTCTATTATGCTATCGGTAAGAATGGTGAGTTTATTTTTGCTTCTGAGATCAAAGCGATCTTAGCAACAGGTCTTGTTGATGAAGAATTGAATGATGAGGCGATTTATCATTTTCTAAGACATATGTATGTTGGAAGTCAACAGAGTATTTATAAAAATATTAATGTTTTACCGCCTGCTCATAAGCTGATTTACAAAAATGGCAAAATTGAAATCTCTCAATACTGGAATTTCCCTCAGAATAAATTACAAATCTCCGAAGAGGAAGCTGTATCTGAATTTAAAAATTTAGTTGAAAAATCTGTTAAAAAACAATTGGTTGCAGATGTGAAAGTGGGTGCTTTTCTCAGTGGCGGACTAGATTCAGGAACATTAGTTGCACTTTCTTCGCAGAAAAATGAAAATTTAACGACATTGGGATTTCGGTATGAAGGAGATTGGGACGAGATGCCCGATGCAAGAAGTATTGCTGAAAAATATAAAACTGACCATAAAGAAGTAGCGTTGGAAACCTCAGAAATTTCTAAAACTCTCGTTGAAGTTTTGAAAAAAATGGATGAACCGCTTGCAGATACAGCCATCCTTGCAACATACACCATCTGTAAAGAAGCAGCTAAAAACATGACGGTTGTGATCACAGGAAATGCGGGTGACGAATTGTTTGGCGGTTACAAATGGTATCAGAAAGAGAAAGAAATTCTTGAAAAGGGTAGTGCAAATTTTTCGCTTTTACCTTTTTATAAAGCAGGTTCTGTAATCACCGAAAAGCTGGGATTTGAAAAATCAAGACAATATTTTCTAGATAAGGTTTTCAGAGCCAAGTTTCCGGATATTGTTTCTTATCAGAAAGGGAAAGTCCATAATAATTTTTCTCATGGGGAAACTTCACAACTGTTAAATTCCATTTCAAAATATGAACATTCTTATGCATTCGATTTAGATAAAAACGACCTGAATACCTGCATGAGGATGGATCTCACCAACATTATTCCAGGAGATTATATGGTGAAAGACGACCGTATTGCCATGATGCACTCTATTGAACTGAGAACCCCATTTTTAGACAAAAATCTGGTGGAATTTTGCTCTGCGCTTCCTGCTGAATATAAGGTGAATGCCAATCAAACCAAAATCATTCTGAGAGAGGCTTTTGGAGACCTGCTTACCTCAAATATTCTGAACAAGAAAAAACAGGGTTTCGGTGCTCCTATTGCAGATTGGCTGAGAATTCCTGAAATGGAAAAACTGACGAAAGATATTTTACAAAATCCGTCTTCTAAAATCTTTACAAAACTGAATTTTGGTGAAGTTCAGAAGCAGCTCAACTACAATTATAAGCATTGGTCGCTATTGGTTCTCGGAATCTGGATGGAGGGGCACTAATTATATTACAGGTAATATTTTTCTAGTATTTTTTTAAGATAGTTTTCCTTATTATTTAGATTATTTTCAATAAAATATTGTTCAATATCCGGAATATTAATGTCATATCCCGAACCGCTTCTAAGGAGATTTATATCTACTTTTTTGCTGTAAAACTGTTCTATGATTTCAAGGATTTCAATAATCGAATAATTTTTGATGTAAGCAACATTTACAACTCTGTTTAATTTCTGGCTATCAATGAGAGCAAAAGTAATATTTTTAATATCATCAACATCGATGAGGTTGCGGGTTGCTTTTGTGTGAACATTTATGGTTTCGTTGTTGTGGACGGCCCGTATAATGTAATTGATCAGTAAATTGGGATTTCCTCCTTTGCCCACTGCATTGCTTACTCTTAAAATAAGAAATTTTGGGCATAGTTTTTTTATGAGCTGCTCCATTTTCAATTTGTGGAGTACATAGTCACTGCCTGTTTTTGAAGAATCATAAATGCTGCAGGTAGAGAAATAAACAAATGTCTTTTCCTTATTTTCTGCAATTGTATTTTTTATCAGATTTTCTTCTCGTAAAAACTCCTCAGCTCTTGTTTCTAATGAATTTGATACTCCGGATGCAAAGAAAACAATATTTTCTCTGTCGTTATTTGTAAATAGTGACGCAATAAGTCCTTTTCCGATAATCATAGTGTTGTAATTGAGAATAGTATTTTTGTGGCATAATTAAATATCATCAAGTATCCATTTGTAAATAGATAATCTATATTTCCTAATTTCAAATGCGGAACAAACAATACTGTTGATACAAAGATAGTTAAAGCTTCATTTCTTGGTGCTATATATTTTGCAATAAAACTGTCCATTTTAAAATGAAACTTTTTTATGTAACCAATTTCTCCACCCAATTCATAAGTATATATAAAGCTGCTGATCAAAGCAAAAAATATGAATCTTTGCCAATCCATAGCAATGAAATAGAGTGGTATTGCACAAAAAAGTTGTAGTAAAAAAGTTGTGGCAAGAAAGGAACTGCTCAAAGAGCCATTGTCTTTCTTGAAAATAAAAACATTTATATTTCTAAAGTCATTGTATCTTATAATCACAAAGATAAGCGAAGCAAGATATTGAAGATATAATATCCCACGAGAGAATCCTTGACTGTACGCAGAAAAGTTGATGAAAATAATATTTTTCGCACTAGAATTAATGTAAAATAGTGGTGTTGGTAAGTCTTTTGTATAACTATTTTCAGGAAGATAGCTTTTAATATTTTCAAAAATAATATCTCCTGCTCCAACAAATCCATGACTAAAAATCACAATTAAAAAAGTAAGAACAGGAATGATGAAAAGGAAGTTCCATACATTTTTCAGAGGTGTTTTTTTTATTGAATACAAGTAAATTAATAAAAACGGAACCGTATAAAAAAATATCATTTCATGCAATAAGATCCCTACAGATAAAACTAAACTTAAAAGCAGCAGCTTAGTGAAGATATTGTTTTTTGCCAGCTTAATTATTTTACAGCAAACGATAATGAGTAATAAAAGCAAGCTGTCTTTTAGTCTTATTCTGTTATCTAAAAGTAAAAAAAACAAGCCTGAAGGCAGAAGCAGAAAAAAAAGGGAGATGTTTTTTTTAGTAAAATTATAAATAAAATATGCTATCAAAAGAGCATAAGTTATAATACTGAAATATTTCGTGATCGCAAGCAGATTCATACCTGTGATTTCATGTAGCCAGATGAAGATTTCTCCCAATAATCCTCTTCTGATAAAACCTGCGGAATAATTAATCAGTAATTCTGCATCAAAATAATCGAGTTTATTTGGTATGTAAAGCAGATATTGTATTCCCTGAATAAGGTATATTAATATCAGAAGGAAAATAAAAATAAATTTCAAATTAATTTTCATGCGTTTCATGTTTATCTGAGCACAATGATCATGTAAAGGCCAGAATCAGAGTGAGGTAAATTTACTTTTTATAAAACTCCTTTATCTTCTTGTGCCCTACATGCAATATTACCTCTTCTCCCAAACCTTCATTACCTTCACAGAGGCACCATTGTTTTGGCAGGATGTATGGGTAAATTCCTGTTTTCCATGCAGTTTTCCACATGACTAGAGAAGATCTCGAAGGATCGTTTTTCATAGTTTCGGCACAGGTTTTATAGAAAATATTGCCTCTTTCATCATTTTTCCAGAGTGTCATTGGGCTTTGGTTGTAAGAATGCCCAAGTCCTAAGCTCTCATCTTCTATTGGTTTTGCATCTTTAGACCAAATCATATCCTGTCTTAGTAACTGTCTGTCATTATCAGGAACACAAAATCCAAATTTTCTGGTAAGATAAATCAGTGCTATAATGTCGCTGGAAACGACTTCCATATCAGAATCCAATACACATTTGAAGTCTGCATCTGACTGCGTAAGAGACAGAAATTTAAAGTAGTCTGCAGTTCTGTATCCGTATCTTTCATGTTCAGGATTGATAACAGGAGAATTGGTTTTGATGAGGTTTACACCATCAATTTTCAGATCAAAGTCAGAATACACAGTATATTTTGCATTTGGAAAGTATTCTTTCAAAGTTCTGAGAGATGGGTCTAATCTGGATTCGTTATTTTGAAAATCTGCGCCACCGCCGTTTACTCTTTGTTCTCCAAATTCAGAAAATAAAAATTCTATACTTAGGGAATTGATAAATTCATTATCCGTATCTGAGAATGGAATATTTCTAAAAGGTTTTCTCTTTTTTTTGTTGACGGCAAAAGCATCTCCTTTCAGAATTGCCCACGCACGTCCCAGTCTATACATCAAAGTTCCAATCATTTTTTATCTAATAGAAAAGTTTATTTTTTTTATTTTTTCACGGAGTGGTTTTTCTATCAACAGATAGCTGAGAGCAGAAAAAAACAACAATGCTGTCACGCCACATAAAAATAGTTTCAGATCTCCAAAGATCCTTAGCTTTTTTAAGGCATATTCTGTGAAACCAAACACAGGTATCTGCAATATATAAATTCCATAACTTATCTCTCCTAAAAATACGAAAATTTTCTTGCTGAAAATTTTTGTGATTATTCCGGTATTTAACGATATGAAAATAATCAAGGGTATAAAAATCAAAGCTAATAAGCCATCATGGTAATTCAAATATTCGGGACGGAAAATAAGCGCTAATGGAATAAGGCAAAATAACAATGTAATTATCCAGTCATAATTGCCGGATCTGTTCTTTAAATGCTGTATGAAAAACAGTCCTGCAAGATTCCCTGCAAGAAACTGATTAATATGCATAAGCGGAAAATAGAGAAGAAACCTTTTTGTAACAGATTCATTGATGATTATCCAATTACCATTTATAGCACAAAAAAGAAAGACCTGTGTAAAAAACCAAATCAAAAAAACGGGTATTACCAACTGTTTCAATTTATATTTTTGGTAAAAAAAATTGAACATTAATGGAAATATTGCATAGAATAAAAATTCTACGGATAATGACCATCCTGTAAGATTGACCGTGAAAACTTTTTCCGGAAACCAGGCCTGCAACATTAAAACATTTAAAAGCAAATCGGAAAGAACAAAATCTTCTTTTGCATCAAAAGTCTGCAAAATAAGCATAAGGAGTATTGCAAACAGGTACAGAGGATAGATTCTTGAGAATCTGTTTTTGAGGTAAGAATAAGAATCAATATTTTTTTTGCTCCCATAAGCAATAATCATAACGAATCCGGATAAGATAAAAAAGAAGCTTACCCCAATATTTGCCTGTGTGAGAATTTTGCTGACCAAAGGATGAGAAAAAATATTAAGTGGTCTTCCAAAGTGATAAGCAACAATAGCAATCGCTGCTACAAATCGGGTGAAAGTAAGTTGGTCAATCTTCATTCGGAGATTTTTTGGGAAATAAAGTTTTTCATCAAAGCTCCAGAGTTGTCGTGCTTTTAAATGATTTTAAACACCTCTGTCGCAAAATACATTTTCTGAAACCGAAAAATGATTTTGGCAAATATAGTAAGATTAATTTTATAATGAATTTCTTCCTATTTTTGTTAAAAATTTAAATGATGAATTTCCTTCCCATTGTATTCACCTGCGATGATTTTTATTTTAAATATACCAGTGTGGTTATTGCTTCCCTGCTTGTAAATCAAAATAAAAACTGCCAATATGAAATTAATATTATCAGTGAATACATCAGTGATGAAAATAAGGCATTCGCCGAAAAACAAATTTCAAAATTCAGCAATTTTTCTATAAAATTCATCATTTTAGAAGATTTCGATGCAGGAAAATTTTATCTGAATTCTTATATGACTGTAAGTACTTATTACAGGTTTTATATTCCTCAATTGTTTAAAAATTACGAAAGAATTTTGTATCTGGATAGTGATCTGATCGTAGATGCAGATATTTCTAAATTGGCGGTCATGGATTTTGATGATAAGCTTGCGATCTGCAGCCCAAGTCCGTTCATTGTAGATAAAGTGAAAGCGGGGAACGATGAGGTTTTTACAAGAGAATATTTTCAGGAATATCTGAAAATGCCCGATCCTACGTTATATTTTAATGCAGGAGTTATGCTTTATAACCTCAAGAAAATGCACGAAATCGAAATTACAGAGAAATTTTTCAATGCAATTGAAGAGATTAAGAAGCCATTATTGCAGGATCAGGATATTCTGAATTCGGTTTTGTCCAGAAACGGAGGAGTAAAGATGGTCTCCAGTAAATATAATATGACCAAGGCTTACACGATAACTTCAAAAAGAATTTTTCTGGAGAATCTAAAAGAATTGTTCGGGATCAGTAAAAAGGACAATTGGTTTTACATCTACCATTACGTAGGAAAGGAGAAACCGTGGATGGAAAAAAGAATCGACGGACTGTTGTTCGAAAAATATGCTAAAAAATCACCTTTTTATTCTTTAATTTTCCCTAAATAAATTCAAGATGTTGTTTACCGTTTTTACTCCGACTTATAACAGAGCTTATATTATTGAAAATCTTTATAAGAGCCTTCTTCGGCAATCTTGTACAGATTTTGAATGGCTGGTTGTAGATGATGGTTCTACAGATCATACTGAAGAATTGATAGGTTCTTTTATCAAGGATGGTAGAATTACGATTCGTTATTATAAACAAAAGAATCAGGGTAAGCATATTGCGATCAATTTCGGGTTGCGAGAGGCAAAAGGTGACTGGTTTTTTACAGTAGACAGCGATGATTTTTTGCCCGATGATAGTCTGGAAATATTAGCTCAAGAAAGCAAAAATGTATTGAGAACGGATAACGCAGGCTTGGTAGGTCTGAAATCCTATCCTAATCAAACTGTTATAAAAAGAACGTTTGACGGCAAAAGTATGGAATGCTCTTCTTTAGATTTTACTTACAAATATGGGTACAATGAAGAAATGGCGGTTTGCCTGAAAACGTCAGTGGCGAAGAAATTTCCGTTTCCGGTCATTGAAGGCGAGAAATTTTGCCCGGAATCTTTAGTATTGAACAGAATGTCTAAAAACTATTCATTTTATTATTTTGGAAAATCCATCTATACGGGAGACTATCTTGAAGATGGTTTGTCTGCAAAATACTGGGAAAATTTCAAAAAGTCGGTCAATTACTCGCTGATTTATTGGTCGGAGCTTGCTGCTTCTGATGTGCCAAAGGAAATCAAAATAAAAGCGCTGAAAAATTATTTTACATTTTCTCATAGTATACCCAACCGCTTCCTGAGAATTATGAAAGATATCTCTATCCAAAATATCTTTTTATATTACCTAAACAAGTAGTTTTTTGATCCAGTTTTCGAATTCATATTGATCTGTAATTTCATGATCAATAGGTCTGTAAGGTTTTGTAAGAAAGTCTGATAGTCTGTCGAAGTTGTTGAAATCTGTTACGAAAATATTATCCGGGTGGTAAAAATCGTATTCTTTTACCGTCGGGTTATTGGTGATCATTTTCTTTCGGTATTTAAGGGCTTCAAAAAAACGAAGTGAAAGTCCGCTGTGTTCATCCCTTTTCAAATCGATAAGAATAGATGATTTTTTTACCATGTCAAGGTTTTCCTGATAAGAGGTTCCATCGATAAGGTTTTTGATTCTGGAGTCGGTATTGACGTAGCTTCTGTCGGTATTGAGATAGATAAGAGGGTTTGTTTTAATGGTATTCTCATCAAGATAGGTAAACAGATTGGTGATTTTTTGATGTCTATCTGCGAGGTACTGCCCAATATAGAAAAAATCATACTCTGCCATATAATCCGTATTGTCTTTTCCAAAAAAACAATTGGTGATAAATTTTAGATGGTAACCCGGATTATCTTTTATATCATTTTTATCAAAAACAAAAATTTCATCAAAATAATTTCGGTACGATAAGATCTTTTTAGATACAGAAATCCCATCCAGTTGAAAATCGACCATCTTGTCGCTTATTTTTCTTGCCTTTTTCAATACAAATTCAGGAACCAAATCTCCACGGATGACCACACAGTAATCGAAATGATCATTCCCGAGCTGTTTAAGGCTTCTTTTGCAGTATTTTTCAAAATTCGCATGGTTCGCAGTAATGGGGTAAGAGTTGTTTTTTAAAACATTTCTATAAAAAATATTCACTATTTTTTGCCATATACTAAATTGATTGTAATAGAGTTTATCCTTAAATAAAATTTCCAAATCGTAGCTGTTTTTTATAAACTGTTCTATAAACGGCTCTCCGAGAACTTGATTTTTGTAAATGAAAAGAATAGAAGGCATATCAATCAAATTTAAGTTTTTTTCATATTAAGGAAAAACTTTTCGTAGGATATATAAGATATCCAGGAAACTAATATAGTCAGTCCAAACGATAATATGTAAACGAATATATTGTACATACTGTGATTAATCAGCGGATATGTAAGCTTAATAACTAACAAGATAATCATCCAATGATACATATAAAGGCCGTATGAAATCTTACCTAGAAATTTAGTTAAAGGATTATCCACATCAAAAAAGGGATTGAGAACAACAGAAAGAATCGTAAAACCAAACATGAGAGCATAGATTTCATCTGAAAATGTCCCGAATCTTACATTAATAAACCAAGCAGAAATTGGGATGACTATACTTATGATTGAAATGATTTTGTTCTGAAAAATCCTGATAAAAGGATTTTTCTTAGCCAATAAAAAACCCAATAATCCTCCATACGCCATACAATTAAATTTAGTCTGATGAAAAAACTTCTGCACAAAAGAATATAATTTCTCATGATGAAACGTATGCTCATTAATATAATTAAACAAATGCGGAAAAAATGTAAAAAATATAATAAATAAAGAACAATACTTGATAAACCCTTTTCGTAAAAAAAACAATACCGCAAAAGGCCAAAATAAATAAAATTGTTCTTCTACTCCTAATGACCATATTTGCGGGCTGTTTGGCCATGACGAATTAAGGGCAGGCGGAACATTTGGAAAAATAGTTAAGCAAAGTATAATAGTTCTTCTAGGTATATCAGTAGAGAATAAGAAAAATGAAAGAAAAATAATAAGGTAATAGAGAGGCCATATTCTAAGTATTCGTCTTATATAAAATTTTTTTAAAAATATTGTCTTGTGCTTATCAATCTCCTGAATTAATAAATAGGTTATCAAAAAACCACTTAAAACAAAGAAAAGTGTCACAGAAAAATGGGCATCAGGAAACAGCATAAAATCTGTACGGGATACATTATGCTGCTCTTTGATGAGTTCAATATGGCTCCAAACTACAATGAGGGCGGCAAGGGCTCTTAATGTATCCAGTCCTTTTAAATATTTCATCTAGTGTTTTATAATTATTTGTTCTAGCCTTTGTCTCCATACTTGCCAATTCAGTTCCTGAATATACTTTTCTCTTGAAGCAATAGACATCGCCTTTATTTTTTCCTTACTTGTAAGTATATTTTCAATAGCATCGGCATATTCTTCAGGAGAAGAATTTTGTGGAAGAAGCAAGCCCGTTTTGCCATTTTCAACATGCGCGGAAACACCTCCCGTATCGGTTGAAATTACAGGCAAGCCATATCCTGCAGCCTCACAAAATGCAATAGGTGTACAATCTGCTTTTGTAGGAACAAGTAAAAAGTGAGACTGTAAAAGATGCGTCTGAATTTTTGCTAAATCATCCGGAAAATTTTTGTTGAGATAGGGTATAATGTTTACCCATTCATCCTGAATTTTCGGGTTGCAGCCAATGATTTGCAGTTTAACCGAATAGCCTTTTTGATGTAGGATTTTTACTGCTTCATAAGCAAGATTTCCTCTTTTCCTTTCCCAATCTACAGCGAGAAATAAGAAAACAATATCTTCACCTTTGCTTTCATTGAAATTCAAAAAATCAGGCACCGCCAGATTGGCGCCGAATTTTAAAACCTTCACTTTATCATGATTAATTCCGTAATGATTCACGGCATAGTTGGCTGCCCATTCGGAAGAGAAAATATTAATTGAACTTTTCTCAAGCATCCTCTTTTCAATCCTTTTTGTTTCCCATTTAGAAAGCCAGCCGAAACCTGAATAGTATGGATAATAGTTCAGCAATTGTGCAACATTGGCATCATTCAGATAGATAATAGGAGTATCGGTATTTACAAACGCAAAATCGTTGAGGTATGTTGGCACGAAGAGCAAATCAAATTTCTTTGTTTTGAGAAGGTTTGTTATCTTTTTTCCTAACTTTTTAGAAGAAAAAAAATTAACTTTAGTATTGTAACCGCGATTGAAAATCTTGTAAAACAGTTGATGGATCTTATTAAGTTTAGCGATTTCATTTTCATTTAGTAGCTGTTGCGGAATCCATTCTACTTCGTAACCCAGTAATAAAATCTGCTCATACATCTTGAACATGGTTCCGGACCAGTTTGCTTTGTTGTCAAGCGGCATTGAGCTGTAAAAACCAATTTTCATATGAGCTGTTATGATGTTTATAAATTTATTGAGAAGAATTTTTTGATGATTGTTTTTTTTAATATAAATGCTACTTCAGATATTTATTTTTCAAATTTCTTAAAATGAATTTGATATAATTTATCTCATGCTTTACAATTTTGTGATACGGAAAAGCGCCACCGGTTATTGAAAAGAGAAAAGCATTTCGGTGGTATCTTCCCAGAAATATTTCTCTGTCTAAATAATTTCTTTGGTTTCCTGTAAATTTTATGAGCGCTGGGACATGATTTGGGCTCGCTTTTTTTAAAAAAATATCAGCAAGCTGCTGATAGCTGCTTTTTAATCTGAAAGAGAAATAATGTCCCACTTCATTAGCAGAAATCATGCTTATTCTGAAATCTTTATTTTTTTTCATGACAGAGATTGCCGCAAGATAAATAATGAGATAGTCCGCAAGATCGCCGATGTTTTGAATTTCATCTTTGTTGTTTTTTATATCTTTAAAAAACTCATAAGGTTGCGGAGAGGTGTAGCAGGCGAAAAATTCCTGGTGCCATGCAGAAACAAACTTGTTGTTTTTTGGTGTCGCCAGAAACCAACTTTCCAGAATAGGATTCTGCATATCTGTCGTACAAAAATCTGAGTAGAAACCCAATAGATCGTATTTTAAATTTTCTTTAAGATCATAAACCCACGATAAGTTTTCAGTAAGAATTGTACTGATATCTATCCATATTCCGCCGTTTTTTTTAAGAATTTCAAGTCTTACAAGATCAGTATAATTTACAAAAGGGAGATCTTTTCTTACAGGGAGAATATCGGGAAGATAATTTTTTACATTTTTTATGTTCAGTATGATGAGCTCAAAATCGGGAACGAGTTTTTTAAATTGGGTGATGCATAAATCTACCAATTCTGAATCACTATGGGTGTCCCAAAATGACCAAATGATTTTCGGAATAGGCTCAAGGTTTTCTGCTCCTTCTCCCCAGTTTACTTTTGATTTATATTTATCAAATTTTTCCATTTGCTACGAAAATAAGTTAAGTAGCTTTGCTACATATTTATACTGTATTTTATCTAAAAGAACCTGTTTTTGTACCTTCTTTTTTATATTTTTTGTGAATAATTCGGTAAATAAAATGTTGGTTTTTTCTCTTACACCATCTTCTACAGGGAATTTGTCATACCGAAATCTCATATACTGTTTTGTAATTGCATCTTCGTACACAATTTCACTCACCCCAAGCTTATTTCTGAAATACTGAATAGATCTCAGTTCTTCAATATAACTTTGCCCTGTTTTTTTGACATTGAATGAAACTTTTACTGAATGTTGTCTGAAATAATTTAAAAACTTTCCACAAATGGCAACATCCTGTAAGCGGCTCATTTCTGCCCAAAAAATCCAGTCTCCGGCGAGTCTATAATTTTTATATTCATCAGAAATCTGGTAATACAGCTCTTTTTTAAAAATTGCCATACTTGCATTAACGAGTTGATTAAAAGGAAGGAGCTTTTTCTCTATATATTCGTTTTTATCAATTATTTCAGAGATTGAATCTGTGCAAATATGCGGGTAAAATGTGTTTTTTTCGGTATTGTAAAAAATGGACTGACAGTGCGAAATTCCAATATTTTTATTGTCAGTCGTTGGTGCCAATAGGTTTTGCAAAAGTGTAGGTTCACACCAATCATCACTTTCCGCAATCCAAATCCATTCTCCTTTGGCAAGTTCGATGCCTTTTTGCCATTGTCTGAATGTGGAACCCGAATTTTCTTCATTGTAAATTATATGAGAGACGTTGGGGTGATTTTTATATTGTTCTATAACTTCTCTACTGTTATCAAGCGATAAGTCATCCAATATAATAAGCTCAAAGTCCTGAAACGTTTGATTTAATACAGAATCAATACGCTCCTTAAGATAGGGCGCATGATTATAGTTGGGAATGATGACTGAAACTAGTGGCATAATAGAGTTTTACCGGCAATTAAATTATCTTTTAAAAAGTGTAGTTAACTTATTTATATACGATTTAAATTTAAAATACCTGGAGTTAATAATTTTATAATGAAATTTTGCGTAGAGGTTTTTTTTATCTAAAACGATATAGTAATCTTCTAAAAATCGTCTGAATAAAATTTTACGCTGACCATCATCAAGGATATTTGAATATGCAAAATCGTAAACAGCAATCTGATTAGCCGCTAAAACTTCCGATTTGCCGCTGCTGTTATTCGGATGAATCCGGTATAACGTCAAATACTGATCTATGAATTTTATCTTTACCTCAGAATTCTTTAGCAATTCTACCCAAAACAGCCAATCCTCATGCAATTGAAATTTCTCATTAAAATACAGATTATCGATGATTTCCTTTTTTATAATCGGGGTATGTATCGGGATATTTAATCCTTGATCCCAATACTTGAGTAATGCCTCAATATTTAAAGTGTGATCTTTTAAATTGCAGAAAGGTTCTTCAATTTTATCGGCCTTTAGATGTTGAAAATCGGTGTAGATAAAGTTGAAATCATCTTTAAATTTTAATGATTCTTCAAGCTTTGTGGGTAAAAGCAGATCGTCGCCATCAAGAAATTGAATCCATTGCCCGGTAGCTTTTTTCAGACCGGCATTTCTGGAGTGGGCAACCCCACGATTATCATGCTTTATATATAGAAATCTGCCATCTTTTTGCACCCAATTTTCGGCTATTTCCCCTGTACTATCAGTAGAACCATCATTTACAATAATACATTCCCAATTTTGATAAGTTTGGTCGCTTACAGACTGCAAGCACATATCAAGATACTGGTCTTGATTGTAACAGGGAATAATTATGGAAACTAAGGGATGAGGCATAAATTGTGTTTTTAAAGCAAATATATTAAAAATCTTGCATTTAGGAGGGCGTATTGGGGCTTTATGTGCTTACTTAGAGAGTATATTCGATGTATTATTTGATCAATTTAAGTTTACATAAATTTAAAAATAATTTGTAAGGCCTAAAGTGAATTTACATAATGTATTTTTTTTAAGGTCTTTGCAAAAAGAATGAATTTGAACTTTTTGAGGTAATAATTAGCAATTGAATAATTGGCTTTTTGCTTGTTACTATAGCAATGCCATAAATATTGATAGATAACCTGACTTACAAATTCTAACGGAAAGGTTTTAGAATGATGGAGGATAAATTTTTCACGAAATTTATTATAAGCATTATCTTTTAACTGATTCAGGTGTTGAGCACCGGATATACTGATCTCTGAGATTCTTACCTTTACATGAGTGGCACGATTATAATATATTTCACCATAATCTGAGAAAGATAGAATTGCAATGTCGTCGCTTCCCCAAGCCAACGGAATTTTTTCAAATCGATGTTTGTGATATTTATCTGTCCGAAATATGTTTTCTGATAAACTGCTATTTACTTTACCTGAATATTTATTTATGAAAAATTTTTCGGCAGCAATAGTGTCTGTATTATAGTCATTAATCTTAATGGTTTCATTGTTTTCATCAATATGGTGATGTATTGTCTTCATACAATAAATCTTGTGAGAATCGCAATAATCGACAGATTTATAAAATTCTTCAACGAAATTATCTCCTAAAACATCATCATCTCCCAAGATCTGAAACCAGTCTTCTTTTACATTTTCTAATATTCTTTCCCATTGTAGCACCAGATTCTTGCCACCCAGATTTTCAGTATAATTATAATATTTGTATTCTGTTGGGTCAAAATATTGCTGAATAATTGGATGCGGATTCTCAGGACTTGCATCATTCCCAATATAGATAACAAAATCTTTATTGGTCTGTGTAGCAACAGACTTTATGGTTTGTTCAAAAAAATCTATTTTATAATAAGGTATGACAATGGCAAGCTTAGACATTTTTTTTGATTTAGAATAAGTTTTTAAATTTTAGACTCGGGCTTTCAATATAACGCCAAGATAAAAATGCTAAAATGTAAGTTACGAAAAGACCTGTTATCATTAGCAATATAGTATTTAAATTAAAAAAATACATCAGCAATTGTTGTATGAAAAAGCCATAAATATAAACACCATAAGAAATATCTCCAATTACTTTTCCTATTAAATTTACAGGTGAAGTATTTAGTTTAGATAACATAATAATTAAAATCGGCAGTGCCAATGGAGCTATAGCTTCATACAGATTGAAGAATATTGAAGTGATCAATATGCAAGCTAAAGACATGCGTACAAATAATGTATTAAACTTTTTAAAGTTTAAAAAACTCAGTATTGAGCCAGCAAGGAAAAAACTTGCCAATTTATATGATAATTGACTTGTTAATAAAAATTGATCGAACAAAAAGCTCAGAAATAGAGGTTTAAATTGTAAAAGTAAGTACGATACGGTAAAAGTCAATATAAGTACAGCTTTAACGAAACCTGAGCGTTTCTTGAAAGGGAATAACAAAAGCAGAAAGAGATAAAGACTGAATTCGTAGCTTAAAGACCATAAACTTCCGTTAATTGCGCCGGGATACGGATTATGAGTAAATACTCCATCAACATTGTATTGTACTCTGTATAATAAGAGTACATTTGGAAAGTAGCTCCAATAAGATTTTTCATCAAATATATTTCTTCCCTCATAAACGAAAGGTAAAATAAGCACTGTAAACAGAAGCAGAACTACTAATGCAGGAAAAAGTCTTAAAATTCTTTTCCATAAATAGTTTAGGATGGTTTTACTCCTTTCTAAACTTTGAAAAATGAGATAACCACTCATTGCAAAAAAACATTCTACAGCAAATCGCCCCAAATCAATCTGATCATGAGAATAATGCAGAAGCAATTCTTTTTTTCCGGTTAAAGGGAATGAGTGGGAAATTATAACTCCGGATGCTAATATTAATCTAATAAAGTCAAAGTTATTTCTTCTGTCTACGGCAATTGTTTTTTCATTATTGTGAGTTGCATCATTCATGTATTATGATATAAATTTTTTAATTTAAATAAGATAAAACGCTGATGGGAACTTATCAGGCTTTAATCTTTTTCAGTACAAGAGTTTGGTAACCTTCATTGCACTGGTTTAAATCATACTGGTTGGTAAACTTCTCGATAGGTTTACCGTGAATCTGCAATATATTTTCTTTGGATATTCTGTTTAATATCCTGTTTTTGAGATTGTATTCTTTTCGCTTTCTTTCTCCTACAATTTTAATTTCCTGAAGAATCACTTCAACAATTTCAAATTTTGATTCGAATAGCTTATGAAAATCGTAGAAATTCCATTCAATGACGTGATAAGGATTATTGGGTGCCGTATTCGTGACTTTTGTGATAGGGGTAGAAATTAATAACATCCCGTCATCAGCTAAATTTTCGTAAAGATTATTAATGAAATCAAGATAATTGGGAACATGTTCTATGGTTTCAAAGCTTATGATAACATCAAAAGGGGTTTCGTCTTTGTATTTTGTGCCATCTTCGACTACTCTTGTAATATTCGTGTGACCATATCTGTGTTCGCCATATCGTATAGCATCTTCACTCAGGTCGACTCCTACAACCGAATCTGCCTCTCCCTCTGTTGCTAAAAGATAAGTTCCGTACCCACAACCTGAGGCAACATCCAAAACTTTTTTGTTTTTCACATATTGAAGCGCATATTTATATCTGTTTAAATGCTCGTCTTCATATTTTTTTAGCATGAAACCATATACCCATCTTTCTGCTTTTCCGTAAACGAGAAGATCGGATAGGTTTCTTAGTTCGAAGTTTGTACAGAACAATTCTTCAATAATATTATTTTCTTTCATTTGTCCAAGTTTGGTTTATAGTGAAATATCCTTGCGAATAATCGGGTTTTTCTTGCTCAAAATTATCTTTCACGTTGATTTTCAGTCCTTTATCGTAATAATCGTGGGTTTCGGAATTATCACCAATGTATATTTCGCAATTGTATTTTCCTGATTTCAGAGGGAAGCTTGGTATTTCACAAAATATGATATTTTCACCTGATGATAGATCAAAAGTTTGCTGAAAATGACCTGAAAAAGGGGTGAATAGCCTGTTCCCCAAATCGTCATTAAACCCAATTCCTATTTTAATATTTTTGATATTTTTATTCGACTGTATGCGGAACTCCAAAACTCCATCCTGCATGGTCTGTAAATTTTCGGAATCATCATTTCCTTTACGATACGATTTGAAATCTTTCAGATAAATGTTTTTGTGGGAATTTGGTATTATGTTTTTACTGTCTGAATTATGTGTATACAGACTGATGATTGATTTAATGTCCGAGCTGCCTTTTAAAAGACCGTTTTCCAGCATAATTCCTTTTTGGCAAAGTTGTAGAATGCTCGGTAAGTTGTGACTTACAAACAAAATCGTTCTTCCCTCACCTTTGGTGACATCACCCATTTTACCAAGACATTTTTTCTGAAATTCAGCGTCTCCTACGGCCAGAACCTCATCTACAATAAGAATTTCAGATTCTAAATGTGCAGCTACTGCGAACGCCAAACGTACATACATTCCGGAAGAGTATCTTTTTACCGGAGTATCAATATATCTTTCTACGCCCGAAAAATCAACAATTTCATCAAATTTTCTGCTGATTTCTTTTTTGGTCATTCCCAGAATAGCTCCGTTGAGGTAAACGTTTTCACGACCCGTCATTTCCGGATGAAAACCTGTCCCTACCTCAAGAAGAGAGGCAATTCTTCCGTTTGTATAAATTTTTCCTGTTGTTGGTTTTGTAACTTTGCTCAATAGTTTTAGAAGAGTAGATTTTCCGGCTCCGTTTCTGCCGATAATTCCTACTGCATCGCCTTGTTCAATTTCGAAATTGATGTCACGAAGCGACCAAACATATTCTGAACTTCCTTTCGCTGATCTGTCGTTGGATTCACCAATCATCAGATAAGGATCTTCTTTTCCTCTTACTTTATGCCAGAATCGGTTTAAATCGTGGGTTAATGTTCCTGTTCCTACCTGACCGAGACGGTATTGTTTTGATATATTTTCAGCTTTTAATGCAAGCATGTGTTTTTTTTGTTTAATGTTTAAAAAAGTTTAAGATTCAAAATAATATGAGGCAGTGATTTTAAGATGAAATGTAATAATCACTTAGTATTCATATTATACCGTGTCTATAAAAGATTTTTCTGATTTGTTGAAGACCACAATTCCTGCAAAAAGTATTACAATGATAAAAGCAAAGCTCATCAGTAGTCGCGGCATGCTGAAATCTCCAGATCCTATAAAGCCATATTTAAAACATTCAAAAATAGGTGTTAAAGGATTAAGGTCAGCTAAAAATCCATAGCTTCCCAGTTTTTGTTTTACCAATGAGGTTGGCAAAATAACTGGTGTAAGCCACATAAACAAACTTACTCCAAAACCGAGTAACAAAGACAAGTCTCTGTATTTAGTAGTAAGTGAAGAAAATATCATTCCTAAGCCTAAAGAAAATATAGCAAGAAAAATAATCAGAATAGGGAATGAGAAAGCCCATGAATTGGGATGTACCTCACCTTTAAACATATAATATCCCAAAACAATCCAAAATAATACCAGTTGTATGCCTAAACGCATGAAACTCGAAATAATGGAAGAAATTGGCGTTACCAGTCTGGGAAAATAAACTTTCCCGAAAATTCCCGCATTCCCTGTAAACACATTTGAAACGCTGAGCATCGTGGTGCTGAAGTATCCCCAAAGTGTATTTCCTGCAAGGTAAAATAATATTGGCGGAATCCCGTCTGTCGGCAGATTTGCGATACCTCCGAAAACCAAGGTAAAAACAAGGGTTGTAAGGATAGGATTTATAAAAAACCAAAGCGGGCCTAGGATGGTCTGTTTAAAAGAAGAAATAAAGTCTCTTTTTACAAACATTAAAACCAGGTCTCTGTATCGCCAGACTTCTTTCAGATTGAGCTGGAATAAAGAGTGACCAGACTCAATGGTTTCTGTCCACTTCTGTTGTGGTTCATTCATTTGTGGGGAATTTTTTGCAAATTTAAAATAATTAATTGATTGGCAGTCTTCTGAATCATGAAATCTTCATATTCAGGCAAAAACATAGCTAATATATTAATATTTTATCTTTCAACAAAAAAGCTAATGATCACAGATCAGTAGCTTTTTTATATTTGATGTTATTTCTTTTTATTTATTAACAAGCTTCTTCAGGTATTCACCGTAACCGCTTTTTCCGTATTTCACGGCAGTCTCCAAAAGCTTTTCTTCATTAATGAAGCCGTTTCTGAAAGCGATTTCTTCAATGCATCCGATCTTAAAGCCCTGTCTTTTTTCAATAACGCTTACGAATTCTGAAGCATCATTTAAAGAATCGAAAGTTCCCGTATCCAGCCAGGCTGTTCCCCTGTCTAGAACACCGACTTCCAATTTTCCTTTATTTAAATAGACATTGTTTACATCGGTAATTTCCAGCTCACCTCTTGGCGAAGGCTGAATGTTTTTAGCGATTTCTACAACTTCGTTATCATAAAAATACAATCCCGGAACTGCATAATTTGATTTTGGCTTCAAGGGTTTTTCTTCAATAGAAACTGCTTTAAAATTATCATCAAATTCCACAACACCATATCTCTCGGGATCTGAAACGTGATATGCAAAAACAACCCCGCCATCAGGATTGGTCTTATTTTTCAATAAAGTTCCCATTTCAGAACCATAGAAAATATTATCTCCTAGAACGAGTGCTGCTGCGTCGTTTCCGATAAACTGTTCACCCAGGATGAAAGCCTGTGCTAATCCGTCCGGACTTGGCTGTACCACGTACTCAATATTACAACCGATCTGCGAACCGTCACCTAAAAGTTTGATGAATCCGGCTTGATCGTGCGGAGTGGTAATGATCAGAATATCTTTAATTCCTGCTAAAAGCAATGTGGAAAGCGGATAATAGATCATCGGTTTGTCATAAACAGGCATTAATTGCTTGCTTACAGCGATGGTAAGAGGATAAAGTCTTGTTCCGGAACCTCCGGCTAAAATAATACCTTTCATCTTTTGTGTTATTAGTTGTATTGTTTTTCGTAGTATTTCTGATAATCGCCGCTGGTTACATTCTCCAGCCATTCTTTGTTTTCTAAGAACCAATCTATTGTTTTAGCGAGACCCTGTTCGAAAGTAACAGAAGGTTTCCAACCCAACTCAGAATTCAATTTTGTTGCATCAATTGCATAACGTTTGTCATGACCCGGTCTGTCTTTTACATACGTAATCAGCTTTTCAGAATGACCTGCAGGATTTCCGAGCTTTTCATCCATCTGTTTGATCAATTCTTTTACCAGATCAATATTCTGCCATTCATTAAACCCTCCGATATTATAAGTTTCTCCCGTTTTAGCTTCGTTAAAAATCTGATGAATCGCTTTTGCGTGATCAATGACGAATAGCCAGTCTCTTGTATATTTTCCGTCACCATAAATAGGCAGTGGCTTTTCATTAATAATATTAAAGATACAAAGAGGAATCAGCTTTTCAGGAAAGTGATTCGGACCGTAATTGTTTGAGCAATTAGATACAATAAAAGGCATCCCATAAGTGTTTCCATATGCTCTTACCAAGTGGTCTGAAGCTGCTTTTGAAGCTGAATACGGAGATTGAGGATCATAAGAAGTGGTTTCTAAAAAGAATCCTGTTTCACCTAAGCTTCCGTACACTTCGTCTGTAGAAACGTGGTAGAAAAGATTTGTTCTTTTTTCATTAGGGAATCTTCCATGCGTATGATCCGGGTTTAACGTCCAGAATTCTTTGCATAGATTTAAAAGATTTGCCGTTCCGTTAACATTGGTATTGATAAATGCCATCGGATCAGTAATGCTTCTGTCAACATGACTTTCCGCAGCCAAATGAATGACAGCATCCGGATTATATTTTTCGAAGATTTTTCTTAGCTCTTCAGGTTTTGTAATATCTGCTTTTTCGAAAACATAATTCGGCTCATTTTCGATATCCTTTAAGTTTTCAAGATTTCCGGCATAGGTCAGAGCATCAAGGTTAATGATGGTAGATTCCGGATTATTCTTCACGAACTCTCTTACAACATGGGAACCGATAAATCCGGCTCCGCCGGTAATGATAATGTTTTTCATATTTTTATGCTAGTGGCCGCTGGCTTCTGGCTTTTGGCATTTATTTAATTACTTTATAAACTGAACCTTTTACTTGGATCTTTTTACTTTTATCTTGTCTCTTCCCCAACAGTTTTCCTTCCTATCGATTTATAGAAAAATCCTTTCTGCTGCGGAACTTCAAGCGGGAACATGTTTCTTCCGTCAAAAATAGCTTTATTGTTCATCTTTTTAGCCATCAGATCAAAATTAGGATTTTTAAATTCTGGCCATTCTGTAGCAATAAATAAGGCATCCGATCCCTCTAATGCATCATACATGGTATTGGCATAAGATATTTTGTCACCTAACAATTTTTTTACATTTTCTTCGGCGATAAGATCATAAGCGACAATCTCAGCTCCTTTTTCTAAAAGAAGAGCAATATTATCAAGAGAAGATGCTTCTCTGATGTCATCTGTATTGGCTTTAAAAGCTAATCCCCATATCGCAATTTTCTTTCCTTTAATGTTGCCTCCGAAATATTTTTCAATCTCCGAAACCAGAATTACTTTTTGTGAAATGTTTACTTTTTCTGTAGCCTGAAGAATCTGAAAGTCAAAATCATCATTTTTTCCGGATTTAATAAGAGCTTTTACGTCTTTAGGAAAACAGCTTCCACCATATCCGATTCCCGGAAATAAAAATCGATGGCCAATTCTGTCGTCACTGCCCATTCCTAATCTTACTTTATCTACATCAGCACCAACTTTTTCGCAATAATTGGCAATTTCATTCATGAAAGTAATTTTTACAGCTAAGAATGAGTTGGATGCATATTTTGTAAGCTCAGACGATTTTTCATCCATAAAGATAATAGGAATTCCTGTATTCGTAAATGGCTGATAAATTTTTGCCATAATATCTTTTGCTTTATCAGAGCTGGATCCTACAACCACTCTTGCAGGATTCATAGAGTCTTCTACGGCAAAACCTTCTCTCAAAAATTCAGGATTAGAAACTACATCGAAATCGATAGTTGTTTTTGAGGAAATTGTTTCTCTTACTCTGTCGGCTGTTCCTACGGGAACTGTACTTTTGTTGACAACCACTTTATACTCTGTCATCATTTCACCAATATCATTGGCTACTTTCAGTACATAAGAAAGATCCGCCGAGCCATCTTCTCCGGGTGGAGTAGGAAGAGCAAGATATACAACCTCACTTTTATCTAAAGCTTCTTTTAAATTGGTAGTGAAAAATAACCTTTCGGATTGGATATTTCTCAGGAACATTTCTTCAAGGTTCGGCTCGTAAATAGGTACGATGCCGTTTTTCATTCCTTCTACTTTTTTTTCATCGATGTCAACACAATAAACCGAATTGCCAAGCTCTGCAAGGGTAGTTCCTGTTACCAAACCCACATAGCCTGTTCCTACTATTGTTATATTCAAAATATATGTTTTTATAAAATTCGAGACAAAAATACTAAAAATTGTTTCATTGTATTTTTAAATCAATAATAACTTGCAAAAGGTAAGCTTAAAAATTTTGATTTTTCTGAACATTAATTTATTATGGAAGCGTAAATCTTATTAAGAAACTTATTTTATTGATTATGAACCAGGTTTGTGTATTTTATAAAATTGTAGTATATTTGCATAAGATTTACGGAAAAAAATGAGAAGGCTTCGAAGAGAAAGCCTTTTTTCGTACTGGTAAATCATGATAGAATATGGAGTTTAGAAAAAATATTGAAACATTATTAAATGATTTCCTGGAAACAAGAAAAGATTTGTTTCTTATTGATTTAAAGATTTCTGCAGGAGATGACATCACCGTGATTCTTGATGGAGACAACGGTGTTTCTGTGCAGGATTGTCTTGATGCGAGCCGTGCCATTGAGTTTAATATGGATCGTGAAGAGCACGATTTCAGCCTTCAGGTAATGTCTGCAGGATTAAGCGAGCCGCTTTCGATTCCGAGACAGTTTCAGAAAAATATCGGAAGAGAAATTGAGGTTTTGCTTAATGATTCAACAAAAATCGAAGGCGAACTGGCAAAAGTAGACGACGAAAAAGTCACTCTTGTACTGCGTTACCGAAAACCGAAAGAAGTAGGTAAAGGTAAAGTAGATGTGGAGGAGGAAAAAGAAATTCCTTACTCTGAAATAAAGAAAGCATTGGTAGTACTTAAATTTTAAAAAGAAAAAAAGATACATGGATAATATAGCGTTGATTGAATCCTTTGGTGATTTTAAAGACGAAAAAGGGATCAGTAAAATTGATCTTATGGCGATCATTGAAGATTCTCTAAAAACTTTGCTAAGAAAAAGATTTGATTCTGATGATCACTTTGATGTGATTGTAAATCCTGATAAAGGAGATTTTCAGATATTTTTAAATAAAACCATCGTGGAAGACGAAATGTCTGAAGATGATGATCTTGAAATTGAAATTACAGAAGCCAAAAAAATTGATCCGACTTTTGAAGTTGGTGAAGATTTTACCATGGAAATTCCGGTTGCTCAGTTAGGAAGAAGAAATATTTTGACGCTGAAACAGATTTTAGCAACAAAATTGCAGGAGCATAACAACGCAATGTTGTACGATCAGTTCAGAGACCGAATCGGAGAGATCGTAATTGGTGAAATTCACCACATCCGTCACAAACATGTGATCTTATTGGATGATGAAGGAAACGAATTTATCTTGCCTAAAGAAAATCAGATCCCTTCAGATTTCTTCAAAAAAGGAGAAAACATCAGAGCGATTGTTGAAACAGTTGATTTTAAAGGTTCAAAACCACAGATCATTATTTCAAGAACAGCTCCGAAATTCTTGGAGAAATTATTGGAATTAGAAATTCCTGAAATCCAGGACGGAACAATTATGCTTAAAAAAGCAGTGAGAATTCCTGGTGAAAAAGCGAAAATAGCTGTGGATGCTTATGACGACAGAATCGATCCGGTAGGAGCTTGTGTCGGAGTAAAAGGTTCTAGAATTCACGGTGTTGTAAGAGAATTAAGAAACGAAAATATAGATGTGATCCAGTGGTCTAAAAACCCTGAGATTATGGTGAAGAGAGCTTTAGGTAATGTTACCATCAATAAAATTGACATCAACGAAGAGACCAATTATGCTTTGGTGTATACTCCGGTTGAAGAGATTTCTAAAGTTATCGGTAAGCAAGGACAAAACATCAGACTGGCTTCATGGTTGTCTGGGTACGAAATTGATGTATACAGAGAAGCAAGTGAAGATGATGACGTAGACTTGAGAGAGTTTAATGATGATATCGAACAATGGATTTTGGATGAGTTCAAGAAAGTGGGTCTTACCACTGCAAAATCGGTGTTGGATAAAGATACGGAAAGTCTTCTGAATATGGTAGATCTTGAAGAGGAAACCATAGAAGACGTGAAACGTATATTGAGAGAGGAATTTGAAGATTAATATTTAGAAATAAATTTTAATAAACAGTAAAAAAGAATACTTTAATTTTAAGAATTAAAAAAAACAGTAAATAATATAGATGCCAAAAATTAGATTAAATAAAGCGGTTAAGGAATTCAACATTTCGATGTCCAGACTGGTAGAATTTTTACAGTCTAAAGACTTCGTGGTTGAAAACAATCCTAACGCTCAATTAGAAGAAGCGGCATATTCTGCATTGGAAGCTGAGTTTGCCAAAGATGGTGAGCAGCGTAAAGCTTCCCATGAGGTGGTGATTTCTAAAGTTCCGGAAGAAAAACTGGAAATGGAAGAGAAAAAAGCCCCTGAAGTAATAAGAGCTAAAGCTAATACAAAACCAGAAACCAGAATTTTAGGTAAAATAGATCTTGAGCCTAAAAAGTCTGAACCTGTTGCAGAAGAACCAACTCCTGCACCTGCTCCGGTAGAAGAAAAGAAAGAAGAAGTGAAGGAGGTAAAAGAAGAGGTGAAGAAAGAAGAGGTGAAGAAAGAAGAGGTTGCACCGGTTTCTGAAGTAAAAGCAACTCCTGAAAAACAGGAATTTAAGGTTCTGGATAAAATTGATCTTTCTCAGATAGAAGGAAACAGAAACAGACCTGCAAAAAAAGATAAACCAAAAACAGAAGAGGTAAAAGCTGAGGTAAAACCAGCTGAACCGGTGAAAGAAACTCCGAAACCGGTTGAAAAACCTGCAGAAAAAGTACAGGAAGCTAAACCTGAAACTGCACCTGAAGAATCTCAGGAACCTCAGAAAATAGAAACTGTTTACCAAAAGCTAGACGGGCCTAAAATTGTCGGTGAAAAAATTGATTTAACTCAGTTTGCACCAAAACCAGGTCCGGGAGCGAAAAAGAAAAGAAAGAGAATTGAGAAACCGGGCGGTCCGAACCAGAATACTGGGAACAACCAACAAGGTGGAAACAATCAGCAAGGTGGTCAAGGAAACCGTCCTCAAGGACAAGGTGGTCAGGGTAACCGTCCACCAGGTCAGGGAGGCCAAGGTGGAAATCGTCCAGGCGGTCAGGGTGGACAAGGCGGTGGAAACCGTTTTGGAAACAACAACCAAGGCAACCGTCCACCGGGACAAGGTGGTCAGGGTGGAAACAGACCTGGCTTCAACAGAGGCGGTCAAGGTGGTAACAGACCGGGACAAAGAACAATGCCTGTTGAATTAACTGACGAGCAAGTTAAAAATCAGATCAAGGAAACTTTAGAGAAGCTTACCAATAAAGGAGGTAAATCTAAATCTTCTAAGCATAGAAAAGATAAAAGAACTTTCCGTAGAGAGCAGGATGAGCGTCAGCAGGAAATGGATGCTGCAGACAGAACGCTGAAAGTAACTGAATTCATCACTGTTGGTGAATTGGCAAGTTTAATGAACGTTTCTCCTACAGAAGTTATCTCTGCTTGTTTCTCCTTAGGAGTAATGGTTACGATGAATCAGAGATTGGAAGCAGATACTTTATTATTGGTAACAGATGAATTTGGTTATAAGATCGAATTCTCCGATGCTGATCTTGAAGATACAGACTCTGAAGATGAAGTAGATACTGAAGAAAGCTTATTACCGAGAGCACCGATTGTTACCGTAATGGGACACGTTGACCACGGTAAAACCTCATTGCTGGATTACATCAGAAAAACCAACGTTATCGCTGGTGAATCTGGAGGAATTACTCAGCACATCGGAGCTTACAATGTGAAGCTGGAAAATGGTCAGAGAATTACATTCTTAGATACACCGGGTCACGAAGCCTTTACCGCAATGAGAGCGAGAGGTGCACAGGTTACCGATATTGCAATTATTGTGATTGCTGCCGATGATGATGTGATGCCTCAGACGAAAGAAGCAATTTCTCACGCTCAGGCTGCAGGTGTACCGATGATTATTGCCATCAACAAAGTAGATAAACCGAATGCAAATCCTGACAACATCCGTCAGCAACTTTCCGGAATGAATATTTTGGTCGAAGAATGGGGTGGAAATGTTCAGGCTCAGGAAATTTCAGCGAAAATGGGTAATAATATGGATCTTTTATTAGAGAAAGTATTACTTCAGGCTGAAATGTTAGAACTGAAAGCTAATCCTGAACGTACAGCAAACGGAGTTGTTATTGAAGCATCTTTAGATAAAGGAAGAGGGTATGTAGCGACAATGTTGGTGCAAACCGGAACTTTAAAAGTTGGTGATTATGTAGTAGCAGGTAAAAACCACGGGAAAGTAAAAGCTTTACTGGATGAAAGAGGGAAAAACCTTGAAGAAGCGGGTCCTTCAATTCCGGCAACGATCTTAGGATTGGACGGAGCGCCTACAGCAGGTGATAAATTCCGTGTTTATGCTGACGAAAGTGAAGGTAAAGCTATTGCGAATAAGAGAGAGCAGTTACAGAGAGAATTATCGATCAGAACTAAGAAGCATACGACACTTGAAGAATTGGGTAGACGTATTGCTTTAGGTGAATTCAAAGAATTGAACATTATCCTTAAAGGTGATGTGGATGGTTCTGTAGAAGCACTTTCTGATCAGTTACAGAGATTATCAACAGAAGAAATCAGCGTGAAAATCCTTCACTCAGGTGTTGGACAGATCACTGAATCTGATATCAACTTAGCGGCAGCATCTGACGCGATTATCATCGGATTCAACGTAAGAGCCGGAGCAAATGCGAAAGATCTTGCTGACCGTGAAGAAATTGAGATCAGAACGTATTCTGTAATCTATAAAGCAATCGATGAAGTGAAAGAAGCAATGGAGGGAATGCTTTCTCCGGAAATTCAGGAGCAGGTAATCGGTAACGTTGAGATCCGTGAAGTATTCAAGATTTCTAAAGTCGGAACGATTGCAGGTTGTATGGTTCTTACCGGAAAAGTAACAAGACAGTCTAAAGTAAGATTACTGAGAGACGGTATCGTGAAATTCGACGGTGAGCTTGAAAGCTTGAAGCGTTTCAAAGACGACGTAAAAGAAGTAACGAAAGGCTACGAATGTGGTCTGAACCTTAAAGGGTATAATGATATTGAACAGGGCGACATTCTTGAAGTATACGAAGAGGTTGCTGTGAAGAAAAAATTGAAGTAATTTAATTTTGTATATATTAAAAACTGCCCGCATCTTTGATGCGGGCAGTTTTTGGCTTAAACCGAATAATCTATGTTAAAGAATATTGGATCAGAAGCTTTGTGGCTTGAAAAATCGGTTGTATTTTTAACAGTATCGTTTTTTATGTTTTATGACAAAAGTAGAAAAACCTTTTTATAATATTGGTAAATGGTATTTATAAATCAAATATATCTAGCATGAATGAATTTAATTTGTATTTTTGTTATATAAAATATAAAATATAAAAAATGAAAAAGATAATCTTAAGTATTCTAGTAATCTATTCAAGTTATGGTTTTGCACAAAATGTGATTTTAACCAGAGATGCTTTTTCTCAAGGAACTGCTCTTTCAGCTATGGTAAACACAAGAACAGGTAAGTCTTTAACTTATAGTGAAGTTGCAGGTTCACCATATGTTAATGTGAATTTTTCGATGGCAAAAATTGCAGAAAATTATGAAAAAATAGCTGTAAGATATAATAGCTATGCTGATCAAATTGAATTTGAGAGAAATGGAAGTATAATGGTTTTACCCAAAGAAACATTATTCTCAAGAATTGAAATAGAAACCCCAAAGCAAACTATAGTTAATCTTGAAACAAATGATGAGCTAAGCGGATATTTTTATGAAATTGTAAATGGTAAAGTAGCACTTTACAAAAAGGTGAAAACCATTTTTATAGACACAAAACCTGCTTCTAATAGTTATTCAACTGAGGAACCAGCACACTTTAAATTGCTAGATCCTATTTTTTATATCAAAAATGATAAAGGTTATATTAAAAAACCTCGAAATCAGAAAGAAATTATTGCACAGTTTCCAGACAAAAAAGATGTATTAAACGTATTCTTTAAAGAGAATAAAATTAAGTTTGATAAAGAAGATGATTTAAAAAAACTTGTTAGTTATTTAAATAAGAATTAGATCAAATAATAATTTTATCTCTATTTCAACAATCTTAATAGGAACTTAGTTCAATTTAAAAGTGATAATATATTGAAATAATCTACCACATATTTAATATATGGTAGATTTTGTTGTATATAATGTGTTAAACCAATTAATATTTGTGTAATTGGTTTTTTTTTAACAATTTTACAAATTGAATAGATTATACTGATTTGTTTATAAATCAATTTTTTAATACAAAAAAATAATTTAAATTAAAAATGAAAAAAAAATATTTTTTATTAATGCTTTTACCTGCATTATATTATTCACAAACTTCTAAAGAGAAAGAGATTATTGCTTCCCAATCAAATCATAATGGTAATGAAAGATTAAAAATTGAATTGAAGAATTATGAAGACGAAAGATTACTTCGCGTTGCAAACTATTTAGAACAACATCCAGATGATCAAAGAATTGTTAAGTTTGGGGAGTCAGGCGTGAAAGAAATAAAAGATGTTTCTGCTAATGGTGATGTCTATTATGTTTCAACTTACAATGAAGGAGCAGCAATTACAGCGAGAGCAAATAGACTATATAATGGTGGTAGTTTAGGGCTAAATATTCAAGGTCAAAATATGACCGCAGGGATTTGGGATGGAGGAGTTGTACGCGCTTCCCATCAGGAATTTTTGCAGGGATTATTTTCAAAGGTTAATGTAGTAGATGGAGGAGCAATGTCAGATCATGGTACACATGTGGCTGGTACAATTGCAGCGACTGGAGTTAATCCCTTAGTTCGAGGTCTAGCATTTAACGCTTCGCTTAATTCTTATAACTGGACTAATGACCTAAGTGAAATGCAAAGCGAAGCTTCTAATGGACTATTAGTTTCCAATCACTCTTATGGTCCTGATTTAACTACAGATAGTCAACTGTGGTATCTAGGCGCCTACTCACAAGATGCAAAACTTATTGATGAATTATGTTTTAACAATCCTTTTTATCTACCGGTCTTTGCCGCTGGGAATAGTAGGAATATAACTACTCCTCCGTATTCAACACAGGCGTCGGCTAAATCAGGATATGATATTATTTCTGGAGATGCTATAGGTAAAAATGTTTTGACTGTTGCAGCTGTACAGGAGGTTCCCGTTTATACTGGAAGTAGTAGTGTTATTATGTCTAGTTTTAGTAGCTATGGCCCAACCGATGATGGTAGAATTAAACCGGAAATTTCAATGAAAGGTGTTAATGTTTTTTCAACAACATCAACATCCGATTCTAGTACAGGTTTTAAGTCTGGAACATCAATGGCAGCACCTGGGGTTACAGGTGTAGTTGTTTTATTGCAACAATATTACAACTTATTGTATTCAAATTATATGAAGGCAGCGACTGTAAAAGGTTTAGTGATGCATACAGCAGATGAAGCTGGGAATAACCCTGGGCCGGATTACGCGTTCGGTTGGGGGCTTATCAATGCAGAAAATGCAGCTAAAGTGATAAGAGATAAGAATCTTAGCTCCGGAAGAACTATCATTGAAGAGAATACATTAGCAAACGGAGCCACTTTTACAAAGTCAATAATTACAAACGGAACACAGCCATTGAGAATATCTATTTCATGGACGGATCCTATGTACGGAGCTCCCAACAGTTCTGAAATAGATCCCCCTACAAAATATTTAGTAAATGATCTCGATGTAAAGGTAACATCATCTAATGGAACTGTATATTATCCGTGGAAATTGCAAGGCATGACAGCTCCCACTAGCCCGGCAACAAATATTTCTGCTAATAATACAGATAATTTCGAACGAGTGGATATACCAGGCGTCGCAGATACATATACTATATCAGTTACTCACAAAGGTTCTTTGACAAATATGACACAGAATTTTTCATTAATTGCTAGTGGTGGTAATATTGGTACATTAGGGACAAATAATATTTTACCGAAAGAAAATGAAATTAAAATTTATCCTAACCCAGCCAATGATTGGATTAATTTTATTAATAATAACGGACAAGAAGCAACTATAGTATTATTAGATGCATCTGGTAAATTATTGAGAAAAGAAATTATTAAAAATGGCAAAATTTCTGTAAAGGATTTGGTAAAGGGGAATTATATGCTTATATACTCTGATAAGAAAAACAAAAGCCAAAGTTTTAAATTTATAAAAATCTAATTTTAGATTAGAGTTGAAGATAAGTCAAAAAAAACAGTTTAGTATTTACTAAACTGTTTTTTTTGAAAATAAATTTATGTTAAAACTTTTTGGATTTTGGAAGAATTAATTTTATTGATAATTATAATATATGGGAGATTTGCAATTGTATATGCAATATAAAAACATAATCATTGTTAGTTTTATAGTTAATATAATCTTACTTATCATAAAATAGAAATTAAATTTGGTGATGTTAATTTTTTTTAACATATTTGCACCAAATAATATTAAAATTTGTTAATATGAATGTGAAATTTAAGGTACTAAGCGTAGGCGCTTTGTTTTTTTTAGGGCAAATTATTGATGCACAACAAAAAGATACATTAAAAACCACTCAAATAGAGGAGGTAGTAGTGCAGCAAGGTATCCGAACGGTTACTAAAAGAACTGCGGTTACAGCTACTCAAAAAATTGACAATGATTTGATTGAAACCAGAGGGCAGACTAACGTACTAAATGCTGTACAGGGTCAGTTAGCTGGGGTAAATATTTCCACAGGAACTGGTCAGCCTGGAGCAAAGCCAACGGTTATTATTAGAGGTGTTGGTACTCTTACGGGTAATACAGATCCTTTGTATGTGATTGACGGTTTTCCATCTAATGCGGATAATTTCAGATCGATCAATCCGTACGATATAGAGACCTTCGAGGTTTTAAAAGATGCTGCGTCAATTTCAGAATATGGAAACAGAGGATCCAATGGGGTTATTGTTATAACTACCAAAAGAGGTAAAATGGGTGGCTCAAGACTTAGTGTGAGATATAATGCTCAGACTGGTTTGTCCTTTATGCAGAATAATCGATATAGATATTCTGATGCCAAGCAATTGCTAACATTAGAGAGAATGAAAGGTTCTGGTCCGGGAGCTTCAATGACTCCGGCAATGATAGAAGCTAATGCTGTAGATACTGATTGGTTGGGCTACTTTTTTAGACCAGGTTTAATGACATCGCATAATGTTAATGTTGAGAAGTCAGCTAAGAATTTTTCTAGTTATTTTTCTGCAGGTTACGTAGATCAAGATGGTATTCTTTCTGATACTTATTTAAAGAGATTCACATTTAGATCAAATGTTACGGGTAAAAGCGATAATGGTAAATTCAACTATTATGTAGGTATGGCAGTAGGGTTGTCAAAAAATTCTGATCAGCCAAGTACTGGTACTGCAGGGGTGAACCAAAACCCAATTTTAGGAGCTTTACAATCAGCACCATACATCAGTCCTAATCAATATACTACATCTGGACAATTATTTGCAGATTATATTGCAGATGGAACATTAAGACTTAGTCCCTTGTTTTTGATTGATAAATTAAAAAATTCGTACAATAAATTCAATGAAACTAGAATTGATGCTACTTCTGAATTGTCATATAAGTTGTTGGATGGTCTTACTGTGAGAAATAGATTGAATGCTCAAGCTCAGTTGCAGAGACAGAATTTTTTAATTGAAGGTCCTAATAGTTTAAATGCTTTATTATTCTCCCCAACAGTAGGCGTTTCTTCACTTAACGGCGGAGCGTTTAATGGAAGAGAACAATTTATCAACAACCAAACCTTCATCCTTAATGAACTTATTCAGGCTGATTACAAAAAGTCTTTTGGTAAGCATTCATTCGGTATTTCTGGTGCCATGGAATATAATTTCTCTCAATTTGAAGCCAATAATCAGGTTCAAAGAGGTCTAAATCCTAATACTTTTGTGCCAGGAGTTGGAACAGGTTACATTATAGATACTTCAGCCAATGATTTTTATGTGCCTACAGTTTCTACTTCAAAAATTAAATATAATCTAATCTCTTATATTGGATCATTTGATTATGATTTTGACAGAAAATATGGTGTAGTTGCCTCTATTAGAAGAGATGGTTCATCTAGATTTGGAAGCAACAGTACATGGGGTACATTCTGGTCAGTGGGTGGACGTTGGAATCTAGATCAAGAGGCTTTCATGAAGAACTTAGAATTTGTAAATATGTTCAAAATTAGAGGTTCTTATGGAACGGTAGGTAATCAGAGGATTGTAGATGGTTCTCCTTTTGCAGGTATTTTGCCTCCAGGGTTTTTAGACATCTATACTCCAGTTAATAATACCTATAATGGTGGTTTAGGGTTAGGAATTGCTTTCGGAGACGCCGATTTGAGATGGGAAACTACAAAAACGTATAATGTTGGTGCTGATTTCGAGTTTTTTAACAGAAAACTACGTGGATCTTTTGACTTTTACAATAAAAAAACCCTAGACATGTACTATGTTGATCAAATAGCTCCGATAGTTGGTACAACTTCAATTAGTCGTAATACTGATATTACACTCCAAAATCAGGGATTTGAATTGCTTTTAGCGTATGACTTAATTAAAAATGAGAATTTCAGATTAACCATTAATGGTAATGGATCAATTAACAATCAGGAAGTATCAGATATTGCAAGAGCAGGAGGGGAGATTGCTGAGGGAAGCACGAGCCAAACTAGAATTAGGAATGGTGAGCTACCTTTCTTATATTATCAATTTCATTATTTGGGGGTAAATCCTTCTAATGGTAATTTGTTATTTGAGGATGCAAATGGAAATGCAACAGAGAATCCAGTAAATGCAGATAGAAGGTTGGCAAAATACAATCATTTACCTAAATATCAAGGAGGCTTTGGATTTGATTTAGATTATAAAGGATTCTTTGCTACAACATTATTTACGTATGTTGGCGGAATTTATAGAATGGATTGGGATCTAGACGGTGCCTATGATCCAGATAATATTGGAGTTTTCAATGTATCCAAAGATTTACTAAATGCGTGGACTCCTACTAATACCGGTTCTAATATTCCTTCACTTACTGCATCTAACAGAGGGCTTAGTGAAAGTTCTGACCGTTTCTTAACAGATGCGTCTTATTTGAGATTAAGAAATGTTCAGATAGGTTATAGAATTCCTAAGAAATTCTTGGAAGGAACATTTATAAATGATTTGAGTATATCTTTACAGGCAGAAAATTTAGTAACTTGGTCAAAATGGAGAGGTTTTGATGCCGAAAGTCCAAGAGTAAGTGATCAACTTCAATATCCAAGCGCTAGAATGTTTACAGTAGGTTTTGATGTTAAATTTTAATAAATTAGAAAAATATGAAAAATTATATAAAATTAGTATTACTAAGTGCAGGAACGCTTTTTGTCTCTTGCGATAATGATCTTTTAGAACCATATACACCAGGTCAACTTACAGAAGAGGTTGCACTTAAAACAAGTACTGACCTTGGGAATTTAATGAATTCTGCTTATGCAAATATATCTTCAAGGTCTGAAGCTGTTGATGTTTCAGTCTTTACTGATGAGGTCAGTATAGGTTTCGGTAATGGTGGTCAAGGAGTAGGTGATGATTATGTATTTTTGATGAATCCTGGATCAAGTCTTCCACAGAATATTTGGGCAAATTCTTATGCTGCTTTAGCGAGAATAAATAGAGTTATTAAATATGCTGATATTATTGTTCCTTCTAATGCTGCTGATGCACAGGTGATTGCAAGAATAAAAGCACAGGCTTTAACAATGAGAGCGTATTGTCATTTAAGACTATTGGCTTATTTTACAACAGATATGAAAGACAATAATGCTTTAGCTGCAATCATTTCTGATAGAGTTTTTACTAGTACAGAAAGCCAGAATCCTAGAGCTACAAATGGTGCTTTTTACGCTTTTATTCATAGTGATTTAGATACTGCTATTTCTTTATTTACAGCGAATCCAACTGCATTTAGTAATGTTACGGCTAATGAAATTTTTGCAAGAGGTCTTAAAGCGAGAGCTTATGCTTACAAAGGTGATTATAGCAATGCGTTGACATATGCGACTCAGGTAATTAATTCGGGTTTAGTTCTGGCTAACCCGACACAATATAGACAAGTATTCTTTTCAGATAATCAGCCAATTAATGCAGAGGTGATTTTCAAATTAAGGAGAACTCCAGTGCAAAATGCTCAAGCTAGTAATCTTCACAATGGGTGGGTTTCTTTACAGCCAAACTTAGCAGGTTCTCCATTCTATGAAATGAGTAGATCATTGCATAATGTGTTAAATCCTACGAATTTACCAGGTTCTGATGTAGCAACTTTGGGTGATGTAAGAGCTAATGTAAACATAGCACCTTCTTCTATTATTGATCAGACATATTTGACATCTACAGATATTAGAAATACAGACAAGATTATTATTAATAAGCACGGTGGTACTGCGTCAGGTACTACTACATGGGCAACTACAGCGTCTAATACAAATAATAATGATTTTAAAATTATGCGACTTTCAGAAATGTATTTGATAAGAGCTGAAGCTTATGCGGACGCTGCAAATCTTAACCTTGCTGCAGCAGCTGCGAATGTAAAATCAATTAGAGATGCGCGTTTTGGAGCGGCACAAGCTGCGCCTGTTTATTCTTCAGCATCACAAGCATGGGCAGGTATTTTAAATGAAAGAAGAATTGAGTTCTCATACGAAGGTTATCGTTTTATAGACCTAAAAAGATTAGGAACTTTAGCTGGCCAAGGTATTGATAGACATCCGGCAGATTATAGTTATTCTAGTGCAATCTATCCAGGTGCAAATCCTACTAACTTGCCTTTAAATAGTTTCAAATGGGCATTGCCTATACCACAAGTTGAGATTAATGTAAATAAAATTATCCAACAAAATCCGGGATATTAATTTAAATAATTTTTAATTGAAAGAAATATGAAAAAGATATTTTTAGCTTTTTTTAGTATTGTTCTTACAGTGTTTTTTGTAAACTCTTGTGAAGAACATGAGAATCTAACTTATGAAGGTGATTCATTACTTCATTTCGACAGAAAAGATCAGACTGCACCAAGTGGTAATGCGAAAGTTACTTACGGAGTTACAAAGGCTGTTTCGGGAGATCATACTGTTGAGTTAGTTTTAAACTCTGCAAAATCAACCGCTGTACTTGGAACAGATTTTACAATTGTTGAAGGTACTGATGTTTTGAAAAGTGGTTCTGTACTTGGTGATTTTGTTATTAATGTAAATCCTGCTGCTGCTGCTGCTAAGAAGGAGGTAGTTTTTAATGTAAAATCTTCTACGCTTAAGAGTGCAACGTTTAATCAAGAAGTTTTAGTTAAATTTAGTTGTCCATCTGCTTTAGCAGGAACTTATCAATATTCTACGGTTAATGCGTTCGCTCCTGGATTAGCTGTTGTACCAGGACCTATAACAGGTAATGTAATTTTGCAGCAAGTGGGCGATGGTATTTATTCAATTTCTGATTCAAGCTTTGGAGCTTATTCAAAATGGTCAGGTTATGCACCTGCTTCAACTGGAATTAGACTTGTAGATCTGTGTAATACTCTTTCTTTTACCGGAGCTAATATACAATATGGTGATACTTGGTCTATTTCTGATGTTGTTGTAAATGGTAATAAATTAACATTTAAGTGGACAACTTCATATGGAGAATATGCTACAACTACTTTGACTAAATCAAATGGTAATTGGCCACCTCTCAACTAATAAGTAAATTTTACTATTAATATAAACCCTGTCTCACGACGGGGTTTTTTATTTCCTTTTATTTCTTATTTTTGCCTTACAATAAAAATAAATGAAATACCCTTTTCTCATCATATTTTTTCTTGCCTCTTTTTTTAAAGCTCAGGTTATTGTCAACAAGACTGACTCCAATATGTTGGAGAAGAAAATGAAAGATACACTGATCATTGATTCCGGAACAAAAGATTCTTTAAAGATTTTTAAACCGACTATTAATGATTATCAGTATCATACACAGTTTTCTGAAAAGAAAGTTTTTGATACGGCGATGACGTTTAATAAAACGTATATTTTTTCGCAGTACAACAACAGAGATAATTTCGGAAGGGTGCAGTTTGCGAATATTGGTTCGGGATTTAATCCTTTGTCTTATGAAATGAATGCTGAACAGAATCTGGCATTACTTCCTACAAACAAGTCGTACGGAATTTTAGGAATTAACAATGTAAAATATTATGATGTAAAAACACCTACCGCTGCTTTTATCTATCATACTGCAATGAGAAATGGTGCTGCTTTACAGTCTACATACACCCAAAATATTGGTAAAAGATTCAATTTTTCGCTTGATTACATGGGATTGCGTTCGCAGGGATTTTATAGAAATTCTCTAGCTTCAAATAACAATACTTTATTTTCCGGTCATTATACCTCAAAAAGCGGAAACTACGAATTGTTTGCGCACTACCTTCATCAAAACGTAAACAATCAGGAAAATGGAGGAATCATCAACGATGATCTCTTTCAGTCGGGTAACAGGCAATTCAGGAACAGGCAGAATGCGCAAGTTAATTTAGCATCTTCAAGTTCGCAATTTTCATACAGAAGATATTATTTAAGTCATCAGTTTACACCTTTCAATTCTGAAAAATTTCCTTTTAGAATAAGACATACCCTTTTTAATCAGGGGAACAAATATTATTATGGTCAGGATGCGCCTGAAGAATATTGGTATTCAACATCTGCAGAATTAGTAAACGGATTCCCACTTCAAACTAAAAAATACTCAAACAATTTTAGTAACACATTAAGTTTGGTTTTCGATAATGAAAAATTCAAATTAGATGCAGGAATTAGATATCAGATGTTAAAATTCGGAGTTACCGATATTACTTTGCCGGTTCTAGAAATTCCAAATGAGATTAAAGAAAACAGATTAGGAGCGGTAGGAAATCTTCAGATTAAACTATTTGATAAGTTCCAGGTAAATTCATTTTTAGAAATATCTAAAGGAAGTCAGTTCGGAGATTATCTCAAATCGACAAACAACGTGAAATTTGAACCCGTAAAAGATTATTTTGTCAATGCAAAACTGAATTTTCAAAGTGCATATCCGTCATTTAATTATCTTGCAAATACTTCTGTTTACAATAATTATAACTACTTTCTTTCTGACGCAAAAAACCAGTCGGTTATGGAAGTGGGAGGAAGTTTAAATCTGAAATGGTTCAAGACCGAATTGTTTGCCAACTATTTTAGAATTGAGAACTATACGTATTTTGATATGGCTGCAATGCCAAGACAAAGCGCAAGTTCTTTAAATATTTCTCAGATCGGTGGTGATGCTACATTCAGCTATGGCAAGTTTCATTTAAATACAAGATTACAGTTTCAAAATGCTTTAACCAATAAAGATTTGCTTCCAATGCCTTCTATAATTGGAAGAGCCAATTTGTTTTTCCAGTCTAAAGCTTTCAAAAATGCTGCGGAAATTCAGGCAGGTGTAAAAGTGTATTACTTTTCAGAATTTGCAACGAGAGAATATTTTCCGATTCTTAACGAATATATCTTGCCAAGCGCAGACTCATTCTCGATCGGTGGACAGCCGATTGCAGATCTTTACTTTAATATGAAAGTGAAGAAAATGTTTTTCTTCATCGAAGGACAACAAATGGGAACACTTATTTCTCATAATAAAGCTTATGCATTTCCACATTATCCGGTCTACGATTTCAGACTGAATATAGGAATTGTTTGGTATCTGTTCAACTAAAATAAAATCAGGTTGAAAACAATAAATAAAATAGCATTTAACGAGATTGAAAGCATACCGCAACTGGTAAAAGATTTTCTGAATCATCAGATAGAAGGTTTCGAAAACTATACTTTTTCGTTAGAAAATTTTGCAAGACAAATTCATTCAAAACAAAATTCTTTCTCATCAGAGAAAAGAGAAATTCTCGTTGAGACCCTTAAATCTCAGCTTTCTGATTTTACGATTTCAAAAAAACAATCAGAAAATTTAGAGAATTTAAAACAAAAAAATACATTTACGATAACAACTGGACATCAGCTGAATCTTTTTTCAGGACCTGTGTTTTTCGTATATAAGATTCTCCAGACGATAAAAACCTGCTCATATTTACAGCAGAATTTTCCGGACTTTAATTTTATTCCGGTATATTGGATGGCTTCTGAAGATCATGATTTTGCTGAGATTAATCATTTTAAAACAGAGAATAATTACTACGAGATCAACGAAAAATCGGGAAGTGCTGTAGGAAGAATTCAAATCAATGATACCTTTTTCATTTCAGAATTTGAAAAAGAATTCAAAGATTCTATTTTCGGAACTGAACTGATTTTAATGCTGAAAGAAGCGTATAAAACCGGAAATACTTTAACGGAAGCAATTCAGACGCTTGTAAACCGATTGTTTAGTGACTTTGGTCTGTTAATTTTAGACGGCGATTCAAAAGCTTTGAAAAATCAGATGAAAGATGTTTTTAAAGATGAGCTTCAAAATTTCAGCTTACATCAAAATTCAAAAGCGAAAGTAGATTTTCTGACTGAGAAATACAGTAAAGTTCAGGTGAATCCTCGGGAAATAAATCTTTTTTATCTTTCTGAAACCAGAGACCGGATAGATTTTGACGGTGAAAAATATTTTGTGGTCGATAAAAATATTCAGTTTACCGAAGAAGAAATTCTGACTGAGCTTGAAAACTTTCCGGAAAAATTCAGCCCGAATGCATTGATGCGTCCTGTTTATCAGGAAACGGTTTTGCCAAACCTTGCTTATATCGGAGGAAATGCTGAGATCATGTATTGGCTGGAACTGAAAGATTATTTTTCTGAAATAAATTTACCTTTTCCTATTTTAATTCCCAGAAACTCAATGTTGTTTTTAAAAGAAAAAACGTTGGGTAAAATGGCTAAGCTGGATTTAAAAATGGAAGATTTCTTCCAGAATTTCACTAAAATTACCAATAATAAGATTTTAGATAACAATGAAATTCTTAATTTGCTTAATGAAAAAGAAAATCTTCTCACGAGACAGTTTTCAGAATTGAAAAATGTAGCTGAAACGACAGAGCAATCTTTTGGAAATCTGGTAAAAGCTGAAGAAGTAAGACAGCTAAAGTCTTTCGAAAGAATGAAAAAGAGGCTTCTTAGAGCTGAGAAAATCAAGCAAAGCGAATTATTGGAGCGTCTTGAAAATTTATTTTTAGACGTCCATCCTTCTAAAACATGGCAGGAAAGAATTTTTAATTTCTCTGTGTTTTTTGCAGACTTAGGCTATTCGTGGATAGAATTTTGTCTGGAAGAAATGGTTGTGGAAGATTCAAAATTAATAATTGTTGCCATTTAATTTTAAAGAAGTATTTTTGTAACTTATAATATCGAAAATGATTAAGAGGTTTTTTGTACTATCTGGTTTATGTATGTTTTTGGGCTTATCTGCTCAGAAAACACACACGGTTATAAAAGGGGATACTCCATACAATATTTCTAAGAAATACGGAATTTCTGTAGATGAGCTATTCAAGTTAAATCCTAAAGTTAAAGAAGGAAAACTTGCCATTGGTGATGTTGTTAATGTAAAAGGGGGTAGTAATTCCACTACAAAAACACCTGTTACAACTACTTCTGCACAGACAGGTAAAATTATTCTTCAGCCAAAACAAACTATTTACGGTATTACAAAACAATACAGAATTTCTGAAACGGATCTAAGAAAATTAAATCCTGATCTGGATTCTCACACGAAAATTGGTGACGAAATCACGTTGCCTCTTGAAAGCATAAAAAAATATGGCGGAAATCAAACTGTAGCTACAACAAAACCTGTTGAAACAGCGCCTGTGGAAACTGCTTCTGCATCAAATACTAAAACGAAAATTGATTCAGGAAACGAAAGATCTTCAGCTTCAAATTCCCACTCAGGTCAGGATGAATATGCTACTTACACTGTAGAATCAGGAGATACTGTTTTTTCAATCGTCAATAAATTTGGGGTTAGCATTGATGAACTGATTGCATTAAATCCCGATTTAGCAAAAGGTTTAAAAGCCGGAATGGTTTTAAAGATCAGAAAACTTGACGCAGCATACATTAAAAAGAATGGTGATGCTTTAAGTGTGGTTCTAATGTTACCTTTCGGTTACAATACAGGGCAAACACAATATCGTGCTATGGCAACCGATTTTCTTACAGGTGCTAAACTAGCGATTGAAAGGAATGCTGCTGGTGGACAAAAATTAGATATAAAAATTGTTGATTCAGGAAATGAAGATTCATTCAAGAGTTCTTTGTCTCAAATCAATCCAAATAATACCGATTTAATTATCGGGCCATTTTTCAAGTCAAATGTGATTGATCTCTTAGATTTTACAAAAACTCAGAAAATTCCTGTGGTTGCTCCTTTTGCAAACTCTCCGGAATTATACAACTACAGCAACCTGATTATCGTTGAAACAAACGACCAGACGTATGCCGATAAAATTGCGGAAGAAGTAAAATCGGTTTATTCTGATCAGAAAATATATATTCTTGCAGATTCGAAAAAAGATAATGCGAATTATCTGAAGTCTAGTCTTGAAAAAAATGTTAAAAATGCACAGGTAAGTATTGTATCGTCTGCTTCTGATATTCAGTTGGATCAAAATATGATGACAGGTCAGTCTGCTCCCGTTATTGCCATTTTAGCAAGCGATAATGATACAGTAGGGGAAGCTTTTTCTAGTAAAGTTATTGCTTTGTCTAAAGAAGTTCAGGGTGTGAAAGCCTTCAGTATGTATGCTGTTCCGAGCTTCGAGAAAAAAGTTGACGAACTAAGTCAGGCAAGTCTTGTTTATCTGATGGACAGAAAGATTAACACGGATGGCAATTTTGAAAAAGAAATTTTAGCGGCTTATAAAGCAAAATATTGTAAAGTTCCTGGCAAATATGCTGTAATTGGTTTCGACGTTGTTAACGATATGTTGACAAGAGAAAACAAAAAAGGCGAAATCTTTAAACAGATCAATAAAGTTCAGACCCAGCTTGCTACCAAGTTTGAATTTGTAAAATCTAAATCAAACGGAGCTTATGTAAACACTGGTTTCCGTGTGATCAGATTGGTTCCTTAATTTTCAGGAACGGTATATTAAACTAAATATTTGTATTAATTTTTAAATAAATAAATGAAAGCACTTGTATTTCCTGGGCAGGGATCACAGTTTGTAGGTATGGGAAAAGAGCTGTACGATTCCCGTAAAGACATCAAAGATCTGATGGAATCTGCCAATGAAATTTTAGGTTTCGATATTCTTTCCCTTATGTTTAGCGGGACAGATGAAGATCTTAAAAAAACTGAAGTTACACAACCTTCAATCTTTATACATTCTGTTGCTGCGCTGAAAGCTGTAAATGGTCTTGGTGCAGAAATGGTTGCTGGGCACTCTTTAGGAGAATTTTCTGCATTAGTGGCAAACGGAGTTTTATCTTTCGATGACGGTTTGAAACTGGTTTCTGAAAGAGCAAAAGCAATGCAGGCTGCTTGTGATGCCAATCCGAGCTCGATGGCTGCAATTTTAGGATTGGATGATGCTAAAGTAGAAGAAATCTGTGCATCAATCAGTGGAGTTGTTGTTCCTGCAAATTACAACTGTCCCGGGCAATTGGTGATTTCCGGAGAAACGGCTGCAGTAGAAGAAGCTTGCGCAAAATTAAAAGAAGCAGGCGCAAAAAGAGCATTGTTGTTACCGGTAAACGGAGCTTTCCATTCACCATTAATGCAACCTGCACAGGAAAGATTGGCAACTGCTATTGAGAACACAAAATTCAGAAACGCAACAATTCCTGTTTATCAAAATATCACGACAACTGCTGTTACAGATCCTGATCAGATTAAAGCGAATCTTATCGCTCAGTTGACAGGTCCTGTGAAATGGACACAGTCTGTTCAGAATATGATCAAAGACGGAGCAACTAATTTCGTAGAAGTAGGTCCCGGAAAAACACTTCAGGGATTAATCAAGAAAATTGATAGCGAAGTAGCTTCTGCTTCTGCAATCTAAATTACAATACAATGGGCGAAATTTATTCACCGGGAAAGCTGATGCTTACTTCAGAATATTTCGCTGTAGACGGAGCTCTTGTCCTTGCTGTACCCACAAAGCTAGGACAGGAGTTTTTTTTTGAAGAAAAGCATGACGGAAAATCAATCGTTTTCTGGGAAGCTTATCATCAAAACAAATTATGGTTAAAAGTTGTCATTGATTACAAAAACTGGCAGATTTTAGAGACCAATATTACTTCAAGCGCAGAGTTTATTCTGAAAACTCTCCAAAATGTTCAGAATCTTTCTGAAACTAAATTTAAAAATACAACGACCTATCTTTTAAAAACAAACCTTCAGTTTCCTCCAGATTACGGTTTGGGAAGCAGCTCTACTTTAATGAATAATTTGGCAGAGTGGGCGCAAATTGACCCTTTTCATTTGAATTCAATGAGTTTGGGTGGAAGCGGGTACGATATTGCTGTTGCGCATGCGAAATCTGCAGTATTATTTCAGAATAAACCTGAAATACATTTTGAGAAAGTAGATTTCAACCCAAGTTTTAAAAATGAACTGATTTTTATTCATCTTAATCAAAAACAGGATAGCCGTGAAGCAATCAATCTTTACAAGTCAAAATTAAAGTCTCAAAATCTGATTGATGAATTTTCTGATCTCACAAGAAATATTTTAATGTGTAATGAATTAGATAAATTTTCTGAATTAATGATGTTACATGAACAGAATATTTCCGATTTTATTAAAATTCCTACAGTTAAATCACTTTTTTTTGCAGATTGTGCAAAATTTGTCAAAAGTTTAGGCGCTTGGGGCGGAGATTTTGTAATGAGTGCAAAATTTGAAGGCTTTGAAGACTATTTTTGGGGAAAAGGTTTTACAACAATTTTCGAATGGGATGGTTTAATTGATTGTTAGTCAATTGATTAATTAAATCATTTTTTATTTGCCATTTTCGCTTATATGTTTATATTTATCGAAGTTTAACAAATAGTTAATATTAATTATGTTAAACCGACAAAAAGCAAAAAGAAAATATAAGTAAAATGAAAAACGCCAGAATCATCCAGGATTTACAAAAATTAGGGATTAAAGGAGATTACGAATTAATTTATAATCCTTCATACGAAGAATTATATCAAGCGGAAGTTTCGCCTGAAAATCAGGGTTTTGAAAAAGCTGAACTTACAGAATCGGGTGCAGTTTCTGTAAAAACAGGAATTTTCACAGGTCGCTCGCCTAAAGACAGGTATATTGTACAGGATGATGTAACGAAAGATACTATTTTCTGGGATGGTAAAGTAAATTTACCAACAACTCCCGAAGTTTTCGAATCTTGTAAAGATTTAGTATTAAATCAACTTTCTGATGCCAAAAAAATCTATGTTGTCGATACATTTTGCGGTACAAACGAAGATACAAGACTTAAAGTAAGATTTATCATGGAAGTTGCGTGGCAGGCGCATTTCGTTACGAATATGTTTATCAGACCTTCTCATTACGATTTAGAAAATTACGGTGAGCCGGATTTCACAGTGATCAATGGTTCAAAAACAACCAATCCAAACTGGGAAGAACAGGAATTAAATTCTGAAAATTTTGTGATGTTCAACCTTACTCAAAAACTTCAGATTATCGGAGGAACTTGGTATGGTGGAGAAATGAAGAAAGGAATGTTTGCAATGATGAATTATTACCTTCCATTAAAAGGTATGGCTTCAATGCACTGTTCTGCAAACGTCGGTGAGGAGGGAGATGTTGCTCTTTTCTTCGGACTTTCAGGGACGGGAAAAACAACTTTGTCTGCAGATCCTAAAAGATATTTAATTGGAGACGATGAGCACGGTTGGGATAACAACGGAGTTTTCAACTATGAAGGTGGATGTTATGCTAAAGTAATTGATTTGTCAGCAGAAAAAGAACCGGATATTTTTAGAGCCATCAAGAGAGATGCGCTTCTTGAAAATGTTGTTGTAAATAACGGTATTGCCGATTATACTGATGGTTCTATCACAGAAAATACGAGAGTTTCTTACCCGATCTACCATATCAACAAAATCGTTTTGCCTTCAAAAGCTGGTCATGCGAGCAAGATTGTTTATCTTTCTGCTGATGCTTTCGGAGTGTTGCCTCCGGTTTCAATTTTAGATGAAGATCAGGCTCAATACCACTTCCTTTGCGGATATACTTCAAAATTAGCAGGTACAGAGAGAGGAATTACAGAACCTGAACCATCGTTCTCTCCGGCTTTTGGGGAAGCATTCCTTACATTGCACCCAACAATGTATTCTAAAACATTAATCGGGAAAATGAAAGAGCACGGTGCAAAAGCGTATTTGGTAAATACAGGTTGGAACGGTACCGGAAAGAGAATTTCATTAAAAGATACAAGAGCAATTATTGATGCGATCATCGACGGATCAATCGAAAATGCTGAGAAAACAACGCTTCCAATCATGAATCTTGAGATTCCGAAGGCGTTGCCAAATGTTTCTGAAGGTATTCTTGATCCAAGAGAAACCTACAGTGATGTTGCAGAATGGGAAGAAAAAGCAAAAGATCTTGCTGCAAAATATATCAAAAACTTCGAGCAGTACTGCGGTAATGACGAAGCCAAAAAGCTGATTGCTTCTGGTCCTCAATTGCAGGAACAGACCATTTAGAAATAGTGAAGAAAGGCTCATCAATTTGATGAGCCTTTTTTTATTTTATCATGAAGTAATCTGCGTAATCCCTAAAATCTGCAAGAGAAAGTTTTACGCAATCATCTGTGTAAATCCGTGATATCTGTGGGAATTACTTCAAACTCAAAATAGCCAATCGATATCCCTCCATTCCAAAACCTGATAATACTGCATCAGTATTTGTTGCTGTCACAGACTTCTGCCGAAACTCTTCTCTTTTATAAATATTGCTGATGTGAACTTCCACTTTCGGCTTCTGAATGTTTTTTAAACAATCTGCAATCGCATAAGAATAATGCGTAAAAGCTCCCGGATTAACAACCAACGCATCAAAATCATCCTGCTGGAGTCTGTTAATCAATTCTCCTTCAATATTTGACTGATAATATTGAATTTCATGGGAAGAAAATTCAGATTTTAAATTTTCCAGATAATCTTCCATTGAAGTTGTTCCGTAAATTTCTGGTTCTCTTGTACCTAACAAGTTCAGATTCGGGCCGTTTACTATTAAAACTTTCATGCTATAAAATTAAAAAGTTTTTCCGTCAGTTCGAGTGTTTTTCGAAATGAAATGAAGAAAAATGTATCGAGAACTTTTAAGAAACATAATGAATCGTCATTCAAAAACTTTAGTTGAAGTGATAGCTGAAAAGCAAATTAGAAATCAATTTTACCATTATATTATTTTTAATGATATTTCTCATATTTGAAAATTTAACATTTTTTATAACTGTCTATAATTGATGTTTTTAAAATAATATTACGTTAATTTTTATAAAATTTATATTTAAAATTTTAAAGTCTACTTGTTTTGTAGACTTTTTGTTTTTAGATTTGCACCGGCTTATAAAGAAAGATGGAGGGAACTGACCCGATGAAATCTTAACAACCTGCATTAGGTAAGGTGTTACATTCAGCCTTGAAAAAGGAAAGATGAGCAAAGTGTTAATCATGATTATTGATGCTGTTTGCTGTCTTTTTTATAAAAGGCTAAAATTTAATTAGCAGTAAATAAAATGGATTATGATTAACAAAAATTTAATTAATTCTAAAATTTGGATTCCACCCGTTGCCGCATTTTTCTTCGGAATTACGAATGTTAGCGGACAGGAAACTAAAAAAGACACTCTTCAGGAAAAAGAGATTGATGAAGTGGTAGTAGTGGCTTACGGAAAAGCTAAGAAAACTAGTTATACAGGTTCTGTAGCAACGATTTCGAGCGAAAAAATCAACAACAGACCCGTTACCAATATCACAAAAGCTTTGGAAGGGCAGGTTCCCGGACTTCAGGCGGTAAGTTCTTCGGGGCAGCCGGGTTCTACAGCTTCCATCAGAATCCGTGGAATCGGTTCTGTAAGTGCATCAAGCAACCCATTATTCGTAGTAGACGGAATGCCTTTTGACGGAAATATCAATTCTATAAGCCCAAACGATATTGAGTCAATCAGTGTTTTGAAAGATGCCACAGCGAGTTCATTATACGGTTCCAGAGGAGCAAATGGTGTCATTATTGTTACCACAAAATCCGGTAAAAAAGGCGAGGCAAGGGTAAACTTCAATATAAGCCAGGGTTTCTCGAGCCGAGCGGTAAAAGATTATGAACAGGTAAATACAGACCAGTATTTCCAGTTGTATTGGGAAGCTTTGAGGAACGGCTATAAATCAAGTCAGGTTTCTTCTCAGCAGGCTGCGCAGATGGCGACCGATAACTTGGTTAATGCTTTAGGCATTAATCCTTACGGTTCAAATTATGCAAAACCGGTTGGTACAGATGGAAGGCTTTTATCGGGTGCAACTCCGTTGTGGAATGACGACTGGAGAGATATTTTACAACGAGTTGCCTCTCGAAATCAGGTAGATTTGGATTTCAGCGGAGGTAACGAAAAAAGCAATTATTTCTTCTCTTTAGGATATCTCGATGATAAAGGAATTGCTATTGGTTCTGGTTTCAGAAAATACAGCTCAAGATTAAAAATCAATTCTGAAGTGAAAAAATGGTTGAATGTCGGAGCAAATTTAGCCTATACCAACAGTCTTCAGGAAGCACCGCCTTCATCAGATTCCAGAACGGACAATATCATCAATGCGGCGAGAGTGATTCCGTCATTTTATCCTTATTATGAAAGAAATTCGGATGGAAGCTACAAATTGGATGCAGGTGGAAATTACATCTATGATTTCGGAAAATACCGCCCGACAAGTGCTTTACAGAATCAAAATGCAGCAGCGACTTTACCTTTAGACAAGAACGAAAACCGTGAAGATAACTTCTCAGGAAAAGGTTTTGCAGAATTTATTTTCCTGCCTGAACTGAAATTCAGAACTAATTTTTCAGTTGATTTGTTGAATTATAACGGTCATTATTATACCAATCCTTTATTGGGTGAAGGTTCTGAAATCGGAGGTTCTGTCACCAAAGCCAATTCGAGAACGCTTTCTTATACGACGAGTAATATTTTAACCTACGATAAAAAATTCGGGCAGCATCACCTCAATGTTTTGGGTGGTCAGGAATTTTATCATTACGAATACCAGACGATTTCAGGGAACAGAAGCCAATTTTCACTGCCTTATTATTATGAGCCGGATGCTGCAGCTTTGTTAGGAAGTTTCAGTGGGAACAGTGATAAATTAGGTTTGTTAAGTTATTTAGGAAAAGCGGAATATGATTATCAGAACAAATATTTCGTTTCCGGATCGGTAAGAGCAGATGGTTCTTCCAGATTTTCTCCTGAGAACAGATGGGGAACATTCTGGTCAGTCGGTGGTTCCTGGAAAGCTTCCAACGAAGATTTTATCAGAAAACTGAATTTCTTTAATCAGTTAACACTTCGTGCAAGTTACGGAGGTCAGGGAAATGATAAGTTGAGTACCTATTATGCGTACCAGAGTTTGTATGCTTTCTTTAATAATTTAGGTGAGGGCGGAACGGTTGCAAGTAAATTACCAACGCCAGATTTGAAATGGGAAACGAATTTAAACCTAAATGTAGGATTGGAATTTGCAATTTTAAACAACCGAATTAAAGGTAACGTCGAATATTTCCAAAGAAAAAGCCAGGATCTTCTATTTGATATGCCTTTAGCTCCGTCATTGGGATTCAGCGGATTCCAGGCAAATATTGGAGAATTGAAAAATACAGGTTTTGAGTTTTCATTATTCACAACTCCCATTAAAACGAAAGATTTTGAATGGAATATTGACCTTAATTTAAGCACTTTAAATAACAAAATTACCAAACTTCCAAAAGGTTCCATCGTAAGTGGAACGAAATTGTTGCAAGTCGGAGGTTCCATCTATGATTTCTTCATTCCTGAGTGGGCAGGAGTAGATCCAAGCAATGGAAACCCGCTTTGGAAAACAATCACAACAGATGCCAACGGAAATACGGTAGAAGGAACGACTTCGGAATATGCAAAAGCTACAAAAACGTTGCAAGGCTCATCACTTCCAAAAGTAATGGGAGGTTTCACGACAAGTTTAGCGTATAAAAACTTTGATTTTTCAACATTGGTGACTTTTAGTATCGGTGGTAAAATTTTAGATACCGACTACACGATGATTATGCATAACGGAAGTGCTGCAGGAAGAGCTTGGAGTTCAGAAATGCTGAACCGATGGACACCCGAAAATCCTTACACAGACGTTCCTGCTTTGAGTACAACGACCAACAACTGGACTTCAGCATCGTCAAGATTTTTATATTCCGGGACGTATGCAAGAGTGAAAAATATGAGCTTAGGTTACACGCTTCCAACTGAATATTTTGAAAGATGGGGCGTGAAAAAATTCAGATTGTATGTACAGGGAGAAAATCTTTTAACCTTCTACAAGCACAAAGGAATGGATCCTGAACAGACCCTTGACGGAACAACGTATTACCGTTATCCTGCGATGAGAACAATCACTTTCGGTTTACAGGCAACGCTTTAACATTTAAATGAAAAAACAATGAAAAAATTAAAATATTTATCTTTTGCTTTAATCACAGCATTCGCTTCAGTAAGCTGTGAAAACGATTTGGAAACGGCTCCGACCAACCAGGCGAGTGAAGAAGAGGTTTTTAAAACGGCAGAAAGCGCAGAAACGGTAATCAACGGAACTTGGGCGAAATTTAATGATGACGGAACAACGTATGCGAACATCGGTTATTCAACAGTATTAAGAACGAGTGACGCTATGGGAAGTGATGTGGCGGTTTTAACCAACAAATACGGGTTTCCGGCAGCTTATGCTTTCACAGATTTGGTCAATAATGCAGGAAGTCGACCTCTGTTTATCTGGAGTTTATTGTATTCCACGATTAATAATATGAACAATGTTATTGCGAGAATCGATGATGCAGAAGGAAGTGTGGAAAAGAAAAATCAGGTAAAAGGTCAGGCAAAAGCGTTGAGAGCTTTTTGTTATTTAAATCTGGCGAGCTTTTATCAGTTCAGTTATTTGAAAGATAAAAATACTTTAACGGCTCCGATTTATACAGAGCCTACCACGACTAATTCCGTAGGAAAGAAAAGAGCAAGTCTGGAAGAAATGTATATTTTAATAAAAAGTGATTTGACGGATGCTGATCAATTGCTTCAGAATTATTCAAGAAACAATAAAGATAAAATCGACAGATCAGTCGTGAACGGCTTGTTGGCAAGAGTGTATTTAAACACAGGAGATTGGGCAAATGCGGCAGCTTCTGCAAAAATTGCAAGAAACGGTTACGCTTTAATGGCACCTGAAAAATATAAAGAAGGTTTCAACGATATCAGCAACGGAGAATGGATTTGGGGTCACGGACAAACGCAGGAGCAATCGGGTGAGAGTTATGCATTCCATTTTTTAGACGTTTCTTCGTCGGGAAGTTATTATTACAGCTTCATGGCAGACCCTTATTTCAAAGATTTGTTTGATACCAATGATATTCGTTATTCATTGTTTTCATGGGACGGGCTTCCTGGAAGAGAAGGTTTGCTGAGATATGCTAAGTTTAAATTTAAAGCCAATTTAATTGCCGATATCGTTTACATGAGAGCGGCTGAAATGTATTTAATTGAAGCGGAAGCGGAAGCCAGAAATGGAAATGTTTCGAATGCGGTTACAGTTTTAAATCAACTAAAATCTGCCAGAAATGCAAATGTTTACAGCGGTTCTTTAGCACAAAATGATGTCATTAAAGAAGTTTTAATCGAAAGAAGAAAAGAATTATTCGGGGAAGGGTTCTCTTTGTCGGATATCATCAGAACGCAGGGAACGGTTGTAAGAAAACCTTATACCAATACAAACGGACAGGCGATACAAGTGCAGGTTACCATTCCCGATGGAACAGTAAAAACAGTAAACGGCAGAGGTCATACCATCTTTGCTTTTCCTGACCAATCGGCTTTTGCTCCGAACAGCAGATATTATCTATTCTCGATTCCGCAGAAAGAGAGCGAGAATAATCCGAATTTATAGTTTAGTTTTAATTTTTCAAGAAAGTCGTTGCATTCTGTAGCGGCTTTTTTGCTTTAATGAAATGTTTTGGTAAACTATCTTTAAATTAACCACAAAAAATGTACAAAAGATTATTTAGATAAGTAAAATCCTTAAAAGAGAAAAGTGAGAGATTTTAAAAAAGCTATTGTCTTATTATTTATTAACTTTAAATAAAGCATTTGAAACTTTTGTCTCTTTTGTGGTTAAATAAAAAGTTTAAAGAAGTTTGCGGTAAATCAGAGAGAAAACATTTAAAAAAGCTAAATTTGAGATAAGAACGTTAAAAATTTTCCTGATGAAAACAGACATCGAAAACAAACTCATCGACAAAAACACCAAACCCACAAGCATGAGGATTTTGGTGTATGACTTTCTAAGTTCTCAGGAAGCAGCTCTTTCTTTGTCTGAAATCGAAAATCATTTTGAAAATGCCGATAGAACCACAATCTACCGAACTTTGAAAACTTTCGAAGAAAAAGGAATCGTGCACAGCATTCAGGAAAATACAACGACTAAATACAAGCTTTGCCATGACGGTTGCGATGAAAGTACGCACAAAGATTGGCATCTTCATTTCTACTGTAAAATCTGTAAACAGACGACCTGTAAAGAAGATATTTCCTTTCCGCAAAATATTCAGACTAATTTCAGAATCGATGAAATAAGGCTTTTCGCAAAAGGAATCTGTGAAAGCTGTCTTGAAAGTTTGCAATAGCATTGCATTCGGGTTTGGCTTAATTTTGACTAAAATTAAAGTTATGGAAGAATGTTGCAGTACAAAACCTAAAAAAGAGCACAATCATCATCACGAAGACCACGACCATGAGCATTCTCATGATGTGGAAAATCAGTCTGTTTTCCGGCTGTTTCTTCCGGCGATTATTTCTTTTGTCTTATTGCTGATTGGAATTAGTTTCGATAATTTTATAGAAAACACTTGGTTTAACGGATGGTTTCGTCTTTTCTGGTATTTAATAGCCTACGTTCCGGTTGGGTTGCCCGTTTTAAAAGAAGCTTTTGAAAGCATTAAAAATGGCGATGTCTTTTCTGAGTTTTTCCTGATGGGAATCGCAACAGTCGGTGCTTTTGCCATCGGTGAATATCCGGAAGGAGTTGCGGTAATGTTGTTTTATTCTGTGGGTGAAGTTTTTCAGGCAATGGCAGTAACGAAAGCAAAGACAAACATTAAATTACTTTTAGACCAGCGTCCTGATGAGGTGACAGTTTTGGAAAACGGACAACCAAAAGTGGCAAAAGCAAAATCGGTGAATATCGGAGAAATTATTCAGTTGAAATCTGGTGAAAAATTAGGATTGGATGGCGAATTATTATCCGAAAAAGCTTCATTCAATACATCAGCATTGACTGGAGAAAGCAAACCTGATACAAAAGTAAAAGGCGAAACCGTTTTAGCCGGAATGATTAATCTGAATTCAATGAGTCAGGTAAAAGTGACGGCGGCATATAAAGACAGTAAGCTGAGTAAAATACTGGAGCTTGTTCAAAACGCAACATCTCAAAAAGCGCCTACAGAATTATTCATCAGGAAATTTGCGAAAATTTATACGCCAATCGTTGTATTTCTTGCCATCGGAATTACTTTCTTACCGTATTTTTTCGTTGAAGATTATCAGTTTAAAAGTTGGTTGTACCGGGCCTTGGTATTCCTGGTGATTTCCTGTCCGTGTGCATTGGTTATTTCTATCCCGCTTGGTTATTTTGGAGGAATCGGAGCGGGAAGCCGAAATGGAATTTTAATTAAGGGAAGTAATTTTTTAGACATTCTCGCCAACATACAAAATGTGGTCATGGATAAAACCGGAACAATGACGGAAGGCGTGTTTAAAGTTCAGGAAGTCCATTTTAATGATGGTTTTAATAAAGATGAAATTTTAAAATGGGTCAATGTTTTGGAAAGCAAAACAACACATCCCATTGCAACAGCCATTCATGATTTTGCAGGCGAAATCGACCATTCTATTGAGCTGAAAAATGTGGAAGAAATTGCAGGACAAGGTCTGAAAGCCGAAATTAACGGAAAAGAATTATTGGTCGGAAACTTAAAGCTAATAAAGCAGTTCAATATTTCCTATGATGTAAATGCCGAAAATATCGTCTACACCTTAATAGCAATTGCTTACGATAAAAAGTTTGTCGGTTATCTCACGATTGCAGATTCGATAAAGGAAGATGCAAAACAAACCATTAATAAGCTTAAATCTCTGAATGTAAAAACAACAATGTTAAGCGGCGACAAAACTTCCGTCGTAGACTTTGTTGCTAAAACATTAGGAATCGAAAATGCATATGGCGATTTGCTTCCCGAAGATAAAGTCAATAAAGTAAAAGAATTAAAAGCAAAAAATCAGTCAGTAGCTTTTGTTGGGGACGGAATCAATGATGCTCCTGTTGTTGCCTTAAGTGATGTCGGAATTGCAATGGGCGGATTAGGAAGTGATGCTACCATTGAAACTGCGGATATCGTTATTCAGGATGATAAACCTATGAAAATTCCAATGGCAATCAATATCGGAAAACAAACCCGAAAAATTGTCTGGCAGAATATTATCTTGGCATTTGCTGTAAAAGGTATTGTTATTGCTCTTGGAGCGGGAGGTTTGGCAACGATGTGGGAAGCCGTTTTTGCGGATGTCGGTGTAGCTTTACTGGCAATTTTAAATGCGGTAAGAATTCAGAGAATGAAGTTTTAAGGGGCGGGAAGTTAGAAGCTGGTTGCTGGAAGCTTACGAGCAGGTTACAGATTTTGTGCTTGCTCTCTCATTCAATAGGGGTAGGTTTTTATCCCGCCTAAAAAGAAGATAATTTCAATTGGCTTTAGCCAAAACCTTATCTCTCGCAGATTTTGCTGATTACGCAGATTTAAAAATAATGAACGCAAACATCTGTGCAAATCCGTGTAATCCGTGGGAAATAAATTCAATAGGGGTGGGCTTTAACTTACCTAAAAAAGAATATAATTTTAAAAGGCTTTATCCAAAATTTATCTCTCGCAGATTTTGCAGATAACATAGATTAAAAAAAATAATCAACGGAAGCATCTGTGTAAATCCGTGCCATCCTTGGGAAATCAACAATTAAAAAAAATCCTTCGGTTTTTAGCCAAACTTATCTCTCGGAGATCTTGCAGATTACACCGATTAAAAAATAATCAACGCAAGCATCTGTGTAAATCCGTGCAATCTGTGGGAAATAAATTCAATAGGAGTGATTTAACCCGTCTTTCAATTAAAAGAACGCATTTGGTTTTAGCGAAAGCTTATCTCTCGCAGATTTTGCAGATTACGCAGATTTAAAAATAATCAACGCAATCATCCGTTTAAATTCGTGTAATGTGTGGGAAATAAAAACTTCGATCTTCTAACTTCCCGCTTCCATCTCTCATCTTTCCTGACTTTCATCATAAATTACCGCTCAACTCAATTTTCTACACTATATTTGTGTTAAAGATTTGATACTTGAAATTTTTCATATCCCTTTTCATCGTGTTTACCATCGCCATTCGTCCTGTTTTGCCGATGTTAAACTATGTAATTAACTATGATTATATCGTAAAAAATCTTTGTGAAAACAGAAATGTAGCAGATTCAAACTGTAAAGGAAAATGTTATGTCGGAAAAGAATTGGCAAAAACAGAAAAGCAATCCAGCAATTCTCAGAATGTAAAAATTGCAGGCCTGGATGTGTTTTTGTCTCACGAAATTCTCTCTTTCTCAGAATTTTCTCAATCAAATATTCAATTAAAAAAAACTAATTCGGATTATATTGATTCTCATACTTCAGAATATTTCTCCCGAATATTCCATCCTCCTTTAGCTTAAAATGTATTTAAACTAAATGTTTAGTTTATTTAATATTGAAATGACTTAGCTATCATTTGCTGAGTGTAACGCCTTTGCGAACGAATAAACATCAAGTCTACAAAAACTTTGCGAACCTAGCGTTAAAATAATTTCAATATTAAATTTAGTTTAAAAAGCACTTATTTAATTCAACGCAATTATTAATTTCAATTTAAAATAAAATGAAATCAAAGATTTTATTAACAGCATTTTTATCTGTTTCATTATTAGCCTGTGCTCAGGAAACCCCGAAAGTAAAGCATAAAAAGAAAAATACTCTTACAAAAACAACTACCCCAAAAGTGAAGTTTGCGAATGCGGTAGACCCGATTTGTAATATGCCAACGGAAGCCGATATGAAAGATACGGCAGTTTATAAAGGAAAAACGTACGGTTTTTGCAGTTCAATGTGCAGAGACGAATTCAAAAAAAATCCTGAGAAGTATGCCCAAAAATAAAAAGCAGAACAATACGAAAAGCAAAATCATTATTCCGATTGTGGTAATTGCTTTGCTGTTTGTGGGAATTGGGATTGGGATGAGCTATTTTAAAAACAATCTTTATACGGTGATGAAGGTTCCTGATTTTGAACTGACGGATCAGAATAACAAAAAAATTACCAATAAAGATATGTTGGGAAAAGTATATTTAGTTGAATTTTTCTTCAGCAAGTGTCCGACGATTTGTCCGGTAATGAATACCAATATGAGATTTATTGAAGATGAAATCAACAGTCCGGATTTCGGTATCATCTCCATCAGCATCGACCCGGAAAATGATACTCCCGAACTTTTGAAGCAACATGCAAAAAAGATTGGAGCAAAATCTCCGAACTGGCATTTTTTGACAGGAAATCGGGATTATATCGGTAATCTTGCCGACCAGTTTGATATTTATGTCGGAGACAAAGAAGACGAAAGTGAAAATCTCAACCACAGCGGAATGATCGCACTTGTCGATCAGGAAGGAAATATACGTTGCCGCTACAACAAAGAAAATATGCCGATTCTATATTATTCAGGATTGAATTATGAAGACAAAGAAGGAACATTGCCCAAATTAAACGGCAAATATCATCCCGACCGAGAAATCTTAATTGAGGATATTAAAAAATTATTGAAAGATTAATAAAAGGGAAGAGGGGAGCGGGAAGTTATGGTGTACGGCTGTAAACTTCCATCCTCCATTATCCCACTTCCAGCAACAAAAAAATAAATGTTCAACCATATAAACAAAAAGTTATGAAGATTTTTAAAATCGCTGCACTAAGTGCGGTTTTCGCGGCGCAGTTTGCGTTTGCACAGTTCAAGCAAACGCCTTTGCCGTATGCTTACAATGCATTGGAGGGAAATGTAGATGCCCAAACAATGGAAATTCACTATTCAAAACATGCAGCAGCTTATGTTGCCAATTTGAATAAAGCAATTGCAGGAACTCCGCAGGAAAAACAGACGTTGTTTCAGATTCTTTCAAAAGCAGGAACTTTACCAATGGCGGTAAGAAATAACGCAGGCGGTCATTACAATCACGAATTATTCTGGACTGTTTTAACCCCACAAAAAGACACAAAACCTTCTGCAAACTTGGCAAAAGCCATCAACGATACTTTCGGAAGTATGGATGCTTTCAAAGAAAAAATGGCAAAAGCGGGAGCAGACCGTTTCGGTTCGGGATGGGCTTGGCTTTCTGTGGATAAAAACGGGAAATTGTTCGTTTCTTCAACGCCAAATCAGGACAATCCTTTGATGGATGTTGTGGAAGAAAAAGGTACGCCAATCTTCGGAATCGACGTTTGGGAGCACGCTTATTACCTGAAATATCAGAACAAAAGAGCAGATTATCTTACTGCGATCTGGAATGTAACCAACTGGAAAGAAATCAGCAGAAGATACGATGAAGCTTTAAGCAAAAAATAATCTTTTGAACTTAATTTGCAGCATATTTCTCACCTTTTTTACGGTTTTCAGACCTCTGATTCCGTTGGTGGAGTATGCTGTGAATTATCGATACATCAGCGTAGAATTGTGCATCAACAGGAAAAAGTATGAATCTCCACTGTAACTGAAAATGTTATTTAGCAAAAGAATTATCCAAAACAACCGATACAGATTCTTCACCTTTACACAAAACAAAAAATTCGGGACAGAAACTTCTCGACATCTACGTTCTTCCTAAAATTACCGAATCACTAAAACAGAAAACGCTTTCTTTTAAATTCAAATTTTCTTTACGAAACGGCGTATTTTTTCTGTCTGAAACCTATTTTCAAACCACCGGTTTTTAAGTTATTTTTTCAAATCTTGTTTAAATCACAGAAGTTTTGCATTTGTTTTAAAATTATCGTGTAGTTGTCATTCAGTAGGAATCTCAACAAAGATTTTCATGTTATGATTTTAAAAACTCCGCTAAGATTCCTACGGAATGACAAAGCGGGTACTTCGTAACGTTGAAACTTTTGTGGTTAAGATTGAATGGTTCCATTCAGCAGACTTTCTATTAAAATTTCAACTTAAAAAATTTACAATGAAAATTTAATAGAATTTTAGGATAAGCTGATTCAAACGCATATTTTACACCTAAAATTCTAATTATTTTCAGAAATATTATTTTTTGTTTCCTTTTATATTGGGTAAAAATGCAGTAATAATACCCATTAACGGCAAGAATGCACAGATTTTAAATACATATTCAATACTCGTATCGTCTGCAACTGCTCCTAAAATGGCAGATCCAATTCCGCCCATTCCAAACATAAACCCAAAGAATAATCCGGCAACCAAACCTATTTTATTAGGCATCAAATCTGTGGCATAAACTAATATTGCTGAAAATGCTGAAGCGATGATTAATCCTATTAAAATAGCAAAAATAATTGTCCAGAATAGGGGAAGGTAGGGAAGACACAGGGTAAATGGTGCAGCTCCCAGAATAGAAATCCAGATGATTTTTTTTCTTCCATATTTGTCGCCTAATTTTCCACCTAAAATGGTTCCGACTGCAACTGCGGCCAAAAAAATAAACAAATAGAGCTGAGAATCCTGTACAGATACATGGAATTTGTCAATCAGGAAAAATGTAAAATAATTCGTCATTGATGCCAGATAAATGTATTTCGAAAATACCAAAGCCAATAAAACGCTGATAGAAAACAAAACTTTTTTTCTTGATAATTGTATTTCAATAACATCACTCTGATGTTTTGATGATTTTCTTATTGATAATCTTTCTGAATACCAATTCCCGATCCCCCATAAGATGATGATTCCAATAAATGCCGCGATAGCAAATAACCCTACATAACCTTGTCCCAAAGGAAGAATAATTAAGGCCACCAATAATGGTCCGATAGCACTTCCCGAATTTCCACCAACCTGAAAAATGGACTGCGCCAAACCTTTTTGTCCGCCCGATGCCATTTGCGCCACTCTTGAAGCTTCAGGATGAAATATAGATGAACCCATTCCGATTAATGCAACCGAAATTAAAATCACATAATATTCATGAGCAGCCGCCAATAAAAGTAGACCTGCCATAGATAATCCCATTCCGATGGCCAAAGATCTCGGATTTGGTTTTTTATCGGTATAAATTCCTACAAAAGGTTGTAGAATAGATGCTGTAAGTTGGAAAACCAATGTGATAATTCCGATCTGTGCGAATGATAATCTGAATTCTCCTTTTAGAATAGGATACAATGACGGAATTGTAGATTGAATTAAGTCATTTAAGAAATGAGAAAAACTGATCATAAACAAAATCGGATAAACAATTTTAGTTGTGTCAATAGTTTTGGTACTTATATTTTCCATAATATTAAATCATATTCATCATATCATCTGATGAATTTTATTAAAAATTTTTAGTAGATTTGATCAACAATTTTTTGTGCAATAATAAACGCTTTATCTGAATCCTGATCTGAAATACACTGATAGAGATCTGTATGTATTTTTTGAGAAATTTTAAATGATTCGGTATTGTTATCATGCTTCGTCTGAAACGAACTCATAATATGTTTCGTAGCGATCTTGTAAATCTCTTTTAAAAGTTTATTTCCGCAAGCTTCTGCAATAGCAAGATGAAAATTTGCATCAGCTTCATAGCATTCTGAAGCTTGATTAGCTTCTGCAAACTGAGCTCGGAGTTCTAAGTATTTTTTTATGTTTTTTAAATCTTTTTCGTTTCGGCTTACTGCTGCTTTTGCCGCAATTTTCGAATCGAGAAGAGAACGGACTTCCTGAACGTCTTTAATTTCCGCTTTATTCATTTGCGCTTCTAAAGACTCTTCAGCATTTTTGGAAATTACAAAAGTTCCTACACCTTGCTGTACATTCAGAATTCCTTTAATGGACAAAATTTTAATAGCTTCACGAATACTTGAACGACCAACACCGTAGATTTTCATCAGTTCAGGTTCTGTCGGAAGTTTTTCACCAATACCATATTCATCGTTGGAAATTCCTTCGATCAATCTCTCTGCTACTTCTTCCGCTAAAGTCTTTCTTTGAATCTGCATAATCAGAACATCATATCATCTGATGAATTGCAAAGGTATGATTTTAAAGTTACACCAAATAGGTTTAATTTATGATTTTTAACCATAATTAAAACGAAAAAGAGATTTCAAAATTTGAAATCTCTTTTGTAGCCCGTAGGGGAATCGAACCCCTCTTACCAGAATGAAAATCTGAGGTCCTAACCGATAGACGAACGGGCCATCTACCAAACTACAAATAAATCTGTAGGGTTAGTTTTTTGTTTTTATAAGTTTCAACTCTTATTTAATTATTCGGTTAGTAATAATTAAAATTTAGTAGCCCGTAGGGGAATCGAACCCCTCTTACCAGAATGAAAATCTGAGGTCCTAACCGATAGACGAACGGGCCAACTATATAATTACGCTAATTTATTAACGTGCTTAGTCAACTTACTTTTCAAGTTAGCCGCTTTGTTTTTGTGGATAATGTTTTTCTTAGCTAATTTATCCAATAAAGCGATAACTTTAGGCAATTGCTCAGATGCAGCTGCTTTGTTTTCTTCATTTCTCAAGACTTTCATTGCTGTTCTAGCAGTCTTGTGATAGTATCTGTTACGAACTTTTCTAACTTCGTTTTGTCTTATTCTCTTAAGTGCTGATTTATGATTAGCCATATCGTTTAAATGTGAGTGCAAATGTATAGACTTTTTCGTTACCCACCAAATTTATTTTTGATTATTTTAAAATATTTTTAGTTTTCTTCTGAAAGGTACTTTTTAAGCTTGTCCAGGGCTTGTTGTACTCTAATATTTTCAGTTTCGTTTTCTATTTTGTGGATGATATTTTCCAACATAATTATCGCATTATTCCATTCTCCTGTAGAGTTGGAAAAAGTAAGTCCGTCGATGGTTACTTCAAAAATACTTTTCTCTCCGCTCCTGTAGAGTTTGAAACTAATTTTATCATCCTTGCCTGTGATCCCTTCCGTACTAGTTTTTAAATCATATCCTTTCGGGTTTGAGCGAATTTTATTAAAAAGCAGTTTCGCTTCTTGAATTTTTAAATTCGGCATGATAAAAAATTTGGTAGTTCTGAGAGTATGGTAATAAGTACTCTTCAAATAATGAAATATAATTTTTACCAATTCTGATTTTAGTGACCCACAAAAGTCATTCAAAACTTTTGCAAAAGTAATATTTTTCGAATGCTAAACAAAATCTAAATTAAAATTACTTAAAAATTCTCTTGATCACGTTTCCAATTTCCATAAAATCATCATGATTGCCTACAGATCTTTTTTCAGAACTGCTTGTGTCAAACTCGGAAAAAGGAAAAATGAGAAGGTAGTTTTTATCTAGTAAATACCTGTTGAGCAATTCTGGAATACGGCGCATTTGTGGAATATAAGATTTCATTCCCCTTCTTGCCATGAAAACGATTAATGCTTCGTCTGTTTTTAGTTCTGTTGCTGTTTTTTCACCATCTTTCCAAGTATTCATGATGATAAATTCTGCTTCTATATTGGCTTTTTTTATGATTCTCTGCAAAATATTCAGAATATTTTCAGAAGCGTAAAATGTAATGGTCGCTCCGGAATTTCGGGCAATATTCCAGACTCTTAGAAGCGCATGGAAAAATCCTGCTTCCTGATGAGCATTTTCGGGAATCATGACTGCATATTTTTTTATTGTCGATAAAGGTTGGGCAGCATGATATACGAGAACATTCACATCTTCACTCTGCAGATACCCGTTGTAAAGATTAAATGCAAAAGATGGAGAAAAGCCTTTTTCATCTTCGAGAGCAATAATGAGATCGGTAATGTTTTGTTCTTTAATAACATTGTTGACACCGTTGATCACATCGTTGTCGTATCTTTTTAATGGCTGAATTTTTACATCGGCTGCAGCACCCGTGTCAGTTGCGAGGTGAAGCAGTTTTTCCGCATTTTTTACTGAAGACTCGTTTTTATCTTCATTAATAACATTTAAGGCAAATAGATTTTCTGTATTCGAATGGGCTTTAATTAAAGTTCCCAGATTCACCATTCTTTCGACCGTTGCTTCATAGTTTAACGCTAAAAGAATGTTTTCCTGTTCATGGCTGTTTCCGGAAATGGTTTCTTCATTGTCCTGCTCTGCAATTTTCTGTGCATTAGACATCGAAATGAATGATGAAATAGTACAAGAGACGAGAATCAACAAAATACTTCCATTAAGCACATGCTCGTTAAGCAATCTGATGGGCTCTCCTGTTTCGGTTTCAGAAAGAATAATATTATATCCAACCATTACAGAAGCTAAAGTTGCTGCTGCCGAAGCCGAACTGAGCCCGAAAATAAGTCGTCCTTCTTCTTTGGAAAGTCTGAATGTTTTCTGAGTAGCAACTGCGGAAAGGTATTTTCCTCCGATGGATGCAACAAGCATGATCGCTGCAACTTCCAGTGTTTCCCAGCTTTTAAAAAATACTTTAAAATCGATCAGCATTCCCACACTGATCAGGAAAAACGGGATAAATATGGCGTTCCCGACAAATTCTACACGATTCATTAATGAAGAAGTATGCGGAATGAGTCTGTTCAAAGCCAATCCGGCAAAGAAAGCTCCGATAATTGCTTCAACGCCTGCAAATTCTGCCAGTAAAGCAGCAAGATAAATCATCACCAATACAAAAATATACTGTGATATTTTATCATCAACTTTTTTGAAAAACCATCTTCCAATAATGGGAAAAATCAATAAAACGACTAAAGCAAAAACGATAAATGACACTGAAAGTTTCACCCAGAATTCTGTTCCCACATCACCCTGAGACATTCCTACGATAATCGCAAGCACCAAAAGTGCCAAAACATCTGTGATCATGGTTCCGCCCACCGTAATGTTGACCGCGGAATTTTTAGCGATCCCTAATTTACTGACCAAAGGATAGGCGATCAATGTATGTGATGAAAATAAACTTGCAAAAAGTATTGAGGTTAAAATCGAAAAATCTAAGATGTAAATTCCACCTAAATAGCCCAAAACAAAAGGAACAATGAATGTGTACAAACCGAAAGTGAGGCTTTTCCATTTGTTTTTCTTGAAATCTCCCATATCGATTTCCAGACCTGCCAAAAACATGATGTACAGTAAACCGGTAGTTCCCGTTACTACAATGCTGCTGTCTCTCGACAAAACATTGAAGCCGTTTGGTCCGATTACAGCTCCTGCGATAATCAGGCCTAATAAATGTGGAACTTTTATTTTATTGAGTAAAAGTGGTGCTGCCAAAATAATGATGAGCACCAAGAGAAATTTCAGTACCGGATCTTCGATGGGAAGACTTAGGTTGTGTATGCTTAGTAAAGTCATTTGTGCTTATTTTTTAGAGCGAATCAGTTCAACGGAGAATTTTGCCATACAATTGTCTAAAGCAATAGTTCTTACCCCTTTCATTTTGGTGTCTGAAATATCATTCAAAAGGACATTCATATCCACTTGTTTTTTTGCAGTGGAATCTGTTTTAAAATTAAGTTTGATTTCGTTATTTTCAAATTTTCCGGAATATAACCGTACCAGATTATTGTTGTTGATGATTTTACTAAACAGCTGTATGGAATCGCTGGCGAATTCCCAGGTATCGGTACGCTGATCTCCGACAACGTAATCGCTGCAGTTGGATTCTGTACAGATTACTTTTCCGGTCCAGACTCCGGCAATTTCATCGGGCCATTTTACAATTTTGATGGAATCCGAATGTTGCTGATTGAAAATACTGTCTCTCATTTTCAGAAGAGATTGATATTCTGCTTCCTTTTGGGCAAACAATTTTTCTTTATCCAATAATTGCTGTTCTCTCTGCATTAATTCATTGGATTTTTCTTTGTTATCGCAGTTTACAAGAAAAAATAGGAGGAAAATTAAAAGTACAGGATTTTTCATAAAAGTAAGTTGTTCTTTAAATATAAGAAAAAATTACCGATCAATCCAAGATTTCGGTTGTAAAAAGATAGTGTTGAGAAGAATTTAAGCCTTATAAAAGCTGAATATTATGATGAATAATCTCTTAATAATTCTCTGTAGCTCATGAGAATTGTAGATTTTGAAATAAATCCGATGAATTGATTTTTATCATTCACTACAGGTAAATTCCACACGGCGGTATCATCAAACATTTTAAGAATTTCCAATGGCTGATTTTCCGGATGAATAATTGCCGGAGGCGTTTTCATGATCTGAATAATCGTTGCCGAAACTTCATCGTTTGTAAACAGATAAGGTCGTATATCATCCAATGTTAAGATTCCTCTTAAAGTTTTTTGATCATCAACAACTGCAAAAATATTCTTGTTGCCATTTTTTACCAGTTCAAACAGTTCTGTAATTGGAGCATTCTCTGAAACTGCTTGCGAATATCGGTCGATAAAATCTTCGGTTTTTAAAGTAAATAATAAATTTTCATCATGTTTGTTGGTGAAAATTTTTCCCTGATCGGCTAATGATTTTAATTCCGGCGAAATAGGAGAGAACCATTTAGCAATTAAATATGCCATAATTGAAACAATCATCAGCGGAATAAACAGATCGTAACCAAAACTGGATTCTGCAATCAGAAAAATAGCCGTGAGAGGAGCGTACATCACACCGCTCATCGTTCCTGCCATTCCGACCAGGACAAGATTGGTAACCGGAACGTTTTCAAAGCCTAATTGTTGGCAAATAATCGCAAATAAATATCCGACAGTACCGCCTGCAAAGAGGGAAGGTGCAAAATTACCACCGTTTCCGCCACTGAAAATAGTGAAAGAAGTAGCAAAAGCTTTTAATATTAAAACCAAAACCAAGAAAATGATGATCGTAAAATTTTTGATCTCAAAATATCTGAACAAACTATTTTCTATGATGGAATGCGTGTTTCCATTGGTAAAAGCTTTTACGGTATCATAACCTTCTCCGAAAAGAGGCGGAAAAAGCACACATAATAACGATAAAACTGCACCGCCAAACATTGCTTTTCTTAAACGGGATAGTTTTAACTGTTTAATAAAATGTTCAACCTTTTGGGAAATCACCACAAAATATCTTGCGTACAAACCACTGAAAATTCCTAAAATCAAATAATAAGGAACGTTGAGATAATTAAAAGCTTCTCTCGTATAAAACCTGAAAAGCACATCTTCCTGAAGTAAAATCCGGGACAGCAAACTTCCGCAGACCGCTGCAACGACCAAAGGAATGAAATCGGTAAACACAACACCGGTCAATAAAATTTCAAAAGCAAACATAATTCCTGCAATCGGCGCATTAAAAGCTGAAGCAATTCCCGCTGTTGCGCCTGCAGCAAGCAAAAGTGTTCTTTCTTTATAACTTAAACGGTATGTCTGTGCATAATTAGAACCAATGGCTGCCCCTGTAACGGCGATCGGGCTTTCAAGACCTGCGGAACCACCAAAGCTCACCGTAATGGCACTTTGGATGATTTGAGAGTACATTTTTACTGAAGAGACAATGCTTGAGTTTTGTGCTATTTCATATAAGATGGCTCCGATACCCTTTCTGTCTTGTCCTTTAAAGATTGTAAGAACAACCAAAGTGGTAAGTACAATTCCCAAGAACGGAAATATAATATAGAATAGGATCTGATATTCAAAATGAACTTTGGTAGTAATAAAATAATGAATATTGTGAACCAGAGTTTTCAGGATTACTCCTGCCAAACCTGCGGTGCAGCCTACGAGAATTCCGGATAAAACCAGGAACTGATTTCGGCTGAGTCTGTTGTTTAACCAGTGAAGGATGAGCTCGTAGCTGCGTGCTTTTTCGAGTCCATACTTTTGAAAGTCTCTTTTAAACTTCAAAAAGCTCAGAAACTTTTTTTTATTATGAATATTCACCGGCTTAGATTTTAGAAGTAAGTTGAAATGAGAAGAAACGCAAATTTAGGGAAATTTAATTTAAAAATACTTTATACAATGAATCAACAAGAAGAGTAAAGGAAACAAAAAAGCCCTCTGAAGAGAGAGCTTTTTTGTTTTGGTAAGTAGCCTATAGGAGAATCGAACTCCTGTTGCAAGGATGAAAACCTTGAGTCCTGACCACTAGACGAATAGGCCAAATTTTGAGGTTGCAAAAGTATGAATTTACTTTCAAACTTCAAAATCATAACCTTTATTTAAAATTCTTCTGAATAACGGTGTTTTTTATTCCTTTGTCTTCCAGTTCTTTCTGAAGTTTCACGGCGTCTTCCAAAGTGAAAACTTTTCCGTAGGTGTAATAGAACATGCCGTTTGATTTATTTCTTTCCACATCTTTCAGGGTCTGCAGAATATAAGAATTGCTGCTCAGTTTATCTTTTCCTGTATAGACCTCAATGTTGTAGTATCCAATACTTAATTTCTGATTTGGCATAAATCCTACTGCATATGCATTTCGGAATCCTGCATCTTTAGCCGTTTTAAGATTAATGTCTTTTATAGAAGCCATATTGGTAACACTGTAATAATATTTGTACAGTCCGTTTTCTTTAATGGTAAGAACATAATTCAGACCTTTTAGTTCAGGGTCGCCGTTATTGTATTTTACAGGCATGGTCATCAGTAGAATTCTGAAATCATTTTTCAATGCTACTTCTGCCGGTTTTTCAGGTTCGGGCTTTTTGGTGACAATTTGCACGCCTCCTTTTCTATCAATTGCTTTTTTATAATCAATAATCGCTTTGTAAATATTTTCTGCAGTTTCCTGTTGCCCTTTTTCTGAATTTAAAAAAGCTGCATCTTCATAATTATTCACAAATCCGGTTTCAATAAGGATTGATGGCATCGCACTTCTTCTCAGGATGTGAAGGTTTTCCTGCTTCACACCTCTTGAAAAACGTCCTGTTTTTTCAAAATTTTCTTCAACAAAACTTCCCACAATCAGGCTGTTTTCAAGATATTTACTTTGCTGAAGTTTTAGAGCGATAAGAGATTCTGGTGAAGAAGGATCATAAGAAGCAAATGTTTCCTTATCTTTTTCATCAAGATAGATTACGTTGTTTTCCTGTTTTGCTACTTCAAGGTTTTCTCTGTTCTGTGCCGGTCCCTGTACGAAAGTCTCGGTTCCTCTTGCAGTTGCCGATCGGCTTGGTGAAGAATTTACGTGAACCGAAATGAAAAGATCTGCCTTGCTTCTGTTAGCTGTATTGGTTCTGTCAGTCAATGAAGGATATTCGTCAATTTTTCGGGTGTAAATAACTTTAAAATCTTTGTTTTTTTCAAGCATTGTCCCTAATTTCAGAACAATTGCCAAGGTAACGTGTTTTTCCTGAACAAGACCAATGTCCGGATAATTTCTATTAGCTCCGTTATCACTTCCTCCGTGACCTGCATCCAAAACGACCGTGAATTTTTTTTGTGCGAAAATAAATGTAGAGGAGAATATGAGTAGAAATGCTAAAATTATTCTAAAATTTAGTTTGTACATCTTACAGTTTTAAAAATTATATTAATTTTGAGCCAAATTATACAGAATAAAATTGGACAAAACCGTCTTCAAAAATATATTACAAATTTTAATTATCCTAATTTTTAACAGTTTTTTAGCACAGAAAAATCCTGAGAAACTGAAAGAAGCTACGATAATTAATGATACTATTTCCAAAAAAGATACCATAGCTGTGCCTAAAGAATCTCTGCAGGATATTCTTTATACAAAAGCCGATGACAAGCGACGCGATGTGCAGAAAAAGATGATTTATCTGAACAAAAATGCTCAGGTGAAGTATCAGGATATGCAGATTGATGCCGATTACATCTCCATAGATGAAGAGAAAAGTCTGATTTTCGCACGCGGAAAGCAGGATTCTTTAGGGAATATTGTTGAATTGGCACAAGTGAATCAGGGTGGGAAAAAGTATGAGGTAAAAAGCTTTAATTACAATACAAAAACAAGGGAAGCAATAGCCTACGATGCAAGAACAGAAGAAAGTGAAGGTCTTATTGTTGCCGATAAAACCAAAAAATACAACGATTCTGTTTTTGTAATGCGTCATGCAGAATTTACTACCGATTCTTACTACATAGAAAAAAAAGATACAAGACCCGATTATCACCTTTTGGCATCTTATATTAAAATGCAGAAGGGTAAAAATAGCTCATCTTTGATTGTAGGGCCGTCGCAGATGTATATTGAAGACGTTCCGACTCCGTTGGTTTTACCGTTTGCAATATTGCCTTTTTCAAGCAAAAGATCTGCAGGTATTTTGATCCCGAGTTTTGGGGAAAGACAGGATGTGGGCTTTTTCCTGAACGGAATTGGATATTATCAGCCGATAGGAGAGCATTTTGACCTTAAAGTTCTTGCCGATATTTATACAAAAGGGAGCTGGAACTTAAGACCTGAAATGAATTATCTTAAAAAATACAGATATACGGGTAATTTCTCAGCAGATATCGGAAGTACCGTACGAGGAATTAAAGGTCTGGATAATTACAGTAAAACAGGAACTTACAGAATCGCATGGAGACATACTCAGGATGCAAAAGCGAACCCGTTTCTTACCTTTTCGGCTTCGGTGGATATGACGAGCCAGACGTTCTACAATAATACGGTTAACAATAACTATATTATGGATCAGAGTGTTTTGAGAACCCAGCAAAACTCAACACTTACTTTAACGAAAAGGTTCCTGAAGCTGCCTGCAACCATTACAGGAACGGCTTCTTATTCTCAGAATTTTGCTACCGGATTATCCGATTTGCGTCTTCCGCAAATGAACGTTGCCATCAACCAGTTTTATTTATTTAAGTCTAAAACGGGCGTAAGAACAGGTCTTTTGGAAAATATCACCGTGAATACAGGTTTAAATCTATCCAACTTTGTAAGCATGGAAGAAGGAGGTTTGTTTACCAACGAAATGTGGGATAAAATGCAGACCGGCCTTAAAAATAATATTGCTTTAGGAACGAATACTACTTTTGCAAAATATTTCACCTTCAGTTTGGGAGCAACGATTGACAATGCCCTAACCACAAAAACGCTGACGAAATTTTACGACCCTATTCAGAATGTTGAAGTAGATCAAATCAATAAAAAAATAGCAGGATATAGTATTTTTTCAACAACAGCAAGTGTTCAGACCCAGCTTTACGGACAGGCCAATTTTAAAAAAGGATCAGCAATACAGGCAATAAGACATATGATGACTCCGAGCATCGGATTTACTTATTCTCCTGATTTCGGTGGGGAACAATTCGGTTATTTCAGAAATTATTACAATGCCAACGGAGCGTTGACGCCGTATTCTATTTTTGATAAAGGAATTGTAGGATCACCCACAACCGGTATGGTCGGTGCTTTGAACTACAACATCGGAAACAATGTTGAAATGAAAGTAAGATCTAAAAGTGATTCTACAGGAGTGAAAAAAATGAAAATTTTTGAATCCCTGAACATCAGTGGTAATTACAACTTTGCTGCAAAAACACATCCTTGGTCAATTATTTCTGTTAACGGACAGTCTTCTTTCTTTGATAACAAATTAAGTGTCAATACAAGTTTAACAATTGATCCGTACAAAATATTGTTTGCGCCGGGAGAAGATACCGGTATCAGAACGGAGGATTTTGGTCACTTCAGTGTACAGGGATTCAATGTGCAGGTTTCTTATCCTTTGAGCAACGAACTGTTTGGAGAGAAAAAAGATTATTCTAAAATCTATTCTCAAAAAGGAGAAATCAGAAACGAAAATTACTTCTTTGATGATGATAATTACGCTCATTTTGAACAGGCATGGACTTTAAACGTGAATGCCAATTACCAATATTCAAGATCACTTTCACGAACGGCGACCAAAATGGCGTCGATCGGTTTAGATGGTAGTATTAAATTAACTCCGTATTGGAATATCAACGGAAGTACACACTACGATATGGTGACCAAAGAATTGGCTTATACAAGAATCGGTTTCTCGAGAGACCAGCGAAGTTTTACCATCAATTTCAACTGGGTTCCTTTCGGTCAGTACAAAGTGTATGACTTCTTTATCGGAATTAAAGCAAATATACTAAGTGATGCATTAAAGTATAAAGACAGAAGTTTCACCCAACCGAATGCACCTTTCTAAAGTCATGTTGATTTTAGAATATAAATTTTATCTTTGCAGCCGAAGTAAAAATCGAATGACTTATCATTAAATTGTTTAATATTTCATGATAAGCAGTGTATTACAAGATATTTTTTAGAAATAATAAATCTATATAATGAAAAAGACAATCAACACAGTAAATGCTCCTGCAGCGATCGGACCGTACTCACAGGCAAATCTTGCAAACGGAGTTTTGTATATCTCTGGTCAGATTCCTGTAGATCCTGCAACAGGTAAATTGGTAGAAGGTATCGAAAAAGAAACGCATCAGGTTATGAAAAATTTGGAGGCAATTCTTACAGAAGCCGGAATGACCTTTAAAAATGTTGTAAAAGCGAGCATCTTCCTTAAAAGTATGGATGATTTTGCTGTGATGAATGATATTTATGCATCATATCTTGATGCTGAAAGCTATCCTGCTCGTGAAACCGTACAGGTTTCTTGTCTTCCAAAGAATGTTGATATCGAAATTTCTATGATCGCACATCAGGATTAATGAGCTTTATAAGAAATACATTTGCAGTTTTGGTAGGTCTTGTGATTGCAGGGCTTATAATCACTCTTGGTATAAGAGCTTTTCCGCAGTGGGTAACCTTTGAAGCATTTGCTCCGTTTGAGCATTGGCAGAGATTTTTAGAAAGCATGAAAAATAATGATGCCTTCTTCGGATTTTTGCTGTTTATTTCAGGTTTGGGGACTACTGTAGGAGGTGTTGTTACAGCCTTGATTGTAAAATATGCAAAGGTAGCTTATGCAATTCTTATTGGTTTTATCATGCTTTTTATTGCAATGTTGGACGTGATTATATTTCCCTATCATCCTACATTTTATAAAATATCTATATTTCTTGTCTTTTTTCCGTTTGCATGGATGGGAGGTAAGATCGTTGAGGTAATTTATGAAAGAAATAAAAAGAGAAGAATTGCTGAAAAGATGAATAATCAAAATAATTAAACTATTATTTTTAAACATAAAAAAACGCTGCAGAATCTGCAGCGTTTTTGTTGTATGATATTTTTGTTTAGTTAGGCATTTTGAATCCTTTTGTATAAATTCTTCCGTAGTCATCTACGAATTTTACCTGTACATTTCCTTTATAGCTTTCTAAGATTTTTTCAACATCTTTTTGAGAATTAACTGGCTTGCCGTTGATCTCAATCACGATATAATTATCAACGATACCGATTTTAGCCATCTCACTTCCTTCAGATACGTTCTTCGCTACAACACCGCTGTTTAAGCCGTAATCAGTTTTGAATTTTTCATTTAAAGGATCAAACTCAGCTCCGATTTTTTCACTTACACTAAGATCTGCTTTTGTTCTTGTAGAAGTTCCTCCTTTTTGATCTTTCAACGTAACGGTTGTTATATTTTCTTTACCATTTCTCAGATAAGTAACCTGTACTTTATCTCCTGGTCTTTTACTTCCGATGGCAGCAGAAAGATCTGCAAAATCTGTAATGTTGTACGTATCGATTTTTGTAATGATATCACCTTTTTTGATACCTCCGTCTTCAGCACCGCTGTTTTCAGAGAATCCGGTTACAAACATTCCCGAACCTGCTTTTAATGTAGCTTTCTGATCTTTATTGTAAGCTGCAACCATTTGGTCGTTGGAAAGATCTAAAGTAGTTACACCCAAGAAACCTCTTTGTACAATACCAAACTTCTTAATATCTTCAATGATTTTTCTTGCTAAATTCGCAGGAACTGCAAACCCGTAACCTTGGTAATATCCGTTGGTTGATGAGATTGCAGAGTTGATTCCGATAAGATCACCATTTACATTTACCAAAGCTCCCCCGGAGTTTCCTGGGTTAATTGCAGCATCGGTCTGAATAAAGCTTTCAATAGGATTTGTTGCTTTACCTTGTCCGCCTAAAATTCCGATTCCTCTTCCTTTAGCTGAAATAATTCCCGCAGTAACGGTTGAATTTAAACCTAGCGGGTTACCTACTGCTAAAACCCATTGTCCTACTTCCACATTATCAGAATTGGCAAAATTTAAATAAGGTAAACCTTTCTCTTCAATTTTTAATAATGAAATATCTGTATTTGGATCGGTTCCTACCAAAGTTGCGATGTATGATTTCTTATTGCTTAAAACTACTTCAAGCTTATTTGCTCCTGCCACAACGTGGTTGTTTGAAATAATATATCCATCAGGAGAAATAATTACCCCTGAACCTAATCCGGAAGGCATGTTATCCGGAGCCTGTTGCTGCTGTCTTTGTCTTTGCTGACCTCTTCCTCCAAACGGATCACCAAAGAAGAAATCGAAAAGATCCTGCTCGGAAGCTCTGCTTGTTGCTCTGCTCTGGTAATTTTTGATGGTTACGACCGCCGGAACCGTAGTTTTGGCTGCTTTTACAAAATCATCACCCACTGCTGCAGAATTCATTCCGACAAAAGATGCGTTGGTAGATTTTGTAAAATAAGATTGGTCTGAACTGTTTGAATCAGAACCTAAATATTGTTGTACACCGACAGTCGTTGCTCCTGAAAGCACTCCAACTACAGCAAATGGTAATAGTTTTTTAAATGTACTCTTCATTGTATGTCTTCTTTGTTTGTTTGAATTGTTATTTTTTATCTTACACAAATTTAATGCTAAATAAGTATGTAAATAATCTTAAGTGTTTCATTTTTAACTAAAATTTAACGACAATTATACCATTTTATAGTTTATGTCATAATTATAGTGGTAGTTTAACACTGCTTAAAAAATTATTAAAGACAAAATGTCATATTATAGATATGCAAAACAGACAAAAGGTTAAATTGTAATTCATAATGTCAAAATTTATGCCTTCACCGATCTAGTGATCTTTCTCATTTTAAACTTTTTTAAAATTTAGCTATATTTGCAGAATTATTTTTCTCACTTAAAACGTTTATAGCATGCAACTGTACAACACCTTAAGCGCAGAAGAAAGAGCTCAACTTATTGATGAAGCTGGTAAGGAACGTCTTACATTGTCTTTCTATGCGTATGCCAAAATTGAAGATCCCAAAAAATTTCGCGACAATTTATTTATAGCCTGGAATGCACTTGATGCGTTGGGTCGTATTTATGTTGCCCATGAAGGAATTAATGCTCAAATGAGTGTTCCTGCAGACAATTTTGAGGCATTTCGAAATACTTTAGAAGAGTATGACTTCATGAGAGGTATTCGTCTGAATGTTGCCGTTGAGCAGGATAATCACTCTTTTTTAAAATTAACAATAAAAGTCAGACATAAAATCGTTGCCGATGGTTTGAATGACGAAACTTTTGATGTTACCAATAAAGGAATTCACCTGAAAGCTCAGGAATTCAACGATATGTTGGAAGACCCGAATACGATTGTTGTAGATTTCAGAAACCACTACGAAAGTGAAGTGGGGCATTTTGAAGGAGCAATTACGCCCGATGTAGAAAACTTCAGAGAAAGTTTGCCAATTATCAATGAGCAATTACAGGATTTTAAAGAAGATAAAAATCTTTTGATGTATTGTACCGGCGGAATACGTTGTGAAAAAGCAAGTGCTTACTTCAAACATCAGGGCTTTAAAAATGTTTACCAATTAGAGGGCGGAATTATTGAATATACCCGCCAGATTAAAGAAGAAAATATTGAAAGTAAATTCATCGGAAAAAACTTTGTATTCGATCACCGTTTAGGAGAAAGAATTACAGACGATATTATTTCTCAGTGTCACCAATGCGGAAAACCCTGCGACAACCATACGAACTGTGCAAATGATGCCTGTCATTTATTGTTTATCCAGTGTGACGAATGTAAAGCGGCGATGGAAAATACTTGTTCTACAGAATGTCTGGAAACCATTCATTTACCTTGGGAAGAACAGGTTGCCAAAAGAAAAGGTCTTCAGGTTGGTAATAAAGTGTTCAGAAAAGGAAAATCTGAAGCTTTGAAATATAAAAATTCCGGAGAGCTTTCAACACAGACTTTGGCAAAAGCAACAATAGCTGAGACAAAAGATATTCGTCAAAAAATAAAAGTTAAGAAAGCTTTGATCGGTAAAGCGGAACATTATTACTCAAAATCGAAAATTGCACAGTTTTTAATAGAAAATAATGAATTATCTGTAGGAGATAAAGTATTAATTTCAGGTCCGACCACAGGAGAGCAGGAGATTACAATAAATCAGATTTTTGTTGATGGTGAATTCAGCAATACTGCTAAAGTTGGTGATCAGATTACGTTTGAACTTCCTTTCAGAGTTCGTTTGTCAGATAAAATATACAAGATTTTAGATTAATATCATAGTAGCAAGGTTGAAAACTCCGTAAGAGTTTTATCTGGGTATTATTTTATAGTTTAACATAATGGCGCTCCGTAGGAGCGCTATCTTTTTATAAATTTGATGATGAAAAAATCTGAACTCAGAAAAAAGTATTTGGGAAAAAGAAAATCATTAACTGTAAATGAGATTTTTCAATTGTCGAATGAGATTTTTAAAAATTTCATTGATTACTTTAAACACTCTTCAGGAGAGAAAATCCACATTTTTATTCCTATTGAAAAGTTTAAAGAAATCAACACTCATATTTTTATCGATTACTTTTTAAGTAGAAATATCAGAGTTTTTGTTCCCAAAATTGTTGATACTAAACTAATCTCCGTTGAGATTTTTGCAGATACAAAATATGAAATTAATGATTGGCAGATTTCTGAGCCGACTTCTAATAAAGATTCAGGGGTTTTAGATTTTCATTATGTAGTTACTCCATTACTTTATGCTGATAGAAATGGAAATAGGGTAGGCTATGGCAAAGGTTTTTATGATGGATTTTTCGAAACTATTTCAAAAGAGACAAAAAAAATCGGAGTTAATTATTTTAACCCCGATGAAAATATCGATGATGTCTGGGAAAATGATATTCCGCTTGATTATCTTGTTACGCCAACAGAAGTGCTGTCTTTTTCGGGAGCATCCGAATAAAATTTAATAAAGTAAAACTTGAATTCTTTATTTTTTTCTTTTGCTTTAGAAACCAAAGTATATTGTGCACTTCTTTCGAAGTTTCCGATTGGTTTGTTTTTGTCGCCAATATATTCTACATTAAATTTGGCATAGTCCAGAGTATCTTTATCTTTAATCGATTTAAAGACATTAATGTTACTCACTTTTACTTTCTTTACTTTCAGGCTTTCAAGTTCTTTAAAAAGCCCCTGGAATGTTACTGAATCCGATTTTTGAAAATATTTTTCAATTTTAGAATATATAGCGGTGTCGATTTCGGTATTCTTGTTTCCGGAAAGGTAAAGCGTTGACAGATCGAGCACATCCTGCACTTTTTGCATGGTTATGGCATTTATTGCCTGTGCGCTGTCCATCTGAACACTTATGTTTTCAGTATTTCTAAGTTTTTCAAGATCGCTGATGCTGTTGGTTTCCTCTTTTTTGCATGCAATCATGATGATTCCTAAGAGTATCGTCAAAAACAAAATGTTATTTATTGTTTTCATGGCTTGAGATTTTAAATTTGATAGATACAATTTTCCCCTTCGCTTTTATCATTTCGATAACGTTAAGGTTCTTTAATGATGTTGTAGGTGTGGTTACCAGAGTAATATAGTCTTCTTTGTCTAAAGTTTCGAGTCCGTAAATATCGCTGTCGTATACCTGAGTAATGACAGCATTATTACTGATGAGGTTTTCCAGCTGTTTTCTTTTTTGTTTAATAAGCTGTTCCGAATTTTCTCCGTTAATATCTTTTATAGAGAAATAATAAAGAGCCATTTTATAATCATCAGGCTTTAGTTCTATTGTTTCTTCCTCAGGAGCATTTTCAAGATTTCTGTTGACTTCAAGGTTCTCATAAGTCGTTGAACTTATCTGCATTTTCAATGTCTTGTCCTTGGTAGGATATCTGAAGCATTCTCCGGGCTTTATTCTATATAAAATCGGAGATTCATTTTCTTTAATTACCTTTATTTCGATATCCCTTTGTACGCTTAAATTTCTATCGGCGTCAGTAAAACAATACACATAAGTTTTCTGAAAAATTTCATCTTTAAATCCTAAAAGGCCTAAAAGCGTTACAAAAACTGCCGTTGCCGCAATCCAAGCTGTTTTTTGATAGCTCTTTTTAGGGTTTTTTATCGGGGTTTTTTGAGCGACTTTAGAATTGTCTGAATTTTTATTAATTGTCTGATTTTCAGTATTGTTTTTTTGTAAATCATTTGATTTTGGCGCTTCAGAAATGCTGTTTTGAGGCTTTATTTCATCCGAATCTGCAATGTTTACTTCTGAAACGATATTTTGAAGTTGACTCGCTTCTTCATCAGTTATTTTGTCTTCATCTTTGAGTAGTTCACCCGCAAAAAGATGGTTTTTTTTAAATTCATACCAAGAGTCGTAACCCGCATAAATGCTCAATAAATTGAGCATGTCAATACGCGGAAGTTTTGTAACCGGAGAAGATTTAAAATAAGTATAAAAAGACTTTTCACTGATGTTTCCTTTCGCTTTTTTTCGAAGGTCTTCCTGAAAGTAAATGATATCAATGCCTTTCCACTTAGATATTTCATCATAAGAAGGGGTGTATTCTTTCAAGTATTGAGCTTGAACGTCCTTTTTGAGCTGCTCAAAATGTAAAAGGTCTAAATCTGTCACTATTTAAAAAGTAGTTAAGTTTTTGATTATCAGTAATGTTTATTTGTAAAACTGTTTTACAAAGGTATTACAATTATTTTTCATAAACAAATTTTCTATCTGCTATACCTTTGTCTTGTTCAAATAACCGAACAGAGAAAAAGATTTTAAAAAAACAATATTAACAAAATTAAATTTAATTTATTATGAAAAAGTCATTATTCGTAGCTGCTATCGCTGCTATCTCTTTAGTTGCTTGTAAGAAAGGTGAAGCTACAACTTCAACTGATTCAATCGAAGCTAACAAAGATTCAATTGTTGCTGATATCGATTCTACTGCAGGTGCTGCTAAAGATTCTATCACTGCTACTGCTGATTCAGCTAAAACTGAAGTTAAAGCTGCTGCTGATTCTGCTAAAACTGCAGTTAAGCACTAATCAGTTACGACTGAAAATAAAAGAACCGTTTCGCTCAGCGAGACGGTTTTTTTATGTCTGATAATCTGAAGATTATTGTTTCTTCTGCTTCAAAGATTCATAGCAGGTAATTGCTACTGCATTGCTTAAGTTTAATGAATCAATGCTTCCGCTCATCGGAATTAAGGTGTTTTGTCCCTTTTCATACCAGAAACCGCTTAAACCTGAATGTTCTGTACCAAATAATACAGCAGAACGTTTTGTAAAGTCCCTTTTAAACAAATCTTCTGAAGTTTCATCCATAATGGTGGTGTAAATACTGAAATTGTTTTTTAGAAGGAATTCATGCACCTCATTATTCTCAGCCTGAAAAATTTCCATTCCGAAAAGGCAACCTACACTTGACCGGATTACGTTTGGATTATAGAAATCGGTTTTTCCGTCTGCAACGATCAATGCATCGATTCCGAAAGCTTCACAACTTCTTAAGATTGCACCGAGATTTCCGGGTTTTTCTACTCCTTCAACGATGATTATCGTGGAGCTTTCTTTTGGTTTAAATGAGTTCAGACTTGCTTCTTTTGTTTTGTAAACGCCGATGATGCCTTCTGAAGTTCCGCGATAAGCAATTTTCTCGTAGATTTTCTCGCTTACAAAATGAGTTTTTTGTTTTGGAATTTCTCCTTTGAAAATACTTTCGCAAAGGAAAAACTCAAGAGCTTCGAAACTGTATTTTTGGGCTCTCTCATTTTCCTGTTGTCCTTCCACAACGAAAACTTCAGATTTTTTTCTGAAGCTGTTGTCCGTTAAAAGTTTGGTAATATATTTTATTTTTTCGTTCTGGAAACTCTCGATAACCATGATTGATCAATTATGAATGATAATTGATGCAAAAATAACTTTTTAAAAATAATTTATCGATAATAATAGAATACAGCTATTCAAAATCAATTGTCAAAGAAGATTTAATCTCCAATAGTGTTATCCAAATGATTGTCAGAATGATCGGTCAGGCTTTGCGGAAGTTCTTTTTTATTTTTAATTCCAAGTTCTTTCATTCTTTCCGCTTGTTTGATTAAGTTATCTCTACCTGAATATAATTGTCCATACGCATCATTATATACATTTTTTGCCTGATCCAGATTTTTTCCTACTTTTTCTAAATTTTCTATGAAACCTACAAATTTATCATACAGTTTTGCTCCTCTTTCTGCTATTTCCATGGAGTTTTTGTTTTGATACTCGCGTTTCCAAAGATCGGCAATCAGTTTTAAGGAAGTGATCAGATTGCTTGGGTTTAATAATAAAATACGTCTGTCGTACGCAAAATTCCAGAGATTTTGATCGGCTTGCATTGCGGCAATATAAGCTGGCTCACTCGGAATAAACATCATCACAAAGTCCAAAGATTTACCGTAATCGTCATACGCTTTCTGGCTTAGTTGATTGATGTGGTTTTTTATGGAAGACAAATGCTGATTCAGTTTGATCATATAAACATCCTGATCGGTTTCATCAACCAATTCTGTAAAAGCAGTGAGAGAAACTTTAGAATCGATGATCACATTTCTTTCGTCCGGATATTTTACAACAGCATCAGGTCGCATTTTTTTACCTGAAAACTCCGAAAACAAAGCTTTATTATCTTCATCGCGAAGTTCATGCTCCAGAAAATATTCTCTGCCTTTTACCAGCCCTGATTTTTCAAGAATGCTTTCTAGTATCATTTCGCCCCAATTTCCCTGGGTTTTGCTTTCTCCTTTTAAAGCTTTGGTTAATTTTTTAGCATCATCAGAAATCTGCTGATTAAGTAAAGCGAGCTCTTTAACTCTTTCGCCTAATGAGAATCTTTCCTTGTTTTCTTTTTCGTAAGCTTCATTAACTTTATTTTTCAGATCGTTGATTTTCTCCTGAAAAGGCTCAAGAATATTTTTGAGGTTGTTTTGATTTAATGTGGTAAATTTTTCTGTTTTTTCCTCTAAAATTTTATTTGCCAGATTTTCAAATTGCAGTTTACCCTCTTCCTGAATTTTTTTAATTTCTTCTTTCTGGTTTTCTAAAGATTGGTTCAGGGTTTCGTTTTGAGCCGATAGTTCGGAGTTTTTGATAAATAATTGCTGTCTTTCGGCAGAAATTTTTTCCAGTTGAATGTTTTGATTCTGAAGAAAATTGTTTTCCGTAGAAATTTTTGAAAACTCAGTTTTAAGATCATCCAAATGGTCAGACTGTTGCAGGTTCTTGTCTTTCTCTGTCGCTATGATCTGCTTGAATTCATCAATTTTAATATAAAGATTGTCCAGATTGGTTTTGTTCTGAATGTTTGACTTGTTGAGATCATCAAAAGATTTTCTTGAAACCGTATTTGATTTCAATACAAAATAAACAATGACAGCGCCGATGATTCCTCCGGCAAAACATCCGATGATGAGATAGGTGATTTCCATTTTTCAAAATTACAAAACAAAGAATGATTTTTATTTGTGGTTTGCCGTAATATCTGAAGAATTAAATCATTTTCGTTTGTTCTAAAATTTCAATGTTCTTCACCACCTGATTACTCTCGCATTTTTTCAACTCTTTGGCTAAAGCTGATGAAAGTAGTTTGGGATTTAAAATCTGTGAAGCCACTTTTGCCGCTGCATAATCTACGATATTGATAACCGAATCTTTCAGAAAATTAGGAGTGTTTGAAGCAATAACTGCAGTTGCCCAGGAAGTATCTCTGGCTTTTGAAATGGCAAAATCTAAAACAGCATTATCCTTACCGCTGGAAAGTTTGTCGATAAGATGTACAGGATAACATATTTTGTTTAAAGAATCCTGAACATTCTGATTAATCGAAGCAATCACCGAATTAATTCTTTCAAAATCTGTTTTGAGAGGGTTGATTTTTCGATACGGCATAATCGATGCGGCTGAAATTCCTAGATCTAAATTGATGTGCGCATTCATACCCAGAAAAATATGCTGCAGAATGAGAAGATCTTTGTTTTTAGCTGCTTCAAAAGCTAAATACCACGAATTGCTGCATTTTTTGCCCTTCGAATAATTTTCCCATGCTTCAAGATAACGACTTGCGAAAGCAATATCGAGTTGTGTCATTCTTGGATTGTCTTCAAATTTTTTCTGCTGAATTCCTTTTAAAACCTGTGCGGTCATAATTCTGTAAGTACACGCAAAATATCCGACCGGACTTTGATTTGCCTTACTCCAAGCAATAATTTCATCTAATTTTTTCAGAACTTCTTCGATGGTTTTCATGATGGTTTAGTTTTAGTTTAAAGGTAAGAAAAAACCTCACAGAATTTGTGAGGCATATTATTAAGGATTCTCTTTAGCAATCTCATCATGATGCTTCAAATACAGAGGCAAAGCCGCAGAACCATACCAGGAAAATATTTCATAATTGAAAATTCCGGCCGCAACGGCAGGGTCTGTTTTTACCCAGGATTCGGCTTCTTCTTTTGATTTGGTATTAAAAATAAACATTCCGCGGTAATCACGCTGATTTTTTTCTAAAAACGGACCGGCAACAGTAATCTTTCCTTCTTTGGCTAGTTTACCGATGTTTTCCATGTGGCCTTTCATCAGTTCTGCTTTTTTTGCTTTGTCATCAATTTTTGCGGTTCCGGTTGTGAGCATGACGATGGTATAACCTTTCATGCCGTATTGATCTGCATCTAAAGAATCTGCCAGTTTTTGGTTAAATAGAATCTTGGAATTTGAAGAAACTCCGTCTCTTCCAGGTTTGCCATTTTGGGCTTTTGTTTGAAGTGAGCAGGAAACTAATGTGAAGATAATTCCGCAGAATAGAAATAAATTTTTCATCATTTTATATTAGTCTTTAATTCTCAAAAATTCTTTTGCAAGTTCAATCATTTTTGGATCGCCAGTGTATTTTCCGTGCTCGTCCGAAAGTTTTACGGTAGGAATCCATTCTTTGTTCGGAGCCTGAACGCCAATTAATTTCATAACGATATTCATAGGTTTTAAACCGACATCGTTAGTGAGATTCGTGCCTATTCCGAATGAAACACCAATTTTTCCTTTGCAATAATTCGTGATTTCTTCTACTTTCTCGAGATTTAAAGCATCAGAGAAAATAATGTATTTAAATAAAGGATTAATGCCGTGACGCTGATAGTGGGCGATCGTTTTGTCTGCAAATTCCAAAGGATCACCACTGTCATGACGAACCCCATCAAATAGTTTTGCAAATTTTTTATCAAACTGCTGGAAGAAAACATCGGTTGTATAAGTATCTGAAAGAGCGACTCCCAAATCACCCCGGTAAACATCTACCCAGTGTTCTAAAGCTAATTCGTTCGCCATTTTAAACCCATATTCTGCTGCATGAAACATAAACCATTCGTGCGCATGAGTCCCGATTGGTTTTACACTGTATTTCATTGCAAAATGTACATTTGAACTTCCTATAAACGTAGAATCTTTTTTCTGCGTCAAAGCTTCCATGACTAGATTTTGTACTTTGTGGGAATGTCTTCTTCGGGTTCCGAATTCTGCAAAGGTTACTCCTAATTTGTTCAAAGAGTCGGCTTTCTCAAGAGTTTTGCTCATTACCACTTCATTGGAGTCTCTTTCCATGTGATTCATTTCGTAATGGAGCTCACTGATTAAAGCCAATAACGGAACTTCCCAAAGAATTGTTCTGTACCAAAGTCCTTCAACGGTCACTGAAAGATCATTCCCGGTTTGCACTATTTTTACTTCAGAAGGATCATAATGGTACCCTTCAAGAAAGTCTAAATAAGGTAAGTCTAGATAAGGACAGGTTTTTGCTAAAAATTTTTTCTCATCTTTAGTAAGTTTAAGTTCTGCCATTTTGTTGACAATTTCTCTTAGTGCGTGATCAAATCCTTCCGGAAAATGATGTTTCCCGCGATTGATAAATTCATATTTTACAACCTGGCTTGGGAACAATTTTACCACGGCGTTTTGCATCGTGATTTTATAGAAATCGTTGTCGAGAATAGAGTTAAGGTGAATGTTTTGCATATTGTGTTATTTTAACGCAAATTTAAATATTTAAAAATAAAAATCGTCTAAATGTAAGACGATTTTTGAAATAATGTAAATTTTACTGCGGTATTATTTCCCAAGATATGAATTGTACATCCACACTTCTTTTTCCTGCTCTGTGATGTAGTCGCTCATCTGAGAGTTTGTTCCTTCATCTCCTGCTTTGTCTGTAATATCTAAAAGTTCTCTCTGTAAATCGATCACCACTTTAAAAGAGTTTAAAATGATCTCAACACTTTTATTACCATCGTTTACTTCTTTGCTTTCCTTAATGGTAGAAACGGTAAGATATTCTGAATAATTGTGGGCAGGAGTTGCACCTAAAGTCAGAATTCTTTCTGCAATTTCGTCAATTTTTAAAACTAGGCTGTTATATAGCTCTTCGAATTTTGGATGTAGGGTAAAGAATTGTTCTCCTTTGATATTCCAGTGTGAGCCTCTTGTGTTTTGATAAAAAACAGAATAGTTAGCTAAAAGTACATTCAGTTTTTCTGAAATGTTTTTGCAGTCGGCTTCATTTAGGCCGATAATGTTTGCATTTTTCATAAGTTTATTTTTTATGGTAACAAATTTACGGAGCTTCTCGCTGAAGGCTCTTTAAAATTGATAGTTTAAAACTATTTTCATGAAAGAATATTTATGTTGTTATCAATCACAATGCCATTTTGAGATTAAATAAATTTTAAATCAGGGCAATATTTATTTATAACTACTTGTAGATTAAAAAATTATTATTACTTTTGCACCCTAAAATAAAAGCAATTAAATGCCTACTATTCAACAATTAGTTAGAAAAGGAAGAGTCGCACTTACCAAGAAGAGTAAATCGGCTGCCCTTGATTCTTGTCCACAAAGACGAGGTGTATGTACGAGAGTATATACTACCACTCCTAAGAAACCTAACTCTGCACTTAGAAAAGTTGCAAGGGTAAGACTTTCAAACGGTAAAGAAGTTAACGCCTATATCCCGGGCGAAGGACATAATCTTCAAGAGCACTCGATAGTATTGGTACGCGGGGGGAGAGTAAAAGATTTACCAGGAGTTCGTTATCACATCGTAAGAGGTGCATTAGATACTGCTGGAGTTAATGGTAGAACTCAGAGAAGATCTAAGTACGGAGCTAAGAGACCTAAACCAGGACAAGCTGCTGCTGCACCTGCAAAAGGAAAGAAAAAATAATCATTAAATAAGGTACAGAAACAATGAGAAAGACAAAAGCGAAAAAAAGACCGTTGTTACCAGATCCAAAGTTTAATGATCAATTGGTAACTAGATTCGTAAACAACTTGATGCTTGACGGTAAGAAGTCAATCGCATTCAAAATATTCTATGATGCATTAGATATCGTAGAAACTAAAAAAGGAGAAACTGAAAAAACAGCCCTTGAAATCTGGAAAGATGCATTAACAAACGTTATGCCTCACGTAGAAGTACGTTCTAGAAGAGTAGGTGGAGCTAACTTCCAGATTCCTATGCCAATCAGAGCGGATAGAAAAATTTCTATGGCAATGAAATGGTTAATTAGCTACTCTAAAAAGAGAAATGATAAGTCTATGGCTTTGAAATTGGCTAATGAAGTTGTAGCTGCTTCAAGAGAAGAAGGTGCAGCTTTCAAAAAGAAATCTGATACTCACAAAATGGCGGAAGCTAATAAAGCTTTCTCACACTTTAAATTCTAATCTGAAATGGGTAGAGATCTTAAATTTACAAGAAATATTGGTATTGCTGCGCACATTGATGCAGGTAAAACTACCACTACAGAAAGAATTTTATTCTATACAGGGGTAAACCACAAAATTGGAGAGGTTCACGATGGTGCTTCTACAATGGACTGGATGGAGCAGGAAGCAGAAAGAGGTATTACTATTACTTCTGCTGCGACTACTTGTTCTTGGAACTTTCCAACAGATCAAGGAAAAGCTTTACCAGAAACTAAACCTTACCACTTCAACATCATCGATACACCGGGACACGTTGACTTCACAGTAGAAGTAAACAGATCTTTGAGAGTATTGGATGGATTGGTATTCTTATTCTCTGCAGTAGATGGGGTAGAGCCTCAGTCGGAAACAAACTGGAGACTTGCTGACAACTACAAAGTTGCGAGAATGGGATTCGTAAACAAAATGGACAGACAAGGTGCTGACTTCCTTAACGTGGTAAACCAGGTTAAAGATATGTTAGGATCAAATGCAGTTCCAATCGTTTTACCAATCGGTGCTGAAGAAGATTTCAAAGGTGTAGTTGATTTAATTAAAAACAGAGCGATCATCTGGGATGAAGCTGGACAAGGTGCTACTTTCGAGGTAGTTCCAATTCCGGAAGATATGAAGGATGAAGTTCTTGAATACAGAGAGAAATTAGTAGAAGCTGTTTCTGAGTATGACGAAACTTTGATGGAGAAATTCTTTGAAGATCCGGATTCAATTACAGAAGAAGAAATCAATGCTGCATTGAGAGCTGCTACTATCGACTTATCTATTATCCCAATGACTTGTGGTTCTTCGTTCAAGAACAAAGGAGTACAGTTTATGTTGGATGCAGTATGTAAATACTTGCCTTCTCCATTGGATAAAGATGATATCAAAGGTACTGACCCAAGAACTGATGCTGAAATCACAAGAAAGCCATCTGTAGATGAGCCTTTCGCAGCATTAGCATTTAAAATTGCTACTGACCCGTTCGTGGGAAGATTAGCATTCTTCAGAGCTTACTCTGGAAGACTAGATGCAGGTTCTTATATCTTGAACACTCGTTCAGGAGATAAAGAAAGAATCTCAAGAATCTATCAGATGCACGCTAACAAGCAAAATCCAGTAGAATATATTGAAGCTGGAGATATTGGTGCAGCGGTAGGTTTCAAGTCTATCAAAACTGGTGATACAATGTGTGACGAGAAAAACCCAATCGTTCTTGAATCGATGGTTTTCCCTGATCCGGTAATTGGTATCGCTGTTGAGCCTAAAACTAAAGCTGACCAGGATAAAATGGGTAACGCTCTAGCTAAATTGGCTGAAGAAGATCCTACGTTTACGGTAAGAACTGACGAAGCTTCTGGACAAACGATCATCTCTGGTATGGGTGAGCTTCACTTAGATATCATTGTAGACCGTATGAAGAGAGAATTCAAGGTTGAAGTAAACCAAGGACAACCTCAGGTAGAGTACAAAGAAAACTTAACAAAAGTTGCCAGCCACAGAGAAGTTTACAAAAAGCAGTCTGGTGGTAAAGGTAAATTTGCTGATATTGTATTTGAACTAGGACCTGCTGACGAAGGTAAAGTTGGTTTAGAATTCATCAATGAGATCAAAGGTGGTAACGTTCCTAGAGAATTTGTTCCTGCAATTGAAAAAGGCTTTAAAGCTGCAATGAAGAACGGTCCATTGGCTGGTTTCGAAGTTGAAGGTATTAAAGTTACTCTTAAAGATGGATCTTTCCACGCGGTGGATTCTGATGCTCTTTCTTTCGAAATGGCTGCAAAATTAGGATTCAAAGAAGCGGGACGTGCTGCTAAACCAGTAATTATGGAGCCTATTATGAAACTGGAGGTTGTAACTCCGGAAGAATATATGGGTAACATCATTGGTGACCTTAACAAGAGAAGAGGTACGATCAGTGGTCAGGAAGAAAAGAACGGTGCTGTTGTAATCAAAGGTTCAGTTCCACTTTCTGAAATGTTTGGATATGTTACAACTCTAAGAACACTTTCATCAGGAAGAGCTACTTCTTCTATGGAATTAGAGAAATACCAAGCTACTCCTCAAAACGTTGCTGACGATATCATCGCAAAAGCAAAAGGTTAATTTTTTAAAGTACAAGAAATGTCACAAAGAATCAGAATAAAACTTAAATCTTACGATTACAACTTGGTAGACAAGTCTGCTGAGAAAATCGTAAAAACGGTAAAGGCTACTGGTGCTGTTGTAAACGGTCCTATTCCATTGCCAACGAACAAGAGAATCTTCACAGTGTTGAGATCTCCGCACGTAAACAAGAAAGCTAGAGAGCAGTTCCAATTATCAGCTCACAAGAGATTGATGGATATCTACTCTTCTTCTTCTAAAACTGTAGATGCTCTAATGAAATTAGAACTTCCTTCAGGAGTTGACGTAGAAATTAAAGTGTGATAATTGAGCCTTTGGGCTTATCATCTTAATATAAATCCCTTTTCGAAAGAAGAGGGGTTTTTTTGTTTAAAAAATATTCTATGTAAATTATTATTCAGGATAATTATTAAGAATTTAATATATAGTCAGTATCATGTGTAGGTTCTTTGTAATCAGTTGTTAATAAATGCTTTTTTTGTGTTTTCTGAAGAATTATTCCTTATATTTGAGTAGGATGCTTATCGAAAATAACGGTTTTCGAAAATTGAATATATCTATATAAGTCTATAAAACACATTTACAATGATTTTTAAGTATCAAAATTTTTTCATTATATTTCTTTTAGTTTGTATAACAACTAATTGTTTCTCCCAAAAATTAACAATAAAAAAAATTGACAGCCTTTGTAAGATACTTGAGGATAATGATGCGTTTGTTAATTTAGGGCATAAAAAAATCTTACAACTGTCGAATGATGTATACATCAATTCTAAAAAAAATAATTACGAGCGAGGTCAGTTAGTCGCTCTTAAAAAAATAATTGAAACTGACTTCAATACCAATCAGTTGAAAGATGCTGATAGTAAGATTCCTGAAGCTATACAACTTGCAGAAAAGCTAAATGATACACAGAAACTAGTTTCTTTAATAGACTATAAAGCGAAATATTTAATTCATTTAGGATTTTATAAAGAAGCCAGAGAAAAATTGAATCTTGCACTTTCTCTAAGTACTAAAATATCGGATAAGGATAAAATGTATATTATGAGGGCTTCAATTTTTAATGATATAGGAAGTGTATTTGAAGAGCTTTCGGCTGAGAACAAAAATAATTTAGACTCATTGTATTATTATGTGGATAGGGCATATGTAGAAGCTAAAATGATTAGTACTAATAATCCCAAAAGAAACAGATTGGTAGCACAATATGCCCGAGTGAATGGTGCAAGCTTATTGTACGCAGGCAGGTATGATGATGCAACAAAATATTTTGCAGAAGCTGAAAAACTTTTGCTTAATGAAAAAGATACAAGATACATTGTGCCTGTTTACAGATTCCTAGGTGAAGTGGAATATAAAAAAAACCATTTAGAAAAGTCTATAGACTATTTTCAAAAAGCGATTGTGCTTGCAGAAAAATCTGAGTATTATACGGAATTGGTTTTCTTATATCCGGCTATAGCCTCTCCATATAAAGATTTGAAAAATTTTGAGAAATCAACTTATTATTTGAATCTAAGCAGAAAACTCAATGAGAAAATCGAACTACAAAAAAAATCAAATGTTGAAAAAGTAAGTATTGAAAATAATAAAGAAGAAAAAAAAGAATCTCAGCTGGAACTGTATATTTTAGCTGGGCTTATGATAGTATTAAGTATTGCATTAGGATTATATCTTAGGTTTAAATTAAAAAATAAAAAAACAGTCAATACTTTTGAAAGCAAGCAAAAGAATATTATTGGCGACAACAATGCAGATAGTATAGAAGATACTGATAAACATCCTCTAAAAAATATTGATGCTGAACAAATTAAATACTTAATAGACTTAGCTCGTAATAACGATGAGTCTTTCTATTTGAAATTTTTAGAAGTATTCCCTTATTTCAATAAAAAACTTCTGTCGATCAGTCCTAATCTTTCAATGTCAGACCTTGAGTATTGTGCTTTGATTAAGCTTGATTTCAATACCAAAGAAATTGCTCAGGCAAAAGATATTTCTATAAGGACTGTTGAAAGCAAAAAATACCGACTTCGCAAAAAGCTTAATCTTCCCGAAGATATTAAAAATATTAACATTTGGTTTTCTGATTTTTAATAGTCTATCATTTCAAAATCCTTTTTTTCTTAAAAAAAACTCCTGAAAATGTCTTTTTGAAGTGTACCTGAAGTACTGTTTGCGTGTATTTTGGGCACATTTGAAGTGATAATCATAAGCATTCTTTCTTTTTTAAAAGATAGACCGGAATATCTTTGTCGCCATATCATACAATTATGATTACACTATAAAGCAATCATTTTAAGATTGTTTTATCTTTTATTTTTCAAGTTGGTATTGGGTTATTTGCTGAGAATTTATTTTAATTCTTTAGAATATTCATGAATGAACAATGAGATCTTGAGAATAAACAGTTCTTCTTAACAAAGAAAGGGAGGCGTTATTAAAAGAAGTTAAGGAAATATGAAATTATCTCTATTCGTTTTACTTGTATTATTTAGCTATAATCATGCACAGACTGTACTACTAAATGAGGATTTTGAAAGCTACCCAGATTTTACCATTACCAATTTTGGACAATGGATGAATCTTGATTTAGATCAACTCAATACAACTACAACAATTGGTGGTAATCCTTCTCCACCATTAAATTGGGTAGCAACCTGGCCAAATGCTGGTGCAAAAATGTCATACCAGATTTTTAATTTTTCACAATCTAACGCAACAAATGATTTTACGGGTGCTACAGGAGATATACGAAATTTTAATCCAAGAAGTGGGCAGAAATATGCTGCTTGCTGGGCTGGGAAGATGGTACAGTCTTTTCAGGGAAACGACGATTGGCTTATAACTCCTCCAGTTACTTTAGGATCTTCGAATAATCAAATTTCACTATATCTCAAAAGTCTTTCTAGTTCTTATGGGGATGAGAAATTTCAGATAGGTGTTTACTTAGGTACAGGAAATCCCGTTACTTCTAATGATTTTACAATTATAAATACTCCTCCCTTTCAACAGGTTACCCAAAACCTCAACATCGATAATAATTGGAGGAATTTCATCTATAATTTGGATGCCTACTCAGACCAAACGATTAGAGTAGGTATTCGATGTATTACGCAGGAAGCTTCTGCTTTGTTGATAGATGATGTGAAAATTACAACATCAACAGTATTTATTTTGGGTGTTTCTGATCATTTAGTAACAGATGAAGTTATTATTTGTCCGAACCCGGTAAGAGATGTTTTAAACATTATGACAGATAAAATAATCTGCAATGTTCAGATATACAGTACAGATGGTAAGTTCCTAAAAGCATCTTATGATAAAACAATTGATGTCAGTGAATTTACTAGTGGAAATTATCTGGTTAAAATTTTATTGAAAGAAGGAAAACAAATTATACAACAGATTATAAAAAAATAAAAAGACAACTAATCAAATTTTAAACGCAATGAAAAAAAACTTTTTTCTTCTGCTAATCCCTTTATTGATGGTTTTTAGCATACAAGTTAGTGGGCAATGTGCCTCCACAGGCAGTGTCACGGCAACTATTTCTACAACAGCAAATACCTGCGCGGGAAATGGCAAAATCACAGCTGCTTTTAGCAATGTGGCAAATACAACTATTCAGTTATTGAAAGGAGGAACAATATTACAATCAGTAATTGCTCCTACAAGCCCACATACATTTACAAATTTACAGCCTGGTATAGACTATCAGGTAAAAATCGTATGTACAATTGATAATAGTATTGTATATTCTAATAATACTAATATTGCGGTTACAGATAATTATGTACCCATAAGTAATGCAAACATTTCAGTTGCGAATGTTTGTACTAATTTTACTCCAGGAGGAACGATAACGGTGAATGGCGTTACTGGAGGAACTGCTCCTTATCAATATTCGATCATTTTAAATAATAATTCCGGGTATGATGATACATTAAGTTCATATTCTGCCAGTCCCTCTAAAAATGCATCTTCATTTGGTACATATCAAATCCGTATCAAAGATTCTTGTGGAGGTTTCAGTACTTTTTCGAGAACTATTTCCCCCAACCAAGATCCTGTTAGATTTTATTGGAGATCAAAAAAAATATGCGGTTCCAATCAGGTGCAAGGTTCTATTTGGTATGCTTATAACCATTCAACTGGGGGTAGTTTAAGTGAATCAGATTTAATGCCAACAGGCATCAAATTGAAAATACAATCCGGAAATGCTTCTGGTTCGGTACTTTTTGATGGTGTCTATACTGCAGGTAATCCTTTTACGTATACTGAAAATACATCCCATATCTATTATGTGACTGCAACTAATGCATGTGGAGCATCGGTAAGTTACACACACAATCTTTCCAATCCAACGGGTGGGAATCCGGAATTTTTGAATTTTATACCGACAGCTACCACTAGTGGCTGTGGAATTAGTGAAACTGAAACCTTATCTATTGATTTTTCTGAACAATATTATTGGAATTTCCCTCTTCTAATTGAGGTGAAAAATTCATCTGGTGTTACTGTACATACAACTTCAAACTTCAATGGAGCCACATGGACTTTGTCAGGGCTTCCTCTTGACACTTATACGATTATTGTTTCTAACTCTTGTTCCCCTTCAGGATCTGTAACGAAAATAGTAAATAATCCCGCAGCTGCAGGACAGCCGGTTTTAACATTATATCAAAAAACAAAATGGAAATGTGAAGGTGGTGCAATGGCGCTTACTCAAACGGGAACAACACAAGGAGTCATTGCTATTTCAGGTTATTTTCCAGATGCAGATAATGCTGTTGTAACTATTACTTCCGGGCCATCCAATGTCGGAGTACAAGCGATACGTGTGGACAATCAATACTGGGGGTGGACTAATTTAGCAATAGGAACTTATACGGTTTCGTACACTAGTTGTGGTACGTCTCATACAGGAACTTTTACAATAGAAAATAATACAGATGTTTTAGATCAAAGTCTCATGTCTACAGCGGTTTCTACATGTAATAGCGGAGGGAATATTAGTTCTGTGCGTGTTTATGACGGGGCGTATCCGTCGATTGTTGAATTATTAAATAGTTCAGGAGTTGTAGTAGCCTCAGATGCTATTGGTAATTTTAATAATATCGCACCAGGAACTTATACAACAAGATTAGCTATACGCCCTTGTGATATGCCATCAAAATATTACTTTATTCCGGGTAGTACGGTCGTTATCAGTAGTCAATCATCTGGAGCCTCAATTACTTCTGCAGTCGGTGTTATTTGTGAAGATGCATCCGGTAATCCACTTTCCACAGGATCAGCTTACATTGACTTAATTGGCGTAGCTCCATATACAGTAACATATAGAGTTCAGGGTTCCGGTTCAGCGTATACCACAATTAACACCTCAAGTTCAAGCATACAGATCAATAACTTAATTGCAAATACTATTTATGAGGTCAATTTATTAGATTCTTGTGGTACTAATGCAGCGTCATCTGTTCAAGTAAAAACAATGGGTACTTTGGCCGCAAATAATACAAGCCAGCCTTGTGTAGGTTCTCCATATACTTTATCGATGCCTCATTACGCTGGAGCAGCTTATGAATGGACAGATTCACTAGGTAATGTCCTTTCAAATACCCGCACTTATACCTTTGCTAATTATTCGGCATCTAACAATGGAACATATATCTGCAGGATTACCTGGAGTGCCTGTGTAACAAGATATGTCAATTTAATTCTAAACAGTACACTTTGCGGACAACCCATCGGTATGTGTGGAGTATTGGATAGTGATGCTGACGGTGTTTTGAATTTTTGTGATTTAGACGATGATAATGATGGTATTTTAGATACCAATGAATGCAACAGCGTAGAAAAAGTTGTCAATGGTAATTTTGGAACCGCTACGGTAGCAGACTGGACAGGCTGGACAAGAAGCGGGACTGTAAATGGTTGGATGAAAAGTTCCGGTTTTGCGGCAGAATCTAGTAATGATACTTCCGGTACCTCTTTACTGACACAGACTGTTACAGGTTTGGAAATAAATAAAACTTACACACTTACTTTTCGTGTAATGGCAGTTTCAAGTGAGCCCAAAGAAAATACATTAAATTTTTCTATTGGTGGAATTAATTATTACAGTCAAACAGCTGCATCGATAACAGCGGAAGCGGGAGGTAATTTGGTTTTTGTTACTAAAAGCTTCGTATTTACACCCACTACAACCAGTACAGTAATTGAATTCCTTTCAACAGTTTCAGGAACGGGAGTATCTGGCGATGATGTTTTGGTGAGGGATGTAAGTATTCTAACTTGTGAAAAAGATACCGATGGAGATGGGGCTGATGATTATTTAGACCTAGACAGTGATAATGACGGTTGTTTAGATGCCATAGAAGGAGGAGCCGCTATTACATCATCACAACTTGTGAGTGCAACGGGAACGGTGTCTGTAGGAACCGGATCTTCTGCGAGTAATCAAAATTTAGGTAATACAGTAAATGCCAATGGAGTTCCCACTATTATAGGTGGTGGTCAAACGGTAGGTGATTCCTCAAATGCAGCTGTTAATTCATGTTTCTGTTATAAGCCCGCTGTTACAGATGGAAATACATATCCTGCCAAACACGGTATTACCGCTTTAGGAAGAGCAGGCGCAGAAAGTGATAACTGGCCAATGGTAAGACAAAGCGCATGGACAGTTTTAGAAGCAAAAACAAAAGGTTTTGTTGTAAATAGAGTAGCTTTTGCGAACGCAGACAATAACCCGGCTACTCCGGATGTACCCACAGGAATTTCTGCAGCCAATTTTGTTGAAGGAATGATGGTATATGACATCACAAACAAATGTTTGAAAGTTTATACTTCTAAAGATGGAGGAACTTCTTTCGCTTGGTATTGTATGACTACTCAGGCTTGTCCTCAATAGTGAAATTATTGAATTAAAAATTTTATTTAAATCTAAGACAATGAAAAAAATATTCATATTCATATTATCAACAATATATGCCTGTAGTTTTTCGCAAGTGGCTATTGGTAAAGGCAGTGTTACTAATACTTCTGTCTCTTTAGAATTTGAAACGGATAATAAAGGTATGGTTTTACCTTGGGTTACAACAGCAGCGGGAGTTACCGGCGCAGTAGACGGAACTATCATATATGACGTTACCGATCATAAAGTGAAGTATAGAACAAACGGTTCTTGGTTTGACCTGAGCGTAGATGCAAACGGAATGGCAAATACAATTTTGCAAGATTCTAAAACAGAACTGACCAATGCAAAAGTTGCCATCGGTACGAATGCCCCTGCAGATACTACTCCCGGAATTTTGGTGCTTACAGATGCTGATAAAGCTATGATTTTGCCTAAAAGTACACTTCCACACCTGAATGTTAAAAATCCTGCTGCAGGAATGATTATTTATGATACTGCCAATAAGCAGCTGGCTGTTTTTAACGGAACAGTTTGGAGTTTTTGGAAACCATAAATTTTGTTGACTTAATTTTTTTCCCAACTTCAATTCTTCAAATGAATTTAGAATAAGTTGAGTAAACACAATTTTATTATAGCGTGATTTTATTTTTCCCTTTTCGATAGAAAAGGGATTTTTTTTATTTTTCAAATAAATAGTATTATGTATTGCAAGGTTCTGTTTAATTTATATCTTTGCTGAAAATAACTGACATGAAAAATATATTAATACTTTTACTGTTGATAAGCATCACATTATCCGGACAAACACATCGGTTCATCTATGAATATCATTACAAGATGGATTCCACCAATACCGATTCCCGAAAAACAAGTATGGTTTTGGATGTAAACCCGGAAGATGTAAAATTTTATAATTACGATTTTGTGCTTACAGATTCAACAAACAAAACCAAAGAGCAAAACCATGTGATCTGGGATGATACACCTGCAGTCACAAGAAAGAGAAATTCTGATATTAATGTAAATTATATCGTTTTGCAGAATATGTTTTCTGTTGAGACTCAAGATAAGATCAATTGGAATCTCCAAAACGAAACCAAAACTTCCGGAATTTATTCTTTACAAAAAGCAACCGCCAGATTTGGTGGCAGAAACTGGACTGCATGGTTTACTAAAGATATTGCCCTGAATGAAGGACCTTATAAATTCCGTGGCTTACCGGGGATGATTTTCGAAATTTATGATGATAAAAATAATTTTAAATTTTCACTGGTTAAAAGTTATAAACTAAATAAAACATACGAAACTCTTGGCATTTTAGAGAACTTTGGAGGTCAGAAACCTGTTAGAATCCCGGAGAGCAAGCTGAAAAAAATCATGCTCGATCATTACAATGATCCGCTGCATGAATTTAAAGAACATATTAAAAACAATACAGATCCTACTGCCCGTTTTATGGTGATGGGGATTGAAGTGAAAAGTCCTGATCAGCTGAAAGAATTGTCGGAAAAAGTACAGGAGAACATCCGTAAAACCAACAATCCCATCGAAATAGATAAAGCCATCAAATATCCTGAAAAATAGAAATTAACTCTGCTGAATTCGGCGGAGTTTTTTATTTATATATGCCACATAATGATTTATTTTTTTTAAATATTAATTGATTTCGAATTATTTTTATATATGCTTTTATATAGTTTTTTTATTATAAATTAGTTAATGTGTTATTTTTTTTATTAATTATTTTAAAAATATGCATAAAATTTGTATAGATGGAAATTAAATTTTATTTTCGCAAAACTAATTCTTCAAATAGCCGTAATAATATAATTGTTAACAAAGCCTATTCCCCTTAGAGGCTTTTAATCAAATTATTAATGAGACTTATTTGTAAAGAATTAATCTAAAAACATAAATATAATTAACAAAAAAATTAATAGATGAAAAAAAAAATATTATCACTAAGTACGTGTGTACTTACCTCATTACCAATAATAGCTTTCGCGCAGGTTGGGATTAATACGACTTCGCCCTCAGCAACTCTGGATATACTCACAACTGCTTCGGATACAAAATCTTTAGAAATTAATAATACATCAGGAGCAGAAACATTTACTGTATTGAATAATGGGAATATTGGAATAGCGGATGCGTCTCCTTCCGTGCCGGTACATTTTAAATTAAATAATACTCCTACAACATCAGCCAAGAGTATAGGAGGCCAGAATTATGATGTTGCCGGTTTTATTTCAGATCAGACTCTACAGTTGGCTACTACTAATGCAAATAATATTCAGAGCTTATTTCAGAGTACCTTTTCATATACAGGTACTGCCAAAAATAACAATGTGCTTACAGTAAATGCTGTATCCCAATCTCCAGCTTTAAATAGCTATTCCAATACCAATGCTATTAATGCAGTATCAGAAAACAAAAATGCAAATAACGGGATCTTATCCGCAATCAATGCAATAGGCAGATCTTCTGCCAATATAGGAACGCTTACAGGAGGTATTATAGGATTTTCTAATGATACAGGAACGGCAGGCTCAGCGACAGGATTGCTTGTTAGAAATTCAAATGCTTTAGGAGCTTCAATTACAAACTATAGAGGGATAGATATGAGTAATATTGTGAACTCCGGCAGTATAACAAGTACTACAGGTCTTTACATAGGATCTTTAACAGCCGGAACACAGACATCGAGATATTCTATTCAGTCCACTGATATTAATGCAGGGATGTGGCATAGAGGAAGATTGAGTTTAACACCATTAGTTGATCCTAATTCCACATCCACCCAACTGACTACATCTTCTTTAGCGGTAGCAATAGATGTTGATACAACACTTCCTACAAGCGGTTTTGGAGCTAGCCAGAATACCATTGTAATGGGAGATGGTTTTGTAACTACCAATCCTGTCTTTTCATTGCCAAATCCTAATCTGGCTAAAGGAAGGATCTATACAATTATTGTTACCAGTTCCTTAGCTCCTGTAACTCTTAATGTAACAGGTGGTGCAAATATTTACCATATCACTGAAACAGGTGAATATCTGGGAGAAGCCTCCTATACTTTACAAAAGGGAAGCAGAACATATATTTCAGATGGTTTCAACTGGTATGTTACCTCAAGCACTACGGAGATAAATGGTAATGGGTATTACTCCAACTAATCAAAATTTAATAAAAACTCTGTCAATTTTGGCAGAGTTTTTTTATCTACATTTGAATAAATTAAGATAAATGAGTAAGTCAGACAAAAGCATTTTCGAAAGATTTGCCAATTGGGCAACCAAATTTACAGGAAGCTCTTATGCATTCATCAGTGCAACTGCTATTGTAGTGATTTGGGCCCTTACCGGTCCTGTCTTTAATTATTCCGAAACCTGGCAACTGGTTATCAATACAGGAACGACGATCATTACTTTTCTCATGGTTTTCCTGATACAGAAATCCCAGAATAAAGATTCTAAGGCCATTCAGATTAAACTCAATGAACTGATTGCAGCCAACGAAAAAGCAAGCAACCGTATCGTAGATATAGAAGATCTTACAGAAAAAGAGCTCGATCAGTTACATTGTTATTACGAAAAACTGGCAGATTTTGCAGAAGATGATGAAGATATTCACGCTTCACATTCCATTGATGCCGCGAAAAGAAACCAGGATTATAAGCATGACTTTTTCAAAAAGAAACATGAGGAATGGCTTCTGAAACAGGAACAAAAAAAGGAATCGTAATGATTCCTTTTTTTATTTAAAAACTATTTCTTCATAAAATAATCGAAATAAGTACAGCTTCCCAAAAGCTCCCTCGCCGTTTCGGTATTTGAAAACTGAGATTTCAGTTGGGTAAAATACGTTCGGTATTTCTGATTTTTCAGGTCGCCCATTTGTTTCTCGTGAGCGTCGTTTTTCTCAGACCATTTCGGATCGGCATAATCGATATTGGCTTGATGCTTGGCTTCATACTGATAATATTTTCCCTGTTCCGCACTTGCCATCTGGAAAAGTATTCTCGCTTTCTGTTCTCTGTCGGCAGCCAGGTCAAATGCTTTTTTATAATAATTGATAGCCAAATCAAAATTATCCGGCTCAATGAAAGTCGTGTAGGTGAAATTTTTATAATAATACTGATACGGATTTTGTCTTTCTGTTGCCCAAAAATCATATTTTCCGCCGTTGCTGTTGTCAACATCCATTACAAAAAGCTGTCTGTAATATCCGAGAATTGAGGTGTTGTACATTACATTTCCGATAAGCTGATTTGCTTTAGCGGCTTTTGCATCTTTTCCGGTTCCAATTTTTTTAAGCTGAACCAAAGCATCGGCTAATTCAAGTTTATTCATTTTGGGTTTGATAAAAGGGAAAGCAGAATAATCATCAGCTTTCATACTTTGCTCATCAGGACTTTGGAAACTCTCCCAAACATTATGACCAAAAACAAGATTCGGGATATTGTTGTAGCCATCATAATTACTTCCGTCATAAACCAGCTTTTCGTAATTTCCGGTTTCAGGATTGTATCTTTCATAGTTCTCTCTAGGAATTCCTGAAAATTTTAATGCCTTTTGATAATAAGCTTTAGCTTTATTAAAATCTGCCATTCTCATCGCTCGGTCACCATAAATGTCGGCAAAGAATGCATCAATATTTCCTACATTATCAAGATTTTTAGCAATAATTTGCTGCTCAAATTGGGTCTTATCTGGTTTTCTGTAAAACTCTTCAACACTTTTTACCAGACTTGAATTCGGATTGTATTGTAAGTCGGAAAGTTTATTATTCATCAGGAAAGATTTTCCGTCTTCACCCTGCAGAAAATAACGGTTTGCCAAAACATCTTTCAGAAATTCGGCAGTCGATGGAGCTTCACCATAATAATCGTATTCGGTAATTTCCGTGCTGTCTTTTTTTACAGGTTCTTTTTCAATAAAATATTCAGCATAATCTTTCATCAGATGATCTTCATACTCTGCGTCGATCTTAGGTTGGGAAACAATGTCATTCAGAACCTTCATGCGCTTGATTTCTTCAAGATATTCCGGATTGTTGGTTTTGATGTCTGCTAAAATATCACTGCTTTCTTCATAATCTTTTTTGAGGAACTTTAAATAGGCATCGGCAATCTGCCAATATTCATCTTTAGACTTCTCTTTAGTTTTAGCTGTGAATTTTTCGAGGTCATCGATAAAATCTTTCTGATTTTGATCTTCAGACCAGTAATAAGAATTGTTTTTAACAAACGTCGGAATTCTGTCCGGATTTTCAAACAGCTCGTCATTACTTTGATCGGCTTTACTGTTCGCCTTGTCAGATTTTTTTCCACCAAAAAGATTTTTAAAGAAGAGAACGATTTTCTGCCAGAAACTCAGTTCTTTTTTCTTGACTTCAGTTTTCTGAGCGGTAGAATTGTTGTCTTTTTTATCCGAAGTCTTGTTGGAATCTTTTGAAGCATAATAATAGGTCGGAAGATAATTTCTTTCCAGCTCATTAATGCTTCTTGCAGCCATCACTTTCAGAATTTCAGAATTCGGGTCGACTTCAAACATTTTTTCCATCATCGGAATCGGATTGGTAAAATCTTCATACCCCAAAAGAAAATATGCCATATTTTTCTCCTCATTCGTTCCTGCTCTTTTCATAATGTTGTTGAAAGAAGCAGAATCCGAAAGTTTCATCGAAACAAAAGAAGATTCTTTACGGCTTTTTGAGTTCATAAAAACCTGAAAGAAATTCCAGTTGGCCTCATTTCCCAATTGAAGTCCTCTCTGAGCTCCGGCTAACTGGTCAAGCGCCATATAATAAGGTGCACCCTTTAATTTGATCGACTGAACATAGGTTTTGAAAGCCTGAACTGCTGCATCATAATTTCTGGTATAATGATTAAATCTCACCAACTGATAACCGTAACGTTGCTTGATTTCAGGATTTTTCGCTGCATTGTATAACGAAGATAATGCGGAAATGGTTTTGTTGTAATCTAATTGCGTCGCATTTTTATCATTTTCATTTTCCCGATAATAAAAAGAATCTGCACCTTCCACAAAATTGATTCTCATGTAAGGCTCGAGATATTTAGCTTCAATTAAATAATCTACCGCTTCTCTGTATTTAGCATAAAAGCCAGTTCCTAATTTTTTTAAAAGCTGATTATTAGGGTTTCCTTTTTTTAAAGCATTCAGATCATTCAGGCTGATTTTGTTCACAAGATAGTCGGTTTCAGCATAGCTCATCTGATTGCCGAAAAATTTTCTCCATGATTCAATATTTTCATCAGGAATTTGTGAAGACTTAAAATCGGTATAAAATCTTGATGAATAATTATGTAAAAAAGGAAGATAAGACTTGTCTTTGATGATGCTTTGCGTGAAAAGATTGAAATAATCATGGTCGGGATCGGACCAGGCGCAAGCTTCAGTTTTCGTAAAGAAAAGCGAAGCGACAGCAATGCTTAAAATATACTTTTTCATATTGATTTAGGTGTTTTGTTTTTAAATTTTAATTCCCACAGGTTTCACAGAATTTGCACAGGTTTTTTATTCGAATCTGGAACTTCCAGCATCTGTCTTCCAACTTCCATCAGAAAATCCGTCCTTCCACAAATTTACTATCTAATTGATAATATATAATGTTATAAGTGTCGATTTTTTTATCTAAAAACTGAATGGCATTTTCAAGCTGTTCCTCAGATATTTCTTCAACTTTAATTTTGAAACCTTTATTGAGGAAATTCCCAAAATAAAATCCGTCTTTCAAAATTTCAACCTCATTGTCGGAAATCTTTTTGAAATCACGGTTATTTAAGTCTTTTGTAGAAAGCGCATTGATTAGTTTATGTTTTCCTAAATGATTAGTCACAATTCCCCATGAATAAATCGGAAGTGCAACTTCAATCTTTTTAATCGGATAGTCTTCCAGTTTTGATAAATAAGATTTCAGAATATTCAAGTCTAAAATTGAATTTTTATCTGAATTTTCCAAAGGCGAAGAAGTGGAGTAGCACATCAGATATACTTTTTCAACGGGCGGAATTCCTGTGAGGTTTTTGTCCTTTACCTGATGAAGTCGCAAAGTGCAGCTAATTTGTTTGCCGGAAATTTTTTTCAACTGTTTTAAAAATTCAAAATAGTCGTCTCTTGTTCCTGCCGTCCAGTCGCAATCAATTTGTATTTCCTGATTAACTTTAAGATGGTAATCTGCAATTTTCTTTTTGATTAAATCATTTACTTTTTTTGCCAGAAACGATATTTCTTCTTTATGTATATTAATAAAACTTCGGTTGGTTATGAAAACGGTCGGAACAATTTCTTTTTCTGTGTCAAAACTTTTGTCTTTGATAATGACGGCAACGGGTTCAAATTTTCCGTCTACTTTATCAACATCAAAAAATCTTGTGTACAAAAAAGGAACATTGGCTTTGGTTAGAACATCTTTCTCTATATTGTTAAATTTGAGATTCGTCTTCCAGTAATAAAATGTGTAGGGATGTTTTTCTTGTTTGGTGCACGAAATAATAAATAGAAAAACTAAAAGGTAAGATATGACTTTCATTATTTGTAAAGAATACTTTCACATGAGCAATTGATTTCTGCCATTTCGGAAACGGGACAACAATCATCAGACTTTTTTATATTTCCTTTTTCGTCGGTAAGGTAGATTTTTTCTTTGTTAAATTTAACGTAGAAGGTTTCGTTATAGGTTTTGAAATGTACCTTCATTACATTTGGATTGTATTTCCCGGCATTAATTTCTTCTTTTGTTTCTTTTCCGTCTGCCTGATTAATCTGCAGAAAACCGAAATGCACATTTCCGTTTTTCTTTATATCAAGATAATAAGCCGGTGTTCCGGAACCACTTGCTCCGTCTTCGATATTAAAATCTCTCTTTCCTGTAAAAGGAATTTGGGTCTGTGAAAATAATGCTGCACTGAAGCAGAACATGATGATGGTGAAAATAGCTTTCATAGATCTTTTTTCTCAAAATTAAAAAATTATTCAGAAGAAATTCATTTCAAAAATGATGCAAATCTGCTAAATGATTAAAAATCAAAATATTTTACATGAAATATTTGTCAAATTAAATTTTATTCATAAATTTGCACACTCATTTTAGGGGAGGAGTATGCCTAAATTCAAACTTAGTAATTACTTGAGTGCCCGAAAAATGACAGTGAACCCAAGAAAATTTTATAACATATTATATAAATAATGTCAGGTATTATTGGTAAAAAAATCGGTATGACATCTTTGTTTAACGAAGAAGGAAAGAATATTCCTTGTACAGTTATTCAAGCTGGTCCGTGCTCGGTTTTACAGGTCAGAACCATTGAAAAAGACGGTTATAAGTCAGTTCAATTAGGTTTCGATGACAAGAGTGAGAAGAACGTTGGTAAAGCGTTAGCTGGTCATTTTAAAAAGGCTGGTTCAGCTCCTAAAGCTAAGTTGGTAGAATTCTACAGAGAATTCGTAGACGAAGTAAAAGTAGGAGAAGAAGTAAAAGTTGATTTGTTCTCTGAAGGAGAATATGTTGACGTAACAGGAACTTCAAAAGGTAAAGGCTTCCAGGGTGTTGTTAAAAGACACGGATTTGGAGGTGTAATGCAGGCAACTCATGGTCAGCACAACAGACTTAGAGCTCCAGGTTCTATCGGTGCTGGATCTGACCCTTCAAGAGTATTCAAAGGGATGAGAATGGCTGGAAGAATGGGAGGTAAGCAGGTAACTGTACAAAACCTTCAAGTATTAAAAGTGGATCAAGAACAAAATCTTTTAGTAGTAAAAGGTGCTGTTCCGGGAGCTAAAAATTCTTATGTAATTATCAGAAAAT
>Ga0213828_1000098_pt1 | contig 113788 bp, 98 predicted proteins | sample MC6MC0897MG_FD_180664 | JGI IMG/M metagenome (GOLD analysis project Ga0213828, IMG submission 180664) | Enriched soil aggregate microbial communities from Iowa State University, Ames, United States - MC6-MC0897-MG | ecosystem: Environmental > Terrestrial > Soil > Unclassified | place: USA: Iowa...
CTACCAGTACCTGAGCAAGTTCTTCGTCGACTTCCAGCTCGTCGATGAAGTTGCGCAGGATGTCACCGGTTTCCGCTTGCTGCTTGGCCTGGATGTCCGATTCGGTCATTACGTTCAAGGTCCAGCCAGTCAGCTGGCTCGCCAGACGCACGTTCTGACCGCCGCGACCAATCGCCTGGGCCAGGTTGTCTGCGCCTACAGCGATGTCCATGGCGTGGGCGTCTTCATCAACGATGATCGCTGCCACTTCGGCTGGCGACATGGCGTTGATGACGAACTGTGCCGGGTTGTCGTCCCACAGCACGATATCCACACGCTCGCCGCCCAACTCGCCGGAAACTGCCTGGACACGCGAACCGCGCATGCCGATGCAAGCGCCTTGCGGGTCAATGCGTTTGTCCTTGGAGCGAACTGCGATTTTTGCACGCGAACCAGGATCACGAGAGGCAGCCATCACCTCGATGAGACCTTCGGCAATTTCCGGAACTTCAATCCGGAACAGCTCGATCAGCATCTCTGGCGCAGTACGCGACAGGATCAGCTGAGGACCACGGTTTTCAGTGCGGATCTCTTTGAGCAATGCACGAACGCGGACACCGACACGGAAAGTTTCCCGGGAAATGATGTCTTCACGCGCCAGCAGCGCTTCGGCATTGTTACCCAAGTCGACGATGACATTGTCACGTGTAACTTTTTTAACAGTACCGGAAATGATTTCGCCCAGACGCTCACGATAAGCGTCCACGACTTGAGCGCGCTCGGCTTCGCGAACTTTCTGCACAATGACTTGCTTGGCAGTCTGAGCGGCGATACGGCCAAACTCGATGGATTCGATTTTTTCTTCTACAACGTCGCCCACCTTGGCGCCCGGATGCGTTTCGGCAACCTTGGTCGGCCAGGTTTCAATCGCAGGATCGTCAAGATCGTCTTCTTCGACAACCGTCCAGCGACGGAACGTCTCGTAAGCGCCCGTGTGGCGATTGATTTCCACACGGAGGTCAACTTCGTCTTCAAAACGCTTTTTGGTGGCCGTAGCCAAAGCGATTTCAAGCGCTTCAAAAATCACATCGGCCGGTACGCCTTTTTCATTCGATACCGACTCAACAACCAGCAGTACTTCTTTGCTCATCGTACGCCTCGCCTTTCGCAAGCCATTGGATCCGCGGGATCCGCGTCTCAGTCAAACGTGGGAATAATGTTGGCTTTGTCGATCAGATCGATCGGCAACAGGTATTCGTGATCATCCACTTGCACCACGACATCCTGCTCCTCCACCCCGCGGAGAAGGCCTTGAAAGTTGCGCCGACCGTCGAAGGGCGAACGCAGCTTTATCTTCACTTGTTCCCCGGCAAACGAGGCAAACTGTTCAATCGTGAACAGTGGGCGTTCCATGCCAGGAGAAGAAACTTCGAGCGTATATTCGGAGCTGATCGGATCTTCTACGTCCAGAACACCGCTGATCTGACGGCTGACGATGGCACAATCGTCCACCAGCACGCCGCCCTCTTTATCGATATAAACGCGCAACATTGAGTGACGACCCTGGGCCGAAAACTCGATACCCCAGCATTCATAGCCAAGGGCCACGACCACCGGGGCCAACAAGGCCTGCAACTGTTCTAGCTTGCTCGACACCTGAACCCCCTCGTGCATGCTGTGCAAATAAAAAATGGGCAAAGCGCCCATCATGAAAAACGCCGTCAACAGCGGCGTAATAAAGTGTCCAGCTAACAAAAAGCCCCTGAAAAGGGGCTCCGCTAAAACTGGTTGCGGGGGCTGGATTTGAACCAACGACCTTCGGGTTATGAGCCCGACGAGCTACCAGACTGCTCCACCCCGCGACAAAGCTGGGGCGGAAGTATACGACCGATCCCGATTTGGGTCAATCCGACACATCCACCTACAAGAAAGCCCGCTACTGCGGGCTGACTTGTTTAATTGGTACCGAGAAGGGGACTCGAACCCCTACACCCTATGGGCACAACCACCTCAAGGTTGCGTGTCTACCAATTCCACCACCTCGGCATTACAACTCTTTTTGCAGCCCAACTATCGACTGCGAATCCTGTGTTACTTCTGTTCTGGAGCGGCAGGAACGTCAGCTGGTACAGCGGCTGGTTTCTGTTGTCCTTCCAGGACCGGAACATCATCTGCTGCCGGCTTTTGCTTAACTTCCAACACCGCTGGGTTTGGCAAACCTACTTGAGTCAGCTGGTGAGCTTTCTCTTTAGCAAAGTAACCTAACCCTAAGCTGGTCATGAAGAAACAGGCGGCAAGTATAGCAGTAAACTTACTAAGAAAGGTAGAGGAACCTTGGCCTCCGAAGACAGTATTTGATGCACCTGCTCCGAACGACGCGCCAGCGTCCGCACCTTTACCCTGCTGCAGCAATACGAGAGCAACTACGCCCAATGCGCCCAGCAGATGAAGAACGACTACGACTGTTTCCAGCATTTTTTCAGTTTCCCGCGGCGCGAATGATCGCACCGAACTCATCTGCATTCAGGGACGCTCCACCAATGAGCCCCCCATCGATATCCGGCATGCTGAACAGCTCGACCGCATTGGCCGCCTTCACGCTGCCGCCATATAGAAGACGCACACCTTGCGCGACTTCAGAATTCTCTTTCGCCAACTGCGCACGAATGGCTGCGTGCACTTCCTGCGCCTGCTCCGGCGAGGCAGTCAATCCGGTGCCAATGGCCCAGACCGGCTCGTAAGCAATTACCGCATTCACGAAAGCATCGATACCGAGCTCTTCGATGATGCTGTCGAGCTGTTGCCCGACAACTTCAAGCGTCTTGCCGGCTTCGCGCTGCTCCAGTGTTTCACCGACACACAGGATCGGTGTCAAACCACTTGCCTGGGCTGCAGCAAACTTGCGGCTCAGGACCTCGTTGCTTTCGCCCATGATCTGGCGACGCTCCGAGTGCCCAACCAGCACCAGCTTGCAACCTGCATCTTGCAACTGAGTCGGCGAGACCTCACCGGTCAGTGCTCCCTGCCCTGCTTCGTGAGCGCAGTTCTGCGCACCTACCGAAATCGCGTGCTCTTCAAAGCACTCGACAACGAAGCTGACGTGCAGGCTCGTAGGGAATACGGCAACATCGACACCGTCAGGAATGGCCATATTTGCCAAACCTTCGACCAGCTCAGCGACGCTGGCGCAGGTACCGTGCATTTTCCAGTTACCAGCTACCATAGGGCGACGCATGCTGTACCTCGTCGGTCAAAGTGGGCGCAGATGTTACCCAACAGTTTCAACACTGGCAAGCCGAAATCAGGCGCAAACTTCAGCAACCAGTTTTGCGAGTTCGTCGGCATAGCCGGCGACCAGTGTTTCGTCCTCACCTTCAACCATGACACGCACCAACGGCTCGGTACCTGACTTGCGCAGCAGCACGCGACCACGACCACCCATGGCCGCCGTCACGCGCTCACACGCTTCCTTGACCGCAGGGTGCTGGACTGGGTCCACACCACCGCCCTCAAAGCGCACGTTGACCAATACTTGCGGGCATTTTCTCAGTCCCTGACGAGACTCCGCCAGGCTCTGCCCGGAACGTTTGAGTGCCAGCAACACCTGCAGCGCGGCGATGATCGCATCGCCGGTCGTGGTGTGCTGGAAGCAGACGACGTGACCCGAATTCTCACCACCGACCTGCCAGTTACGCTCCAGCAATTCGGCGATGACATAGCGGTCACCCACATTGGCCCGCACGAACGGAATACTCAGGTCGGCAAGCGCCAGCTCAAGCCCCAGATTGCTCATCAATGTACCCACGACACCGCCCTGCAAGCGGCCACGCTCGTGCAGGTCTCGGGCGATGATGTAGATCAATTCATCCCCGTCGACGATCGCACCGGTGTGATCGACCATCAAGACGCGATCACCATCGCCATCGAAACCAATACCCAGATCGGCCTTCTCGGCAACCACAGCCGCCTGCAGAGCACCCATGTGGGTCGAACCACAGTCGTCATTGATGTTCAGCCCATTGGGCGCAGCCGACAGCACCGTCACCTGAGCGCCCAGCTCACGGAATACGTTCGGCGCCACCTTGTAGGTCGCGCCATGGGCGCAATCGACCACGATCTTGAGCCCCGCAAAACTGGTGCTGGTCGGCACGCTGCTTTTGCAGAATTCAATGTAGCGGCCTGCCGCATCGTTGATCCGGGACACCTTGCCGAGATGCTCAGACTCCGCCACCGTCATCGGCGCATCGAGCAACTCCTCGATCATCATTTCGACTTCATCAGGGAGCTTGGTGCCTTTCCCGGAAAAGAACTTGATGCCGTTATCGTAATGCGGGTTGTGCGACGCACTGATAACGATGCCCGCTTGAGCCTGAAAGGTGCGGGTCAGGTAGGCGATCGCAGGCGTCGGCATCGGGCCAAGCAACATGACGTCAGCGCCGGCCGCAGACAATCCAGCCTCGAGCGCAGACTCGAACATGTAACCCGAGATGCGAGTGTCCTTGCCTACCAGGATGCGGCACGCGCCCATCTTGCGAAATGCCATCCCGGCGGCCCAGCCCAGCTTGAGCATGAAATCAGGGGTGATGGGGAATTGACCTACGCGACCGCGAATGCCGTCGGTTCCGAAATATTTCTTAGTGCTCATGGGTGCTCCAGATTCTTATTCTGCCGATTCAACAGCGGAAATCATGCGGACGACATCGACGGTTTCAGCGACATCGTGCACACGCAAAATTCTCGCGCCCTTGATCATGGCCATTCCCGCCAGTGCGAGCGCTCCGTAAAGCCGCTGGTCAACAGGCTTGTCCAGCACCTTGCCGATCATACTCTTGCGTGAGACGCCAACCAGCAGCGGCCGACCCAACTCAAGCAGGGCCTCCATATGCTTGAACAGACTCAGGTTGTGCTCAAGCGTTTTGGCGAACCCGTAACCGGGATCGAGGATGATGTGCTCTCTCGCGATGCCCGCAGCGATGCAGGCGTCCATCCGTTCCCTGAGGAACGAACTGACCTCGCCCAGCAGATCGTCATACCGAGGATCGTTCTGCATGTCCGTCGGCTCGCCACGCATGTGCATGAGGCACACCGGCAACCCGGTCGCCACTGCCGCATCCAGCGCGCCGTCACGCTGCAGGGAACGCACATCGTTGATCAGGCCTGCACCCAGGCGCGCCGTCTCACGGATGACTGCGGGCGTTGAAGTGTCCACCGAGATAATGACGTCCAGCTCGCGACTGATCGCTTCGACGATGGGCGCAACGCGTTCCAACTCTTCGACCGGCGAAACCGTACGGGCGCCAGGGCGCGTGGACTCCCCTCCGACATCGATCAGGGTCGCGCCGGCCACAACCATGGCTTCAGCGTGCCGCAAAGCGAGATCGCGCTGGGCGAAGCGACCGCCATCGGAGAACGAATCGGGGGTGACATTGAGGATTCCCATGACATGCGTCCGGGATAAATCAAGAACCCGGTTGCCGCAAGGCAACCGGGTTGGGTACAGCGCAGAAGTCATGTCAGGCCTTAGTGGTCAGCAGCAGGGCCGCCAATCGGGGTTTCAGGACGAGGACCCACTGGAGCGGTTGGCGTGCCGGAAGCACCCGAGCCACCTTCCCAGTCACGCGGTTCGCGAGGCGTGCGACCCGCCATGATGTCATCGATCTGCTCGGCGTCGATGGTCTCGTACTTCATCAGTGCATCGGCCATCGCGTCCAGCTTGTCGCGATTGTCAGTCAGGATCTGCTTGGCAGTGCCGTAGCACTGATCAATGATGCTGCGCACTTCGGAGTCGATCATGCGAGCGGTATCTGCCGAGAGGCTGGCGTTTTGACCGCCACCGCCACGACCCAGATAACCGCCGTCTTCATCTTCCGAGTACATCAGAGGACCCAGCTTCTCGGACAGGCCCCACTTGGTGACCATGTTCCGGGCAATCTGACTGGCCCGCATGATGTCGTTGGATGCGCCGGTGGTAACACCGTCGAAGCCCAACGTCATCTCTTCAGCGATACGACCGCCGTAGAGCGAACAGATCTGACTGATCAGCGCGCGCTTGGAAAGGCTGTAACGGTCTTCCTCTGGAAGAAACATCGTCACACCGAGCGCACGACCACGAGGAATGATCGAGACTTTGTAGACCGGATCATGCTCGGGCACGACACGACCGACGATGGCGTGGCCTGCCTCGTGATAAGCCGTATTCTGCTTCTCTTTCTCGGACATGACCATGGATTTGCGCTCGGCGCCCATCATGATCTTGTCTTTCGCCAGTTCGAATTCCTTCATTTCAACGATGCGCTTACCGACACGAGCGGCAAACAGCGAAGCTTCGTTGACCAGGTTCGCCAGATCGGCACCGGAGAAACCTGGAGTACCGCGTGCGATCACCGCCGGGTTGACGTCGTCACCCATTGGCACTTTGCGCATGTGGACCTTGAGAATTTGCTCACGACCGCGAATGTCTGGCAGACCCACCACGACCTGACGGTCGAAACGGCCCGGACGCAGCAATGCAGGGTCGAGAACGTCAGGACGGTTGGTTGCCGCGATGACGATGATTCCGTCGTTCATCTCGAAACCGTCCATCTCAACCAGCAACTGGTTGAGCGTCTGCTCGCGCTCATCGTGACCGCCGCCCATACCGGCGCCACGGTGACGACCTACCGCATCGATTTCGTCAATGAAGATGATGCAAGGTGCATGCTTCTTGGCTTGTTCGAACATGTCACGAACCCGGCTGGCGCCGACACCCACGAACATCTCGACAAAGTCAGAACCGGAAATGGTGAAGAACGGGACCTTCGCTTCACCGGCAATCGCCTTGGCCAGCAAGGTCTTACCGGTACCCGGAGGGCCGACCATCAAGACGCCGCGCGGAATACGACCGCCCAAGCGCTGGAATTTACCCGGATCACGGAGAAATTCTACGAGTTCGCCCACTTCTTCCTTGGCTTCGTCGCAACCTGCAACGTCGGCCAGTGTGGTCTTGACCTGATCTTCGGAGAGCAGACGCGCCTTGCTCTTGCCGAAACTCATTGGTCCGCCCTTGCCTCCCGCGCCACCTTGCATCTGGCGCATGAAGAACATGAAGACAGCAATGATGACCAAGATCGGGAAGCTGGCGACCAGCAACTGGGTCCAGATGCTTTGCTGCTCAGGCTGTTTGCCTTCGATCACGACATTGTTGTCGACCAGATCACCGATCAGGCCGTTGTCCTGGATCGCCGGACGAATGGTCTTGAAGGTATCGCCGTCGCTGCGTTTGCCCGTGATGACGTAACCGTCAACGGCAACTTTCTCGACCTTGCCATCCTTAACCTGCTGGATGAACTCGGAGTAGTTGAGGGTCTGCGGCTCGTTCGGGCTGGAGAAGTTGTTCATCACCGTCACAAGGACCGCGGCGATGATCAACCACAGGATCAAATTCTTTGCCATATCGTTCAATTAGCTACCCTCTGAAGCAAGCTCCACGCTGGAGCGTGCCTCGCATGATATTCACCGGCCTAACTTACTACAGATCCTACAGGTGTGGCAGGCGGCGTCTGTAACCCTTTGTGAAACTTTGACTACACGATCTTCGTTACGCTCCGTGAATAAAGCCATTTGAAAAAAGCTATTGCCTTTACTCAGAATCGCCCGGGGCCTCATAACCGCCTTTGAAACCGCGGCCCAGAAGGTACTGCTCACGAGAGCGGTCACGGGAGGACAGAGGCTTGCGCATCTGTACCTTATCGAACATTTTGCGAACATCCTTGTGGTACACATCGAAGCCTTCACCCTGGAAGACCTTGATCAAGAAATCACCACCCGGACGCAGAACCCGACCCGCCAGGTCGAGCGCCAACTCACAAAGGAACATGGCGCGTGGCATATCCACAGCGCTCAATCCACTCATATTGGGGGCCATATCGGAAATCACAAGGTCTACTTGAGTATTACCGATCGCCTCGAGGATCTGTTTAAAGACTGCATCCTCAGTGAAATCCCCTTGTATAAAGGTCACATCAGGGATGCTGTCCATTTCCAGAATGTCGGATGCGATAAGGCGACCCTTGCCACCAATCAGACGACTGGTCACTTGCGACCAGCCTCCCGGGGCTGCACCGAGGTCGACAACCGTCATGCCCGGACGAATGATCTTGTCCTTCTCCTGGATCTCCAGAAGCTTGTAACTGGCACGGGAACGGTAGCCATCTTTCTGTGCCATTTTGACGTACTTGTCGTCGAAATGTTCTCTCAGCCAGTTATGGCTGCTCTTGGAACGCTGCGCCACGGGGCACCTCGATGATATGCGTCGTGATTAACTGGGCGGAGCCACGAGCCCTCGGGTAAAATGGCCGCCAATTTTACAGAATCAGACGAAAAGGGTCAGATTATGCCGCTCACTAACGAGCAGAAGAAACAGTACAAATCCATTGGACATGACCTGAAGCCGGTCCTGATGGTTGCCGGCAACGGCCTGAGTGAGGGCGTGCTGGCCGAGCTTGATCGCGCATTGGTCGATCATGAACTGATCAAGGTTCAGATCAAGCTGGAAGATCGCGACGATCGCCGTGCCGTCATCGAAGAACTGTGCAAACAAGGTCGTGCGGAACTGGTGCAGACCATCGGCAAGATGGCGCTGATCTACCGCAAGAACCCACAGCCTAACAAACAGCTGTCGAACATTCACCGCTACAAATAAGGGTGAACCCTGTCAGGGGCGCGGATCGCGCGCCCTGACCGGAACCACCTGATCATCAGCAAGAAGCAGCGCTTTCACCACTTCCCACCCTAATCTGCTCCCCCGGAAGCCGCCCTTGAGACGACCTCCGCAGGCACCGATCAGATGTGCTTGACCTCGACAATCTCGTACTCGATCACACCGCTCGGCGTCTTGATCGCCACGACATCACCTTCTTCCTTGCCGATGATGGCCCGCGCAATCGGAGCACCTACAGAGATCTTGCCCTGTTTGATGTTCGCTTCGTCTTCACCCACGATCTGGTACGTCACCTGCTCGCCAGTCTCAACGTTGGCCAGCTCTACGGTTGTGCCGAAAATCACCTTGCCTGAGTGAGCGATGCTGGTGACGTCGATCACGACCGAGTTTTGCAGACGGCCTTCGATATCACGAATCCGCGCCTCGACCATGCCCTGCTCTTCGCGGGCAGCATGGTACTCGGCGTTTTCCTTGAGGTCGCCCAGCTCACGTGCTTCACCGATGGCCTGGCTCAAGCGCGGACGCTCGACCTTGCTCAGGTGATGCAGCTCTTCTTCCAGGGCGCGAGCGCCCTGAACGGTCATCGGATATTTGGTAATGCTCATGCTTTCAATCCTGCATGTAGATCCTGCAAGCGGCGAACGGTTTTTTCAGGACCGAACTTCAGCGCTTCACAGATGGCCTCGCCCGCAGCAATGGTGGTGGTGCAGTAAATCTTGTGCTGCAAGGCGTTGCGACGAATGGAATAAGAATCCGCGATCGACTGGCGACCTTCGGTGGTGTTGATGATCAACGTCACTTCGTCGTTCTTGATCATATCGACCACGTGAGGGCGGCCCTCGGTCACCTTGTTCACGCGACGAACTTTCAGGCCTGCTGCTTCGATCAAGCGGGCAGTGCCGGCCGTTGCGACGATTTCAAAACCGAGTTCGATCAGATTGCGCGCAACGCCAGCGACCAATGGCTTGTCGTCATCACGCACGCTGATAAACGCTGTACCGCCGGTTGGCAATACTTCGCTGGCGCCCATCTGGGCTTTGGCGAATGCTTCGCCGAAGGTGTCACCGACACCCATGACCTCACCGGTCGACTTCATCTCTGGCCCGAGGATCGGGTCAACGCCAGGGAATTTGGCAAACGGGAACACTGCCTCTTTCACGCTGTAGAAGTTCGGAATGATTTCCTTGGTGAAGCCCAGCTCTTTCAGGGTTTTACCCGCCATGACGCGAGCCGCGATCATAGCCAGGGAAACACCGATGCACTTGGAAACGAACGGCACGGTACGCGAGGCACGCGGGTTCACTTCGATCACGTAGATGTCTTCGCCTTGCAGCGCCAGTTGGACATTCATCAGACCAATAACGCCGAGCTCCAGGGCCATTTTCTTGACCTGCTCACGCATCTCGTCCTGGATGTGCGCAGGCAGCGAGTAAGGCGGCAGCGAGCACGCGGAGTCACCGGAGTGAACGCCCGCCTGCTCGATGTGCTGCATGATCGCGCCGATGACGACATCGGTGCCATCACTCACAGCATCCACGTCCATTTCAATGGCGCAGTTGAGGAAGTGGTCCAGCAGCACCGGGCTGTCGTTGGACACTTGAACCGCTTCACGCAGGTAGCGCTTGAGTTCTTCTTCTTCGTAGACGATTTCCATCGCACGACCGCCCAGAACGTAGGACGGACGAACCACCAGCGGGTAACCGATCTTCGCCGCAGCACGAATCGCTTCGTCTTCGCTGCGCACAGTGGCGTTCGGCGGCTGACGCAGGTTCAGACGCTCGACCATCTGCTGGAAACGCTCACGGTCTTCAGCGCGGTCGATGGCATCAGGGCTGGTGCCGATGATCGGCACGCCAGCCGCTTCCAATGCACGCGCCAGCTTCAAAGGGGTCTGGCCGCCGTACTGGACGATCACGCCTTTCGGCTTCTCGACGCGGACGATTTCCAGCACGTCTTCCAGGGTCACCGGTTCGAAGTACAGGCGATCGGAGGTGTCGTAATCGGTCGATACAGTTTCCGGGTTGCAGTTGACCATGATGGTCTCGTAACCGTCGTCGCGCAGGGCCAGTGCCGCGTGTACGCAGCAGTAGTCGAACTCGATACCCTGACCGATGCGGTTAGGACCGCCACCGAGGATCATGATCTTGTCGCGGGTCGAAGGATTGGCTTCGCACTCTTCTTCGTACGTGGAGTACATGTACGCCGTGTCGGTCGCGAATTCGGCGGCGCAGGTATCAACGCGCTTGTAGACCGGCAGCACGTCCAGCTTGTGACGGTGTGTGCGAACGCTCTTCTCGGTGACACCCAGCAGCTTGGCCAGACGGGCGTCGGAGAAGCCCTTGCGCTTGAGTCGGAACATCACGTCGCGATCGATGGCCGACATGCCCATGGTCTTGACCTTCTCTTCTTCCTTGATCAGATCTTCGATCTGAACCAGGAACCAAGGGTCGATCATGTTCATGCCGAAGATTTGCTCGACGGTCATGCCCGCACGGAAAGCGTCAGCGACATACCAGATACGCTCGGCGCCCGGCACGGTCAGCTCGCGCTTGAGGATGCTCGCGCTTTCAGGGTTGCTCAGATCCAGTTTCGGATCGAGACCGCTCACGCCGACTTCCAGACCACGCAGGGCTTTCTGCAGGGACTCCTGGAAGGTACGACCGATGGCCATGACTTCACCGACAGACTTCATCTGGGTGGTCAGGCGCGCATCAGCCTTGGAGAATTTTTCGAACGCGAAACGCGGCAGCTTGGTCACGACGTAGTCGATGGACGGCTCGAACGAAGCAGGCGTTTTGCCGCCGGTGATGTCGTTCTGCAGTTCGTCCAGGGTGTAACCCACTGCCAGTTTGGCCGCGACTTTGGCGATCGGGAAACCGGTGGCCTTGGAGGCCAGCGCCGAAGAACGGGAAACGCGCGGGTTCATCTCGATCACGACCATACGGCCGGTGTCCGGGCAAATACCGAACTGCACGTTGGAGCCGCCGGTTTCAACACCGATCTCGCGCAGGACCGCCAGCGAGGCGTTACGCAGGATCTGGTATTCCTTGTCCGTCAGGGTCTGTGCCGGAGCGACCGTGATGGAGTCACCGGTGTGGACGCCCATCGGGTCGAAGTTCTCGATGGAGCAGACGATGATGCAGTTGTCCTTTTTGTCGCGGACCACTTCCATCTCATACTCTTTCCAGCCGATCAGGGATTCGTCGATCAGCAGCTCTTTGGTCGGGGACAGGTCCAGACCGCGGGCGCAGATTTCTTCGAACTCTTCACGGTTGTACGCGATACCGCCGCCTGTGCCGCCCATGGTGAAGGACGGACGAATGATGCACGGGAAGCCCAGCTTCTCGAGGACCGCATTGGCCTCTTCCATGCTGTGAGCGATGCCGGAACGCGGGCATTCCAGACCGATGGCTTTCATGGCCTTGTCGAAACGCGAGCGGTCTTCAGCCTTGTCGATGGTGTCAGCGTTGGCACCGATCATCTCTACGCCGAACTTCTCCAGAACGCCTTCGCGCTCCAGATCCAGTGCGCAGTTCAGAGCGGTCTGGCCGCCCATGGTTGGCAGCAATGCATCCGGACGTTCCTTCTCGATGATCTTGGCAACGGTCGCCCATTTGATCGGCTCGATGTAGGTGGCGTCGGCCATGGCCGGGTCGGTCATGATGGTGGCCGGGTTGGAGTTCACCAGAATGACGCGGTAACCCTCTTCGCGCAGGGCTTTACAGGCCTGGGCGCCGGAGTAGTCGAATTCACAGGCCTGGCCGATTACGATCGGGCCAGCGCCAAGAATCAGGATGCTTTTAATGTCTGTACGTTTTGGCATGGGTTGTCACTCGAATCCTGTGTCAGTCGGCAAGCCGTCTTGAACATTCTCTGAGGTGGCCGGGCGAGCTGTCGGATCTGATCCGGCTCGCCGCAGTCACCTGCTCGCTACAGTCGCAAGTCAGCCGCTTAGCGGCGCTTGGCCATGGCTGTGATGAAGCGATCAAACAGCGGCGCGACATCGTTCGGGCCCGGGCTCGCTTCAGGGTGACCCTGGAAGCTGAATGCTTCCTTGTCGGTGCGCTCGATACCCTGCAAGGTGCCGTCGAACAGCGACTTGTGGATGGCGCGCACGTTGCTCGGCAAGGTGCTTTCGTCCACTGCGAAACCGTGGTTCTGGCTGGTGATCATGACCACGCCCGTGTCCAGATCCTGAACCGGGTGGTTGGCACCGTGGTGGCCGTGACCCATCTTGACGGTCTTGGCGCCGGAGGCCAGTGCCAGCAACTGGTGACCCAGGCAGATACCGAACACCGGAATCTCGGTCTGCAGCACGTCCTTGATCGCCTGAATTGCGTAGTCGCAAGGCTCTGGATCGCCAGGACCGTTGGACAGGAACACACCATCCGGATTCAGCGCGAGCACTTCGCTGGCAGGCGTCTGGGCCGGCACAACGGTCACGCGGCAACCGCGCTCTACCAGCATGCGCAGGATGTTGGTCTTGACGCCGTAGTCGTAGGCAACCACGTTGTAAGGCAAATCAGCGGCAGCGATCTCTGGGTGGCTGTCTGTTTTCAGGTTCCAGACACTGGAACGCCACTCGTAGCTTTTCTTGGTGCTGACTTCTTTCGCCAGATCCATGCCTTTCAGGCCAGGGAAGCCGCGCGCTGCTGCGATGGCTGCCTCTTCGGAAATGTCGTCGCCCGCCATGATGCAGCCGTTCTGTGCACCTTTCTCACGCAGAATGCGGGTCAGGCGGCGAGTGTCGATGCCGGCAATGGCGACGACGTTGTTGGCTTTCAGATAGTCAGCCAGGGACATCTTGTTGCGCCAGTTGCTCGCTACCAGCGGCAGGTCACGAATCACCAGGCCCGCCGACCACACGCGATCGGATTCGGCGTCTTCTGGCGTGGTGCCAGTGTTGCCGATGTGAGGGTAAGTCAGGGTGACGATTTGCTGGGCATAGGAAGGATCGGTAAGGATTTCCTGATAGCCGGTCATTGCGGTGTTGAACACCACCTCACCAACGGTTTGACCGTCGGCTCCAATGGCTTCGCCGCGAAAAATGCTGCCATCAGCAAGGGCGAGTATGGCTGGCTTAGTCAAGAAGACCTCCCGTAATAAAGCCTGAAAGGGCGATCGCAGGTTGTAAAAAAGCGGAATGACGTATAGACACGTCACCCCGCTTTTTTCATCGAATTATCTGCGCGCTTTTAGTGGACACACTAAAGCTGTAGCTTACAGAAAAGGGCTTTTTTAATCCACCGCTAAAACGCCTTTAAGGCAGAGGAATGCGACAGGACATCGCGTAGCGGGTTAAAACTGCGGGCAGGATACAGGTAAAACACCCTTCCTGCCCGCATTGTTGCGCGTCTGACAGCGTGGAACGAATCGCCGGTCAGCGCAGATCGAGCACGTCCTGCATGTCGTACAGGCCCGAGGTTTTGCCATCGAGCCAGAGCGCAGCACGCACCGCACCTTTGGCAAAGGTCATGCGACTGGACGCCTTGTGCGTAATCTCCAGACGCTCACCCTCGGCGGCGAACAGCACGGTGTGATCACCGACGACATCACCCCCCCGCACCGTGGCGAAGCCGATCGTCTCGCGCTCACGAACACCCGTGTAGCCCTCACGGCCGTAGACGGCGACCTTGCTCAGATCACGACCCAGGGCATTGGCAACGACCTCACCCATACTCACCGCCGTACCCGACGGCGCATCGACCTTGTTTCGGTGATGGGCTTCGATGATCTCGATGTCGGCATCTTCACCCATCACTCGCGCCGCCAGATCCAGCAGCTTGAACGAAAGGTTCACACCCACACTGAAATTGGACGCGAAGACCATAGGAATATCGCGACTTGCCTCCACCAGCAGATGCTTTTGCTCGACACTCAGCCCGGTGGTCCCGATGACCATGGCCTTGCCTGCCTTACGACAGAACGCCAGGTTTTTCAGCATGACGTCCGGCAATGTGAAGTCGATCAGCACGTCGAACTCGTCGACGACCTGCTCCAGATTACCGGTCAACTGAACACCAATACGCCCCAGCGACGCGAGCTCGCCCGCGTCAGCACCGATCATCGTACTGCCAGGACGAACGATTGCCGCCGTCAGCCCGGTGAGCGGCGCACGATCCTGCACCGCCTCGATCAGGTTCTTGCCCATGCGCCCGGCGGCGCCCATCACAGCAATACGTCGCATGCCTTGCTCCTTACAGATCGCCGAAGAAACGCTTCACGCCTTCAAACCAGCCACTGGCTTTGGGCGAATGAGAGCTGTCACCTTCTAGCGATGCACGGAACTCTTCGAGCAATTCACGCTGACGACGACCCAGGTTGACCGGGGTTTCGACCGCGACGCGGCACATCAAGTCGCCAGCGCCGCCGCCACGCACAGGGGCAACGCCCTTGCCGCGCAGACGGAATTGCTTGCCGGTCTGAGTGCCTTCCGGGATCTTCAGCTTGACGCGACCATCCAGCGTCGGCACTTCAAGCTCGCCACCCAATGCGGCATCGGTGAAGCTGATCGGCACTTCGCAATACAGGTGCTTGCCGTCGCGCTGGAAGATCGCGTGCTCACGCACGTTGATCACGACGTACAAGTCGCCGGTCGGACCACCTTGAACACCGGCCTCGCCTTCGCCCGACAGACGAATGCGGTCGCCCGTGTCGACACCAGCAGGCACCTTGACCGACAGCGTCTTGTACTCTTCGACGCGGCCTTCGCCATGGCAGGAATCGCAAGGATCAGAAATGATTTTGCCGTTGCCGTGGCAACGCGGGCAGGTCTGCTGAACAGAGAAGAAGCCCTGCTGCATGCGCACCTGACCGATACCGCCACACGTCGGGCACGTCACCGGCGAGGAGCCTTTCTTGGCGCCGCTGCCATCACACGGCTTGCAATTGACCAGTGTCGGCACGCGAATGCTGACCGTGGTGCCGCGCACGGCCTCTTCCAGGTTCAGTTCCAGGGTGTAACGCAGGTCGCTGCCGCGCTGAGCGCCGCCACGACCGCCGCCACCGGCACGACCACCGCCGAAGAAGTCGCTGAAGACATCGCCGAAAATGTCGGAGAAGTTCGCGCCGCCGAAACCGGCACCGCCACCGCCCATACCTTGATCCACAGCGGCATGGCCGTATTGATCGTACGCAGCACGCTTGCTGGCGTCGGACAGCACTTCGTAAGCCTCATTGGCTTCTTTGAAGGCGTCTTCCGAGGCTTTGTCGCCCGGATTGCGGTCAGGGTGATACTTCATCGCAAGACGGCGGTATGCCTTTTTCAGGTCCGCCTCGCTGGAGCCGCGCTCCACCCCCAATACTTCGTAATAGTCACGCTTTGACATAAGTTTTCTGCACTCTTGAGGACGTCCGACATAACCCTCCTGAGTTTGCCGAACTCGTTGAGCCCCTTTCAGGCCCGGACCCAACTCACGTCAATTCAACGATCCTGGTCTTGGTTCAACGGCCTTTGATCGACCGAGAAAAGCGGCAGAACAAGCCGGATTGCAGGAGCTCCCGGCTTAGCCACAAAGCCCGCAAAACAACGTTGCAGACCCTAAAAATTTTGGGTGCTCCAGACGCACCAACGCGGGAGCAAGCTCCCGCGCGGCGACATCCTACCAGTGACCACTCGAAAGTGGTCAACCGGCGATCAAGTGAGCCTGCGCTTACCTGTGATGCATTACTTATGGTCTTTCACTTCTTCGAACTCAGCGTCGACAACGTCGTCAGCCTTGTGCTCTTCCTGTGCAGCCTGAGCACCGGCTTCCGGTTTTTCAGCCTGCTCGGCGTACATCTTCTGAGCGACAGGGGCAGAGACTTTCGACAGCTCTTCGACCTTCGCTTCGATGGCAGCCTTGTCGTCGCCTTTGACAGCCGCTTCCAGAGCAACAACAGCCGCTTCGATAGCGGTTTTCTCTTCTGCAGAGACCTTGTCGCCCGCGTCAGCGACCATTTTGCGAGTCGAGTGGACCAGCGCATCACCCTGGTTACGGGCAGAGGCCAGCTCTTCGAACTTACGGTCTTCGTCGGCGTTGGTTTCAGCGTCACGAATCATCTGCTGAATCTCTTCCTCGGACAGACCCGAGTTAGCCTTGATCACGATCGACTGAGTCTTGCCAGTGGCCTTGTCTTTCGCGCCGACGTGCAGGATGCCGTTGGCGTCGATGTCGAAGGTCACTTCGATCTGAGGCACACCGCGTGGAGCCGGTGGAATCTCAGCCAGGTCGAACTTGCCCAGCGACTTGTTCTGAGCCGCCTGCTTACGCTCACCTTGCAGCACGTGAATGGTCACGGCGCTCTGGTTGTCATCGGCCGTCGAGAACACTTGAGATTTCTTGGTAGGAATCGTGGTGTTTTTCTCGATCAGCGCAGTCATCACGCCGCCCATGGTTTCGATACCCAGAGTCAGCGGGCTTACGTCGAGCAACAGAACGTCTTTCACGTCGCCGGCCAGAACAGCGCCCTGGATGGCAGCACCCATGGCAACCGCTTCGTCCGGGTTGACGTCTTTACGCGCTTCTTTACCGAAGAACTCAGTGACCTTCTGCTGAACCAGCGGCATACGGGTCTGACCGCCGACCAGAATCACGTCGTTGATCTTGCTGATGTCGATACCGGCGTCTTTCAGCGCGATACGGCATGGCTCGATGGTGCGTTGAACCAGGTCTTCTACCAGCGATTCCAGCTTGGCGCGGGAGATCTTCACGTTCAGGTGCTTAGGACCGGTGGCGTCTGCAGTGATGTACGGCAGGTTCACATCGGTCTGCAAGCTCGAGGACAGCTCGATCTTGGCTTTTTCAGCAGCTTCTTTCAGACGCTGCATCGCCAGCGGGTCGCCTTTGAGGTTCATGCTGGTTTCTTTCTTGAATTCGTCGACGAGGTAGTCGATCAGACGAATGTCGAAGTCCTCACCACCCAGGAAGGTGTCGCCGTTGGTGGCCAACACTTCAAACTGGTGCTCACCGTCGACTTCAGCGATCTCGATGACCGACACGTCGAAAGTACCGCCACCCAGGTCGTAAACGATGACAGTGTGGTCGCCTTTCGCTTTGTCCATACCGTAAGCCAGAGCAGCTGCGGTCGGTTCGTTGATGATGCGTTTTACGTCCAGACCCGCGATGCGGCCGGCGTCTTTGGTTGCCTGACGCTGGCTGTCGTTGAAGTACGCCGGAACGGTAATGACCGCTTCAGTCACAGTCTCGCCCAAGTAGTCTTCGGCGGTTTTTTTCATCTTCTTCAGGATTTCCGCGGAAATCTGAGGAGGGGACATCTTCTTGTCGTTGACCGAAACCCACGCGTCGCCGTTGTCAGCCTTGGCGATGGTGTAAGGCACCATCTTGATGTCTTTCTGAACGACTTCTTCGTCGAACTTACGGCCGATCAGACGCTTCACCGCGTACAGAGTGTTGTGCGGATTGGTCACTGCCTGACGCTTGGCCGACTGACCGACCAGAATTTCACCGTCGTTGGCGTAAGCAATGATCGAAGGCGTGGTACGCGCGCCTTCGGCGTTCTCAATAACCTTCGCAACACCGTTTTCCAGAACCGAGACGCAGGAGTTGGTGGTCCCCAGGTCGATACCGATAATCTTGCCCATCTTTGACTCTCCCGAAACTTTTTAATTAGGTTGCCGCAACTGCGTTTACAAATTGCGGTAATTCTTTAAACGCATGGCCTGTAAATGGGGGCCACTCAGCTGATTTCAAGCCTGCTCGTCAATTGACGGTGCAACAGGCGACGGCGCCTTGCTGACCACGACCATGGCCGGGCGCAGCAGACGGCCGTTCAGCTGATAACCCTTCTGGAACACCTTCAGAACACTGTTCGGCTCCACGTCAGCACTTTCCTGCATCGCCATTGCCTGGTGATGCTCGGCGTTGAACGGCTGACCGTGCGGGTCGATGGCTTCCAGGTGATAACGCTTGAGGGTGTCCGCAAACATCTTCAGGGTCAGCTCAATGCCTTCACGCATCGGACGGATGCTCTCGTCATCCGGGTTGGACAGGTCCAGACCACGCTCCAGGCTGTCGACGATCGGCAGCAGATCGCCAGCGAACTTCTCCAGTGCGAATTTGTGAGCCTTTTCCACATCCTGTTCGGCGCGGCGGCGGACGTTCTGCAGATCCGCAGCGACACGCAGAGACTGGTCCTGTGCCGCAGCCAGTTGCTCTTCCAGCACCTGTACACGCGTTGCCAAATCTTCTCCGGAATTCGCCGCGCCTGTAGCCTGATCCTGAGCCTGCGTATCCGGGTTCTGTTCGTCAGCCATCGTTCTCTCCTTCTAATTGCGTCCGTGAGCTGAACTCACGCTTCTGTCCGGCTATATGGGGCCTTAATTTTCGGCTTCAAGGGGTTTTGATGCAGGAGAGGGCGAATAACCCTACAAACATTCCGACATGATGCGTTTCGTGATCCCGCTCACGAAAACTCGACAACGGTGCTAAGAAACATCGAAGCCCTGCCAAATCGAGCTAAGGCCGGGCATTGTCAGCCCGAAGCAAAACACTGTATAAATAACCAGACAAATCGCTTGGGAGCCGCCCTTATGCTGGTGCACCTGTCCATACATAACTACGCCATCGTTGAACATCTCGATCTGGAACTGGATCGCGGCATGAGCGTGATCACCGGTGAGACCGGTGCCGGCAAGTCGATCATGCTCGACGCGCTTGGCCTGACGCTGGGTGATCGTGCCGACAGCGGCGTAGTAAGACCGGGCGCCGACAAGGCTGACATTCTGGCAACCTTCGATGTGTCGGACATCCCGGAAGCCGACGCCTGGCTCAAGGAACGCGATCTGGAAACCGACGGCCCCTGCATTCTTCGCAGGGTGATCACCGCCGAAGGCCGTTCGCGCTCTTATATAAACGGCACGCCCTGCCCGCAGGGCGATCTCAAAGCGCTGGGCGAACTGCTGATCGATATCCATAGCCAGCACGAGCATCAGTCACTGCTCAAGACCGATACTCATCGTCGACTGCTGGACGAATATGCAGGCGCCACCGACCTCGCGCGCCAGGTGCAACTGGCCGCACAACGCTGGCGCCAGACGCGCCAGGAGCTTGAGCGACTTGCCAACTCCGGGGACGAACAGCGCGCCAAGCACCAATTGTTGAGCTATCAGCTGGAAGAACTCGAAAGCCTGAGTCTGGGCGAAAACGAGCTTGAACATCTGGAGCAGGAACACACCACCCTGACGAACGCAGAAAGCTTGCTGGGCATCTGCCGACAAGTCGTCGAGTTGTGCAGCGAGAGCGATTCAGGCAACGCACTGAACGCCCTGACTGCCAGCCTCAACCGGTTGACCAGCGTAAACAACTCGCCAGACGCGCTGAATGAAGCGACCAACCTGCTTTCCAGCGCGCAGATTCAGGTGGAAGAAGCCGTCGGCGAAATCAATCGTTTCCTGGATCGTTTCGAAGCCGACCCCGCACGCCTGCAACAGATCGAAGAGCGGCTGGACACCATTTACACGCTCGCGCGCAAACACCGGGTTCAGCCAACCGAAGTGCCGGCATTGCATCAGAAGCTGCTGGACGAGATCGAGACGCTGAACGCCAATGACGAAGCCATCGAGCGTCTCGAGCACGAACTCGGCTCGTATGCCCGCCACTATCAGGAAAAGGCCCGCGAACTGAGCGACCTTCGCCATCGTGCAGCCCCTGAGCTGGCCCATGCTGTGGAGCATGAGATTCAGCGACTGGGCATGCCGGGCGGCCGCTTCAATATTGAATTGCGTGAAAACGCGGAGAAGGAACTGTCACCTCACGGCCTTGAACAGGTCGAGCTGCTGGTCAGCGCCAACCCCGGTCAACCGCTCAAGGCGCTGGCCAAAGTGGCATCAGGCGGTGAACTCTCCCGGATCAGTCTGGCGATCCAGGTCATTACCGCACAGACCTCACGCGTGCCCACGCTGGTCTTTGACGAAGTCGACGTCGGCATTGGCGGGCCGACCGCTGAAATCGTCGGGCAGCTGCTGCGCAGGCTCGGTGAGCGTGGCCAGGTCATGACCGTCACGCACTTGCCACAGGTCGCGGCGCAAGGGCATCAGCACTTGTTCGTGCACAAGGTTCGCGAGGAGGACGTGACACGCACTGCCGTTTCCAAACTCAGCAAGAGCGAGCGCGTGGAGGAAGTGGCGAGGATGCTGGGCGGGATCGACCTGACCAAGGAATCCCTGGCCCACGCGAAAAAGATGGTGATTACCGCCAAATCCTGAAAACGGCATGACCGAAACCAAAAAAGGCGACCCGAGGGTCGCCTTTCTTGTGTATCCGAAAAAGACTCAGTCCAGCTTCTCTTTCTTGCGTACGTAAAGCACCAGATTGTGATCCACCAGCTCAAAACCGTGCTTGGTCACAATGGCTTTTTGCAGCTTTTCGATTTCTTCGTCGAAGAACTCGATCACCTCACCGGACTCCACATTGACCATGTGGTCGTGGTGGCCTCCGTCGGCAAGCTCAAACACGGCATGACCGCCGTCGAAGTTGTGGCGAACCACCAACCCGGCTGCTTCGAACTGAGTCAAAACACGGTAAACCGTTGCCAGACCGACGTCTTCGTTGGCCTCCATAAGTGCCTTGTAGACGTCCTCCGCGCTCATGTGGCGCTGCTCTGCAGAATCGAGCATTTGAAGGATCTTGACCCGTGGCAGAGTCACTTTAAGTCCAGCTTTGCGTAGTTCGCTATTTTCAACCATGGTCAGCTTTCTCGCAGACGCTGCTTCGCAGCTTCTCTTAATGCAGGTATGATCGGGGTTTACGTTGTCCCAGCCAAGATAGTGGAAGTCGCCCACCGATGCAAAACACCAAGCTCTTGCTAACCAGTTTCACCTTCGTGGGACTGCTCGCACTCGCCGGTTGTTCATTCCCCGGGGTTTATAAAATCGACATCCAACAGGGCAATGTCGTCACGCAGGACATGATAGACCAGTTACGGCCCGGAATGACCCGTCGGCAAGTAAGGTTTATCATGGGCAATCCCCTGTTGGCCGATACCTTCCACCCTGATCGCTGGGACTACCTGTACAGCCTGCAGCCCGGTGGCGGTGAACGCCAACAGGAGCGCATCAGCCTGATCTTCAATGCTAACGATCAGCTGGCGAGCCTTTCCGGTGACTTCAAACCAGGCGTGAGCCGCGACGAAGCCATCCTTGGCAAGAGCAGCGACACGACTACTACCCCCGAAAACAAAGGGGAACAGCAGCCGAAGGAAGAGCCGCCGAAGCCTGGCTCTCTGCTCGAGCAGATCCAGAACGATGTCGACAAAGTCGAAACCGTTCCGGTCCCGACTCAGGAACCGCTGGACACCAATCCACGCTGATCCTCGCGGGCTGCCAAAAGCAGCTGCAAAAGAAAGCCCGGCAATGCCGGGCTTTTTTACGCCTTTCAATCGAACCGATGAAAAAGTTAAATCGGTTTTTGCGCTTTTTTTGCGTTCGCGGCCTTCTCCGCGCGCAACCGTCTCACTTCTTTCGGATCAGCCAGAAGCGGGCGGTAGATTTCGACCCGATCGCCCTCCTCCACTCGACGCACTGAAGGATCGGGGATCACCTTGCCAAATATCCCAAGCGCGCATTGATCGAACTGCACATCGGCGAAGCGCTCAGCGATGCCGGAAGCCGTCACAGCGCCCGAGACGGTGGTGCCCGCGGGCACCTCAATCTTGAGCAGCTCCTGACGGTCGACAGCGGCATACACCACCTCGACGTTGATCATCGCCTCAGACATGCAGCTCTTTAGCGCGCTGGCAGAACGCATCGACCAAGGTGTTGGCTGCCTGATTGAACAATGGGCCCAGCGTGGCACGCACGATGGAACCGGAGTAATCGAAGGACAGATCCAGGCTGATCTTGCAGGCTTTCTCGCCTAGCGCCTTGAAGGTCCAGATGCCATGCAGCTGACTGAACGGCCCTTCCTCCAGGTTCATCTCGATCATCTGCCCAGGCTTTAGCGTGTTGCGCGTCACGAAATGCTGACTCAGGCCACCTTTGGCCACCTCGACGCGAGCGCGCATCATCGTATCGCTCTGTTCCAGCACCGTGGCGCCGGAGCACCAGGGCAGGAACTCGGAATAGCGAGCCACATCGTTGACCAGGTCGTACAGCGCCTGAGCGGGATACGGCAACAGGGCCGAACGTTGAATATGCGTAGTCATGTCAGCGTCATTTCCAAAGCTGAGCGGCAAACACAATCAGAATGCCGATCGGCGCCACATAGCGCATCAAAAAAAACGTTAGAGCGAACAGAACCGGACTGCGCACCGACAACTCGTCGCGCACGGCCTCACGGCCCATCACCCAACCCGCGAAAATCACAAAGCACAATCCACCCAGCGGCAGCATGATCCGCGACGTGAAGAAATCGATCACGCCGAAGAAATCCAGGCCAGCCGTCGCGCCCCACTGGTAGAGATGAAACGCGCCGCCTTCGTTCACGAAAAATTTGGCCTGCTTCCAGATGTTGAACGAGAACACGGTTCCCAGTCCCACAAACCAGCAGATGAACGACAGCCAGAAGGTCACCCAACCACGACGCACCTTGGTGCGCTCCACGAGGTACGCCACCATCGGCTCCAGGAGCGAGATCGCCGAACTCCACGCCGCCACGGCGACGAGAATGAAGAACACCACGCCCATGACCGTGCCGAACGCTACGTTACCAAACGCGTAAGGCAAGGTGACAAACATCAGGCCCGGGCCTTCGCTCGGATTCAGACCTGCCGCAAACACAATCGGAAACAATGCCAGACCGGCGAGCAACGAAACAAAGGTATCCAGGAGCGCCACACCCACAACCGTAGCGCTGATCGAGGCCTCTTTGGTCATGTAGGCGCCATAAATCATGATCGAGCCCACGCCGACGCTCAGCGAAAAAAACGCGTGCCCCATCGCAGGCAGCAATCCGTCGAGCAGTTTCTCGGGCGTGAAATCGAACATGAAATGCACGCCTTCCATGAAGTGCCCGGTGGTCAGGCTGTAGCCCAGCAGAATCACCATCAGCACGAACAGCAGCGGCATCAGGATCCGCAGGCTGCGCTCAAGACCGGCGTTGACGCCCTTGGCAATGGTGATCGCCGACAGCAGCATGAACAGCGTGTGCCACGCCACCAGACGCCAAGGATCGGCGATCATTTCGCCGAAGAACGCCCCTACGCCATCCGGCGTGACAGCCTGGAAATCGCCCTTGCCCACATCAATGATGTATTCGAGCGACCAGCCGCCCACGACGCTATAAAAAGAAAGAATCAGCAGCGCGGTGATCATCCCGGCGAATGCGCCCCAGGACCACTTACTCGAATGCCCCGCCTCCAGCGCCAGCACCTTGAGCGCATTGGCCGGACTTTGGCGCGCACGCCGGCCAATCAGGGTTTCGGCCATCATCACCGGAACGCCGATCAGCGCGATGCACGCCAGAAACACCAGCACGAACGCACCGCCGCCGTAGACGCCGACCATGTAGGGGAATTTCCATATGCTTCCCAACCCCACGGCCGAGCCTGTGGCGGCCAGGATAAACACCCAGCGGCTCGCCCAGCTGCCGTGAACCGAAACCTTGTCCGTCGACATCGTTGACACGTCCAACACGCAAAAAAGATCGCGCATTGTCCGGGATTCACTCATCGTGCTCAAGCACACCGCTTCACGTTGCCGAGCCCATAGCCGAGAGCACCGTTGATCCCTATAATGCGTCGCCTATGGCTAAGCTCAAGAAACATCCCACAGGGACCATCGCGCAAAATAAAAAGGCGCGTCACGATTACTTCATCGAACACAAGTTCGAGGCCGGTCTGGTCCTGGCCGGTTGGGAAGTAAAAAGCCTGCGTGCCAACAAGGTGCAGCTGGTGGACAGTTACGTGCTGCTCAAGGACGGTGAGGCCTGGCTGATGGGTAGCCACATCACGCCGTTGACGACAGCCAGTACCCACGTCATCGCTGACCCGACACGCACCCGTAAACTGCTGCTCAACAAACGCGAGCTGGAAAGGCTCAACGCCGCTGTTGCGCAAAAAGGGTATACCGCGGTCGCCCTTGCCCTTTACTGGAAGGCGCACTTGATCAAGTGCGAAATTGCTCTGGGTAAAGGCAAGAAGGAATACGACAAGCGTGATACCGAGCGCGAACGCGACTCCAATCGCGAGCTGCAACGCGCTGTGCGAAACAAGGGCAAGGAAGACTGACTTTTTCGGGCTGCTACGGTCTGCGCCAGACCTGTAGGAGCGCGCTTGCCCGCGATTGCGGTGTGTCAGACGATTAATTCATGACTGACACACCGACATCGCGGGCAAGCGCGCTCCTACAGATAGCCGCCATCACCTAAAGGCCGTTACGCCGCTCGGCCCGCGCCGTACGCTGCACCTGCTGACGCACCTCTTCGAGCACTTCCTGCACGTACAGCAGATGTCGACTGGACACTTCCCGGGCATCGTCCGCCCGACCTTCGATAATCGCCAGGTACAGCTCACGGTGCTGATTGATCAGCATGTCGCGGGTCTCTGAGCGTTGTTTGTACATGCCGCCAATGTTGGTCACGACGTTGCGCCGCAGCAGATCGAACAGCCCGCGAATGGTGTGCAGCAGCACCGCGTTGTGGCTCGCCTCGGCAATCGCCAAGTGGAAATTCGCATCGGCCGCGCCCTCTTCCGCACGACTCACCTCATCGACCCGCGCGTAGCAGTCCTGCAACGCATCAAAGGCTTCACGCAGCCGTGCGCGGTCGACGTCGGTCGCGCGAATGGCAGCGTAATAAGCACAGGACGCTTCGAGGGTGTGGCGGAACTCCAACAGGTCGCGCTGCGCATCGGTGCTGCTTTCCAAAAGATGCAGCAACGGATCGCTGAAGGTCGAACCCAGACTCTCCACCACATAATTGCCGCCACCCTGACGACTGATCAGCAAGCCTTTGGCGGTGAGCTTCTGGATCGCTTCGCGCAAAGACGGGCGCGACACGCCAAACTGCTCGGCCAACGCACGCTCGGCCGGCAGACGTTCACCCGCCCGCAGCGTGCCCTCGAGAATCATCCTCTCAAGCTGTTCGACAATATCGTCTGACAAGCGGCGCTGACGCACCTGATCGAAGCCCATCCCCTTTCTCCACATCCTCAGCTGCCCCGTCCGACGCAACAACGGGGGCGATTATTCTCGCTGATTGTGATCAGACATTCACCCAGCAGATGTAGGACAAATCTCCAATTCAGGCGAAAAACCAGATAACTGCTACAAAAGTTCTAGAGTCATAAATTGACACACCAATGCCAAGGCTTTTAACCTAGCGACAAGACATTGTAAATTGGTATTACCAATTTATCGGTGCCGGCGATTAGTGGTCATCCTCCACGACACGCCGCAAGTCATCCGCGACGGCGGAACGCTTGAGCTGGTGAGCTGTGCGACTTCGTTCGTCAGCGCCGGCAGGACGACAGAAAAGCAGTTGTCCCCTGCAGGAGCAGCGCACGCAAGACATGGACACCGGGCCTAACCAACAACAATTAGGGGCCTCATACATGCAAACCTGGCAACAGCTCTACACACCTCTCGGCAGCCTGGGCCTATCGGCACTCGCTGCAGTCATTCCCATCGTGTTCTTCTTCCTCGCCTTGGCCGTGTTCCGGCTCAAAGGCCATGTTGCAGGCGCCATCACCTTGTTGCTTGCCGTCCTGATCGCGATCTTCGCGTTTCAGATGCCCGCCGACATGGCGGTCGCTTCGGCGGTCTACGGCTTCCTTTACGGCTTGTGGCCGATTGCGTGGATCATCATTGCGGCGGTGTTCCTCTACAAACTGACGGTCAAGAGCGGCCAGTTCGAGATCATTCGCAGCTCGGTCATGTCGATCACTGACGACCAACGTCTGCAGGTCCTGCTGATCGGGTTCTGCTTCGGCGCCTTTCTGGAAGGTGCGGCAGGCTTCGGTGCTCCGGTCGCGATCACGGCAGCCTTGTTGGTAGGCCTGGGTTTGAACCCGCTGTACGCAGCAGGCTTGTGCCTGATCGCGAACACCGCGCCTGTTGCGTTTGGCGCACTTGGGATCCCGATCATCGTCGCCGGTCAGGTCTCTGGCATCGACGCCTTCAAAATCGGCGCGATGGCAGGCCGTCAACTGCCGCTGCTGTCGGTGTTCGTACCGTTCTGGCTGATGTTCATGATGGACGGCGTCAAAGGCCTCAAGGAAACCTGGCCAGCCGCGCTGGTGGCCGGCGGCAGCTTCGCCATCGTGCAATTCCTGACCTCGAACTACATTGGCCCGGAACTGCCTGACATTACCTCGGCACTGGTCAGCCTCGTGTCCCTGACGTTCTTCCTGAAGGTCTGGCAGCCAGCCCGCGCAACCGACATGCAAGTGGCGAGCGCAGGTGGCGGTGCAGTCGTGATGGGCGGCGGTCCTGGCGGCTTCGGTCAGCCACGCACCACCAAGAAATCCCCGTACTCCGCCGGCGTCATCCTCAAGGCCTGGTCACCGTTCCTGATACTGACCGTCATCGTGACGATCTGGACCTTGAAGCCGTTCAAGGCCCTGTTCGCCGCAGGCGGTCCGTTGGCCTCGCTGACCATGAACTTCCCGGTTCCACACCTGGACCAACTGGTCATGAAGGGCGCGCCGATCGTCGCAACAGCGACCGCCATGCCTGCCGTGTACAAGTTCGACCTGCTGGCAGCCTCCGGCAGCGCCATTCTGATCTCGGCGATTCTGGCGATGATTGTCCTGCGAATCGGCGTCAAAACTGGTCTTACCACTTTCAAAGAGACCCTGTTCGAACTGCGCTGGGCCATCGTGTCCATCGGCATGGTGCTGGCCTTCGCCTTCGTCATGAACTACTCCGGCATGTCGTCGACACTGGCGTTGGTCCTGGCCGGTACGGGTGCTGCATTCCCGTTCTTCTCGCCATTCCTCGGCTGGCTCGGTGTGTTCCTGACCGGTTCCGACACCTCGTCCAACGCCCTGTTCGGCTCGCTGCAAGCGACCACCGCGCACCAGTTGGGTGTCAGTGACGTGCTGATGGTTGCCGCCAACTCCAGCGGCGGCGTCACCGGCAAAATGATTTCCCCGCAGTCGATCGCCGTGGCCTGCGCCGCGACCGGTCTGGTCGGCAAAGAATCGGACCTGTTCCGCTTCACGCTCAAGCACAGCATCTTCTTCGCAGCCATCGTGGGCTGCATCACCTACGTTCAGGCGTACTGGCTGACCGGCATGCTGGTTCATTAACGAGATAAGCGCCGAGTGTGCTCACGTGCACCCGGCGCTGCCCCGCTCACTCAATGTTGCGAGACCTCATGATCATTTCTGCTTCCACCGATTATCGTGCCGCTGCGCAACGCAAGCTGCCTCCGTTTCTCTTTCATTACGCCGACGGTGGCGCTTACGCCGAACACACGCTGCGCCACAACGTCTCGGACCTTTCCGAAATCGCTCTGCGCCAGCGCGTGCTCAAGAACATGTCCGAACTCAGCCTGGAAACCCGGCTGTTCGATGAAACCCTGAGCATGCCCGTGATCCTGGCGCCGGTCGGTCTGTGCGGCATGTACGCCCGCCGTGGCGAAGTGCAGGCGGCTCGCGCTGCGGCGTCCAAAGGGATTCCCTTTACGCTGTCGACCGTGTCGCTCTGCCCGATCGAAGAAGTCGCCCCGGCCATCGACCGCCCCATGTGGTTCCAGCTTTACGTCCTCAAGGATCGGGGCTTCATGCGCAATGCCCTTGAGCGCGCCAAGGCCGCCGGGGTCAAGACGCTTGTGTTCACCGTGGACATGCCTGTGCCTGGCGCCCGCTATCGCGACCTGCACTCCGGCATGAGCGGCAAGAACGGCCCGATCCGCCGTGTCCTACAGGCCATGACCCATCCGCAATGGGCCTGGGACGTCGGCGTGAACGGCCGCCCGCACGATCTGGGTAACGTGTCGGCCTATCGCGGCAACCCCACCGGCCTGACGGATTACATCGCCTGGCTCGGTAACAATTTCGATCCGTCGATTTCCTGGAAAGACCTGGAATGGATTCGCGACTTCTGGGACGGCCCGATGATCATCAAAGGCATCCTTGACCCCGAAGACGCCCGCGACGCCGTAAAATTCGGCGCGGACGGCATCGTTGTCTCCAACCACGGCGGCCGCCAGCTCGATGGCGTGCTGTCCAGTGCCCGTGCGCTGCCCGCCATTGCCGACGCCGTGAAGGGCGAAATCAAGATCCTCGCCGACTCCGGCATTCGCAGCGGCCTGGACGTGGTGCGCATGATTGCCATGGGCGCCGACGCCGTGTTGATCGGCCGCGCTTTCATTTACGCCCTCGCCACCCACGGCGAAGCCGGCGTGAAACATTTGCTCGAACTGTTCGAAAAGGAAATGCGCGTGGCGATGGTGCTGACAGGCGCCAAATCCGTCAGCGAAATCACCCGCGACTCACTGGTTCGCGAGCTCGGCGCCTGAGCGCACGCTGTAGATAACGCACGCGGCACGCCAGATGCCGCGGCGCCATGATGATGATCCCGTGAGGAAGACCGTATGAGCCTGCCCGCCTCGTTTCTGGACGATGTGAAGCGCCTGATTCCCGCCGACCGCCGTTTCGACGATCCGCTGTCGACGCTCGCTTTCGGCACCGACGCCAGCTTCTATCGGCTGATCCCCAAACTGGTGATCCGCGTCGAATCCGAAGAGGAAGTGGTCACGCTGCTCAAGCTGGCGCAAGTCGACCGGGTGCCCGTGACGTTTCGTGCGGCGGGCACCAGCCTGTCGGGCCAGGCCATCAGCGACTCGGTGCTGATCGTCCTCGGCGATAACTGGAACGGGCGCGAAGTCCGTCGTGAAGGTGAACAGATTCGCCTGCAGCCGGGCGTGATCGGGGCACAGGCCAACGCATGGCTGGCACCGTTCGGGCGAAAGATCGGACCCGACCCGGCTTCCATCAACGCGGCCAAGATCGGCGGGATCGTCGCCAACAACTCCAGCGGCATGTGCTGCGGCACGGCGCAAAATACCTATCACACCCTCGCCGGCATTCGCCTGGTGCTGGCCGACGGCACGCGTATCGACACCGAAGACGCCCAAAGCGTCGCCGCTTTCCGCGCCAGTCACGGCACGCTGCTCGAGCGTCTGCGCGAATTGGGTCGGGAAACCCGCGCCAACCCCGAACTCGCTGCAAAGATTCGCCACAAATACCGCCTGAAAAACACCACCGGCCTGTCCCTCAACGCCTTGGTCGATTTTGAAGAACCCCTCGATATCCTCAGCCACCTGTTGGTCGGCTCAGAAGGAACGCTGGGGTTCATCAGTGCAGTGACCTACGACACCGTGATCGATCACCCGAACAAGGCGTCGGCGCTGATTGTGTTCCCAGATGTGGAGACTTGCTGCAACGCCGTGACCGTGCTGAAAACCCAGCCGGTCTCCGCCGTCGAACTGCTCGACCGGCGCAGCATGCGCTCGGTGCAGAACAAACCGGGCATGCCTGCCTTCGTGCGAGATCTGTCGGAAAACGCCTGCGCGCTGTTGATCGAAGCCCGCGCGGCGACTCAGCCTTTGCTGCATGAACAACTGGCGCAGATCATGGCGTCGATCGCGCACTTCCCGGTGGAAAAGCAGGTGGACTTTACTGAGGATCCCACCGAAAACGCCCGACTATGGGCCATCCGCAAAGACACCTTCCCCGCCGTCGGCGCCGTGCGCGAAACCGGCACCACGGTGATCATTGAAGACGTCACCTTTCCCGTCGAGCAACTGGCAATTGGCGTGCGACGCCTGATCGAGCTGTTCGACAAGCATCACTACGACGAAGCCATCCTGTTCGGCCACGCGCTGGAGGGCAATCTGCACTTCGTCTTCACCCAAGGCTTCAACGACCCCGAAGAAGTCGCCCGCTACTCGGCCTTCATGGACGACGTGACGCAACTGGTCGCCGTTGAATTCAACGGCTCGCTCAAGGCCGAGCACGGCACCGGGCGCAACATGGCGCCGTTCGTGGAGCTCGAATGGGGCAGCGACGCCTATCAGTTGATGTGGCAACTCAAGCGCTTGCTCGACCCCAACGGCATCCTCAACCCTGACGTGGTGCTCAGTGAAGACCCGCAGATCCACCTCAAACATCTCAAGCCCATGCCGGCGGCCGACGCCATCGTCGACAAATGCATCGAGTGCGGTTTCTGTGAACCGGTCTGCCCGTCCAAGGGACTGACCCTCAGCCCGCGCCAGCGCATCGTGATATGGCGCGATATCCAGGCCAAAAAACGCGCCGGCACCGACACCACCGACCTTGAGCGCGATTATCACTATCAGGGCATCGAGACCTGCGCTGCCACCGGCTTGTGCGCACAGCGGTGCCCGGTCGGCATCAACACCGGGGAGCTGGTGAAAAAGCTGCGGGGGCAAGAAGCCACGCACGGGAAGACCGCCGACTGGCTGGCTCATCACTTCACGACGGCTCTGAAGGGCGCGCGCTTTACCCTGCATGCCGCGAACGGCGCACGCATGTTGTTAGGTGCTCCGAGACTGGCGAAGATTTCCGCTGCGCTGACCAAGGCCTCTTCGGGTCGTGTGCCGCTATGGACACCCGCCATGCCTCAGCCGGAAAACGCCATTCGCTTCAATCCTCCGGTGGACGATCAGCGCCCGCGAGTGGTCTACCTCGCCGCGTGTGTCTCACGAGTCATGGGCCCGGCAGCGGCGGATCATGAACAGATGTCCCTGATGGACAAAACCCGTGGCTTGCTGGAAAAAGCCGGTTACCAAGTGGTGTTCCCCGACGAACAGGACAGCCTGTGTTGCGGCCAGCCTTTCGCCTCCAAAGGGTACGCAGAGCAAGCCGAAGAGAAGCGTCAGCAACTGCTTGCGGCGCTGACCAAAGCCAGTCGTGGCGGACTCGATCCCATCTACTGCGACACCAGCCCCTGCACGCTTCGACTGGTTCAGGACCTGAAGGACACCCGCCTCGACCTCTACGATCCGGTGCGATTCATTCGCACGCATCTGCTCGACAAACTGGAGTTCACTCCCCAACAGGAAGCCATCGCGGTTCACGTCACGTGCAGCACTCAACACCTCGGCGAAAGCCAGGCGCTGATCGAACTGGCGCGGTTGTGCAGCGTCAACGTGGTTATTCCCGAAGGCATTCACTGCTGCGGCTTTGCGGGTGACAAAGGCTTCACCACGCCGGAGCTCAATGCCCATTCGCTACGTACCCTGAAGGACGCCGTGCAGTACTGCAGCGAGGGCATTTCCACCAGCCGCACATGTGAAATCGGCCTGACGCAACACGGCGGAATCGACTACCACGGACTGGTGTACCTGGTTGACCGCGTGACGCGGCCAAGATCCGCTTGATGCACTCAAATGGGGAGTTTTTCGCCCCATTTGAATGACACATTCTGCAACATGGCTTTTTCCCACCACTCGGAAAATAAATAGAACCCCTGCGCTCGAGGGCAGTCCATCTCTTTAAGCGCCACAACACGGGACGCTTATTCCTCTACCTCGGACATCGGCCAGATTTAACCGGCCATACCGAGTCCCCAGGCTTAAGGAGATACACATGAAACGCACAGCACTGACTGGTTTGTTTCTGACCGCTGCACTGATGGGTTCCCCGGTATTCGCTGCTGATGACCTGTGCGGCGCCAACCTGCAGACCCTGAAAGATGCTCATACTTCGACCAGCACCAATATGAGCGCGGACAGCAAGCAGGAACTGGAAAAAACGATGACTGATGCCATGGCGGCTCAAAAGGCTGGCGATGACAAAAAATGCATCGAGCTGACCCAGAAGGAAATCACCTCGCTGAAAACCGGCGGTGACGGTTCCGACGGCGGCGCCACCAAGTAATGCCCGGCCTGGGCCGGCCATGAGCCGGCCCGCCGATCTGTGCAAAGGCTCAAGGTGACGTATCCCGTTGATTCGGGTACACTCCGCGGCCTGACTGCTAGAGCAGCAGAATTGGGGCCGATTAGGATTCGACGCCGGTGATGAAACTCTAGGGGCATGCCGACTTGGTAACAGAAGTCGTAAATCCACTGTTGCAACTTTCTATAGTTGCCAATGACGAAACCTACGGGGAACAAGCTCTCGCTGCGTAAGCGGCGCTAGCCTTCCTTCTGGTAGCTTCGGCTCCAGCAATCATCAGGGGATGCCTGTAAACCCAAAATGATTGTCATACAGAACAGGATCGCCGTGCAGTACGCTGTGGACGAATCGGCTAAAACTTACACAGCTCGCCCAAAGCACCCTGCCCGTCGGGTCGCTGAGGGTTAACTTAATAGACACGGCTAAGCATGTAGTCCCGACAGCGGAGTACTGGCGGACGGGGGTTCAAATCCCCCCGGCTCCACCAAACAAATGAAAGACGTCCTCGGACGTCTTTTTTTGTGCCTGAAATTTGTCAGCATGCACTTAGGTATACAGGTCAGTTGCATACGCCACCGGCCACTCCCGATTGCCATTCCAAGACCGCTCAAGACACAATCCCCAGCACTTAAGACACCCAGAGCCTCACATGATCGATCTTCGCCAACTCCGTTATTTCGTCGTGGTCGCTGAAGAGGAGCACGTGGGCCGTGCGGCTGAGCGTCTGCATATCTCTCAATCGCCGCTCAGTCGACAGATCGCGCAGCTTGAGGAGCGTCTCGGGTTGAACCTGTTCGAGCGCAGTCAGCAGCGGATTCGTCTGACCACGGATGGCCGTACCTTCCTGACCGAAGCTCGCGCCTTGCTGACGCACGCGAATCGGCTGGAGTCGCTGGGCAAACGGCTGGGGCGTGGCGAGGAAGGTGGATTGTGCATCGGCTATATCGAGACGGCGATGCACGCCAATGTGTTGCCCACGGCCTTGAGTGCGGTGCGCGAGGTACGGCCGGGTGTTCATGTGGCGTTGTACAACATGCCTTCGAGCGACCAGCTTGAAGGGCTGCGGCAGCGCAGTCTGGATATGGCGCTGGTCAGCGAGCCGCCGAGCGATGATGACCCTGACCTGACCTATCGCCAGTTGCTGGAAGACCCGATGATGCTGGCGTTGCCCGCCCATCATCCGCTCGCGCAGGTCGAGCGCCTTACGCCTGCTGATTTGCAGGATCTGGACTGGATCGGCGTGAAGTCCAGTCAGGGCAAGAATCACCATGACGACTTTGTCGCGGCGTGCATTCGGGCGGGGTTTACGCCGGAGATTCGGCTGGAAGCGGCCGAACCCTATACCGCGCTCGGTCTGGTCGCGGCGGGTCTGGGCATCGCGATGACGCAGAAGAGCCTGAACCAGTCTGCTTATCCCGGCGTCGTGTTCCGGGAGTTGCCGTGGCTGAGTTTCACCATGCCGCTGTGGGCAGCGTGGCATCGGGTCAACTTGCGGCCGTTGGTGGAGACTTTCCGCCTGATCCTCACACACACGGATGCCGAACCCTTTACCGGTTCAACACCCGATAACGTGAGCGCGCGCAGCACAGTTACCAACTGACTCGCACCCCTAACGTCCCGCTTCCACCTTCCAGCGTTTCGCTGTCGAGATTCGTGTTGTAATCCACCGCCAGATACACACTGACGTCTGACGATACTTTTGCGACAACCCCGACTCCGACATCAGCGGAAGATGACGTGTGCTCGCTCTTGATCCGGTCCACGCCGTTGTACGTCACGGTGTATCTACCGCCGAAGGTGTGCCAGGTATTGGCGCGCAGGTAGGGTTCGACCGGAAGGTTATTGACCAGATACCGTCCTTTGAGGCGCGCCCCGACTCGGCCGGTCCAGTAACCCTGGGAGTCGAAGGACACATCGGAGATGCCGTCGTTCTGTTTGTCCAGGTCGATGCTCTGATGAATGACTTGCACTTGCGGCTCCACGACCCAGTGTTCAGAAACCGGCAACGGATAACCGCTCTCCAGCGACAGTGTGACCGCGCGGCCTTCGGTGTCGAGTTTGACGCCCCGATCAGACCGGTTGTCGCCGCGAAGACGCGTGCCCATTGCAACGGCATCGAGGTACCCACCCTTCGGGTCGACGAGTGTCCAGTAGGCGCCGAAATGATCGCCTGCAAGCTTCACGTGCCCGGCCTTGCGATGCTGGAAGCCTTCGGCGAATCCGTCGACATCGCCTCGCAGTCGGCTCTGCCCGACAAAGAATCCAGCACGTTGCCGTTGGCCTGAATCGGTGACGGCGACGTAAAGGTCATGGCCGATCTGATAACCCTGCGTCGAACCGTCCAGGCGTGGCGACACGGTGCCTGACCAGCTCTTTTTCAGATCACTGCCATAGAGGCGTGCCCAACCGGCCGGAACACTTCCTGTTTCAGTGAGCAGGCTTGATCGCCCTGTCGGTCGTGGAATGTTCCGAGCGCGGACAACACCATCATTTGTGCCGCGGGAACGACAACCGAATAGACCGGGACTTCCAGTCGATAAAGAGGAATCGCCTCGGCTCCCGGTACGGCCTGCGGTATTGAAGGCGTAGTCGCGGCGGGCACCGGCGAGGTGCTTGCCACTGCGGTCGAGTCGGAGGTCGCAGGCGCTGCCGGCGCAACGGGCGTTGCAGTCGGCGGTTCGACAGCCGGCTCATCCGCACTCACCGTCGGCGGCGCCACGGCCACTGGCACAGTGGCTTGGGGGATCACAGGCGCTGCCGGAGGGATCGGAATAGCCAACGGGGCGACCGCCACAACCGAGGATCGTAAGTACCAGTTATTCTCGGTTCCCGCTGTCACGCCACCCTTGAACAGGTAGTACTGATAAGCGCCCGCCGACACGGATCCTTTCAGCGCAAACGCATCGCTGCTGCTGGTCGCACCATTGGCGGCCTGAACCACTTCGATACCGCTGGCCTGAGTCAGCCCACCCAGGCCGCCCAGATTGGTAATGCCCAGCTGGGTATTGCCGCTGATCGTGCCTTGCGAAACGACCAGCCGGTCAGTTGCAGAGCTGTCACCACCCAATGTGCTCTGCAGCAACAACTGACCATTGCTGCCCACGTAGTTGCCGAACACGCTGAGCGTATCGCCAGCCACTGCGCTAAGGGAGGTCATGTCGATCACGCCAGCGTTATTAAGCGTAGCGAGATTGCCCGCGATGTAGGGCCGCACCGCTCCCTGCACCGGAAACAACGTACTGCTGCTGTCGACGTTGAAGTTGCCGGTGCCGGTCGCGCTGTCACCCAAAAAGAAATCGCCGCTCAGATTAAACCGCGACTGCTGGGTGAGGTTCACGGTCTCCCAGCCGACATAACGTGACGGCGTAGCCGATGAGGTGCTGATGAAGGTCAGCGTGTCTGCGCCCAGACCACCGTCGATCAACGGTGTCGCGCTAAGTGTGCTCTCGGTGAGATTGGCGACCCGTGCGGTGTCGTCTCCATCGCCCATCAGTACCGCAGACTGAATGTGTCCGCCACCGTCCCAACTGAACACGTCGTTTCCGAAACTGGCGCGGATCTGCCCGGAGATGACTCCGCCGGTCACGCTGATACTGTCGTCTCCGCCACTCACGCTGACGTTGCCGCCGATACTGCCGCCAGAAACACTGACAGTGTCGCGACCGAATCCGGTGACAAGATTGCCGATGATCTGCCCGCCTGACATGTCGAAGATGTTGTCATCCAGCTTCATGTCGACACGACCAATAGTGCCGCCGCTCATGGCTGCAACATCGCCATCCTCAAATGCGCCGATGATGGTCCCGCCACTCATGGAGAAGATGTCGCGCGCATCCCCCTGAGCCAGTGATTGAATCGACCCGCCGGTCATCACGAAGCTGTCCCGGGCGCTACCTTGGAAAACCGCGTCACGAATAGCCCCCGCGCCAATGCGAATGACGTTACCGCCATCCCCCATATCGACAGTGCCGAGTATGTTTCCACCGTCCATCTCCAGCCGGTTTATCCCAGCGCCGAAGACGACATTTCCCAGGATGGAGCCTGTGCCACCGGACGGAAGCGTCAATGTGTTATTGCCGACCAGATCGGTCAGCCCGGTACTTGTACCGCTGTCGCAGACATAGCTGTCATCGCCCGGCCCTGTTGTCAGGGTACAGGCGGCTTTAATCTCGGTGGCTGGCAATAACAGCAGGGATACGCAAGACAGGTAAATAATATTGCCGACGCGAGCCCTAACGGGCCTTTTCATCAGGCGTGCTCCTGCGGGTATAACCCGGGGCGGTTTAATTCCTTTTAAATAACAGTGCCGTTCCTGTGTACGCGCACTGAATAATTGCTCCTCTTCTTTATTCATCTAAGAACAGGTTTTCTTTTGCGTCAATTTATCAACAGGCTGTACGGATGATGGGTTCAGCAACGCCTACCATGGCGGCGAGTAGATCAAAATCGCCTCACACTGCCACCGGTTGGCGCGCCGCCTGGGCCGAACGCCTGACAGCGATGCCAGGCACACACCGTCTACCACGGGGGTTTGGCGGACAGCCCAGCGCCCAAGGCGCCTGTATTGAACGATTGACCTGCGCTTCATGAGCCGATTTGACGCATGGGGCGCAGGTTGTGACAACGTTAACAACGGCGTAGACTTCGCCTCATCTGGTCGTACCCTCCCATACTCATAATATTCTGCTGACTGCACGCACCGCACAGGCTCCGAGCCTCGCGCGGCGTTTTTGCTTGTTGGCGTTTTGTATGTGTGAGCTCGGCGGCCCTGACAGTTCGAACATTTACCTTGAGGCTGACGCATCCTTTGATGAACACCACCGATGCACGCACTGGAAGTTGGCTCAGCGTTATCGCGCTGGCCCTTGCGGCTTTTATCTTCAACACCACCGAATTTGTGCCGGTCGGGCTGCTGAGCGCGATCGGCCACAGCTTCGACATGACCTCTGCACAAGTCGGCCTGATGTTGACGGTGTATGCGTGGATCGTGTCCCTGACCTCGTTGCCGATGATGCTGATGACCCGCAACATCGAGCGGCGCAAGTTGCTGACCTTCGTGTTCATCCTGTTCATCGCCAGCCATGTGATGTCGAGCATGGCGTCCAGCTTTGGCATGTTGCTGGTCAGCCGCGTCGGCATTGCCTTGGCGCACGCGGTGTTCTGGTCGATCACCGCATCGCTGGCGGTGCGCGTCGCACCTGCGGGCAAACAGGTTCAGGCGCTGGGGCTGTTGGCAACCGGCACTTCGCTCGCGATGGTTCTGGGGATTCCGCTGGGCCGCGTGTTGGGCGAAGCGCTGGGTTGGCGCACGACGTTCCTGGCCATCGCCATTGCGTCGGGCCTGACGGTGCTGGTGCTGATCAAATCGCTGCCGCTGCTGCCAAGCCAGAATTCAGGTTCGCTGCGCAGCCTGCCGATCCTGTTCAAGCGTCCGGCGCTGGTCTCTCTCTATGTGCTGACCGCGCTGGTCATCACTGCGCAGTTCACCGCCTACAGCTACATCGAGCCCTTTGCCGACGTCGTGGCCAAGATGAGCGGCGAGATGACCACGATTGTTCTGTTGCTGTTCGGCGGCGCCGGCATCCTCGGCTCCATCGTGTTCAGCCGCTACAACAACCGCTACCCGCGCGGGCTGTTGATCACCGCCATCGGCGCGCTCGCGTTGTGTCTGATTCTGTTGCTGCCGTTGTCCGGCAAGGCCTCGTGGATCGCCACTCTGAGCGTGGTCTGGGGCATGGCGATCATGTGCTTCGGCCTGGTGATGCAATCCAAGGTACTGGCGATGGCGCCGGATGCCACGGATGTCGCGATGTCGCTGCACTCGGGCATCTACAACATCGGCATCGGTGGGGGCGCATTGCTGGGCAGCGTCGTGATCAGCCAGTTGGGCATCGCCAACATCGGCCTGGTGGGCGGCCTCGTGGCGTTCAATGGACTGGTGCTTGCAGGCCTTGCGACCTATCGCTACGGCGAGACCCTTCGCGCGTGAAGGCTCGGCAGAAGCGCCTGTAACGGCGCTTCTGACCGCGGTTGTGCCGTGTCGAACGCCCTGCGAACCCGACACGCCTCGGTCGCGGGATTAACGCTACGTTTCCGAGTTCCGCCCGTACCATCATTCCTGTCGATAACCAACATTCCTGCGTTTGCCTTCCGCTCAAATTTCAGGGGCGTACTATCACCTCACACCCAAACACGAACTGAGGGCAGGAAAAATGGTTATTCATCTTCTGACTTGCTTGACGCTGACCGCTTTCACCAGCTACGTCGTCGCCCTCAAACTTTTCGCTCTGGAACCCGTGCACGTCACGGCGGACGAAAACAGTCATCGTGTTATGGCACGGGCCAACTAAGGCCCAAGTAGCTGACACTTATCAGCACTTTTCACCTTTCAACTTTCTGTTTGATGCGGAGCACTCGACATGACCCGAGACGTCACCCTGCACGTTAGTTTTCCCAAATTTGGTAATAACTATTACTCACAACATGTCGTCGTTCGTAAAAACCGTCACAGCCTGATTGAAGACAAACGCTTTGATGCCTTCATGATGCCGTCGGCGGAAAATCACTTCAGCAACGAAGTGGTGGGCTTTAACGATCAGTTCCGTTTCTTGACTGATGTGTTGGCCATGCATCTGCTGGAAGTTGAAACCGCGCGGCCTGCCAAGAGAACCCGCCAGTCGGCGCAGCCGCGCACTCTGTAAGATCACAGGCCATTGACGCCGGTTGTTGCGAGTCCCCCTGCTCGACAACAATGTCGCCAATGGCCTGTTGCTTTTTTGACCTTCCGCAGCTGATTCGTGGTAACGCCCTTCCCTCCCCAGAAACGCCCTATCCGACCTGACCGTGTCGTCAGTATCTGCCTTCAAGCATCGTTCATCCAGCCTCATAGGCACCTGCCTAAGCTCACTAACAATGAGCTAAAAAAAGATCTATCGAGACTTAAACTGCATTTAATTCAAAACTATTGAATCAAAACTGCATTATTTCGAATTTGCCTCTCACCCGTTTCCTGACCACAATCGGCGTGCTTCACATCCGAACGGAAAGCTGCCGCAACAGTTCTCCAATCGTTGTTCTGCCCTTTGAATATATGGCACTTGCCCCTTTGTGCGGGAGCTCAGTCTCTGCCGACGAGCTCCTTTTTTCAGCCTCGGACACTCACTCGTTGAAAACGCTTTTGCGCAGCTTCATCCCTCATTCCCTCAACACCCATCCGGCTGAATGGTCGCGCGCGGCTCTGGGCGCCTGCCTGGGCATTTTCATCAGCGGATTGCTGAGCCGGCAGTTGTTCGGCATCGACGTCACGCTGCATCTGCTCGGTCCAATCGGCGCATCAGCGGTATTGCTGTTTGCCGTGTCGACCGGCGCACTTGCACAGCCATGGTCGATCATTGGCAGTTATCTGATCTCGACGCTGGTCGCATTGCTGTGCATTCGCCTGTTCGGCAACACCATCACCGCGGCGAGTGTCGCGGTGTGTTCGGCCATCGTGATCATGTGCGTATGCCGCTGCCTTCACCCGCCGGGCGCTGCTGTCGCGATCAGCATCATCACCTCTAAACAGGAACTGTCGGCACTCGGCTTACAGGTGCTTTTTCCGGTCATGCTCAACGCCATTTGCCTGCTGATTGTCGCGCTGGTCTACAACAACCTGACGCTTGTGCGTTATCCCAGGGCGCAGGCGAAAACAGCGCCTGAAGCACAGGTCGCAAACTCCGAATCAGCGGGTTTCAACACTCAGGATCTGGACAAGGCACTCGACGACGTGGGTGCGTTTGTGGACGTGTCCCGTGAAGACCTGGAGACGATCCTGCACAAGACCGAAGCGAACGCCCAGCATCGCAACCGGACCGACATCGACACCAAACACATCATCTCCCGTAGCACCCCAAGCCTGTCGCTGGAACACTCGATGGCAGACGCCATGAAGATGCTGAGCGGACAGGGCAGCAAATACCTGCCGGTGCTCGATGCAGACCGCAAGGTGATTGGCATCATCAGTCTGGTGGATTGACTGAACCTGGCTTTCTAAGGGTGCCGCGCACTACACCGACGGATCCCAACGCTGGGACCAGTCGCCCTTCTCTTTGGCAATCTCACGCAACAGTTGAAAGGCCCGCTGCAAGGTCGCCGAGGGATTATCCCGCGCATACACCAGATACGTCGGGTAGCTGAACTCCGGCGCCAGCGGCACGCGCTCCAGGACACCCCGGTCCAGCCAGGACTGAACGACTCGCGTGCGGAAATAGCCCGAGCCGCCGTTATCGAGGATGTACTGCAACGCAAAGGGACCCAGGTTGAACGCCACGGCGGCCCTGGATTTTTCCGGCATCGCGGCGTCGTGCTGCTCACGAAACGCAGGCCCCCAGTCGATGTACACGTACGGCTCCGGCTTGCCCGCCACGCGCACCAGAATCAGCTTCTCTTCCAGCAACTCCTCGACCTGAAGCCCGGGCCAGTAGGCCGGTTGGTAGACCAACGCGGCATCCAGCACCCCGCGCTCGACCTCCTTCATCAACACGTCGCCGTCCTTGACCTCGGAATGCAGCGCGTAGTCCGGAATTGCGTTGCGGATCTCGCGGACCCAGCTGAGCATCAACGGGTTGCACAGGCTCATTTCCGCGCCCACACGCAACACATGGCGATAGCCATCCGGCAACGGTAATTCCCGCCGCGCGGCATCCCAGGTCTGGACGAGTTGATTGGCGAACACCACAAACGCCTCGCCATCGGACGTCAGCTTCGCGCCCGTGCGATTGCGAATAAACAGCTTACAGTTGAGGTGACTTTCCAGCTTCTGCACACGAGCGGTGATCGCGGTCTGAGTGACGTGCAACTTCTCAGCGGCAGCCATCAGGCTGCCCAGTCGAACGATTTCAAGAAAGGTACGGGCGAGGTCGATGTCCATCGGTACGGCTCGGCGGCTGGCGTCAGATTGGCCGCGACATGGTAGCGCAGCGGCCCGTCGCCCAAGCGCAAAAACATGAGCGATATCCGACGTTAAACAGGCCCGGCATCTGGCGCAATTTCAAAATCCGCTGTCTCATGCAGCAGGTTCGTACACATCACGAACCCCTTACCTACCTTTCTGCGGAAAACAACATGAAACACGCCCTGCTCACCGGCCTGCTCCTGACTGCCTTTGCCTTGCCTTTGACCGCAACGGCCAACGACGACAACAGCCTGTGCCAGATAAACCTGAGCAAGATTCGCGACACCAAAGCGGCTAAACCGGACCTCAGCGACGCGGTGAGAAGCGACGTCGACACCACCGTCCACCGTGCTGAATCAGCACTGGCGCGGCATAACGATGATGGCGCGAGAGAGTGTGTTGCCTTGACGCAGCAGGCGCTGCAGAAACTTCAGAGCAATTGAGGCAAGTCGCCACGCAATGGATCGATTGTGGGAGCCTCTCAGGCTCTCAAACCAGTGGTGTCAGTCCGTTTCTAGAGGGTCGCGAAGCCTCGCAGCATGCGCCACATCCCAGATGACGCAGAGCGTCATTGAATGGGTTACCACGCGGAGCGTGGGAACAATCAGCACTCGTTGAATAAACAAAAAGCCTGTGGGAGTTAGCTTGCTGACGAATGCGATGTGTCATTCACCCTTGATGAAACTGGCTCACTCCCATCACCAGCAAGCTGATGGTTCCCACGCTCCGCGTGGTAACCCATTCAATGACGCTATACGTCATCCGGGACGTGGCGCATGCTGTCAGGCTTTGCGCCCCTCAAGAAACGGCCTGACACCACTGGTTTGAGAACCACAGAACCTCCTGCATAACCGTGTCCTGTCTGAGCGTTTGAGGTGAGTTGAAGCGGTGGTTTATCACTTCAACACCAACATCCGATAAACGCCCGCTTCGCTCTCGATCCCGTGTGTGTCATGGGTGAACCCGGGGAAGGATCGGTCGAAGCTTTCCAGCGCTTTCAGATACGCCAACAAGGCGCCGTCGGAAGGCCCTGCGTTTTCACCCGGCATCAGCAGCGGAATACCCGGCGGATAAGGCACGATGCCAGTGGCCGCGATGCGCCCGGCCGCCTCCTCCAGCGTGACCTGCTCGACCTCGTTCCTGACCAGTTTTTCGTACGCTTCCACCGGGCTGAACTCGGCCTTGGGCAGCGTGCCGAACGCCTGCGACATGGCTGCAGTGGTTTTGGTCTTTTTCATCGCGGCAAAGATGTCCTGCGCCAGGTCCTTCAAACCCATGCCGGCATAACGTTGCTGGTTGGCGGTCAGCAGATCGGGCAGGCACAGCTCCAGTTCCAGGTTGGTGTCGTAGTCACGCTTGAAGTCCAGCAGCGCATTGACCAGCGTGCCCCATTTGCCCTTGGTAATGCCGATCGAGAACAGAAAGAGAATGGTGAAGTCCGTGGTCTTCTCGACCACGATGCCCTGCCGTCCGAGGTAGGCGGTCAGCACGCACGCCGGAATACCGAAGTCCAACAGGTTGCCGTCATCGCCCATGCCGGGACTGAGGATCGACACCTTGATCGGATCAAGCATGCAGTAGCCGTCTTCAATGTCGCCGAAACCGTGCCAGACCTCGTTCGGGTGCAGCACCCAGCAATTCGGGTCGGTTTTGAGCCTGCCCGGATCGACCTCGTGAAACGGAATAGAGGTCGCGCCGACTTTGACCGACGGCGGCTGCCAGCACGAGAAGAACCAGTCATCGTTGGCGAGCATCTCACTCTGCATGCGCGAAATGACCTGCCGGAACGCGATGGCCTCTTCGATGGATTCATTCGTCAGGATCTGCCCGCTGGGCGCTTCCATCATGGCCGAGCTGACGTCGCACGAGGCCATGATCGCGTAGTTCGGCGATGTCGACGCATGCATCATGTAGGACTCGTTGAAGCGGCCATGGGGAATCGGGTTGCGCCCGTTACGCACATGGATCATCGAGGCCTGAGACAGCGCCGCCAGCAGCTTGTGGGTCGACTGGGTCGCGAACACGGTTGGCTTGGAGGCGTCGTGATCGTCCGGGCTGCCGTGCATCGCGAAGCGGTCCTTGTACAGCGGATTGAAGCGCGCATAGCCATACCAGGCTTCGTCGAAATGCAGGCGGTCGACACTTTGCCCCAGCAGTTCTTCGACCCGCGTCACGTTGTAGGTCAACCCGTCGTAGGTCGAGTTGGTGACGATGGCGTGTACCGGCGTCGGGTCGATGTGGCTTTTGACCAGCGGGTTGTTGGCAATCGCCGCTTTCACGCCCTCGGCGCTCAGGGTCTGCGGCAGAATCGGTCCGATGATGCCGAAACGGTTGCGGGTCGGCACCAGGTACGTCGGAATCGCGCCGGACAGCGTCATCGCGTGCTCGGCAGACTTGTGGCAGTTGCGGTCGCACAACGCAATCTGATCGCGGGTCACGCTGGCCATCAGGATGACGCGGTTCGACATCGACGAGCCGTTGGTCACGTAGTACGTGCGATGGGCACCAAACACCTTCGCCGCGTAGCGCTCGCCCTGGCCGATCGGCCCGCTGTGATCGAGCAATGAGCCCAGCTCACCCACCGAAATCGATAGGTCGGAACGCAGCAGGTTCTCGCCGAAGAATTCATAAAATGCCCGGCCTGCGGTGCTTTTCAGGAAGGCAGTACCGCCTGCATGACCCGGCGTGTGCCACGAGTATTCATAGCTGCGGGCAAACTTCAGCAACGCGCCGAACATCGGCGGCAGCACCGCCTGACGGTAGCGTTCGATCGCGGCCATGATCCGCCCGCTCAAGAAGCGGCTGGTGTCTTCCGGCAGCCAGATGAAGTCGTCTGCGTGTTGCATGACAATCAGCGGGACACTGGACGCAGTGCTGCGATCACTGATCAGAAACACCGGTACGCGGGTGTTGCGCTCGCGCAAGGTGGTGAGCAGATCGATGCACTCCTGGTGGTCTTCGCTGGTGTCCATTTCCCAACTGAGCAGCACGCATTGAATCGCCGGGTCAGTGCTCAGAATCGACTTCGCGTCGCTCAGGCTTTCCGAGGTCAGTACGCTGATGGAGCGCTCTTCCACATCGCTGATCAGCTGAATCAGTGCCCTTCCGAACACGCTGCGTTTGTCGGGCTGCTTCGTGACGAGTAAGGCGAGCATGCCGAGCAGGTGTCTGTATTCCGTCATGGTTGAGTCTCCAGAGTGGCGCGATTCAGGTCATTGCGAGGCAAGTTGTTGAGAGGCAGGTCATTGACCGGAACAGGTTCACCGACAATGTGCTGCGCAGCGACGGTCTGGGTCGGCACGCTGTTGTTGAGGGCTTCCAGTTTGATCAGGCGTGTGTTGACGAAGCCGAACAGCGTGTAGCCGACGATGGTGGCAACGCCGCCGAGCATCAGCGCCTGGGCGCCCGAGCTGTACAGCGCCAGATAGCTGTAGGCGGCTGCGATGTAGGCCACGATGTTGGTAATGAGCGCCTTGTTCGGCGGGACGTTGGAAATCTTCTGCAGCGTCATCAAGGTCGCCATCGACAGGATGTACGGCACCAGGTTGGTGACCACCGCCAGGTTCACCAGCGTGTCGAACTGCTTGGCGAGATCCGGGCTGATCGTGAGCAGCGCCATGGCCGTCTGGATCGCCAGCAGGATCAGCATGCTGATGATCGGTACGCCATGCTTGTTGGCCTTGGCGAAGATCGGCAAAAAGTAACCGGTGTCCGCCGAGCTCTTGAACACTTGGGCGACGGTGAATTGCCAGCCCAGCAGCGAACCGATGCAGGCCAGCACCATCAGCCCCATGACGATGTTGCCGATCATCGGGTTGAACATCTTGGCGAACACCAACCCGAACGGCGCAGTGGAAGACACCAGTTCGGCGTTGTCGACGATGCCCGCGATCACGTTGGTGGAGACGATGTAGATCACCGCCGCGCCCAAGGTGCCGCCGAGTACGGCGATGGGCACGTTCTTCTCGGGGTTCTCCACCGCATCGCCGTTGGCACACGCGGACTCCAGACCAAGAAACGCCCACAGGGTGATCGCCACCGATGCGCCTGCCGCCTGATACCAAGGCATGCCGTGGGGGTTCCAGCCGGCCGAATACACACTGCTGTCGAACCAGAACCAACCGACGGTCGAAACCAACACAACCGGAGCAATCACGCCCCAGACGGTGACTGCGCCAATCTTGCCGGTGATGCTCGCCCCACCAAAGTTGGCGAATGTGGTAATCCACAATAAGGCGATGGTCGCGAGGCCAACTTGCAGCGAGCCAAGCTTTATATCGAACAACGTCTGGATATAACCCACGGCCGTAATACTGATCGCGACGTTCGCGATCAACAACGACAGGCCATAGGTGTAGTTGGTGATGTAGTTTCCGGACTTGCCGAAGGTGTATTCGGCGTATCCGCCCATGCCGCCAGTCTTGCGACTGAGCATCCCGCAGCGCGCGAACGCGTAGGCCAGCGCCAGGGAACCGGTGGCCGTGATCAGCCAGGAAAGGATCGAGATGCCGCCGACTTCGGCGAGTTTGGTCGGCAACAACACGATGCCGGATCCCAACATGTTGACAGCCGTCAACATCGTCAGTTGTCCCACGCTCATTTTCTTTGCGACTGACATTCCGTTGCCTCATAGGATGAAGTGAGAGGCTTTTAGCTATAGCAAAAGATTCTCACTAAGCAAGAATTGAAACATGCCTTTAGCTGCTAGCGAAAAGCCACTTTTTAACAACTTCGGAATAAATAGTGACTGTATTGAACGTCGGTAAAGTTCAAACCGTTCAAACGGTTTGCGCGAAGGAAAATAGAGGAGAGAGCGTAACGGCAGGACGCAGACCGCGCTTGACACAGGTCAAGGCGCGATCAGAAACCCATCCATTCGGTTAGCGGGTCAGCGCGTTCCAAGCACAGCGGCTAGCACAACGTTTTCAAACAAACAGCGTAAACAAGGCAAATCCGGCGTACCAGACAATCGCCGAACGAATCAGCAATTCCCACAATACGTCCAGGCTGTTCACGCCTTCCGCGCCCACGACCGGCGCAGGCACTTCACCGGCCACGCAACCGGCTCGGGTGATCAGCCCGGCCGCGCTGATGTTCCAGTTGAGCAATTCAGTGAGCATCACGCGGCTGACCGCGACGAAGTTGCCGACCAATGCAAAGCTTGCGGCCAGCAGACGCACAGGCACCCAATCGAATGCATGGCGCAGTTGCGTCGCGCGCTCCACCAGCGCCGGGGTCTTGCCATGCTCAGACGCCAGCGCCAGCAATCGGTACGCCAGCGCGGCCACAGGGCCCAGCACGAAATACCAGAAGATCACCGCAAAGAATCCCTGATAGACCTGCCACAACAAATACGTCTGCACGCCGCCCAGCAATTGCTCTTCATTTTCCGCCTGAACCCCCAGGTCCCGATCGGCCACCAGCACCGCCGCCTCTTGATCACCACGTCGACAGGCGTCGCGAAACGAACCCAGATTGGCTTTGATATCGCCACGGCCCAGGCTGTAGATCAGCACCAACAGATGAATCGGCAGCGCCAGCCAGCCATACGCCACCGAGCCGACAATCCAAAGCACCAGCGCCAGCAGCAACAACGGAAACAGGATCGTCAGCGTCAGGATCCACCAAGGTCGCTTGGCTGTGCGTGGGTTCGACTCAAGCCGTCCCAGCTGATTCAACCAGGGCGCATCGCGCTGAACACGCTGACGCAGGGCAGAGAATTTCTCGACCCACACGGCCAACAGCAACACCAGAAAACTCATCACCAGCTCCTTGATTCAATCCTGCAAAGCCGAACGAAACCGTACCCAGTCAAAGCATGGCCCCGGATCGGTCTTGCGTCCCGGCGCGATGTCGCTGTGCCCGGTTATTCGTAGTGGGGTGATCGCAGGCCATGCCGACTGCAACTGTCGGGTCAGGGCGATCAGCGTGTCGTATTGCGCATCGGTGAAAGGCTGATCGTCAGTGCCTTCCAGCTCGATACCCACGGAAAAGTCGTTGCACGTCTCACGCCCCTCGAACACCGATACACCGGCATGCCACGCCCGATCCAGACACGACACGAACTGCGTGAGTTCGCCATCGCGCTCGATCAGAAAATGCGCGGACACCCGCAGTTCAGCGATGCCTTCAAAGTAGGGATGCTCTGTGACGTCCAGCCGGTTCTGAAAGAATTCCTGCACCTTGCCCGTCTTGAACTGAGCCGGCGGCAGGCTGATGTTGTGAATCACCAGCAACGAGATCTCGGCTTCGGGGCGAGCATTGAAGTTGGGCGAAGGGCAATGGTGCGCGCCATGGCACCAACCCGTGGCAGGGTCCAATTGCATGGAGGGTCCTTGGAACGTGAATCGACAGCGGCCAGTATGCCCGTGATGAGAAAGGATGTGGGCGGCGAATCGTGATTCGATTCGCCGATGGGTTCTGTGCGGGCACTTGACCGTGCCCGCGACGAATAACCTGTGGGAGGCCGAAGCGGCTCAGCCCTTGAGCTTGCGCAGATTCCCCAGCACCGACTCCAGCGCCCGGTCGAACAACAGCGAATCGTCCAGCACGCGAATGGTACCGCGACGGAATTCGACCGCCAGGCCCATGCGCGTCTTTTCCAGGACCTTCATGCCCGTGCGGTTGACGAACACATAGCGTCCGCTCGGCTCAACGATCGCCGCCAGCTTGCAACGCAGCTTGTGGTCTTCGTCTTCCTGGATTTCAACCCAGCTTCCCAAGCGTAGTTTGTCGACTTGCATCAGCCCCTCATCGTTCTCGGGCAAATGCAGAGCCGGCTCGCTGATGACCTGCTCACCCGGCGCAACCAGCACGATTTCTTCAACAACGGCCATCATCGTTGGGCCGTCAACAGGCTCATCGGCAGCGACTTCATCCGCATCACCGGCCGGACGGGCCACATGATTGAATGCCTGCACATGCAACGCTTCGAGCTGGCTGAAAAACTCGCTGGTGGCGAACGGGTCGAACGCGGCACTGCTCAGACCATCGCGCAGCGACTTCAACAGACCCGGCACCAGCTCGAGTAGACGCTGACGGGCGTCTGGCTCCTCATGTGGCTCCACGCTCCAGATCAGATCGTCCATCGCCTGAAGACCGGCCGCCCACTCAGCCGACTGCTCGCCGTGCTTGAGACAAGTGAGCAGCAGGACTTTACTCCAGGCTTCCTGCAACAGACGCACGACAACTTCCGGCAGCGTGCGGCCCAACAGACGATCATTGAGCGCCTGCTGAACCCGCTGACGCGCCAGTTCGGCCAGCGCGCGGCCTTCTTCGGCGTCACGGGTGCGTTGCTCCAGCAGCTCACTGCGGCGACGTTCGTCACTCGTGAACGCCAGGAAGTCGACCAGCAGTTCGGTGAAGATCGCCGGGTCATCGACGAAATCGTGCAACAGGCGTTGCACGATCTGATCGATGCGCGTGTACAGCGAATCCCGCTGGCTGTCGTCACGCCCGCCCCAGCCCAGTGCCGCCGACGCGATCTCATTTAATAGACGACGGGCCGGATGGCTGCCGCGGCTGAAGAAACTCTTGTCGATGACCGCGACCTTGAGCATCGGGATCTGTAAACGCCCAATCAACGCACGCAGCGAGCCTGGCAGGTTGCGGTCATCGAGAATGAATTCGAAGAGCATCGAGATCAGATTGATCACGTCCTCGTCGATGGTGCCGACCGTGCGGAATTTACCGCTGCGGGCACTTACACGACCGATCAGTTGCTCCAGTTGCGCACGCAGATCGAAGTCGTCCGGGTTCTCGGCGCGGGGTACGTATTGCTGCAGATGCGACAACAGGCGCAGCAGGTCCTGGCTTGAAATCGGGCGAGCCTCGGCGTTGCTGTCCGGATGTGGCGTCAGGTTACCGCGCACATGGACCAGCAGCTCCTGCAAGGCGGAGAAAACTTCCTGAACGCTCTTGTCGAGCTTCTCGGCGGCCTGAACCAGCGCCGCGCTGTCAGCGCGCTGGGCTTCACTCGGCGCGCCGGTGGAACGATCGGTGGAGCGACGCGACGGCAATACTTTCAGGTCCGGCAACACACCCGCAGATATCAGCAGCAGATTGGCCTCTTCATACAGCTGATCAGCGTTGGTCAACGCGTATTTTTCAAACAGCTTGAGGATGATCAGCTTGACCTTGATCTCGACGCCGAGATTGCGACCGGCCTGCAAAAAGAAATCGCACAGCAGGGTCGGACCAAGCGGGTTGGTTTCATCGGTCAGCGGTTGCGGAATGAGTTCGTTCAAACGCGTGGTGAGCTGGCTCAGCGCCACACCATCGCGGTTCACGACCTTGGTCACCATGGCATCGACGGCCACCGTGCGCTCGAGGTCGTCGTTGTGAACCAGCGCGAGTTTGTCGAAAGAAACAGGTTCAGCAAGGATCGGCTCGGCGAGCTCGTACTGACCGAGGCGCAGAAACGCCTCGAAGAATTTGTCCAGGAAGTTACGTTCGATGCTCTTTCGCTTCAGGCGCAGGTCGCGCATGGCTTCGAAAAAGACATTCTGTTCGGCGTTGTTGTGCGCCCGGTCCGCCATTTCAAACAAGGTGTCATCGGCGTTATCGAAGAGGGTCTGCAGGCTTTCCTTGAGTTGCTGCGCGGCTTTGTCGCGCACCTGCAACAGAACGACGGGCAGCCGAGCGACAGGCGAAGACCCCGGAATATCCGGCCCCGTTTTGCTCAAGGGCACCACTTTATTGTCGTTCTGCATCAAGGACTCCTTTCATCCAACATCACTCAACAACGAATGCACAGCCACAACCTGATCACAAACGGAGGAAGCCTCCGATTGGACGGCGCTCAAAGGTGTTGTCCCTGGGGTGTACAGGCGGAACGTCAAAGCTATGACGTCAAATGCAAGGCGAATTATGTTTTAAATGATGCCCGCTCGCCAGCGGACTCTTCGCCTTGATTGAAATAGTAGGAGGGGACGAAGAATCATGTGCAGCGATAGACCGCGAAAATCGCAATCTGTCGCATAAGAAGCGAAAAAACCGACAAAGTGCAGCCGATACACTCAAACGCGTGGTGTCACGCAGGTGGGTTGGTACAGTCGACTGCCTTATACTCCGGGCACTTAGTAAGTGGAGCCCGATATGCCGAATCTACGTCTTGCCACGCTGACCGCCGAGATCGAAGCCAACGTACGCCGTGCGTTGCTGGAGGACGTCGGCAGTGGCGACATCACTGCACAGCTGATTCCCGCCGAGCGTCTGGCCAAGGCCACCGTGATTTCCCGCGATGCTGCGGTGATCGCGGGCACGGCCTGGGTCGACAGCGTTTTTCGTCAGCTGGATCAGCGCGTCGCGGTACATTGGCAAGTCGCCGACGGCGAGCGGGTCAAACCCAACCAACCGCTGTTCCATCTCGAAGGGCCTGCCCGCTCGTTGCTGACAGGCGAACGCAGCGCGCTCAACTTCCTGCAGATGCTCTCAGGCGTCGCCACCCGCGCCCAGCATTACGCCGACATGGTCGCCGACACCCAGGTCAAACTGCTCGACACGCGCAAAACATTGCCGGGCCTGCGACTGGCACAGAAATACGCCGTGACCTGCGGCGGCTGCCACAACCACAGAATCGGCCTGTTCGATGCCTTCCTGATCAAGGAAAACCACATCGCAGCGTGCGGCGGCATCGCCGAAGCCATCACCGCTGCCCACAAGATTGCACCGGGCAAACCGGTGGAAGTCGAAGTCGAAAACCTCGACGAACTCAAACAAGCCCTCGACGGCGGCGCCGACATCATCATGCTCGACGAACTGAGCCTGGACGACATGCGCGAAGCCGTCCGCCTCACGGCAGGCAAAGCGAAGCTTGAAGCCAGCGGCGGAGTGACCGATGCGACCTTGCGCACCATCGCCGAAACGGGCGTGGATTACATCTCGATTGGCACATTGACCAAGGACGTGAAGGCCGTGGATCTGTCGATGCGGTTGAGCGTTTGACGGACGCCGTCCCGCTGATTCAACGAACACCGCAAACCTGTAGGAGTGAGCTTGCTCGCGATTGCGATCTGTCTGACACCACTGAGAGTAAAGGACACACCGCATTCGCGGGCAAGCGCGCTCCTACAGGATGTCGAACCCTCCGGAAACGGAAAAGCCCGGTCCTGAGGACCGGGCTTTTTGTGTTTCTGGTGCCGAGGCGACTGTATGTATGGCTCGCTGAACACTCTCAAACGCCGATTTTGGTCGTCAGCCGATCAATGAAGGATGGCTTGCTGAACCAACGCTTGGGAAGCTGCAAAGGTATCTCAGCACCAGCAGCCGCACCGATCTGAGGAATCCAGAACAGCACGTCACGCCCTACGTTGGAATGCTGCTTTCGCTCCACGCCGTGCCATGAATGGTCAGTCTTCATAAACACAAGCATCGTGTTCGGCCGGTTCTCGAAGGTTTTCACCCGGTTGAAGTCTTCGTGCTTCATATGCGGCGAGGGCCAGGAGGTCACCGCTGGATCTTTTGGCGTGTAGATGCTCGTACCGAAGTCTCGCAGAGAATCATCTTTCGGGAAGTAAAACGCTCCCACGATGAATTTACTCTCACTGTCTGTGTGCGGGCCAAGTGCGAAATTCTGGTAATCACGAACAAGCAGCGACCGGGGGCTGACGCGAACGCATTCGTCAGAAACAGCATTTTTAACGAGGTCTTTTTCTCGATACTTGTAATTGACTTGAAGCCGCTTCCCAAACTTCTCTACGAGAACCTCGAGGAATTCCTGAGAGTGAATCCAGGCCTCAAACTCTTTCCAGAACTGCGAGACGGCCTCGGTCAATTTTGCAGTACGGCTCGGCGACAATTGAATGTAGTGCCGCTGCTCATACGGTGCAGGGTAGATATCGTAATCATTATCCGGAGGAAGTTTATCCAGAAGCTCAGAATAGAACTCATCAGGCAGCACCTTCTCAACATAGATATGTGGAAATGGTACAGACACCAGCTTTGCATTTTTTATGGCTTGATATGCGTGCTGCTTAACCTGATTGTTCATCTTTCGCCGATCCGTGCTCTACGTAAAGACGATATTCTATCCTCGCGGCACAGGAGGCGCCATAGCTGTGGCGTCAGGGTGATCATGAGCGAATCCCCCTGACGGCCAGCAACAAGAATAGACTTCAGTTCTCCAGCCTCCTCATCAGCATTTCAAAAACCATCTGATTTCCAACTAAAGACAAGTGGTTGGAATCTGAATACAGGACAGAGTCGCCCGAAATGCTGCTGCAGTACCCTTCGGAGCACAGCAAATCGTCGGGGTCAACGAATACCACGCCAGGGTTATCACTGACTGTCTTGTCGATGATTTTTCTCGCAGGTGCATCCCAAGCCTTAACCGCCGAATACGGCACCTTCATCAAGGCCTGCCTCTCTTGGTCGGTGTAGGCTGCTCCTATTCGCTCGATCCGGTAAAGCCTCGCCAGAGGATCCCAGCCAGGCGGCGCCACAGGTCCGACAATAACGACTCGGTGGCCCATTGCGAGAAGGTCCATCACGGCCGTCTTAAACGACGAAGCTATCTCGCCGGTTCGCTGCTCCAACCCGGCGCCTTGATTCTTCGCGGCGTAATACGAAAGGCCGATTTCATTCCCGCCAACGGTATTGTTGAACCCTTCACCACGGATATATGAGGTGAAACGCGAAATCAAAATGACCGTTACCGGCGCAAGCTTCCGCAGTTCAGCTAGCCGTCTTTCCTGATATTGAGGATCGCATCGGTTGAAAACTGCACCATTGCTGAAGACGCTCAAGCCAGGCAAAAGCGGACAACCGCTCGATGTCAGGTCAATCATCCTGGCCCTGTACTGCGATAGCAAAGGCTCGATGGATTGAGTCATTCCCCTCGCGTGCGAATCACCAATGATTACGAGCGTTTTGTCATACGGCCCTGTCTGTATTGAGCACGCGTCTTCAGGATCGCGGCCCGAACAGTCTGCTCCGTTGACTGAAACCCCTCGCAGCTTTTGAGGAATGCCACCCTTCGTAGCCCAAGCCAGGCTTTGGCCTGCTTCGGACGTGATACTGCCTCGTCCATAAATGCCAGCCATGAAAATCGCGCAGAGACCAGCGGCAGCCATCGTGAAGATCCAGCGCCTTGAGACCTTCCCTCTCGCCCGGAAGGGGGCTTCGACGTAGCGCCAACTGACACCCGCAAGCAGCAGGGATGACGCTGTCAAAACCAGGAATAGCATGGCGGACGGCTCGTCCAGGCTTCGATGTCTAGCGAAAGCGAAAATAGGTTGATGCCAGAGATAGGCGCTGTAGCTGATAAGGCCGATGCCAACAAACATCCTATGAGAGAGGAATCTACCAACAACGGTGTCAGACTGAGCACACAGCACAATAAGCGATGCCCCCATGGTCGGGACCAAAGCGTATACGCCCGGGAACGGAGTGTCCTTGCTGTAACAGAATGTCGAAAAGGCAATCAATGACAGCCCGAGGAAGCCGCCAACCTCTCTCACAAAATGAGGAATGTTTCCCGATCTTGTGGAGGCCAGGAAGACCGCGCAAAGCGCCCCCATCAACAGCTCCCAAGCGCGCGTCGGGAGCAAGTAAAAACCTGCTGATGGACTGTGAGTCGACGCCCATTCTGCACCGAGCAAACTGGCCAAGCCTAGAATAGAAAATGTAGCGAAGAGCCCTACTCTACGCTTCCACAGGATAAAAATAAGAACCGGAATGATCACATAATACTGCTCCTCTACCGCAAGACTCCATGTATGCAGCAGAGGCTTGAGCTCGGCGGCCGTATCAAAATATCCGCTCTCTTTCCAGAACAGAATATTTGAAGAAAAAATGGAAACTGCTGCAAAGCTGCTAAAGAAGCTTTTTAGATCAGCAGGCTGCAACCATGAAATGGCAAATGGAAGGCAGGCAAAGAGAACAAGATAAAGCGCTGGCAAGATCCTTCTCGCCCTTCGTTCATAAAACGATATGAATGAAAAACCTCCCTGCCACAGCTGCTCTAAAATTATCGATGTGATGAGGTAACCACTGATCACAAAGAATATGTCAACGCCAACAAACCCACCGCGAAACAACTGAAATCCCGCATGAAACAGTATTACCGGCATTACTGCTATTGCTCGTAAACCATCAATCTCGCGCCGATAATGCATTCTTGCTCTGCCCTTTTCTGCCTATCAAATGTCTTGGTAAATAACCCTTTATCCTTCACGCCAAACCCTGCCGCGAGCTCGGCGCGAACGTGAAGGATTACTCCAGAGTTAGCTGCTTCAGAGCCTCTTGCCTTACGGGGGCAGAGAACTCATGTGTGATTGGCCAGGTCTTGATGGTCACGCTGACGTCCTTCGCAACCGAGGTAATGTGATCCTTCGCAAGCAATGCCTGTAGCCCCGGCGTGCTGGTGTCCATGGTGCCCACATTCATGGTCAGCTTCGTCGGCCCCTTGATCGTCGACAGCCGCGCCCGTGGAGAGCGCTCTAGATAGACGGGATCATCAGGCCCGGTCGGCGCAGCGCCAAGAATGGCCAGCATGTTGTCCTTCAGTTGCTGATCCTGTGTCGTGTTGTAGATCGATGCGAGGTCATAAATAACCAGCCATATCGATGCTGCATGAACCTTGCCCGGGTATTTGCCCATGTAGCTCAGGGCTTCCATTGTGCCGCCGGACACCGCCGAGATGTCGAGGCGCTTCAGGCCTGTCTTCGACTGGGCGTCTTTAACCACAGCATCAATGCGAATCAGCGTGTCGTCAGAACCCAAAGCCTGGGCTGTAGTGTTCGGGCCGTTGAAGTTCGGCGAGATAATGCATGCGCTTTCGACGGCTGCCAGTTCAGGGAAGGCTGTCTTTACCTGCTGATAGTCTCCAGACCAGGTGTGCAGGAACAGGATGATCCGTGTGGCGTGAGGATTGCACTTGATCAGGTATGGCTCATCGCCTGCGCTGCTCTCAACGTAATCAGCGGTGACCAGACTGTCAGGAACTCCAGCCGTATGCTTTACAGGAGTTGCCGCATTTGCAGTGCTGGTAATTGCCAGCAAAGCCAGCACCAGAGACACCCCTTTCTTGATAAAACGCATCATCGCACCTGCCAAAGTTCATTCAGGCGCAATCATGCCAGCTTGTGGGCGAAAGGCGAAAAGCAGACAGGAAATATTCCCGAAGTTTGGAGCCAAGCACCGTAACAGCAGTCAATGATCGGTGACACCGTCGCTTCAAGCTCGAACAAGAAACCGGCAGAAGAAAAATTGCGAAAGGGACCGTGAGGCCACACAGCAAAAAGCCGCTCAAGGCGGCTTCTTTCCTGGTTTTTGCGTAAGCGTACGGAACCGCACGAAAAGCAATCTGGTGCCGAAAATAGGAATCGAACCTACGACCTTCGCGTTACGAGTGCGCTGCTCTACCGACTGAGCTATTTCGGCGTAGACTTAAATTATCAGCAGCCATCTACAAGAGCAATCAGCGGCACCACTACGCTGATCTCTGCGCATGACGCTTAGGATTTTCAGATTTCCGAGGGAAGACGTGACACTAATCAGCCTTGAAGCCTTGATTGCAATTGGCGACAGCAGCCGGCGTACCTGGTGGCGGAGAATTTCTGACAATCCGTCCTTCAAGAAAGGAACAGACTCGAAAGGTCGAACCCTGATCTCGGTCAACGCAGCGAGAGAGTTTGTCGCTTTACCGCATGATGACATTACCTTGGCGATGTTGATGGCCGCAGACGCAGGAGATCCTGATTCACAGAATGATGCAGGGCTTATGTACAGCGAACTGGAAAACCACCGGGCAGCTGTCTATTGGTGGCGAGCTGCCGCCGAGCAGGAAAACGCCGACGCCATGCAGTTGTTGGGCAAATGCTATATCGAGGGTGTTGGGGTCGATGTAGATGAAAACGCCGGAATCATGTGGATTGCGCGTGCGGCTACCCACGGTCACATCATTGCGCGCACTCAAATAAAAGGACTCCGACCTTTCATTGATTGGCGGTCACTAGAGCTGCCACCGCTTGGATGACCCATTCATCGGTGTGCCATCCGTTAGTTGGCACTACGCTAGCTGTGCCAACCGCCAATTCTGAGCTCAACAGTCCTACCTCTGCCAATGTTCCGCCCACGTATCCGGCCGAATCAAACTGCTAACGGAAGTGGCATATGAATTGCTCCTATCTATCCGGACGCCAAAATCCCAACCAGAGGAATAATTTATGAAGTCGGTTCAAAAGGGTTTTACGCTCATCGAATTGATGATCGTTGTAGCCATCGTCGGTATCTTGGCTGCGGTCGCCATTCCCGCCTATCAGGATTACATCGCTCGCTCCCAGATGACTGAAGCACTGACACTGGCAAGCGGTCTCAAGACCAATGTCACTGAAGTATTCGCTCAAAACGGCACGTGCCCAACCAACGGCACAAACGGCATCGCGACTGCAACAGACATCAAGGGCAACTACGTTGACTCCGTAACGACTGCTGGCACCGCAGCTGCTTCGGGTGGTTGCACTATCGAAGCGCTGATCAGTACAACTACAGCATCCAAGGGTATTCAGGGCAAGAAACTGACTTTGAAGCTGAGTAACGCCGACACAGGCTCGAACGTCTGGACCTGCACGTCTGACGCGGCTCAGAAATACCTGCCGAAGGCTTGCACCGGCTCATAACAGATGTAAGGGAGCGGAATTAGCTCTCCTACTCAAGGTTATGACGACAAACGCCCCACCTTGTGGGGCGTTTTTGTTGCTGACTAGACCGCCCGCCCGCTCTGGACAATTACCGTTGCAATCAGGGAACCGCTTTAAAATGCCCACGATTGGAATCGGCGCCAGACTGCGCTATAAACCAACCACTGTATGCGTCTGGTGGTGTTATGACTGATGTTGTTCTAACCGGTTTGGCCAAGCAATTGGTCGTGGCCGAACTGCTCACTGAAAAAGCCGCTCAGCAGGCTTACCAACAGGCGCGCAGGGACAAGCTTTCTCTCGTCAGCTATCTGGTTCAAAACAAACTCGTTAACAGCCTCGTTCTGGCTGAAATGGCTTCGGACCAGTTTGGCATTCCGTTTCTAGACCTTAATACTCTGGACAAAGAGGCCCAGCCCAAAGGCCTTGTCAGCGAAAAACTGGTCCGTCAGCACTGTGCTCTTCCTTTATGGCGACGGGGCAACAAGCTATTCGTAGGCGTTTCCGACCCTACCAATCACCAGGCTATTACCGATATCCAGTTCAGCACCGGCCTGAACACCGAAGCGATCCTGGTCGAGGACGAGAAGCTCACGAGCGCCATCGATAAATTTTTCGACACCCAAAGCGGGCTAGGGGAAATGGCGGACGTCGATCTGGGTCTTGAAATCGAGACCATTGACGACAGTAAAGAGACGCTGATCGGCGCTCAAGATGTCGACGATGCCCCGGTCGTTCGCTTCGTCAACAAGATGCTGATGGACGCCATCCGTCTCGGCTCCTCCGACTTGCACTTCGAGCCTTATGAAAAGATTTTTCGCGTGCGGCTGCGCACAGACGGCATCCTACATGAGGTCGCCAAACCGCCAACGCAATTGGCAGGCCGTATCGCAGCGCGCTTGAAGGTCATGGCTGGGCTGGATATCTCTGAGCGTCGCAAACCGCAAGACGGTCGTATCAAGCTGCGAATTTCAAAAAACCGGGCGATCGATTTTCGCGTCAACACCCTTCCCACCTTGTGGGGCGAGAAAATTGTGATGCGTATCCTCGACCCCACCAGTGCTCAGATGGGGATTGACGCACTAGGGTACGAAGCCGATCAGAAAGAGTTGTATCTGGAAGCGCTTCGCAAGCCGCAGGGGATGATTCTCGTCACCGGGCCAACGGGTTCTGGCAAGACGGTGTCGTTGTATACCGGTCTTAACATTTTAAATACGCCAGACATCAATATTTCAACGGCCGAAGACCCCGTGGAAATTAACCTGGAGGGCATCAACCAGGTCAACGTCAATCCTCGCCAAGGGCTGGACTTCTCTCAAGCGCTGCGTGCATTTCTTCGACAGGATCCGGATGTGATCATGGTCGGTGAAATTCGAGATCTGGAAACTGCAGAAATTGCGATCAAGGCCTCTCAAACCGGCCACATGGTGCTTTCCACCCTGCACACCAACAGTGCTGCCGAAACATTGACGCGCTTGCATCATATGGGCGTTGCAGCATTCAACATTGCGACGGCTATCAATCTGATCATCGCTCAGCGACTGGCCCGTAAGCTATGTACGTTTTGCAAGAAAGAAATCGACATCCCTCGTGAAACCTTGATCGCCGAAGGCTTCCCTCAGGAGAAAATCGGATCTTTCAAGCTGTACTCCCCAGTCGGATGCGAGCAGTGCAACGCTGGCTATAAGGGCCGTGTAGGCATTTATGAAGTCGTTAAAAGTACGCCCGCCCTGGAACGTATCATCATGGAAGAAGGCAATTCGCTGGACATTTCTGCGCAGATGCGAAAGGACGGCTTTAACGATCTACGTACTTCAGGCCTCATGAAAGCCATGCAGGGCTTGACCAGCCTTGAGGAAATCAATCGAGTGACCAAGGACTGAACATGGCGACTAAAGCAGTAAAAGTCAGCGTTTATGCTTGGGAAGGGCTCGATAAAAAAGGCACCAAGATTACCGGAGAACTTAACGGCCATAACCCCGCGTTGGTGAAAGCACAGCTGCGCAAGCAAGGCATCAACCCAACCAAGGTCAAGAAAAAGACGGCGTCCATTTTTGGTAAAGGCAAAAAGATAAAGCCCCTGGACATTGCGTTCTTCAGCCGCCAAATGGCAACCATGATGAAGGCTGGCGTTCCCCTGCTACAGTCGTTCGATATTATCAGCGAGGGTGCCGATAATCCGAACATGAAAAAACTCGTGGACGATATCAAACAGGAAGTCGCCGCAGGGCACAGCTTCGCAACCGCACTGAGAAGGAAACCTGAGTATTTTGACGACCTCTTCTGCAACCTGGTGGACGCTGGTGAGCAGGCAGGTGCTCTGGAATCGTTGCTTGATCGCGTCGCGACCTACAAGGAAAAGACAGAATCCTTGAAAGCAAAGATCAAGAAAGCGATGACTTACCCCATCGCGGTCGTCGTTGTCGCCTTTATCGTTACGGGTATTCTGCTGATTAAAGTGGTGCCGCAATTTCAGGCCATATTTGCGGGATTTGGTGCCGAGCTGCCGGCGTTCACGCTGATGGTCGTTGGACTTTCAGAAGCCGTTCAGGGTTACTGGTACATCATTCTGGCTGCGTTGATATTAGCCTTCATAGTGTTCAAGCGAGCGTACAAAAGCTCGGAGAAATTCCGAAACTGGCTTGATCGAGCACTGCTCAAAATTCCTGTGGTAGGCCCACTTCTCTTTAAATCAGCTGTCGCTCGGTACGCTCGGACACTTGCAACCACATTTGCGGCAGGCGTACCGCTGGTTGAAGCGCTGGACTCCGTTGCAGGAGCAACTGGGAACGTCGTATTCAGGAACGCAGTGCAAAAGGTCAAGCAGGACGTATCAACCGGCATGCAGCTCAACTTTTCCATGCGCAGTACTGGCGTGTTCCCAATGCTCGCGGTACAGATGACCGCCATTGGCGAGGAGTCAGGCGCACTGGACTCGATGCTGGATAAAGTGGCGACGTATTATGAAGACGAAGTCGATAACATGGTCGACAGCCTCACCAGCCTGATGGAACCGATCATCATGGCGGTTCTTGGTGTCATCGTCGGCGGACTCGTCATCGCGATGTATCTTCCTATCTTCCAGCTCGGAAACGCGGTTTAACATGTCCCTCCTCGACCTCCTGGCCAGCTCTCCGCTGGCCTTCGTTTTATGCACCCTCGTTTTAGGTCTGCTCGTCGGCAGCTTCCTCAACGTCGTTGTTTACCGCCTACCGAAAATGATGCTGCGCGACTGGAAAGCTCAGGCGCGGGAAGTGCTTGAGCTGCCTGCAGAGCCGCAAACCGAAACCTTCAACCTGATCCTCCCGCATTCGCGTTGCCCTCACTGCGCCCACAAGATCCGTGCGTGGGAGAACCTGCCGGTGGTGAGCTATCTGTTCCTCGGCGGCAAGTGTTCGCGTTGCAAGGCGCCGATCAGCAAGCGTTATCCGTTGGTGGAGCTGGCTTGTGGGTTGCTGTCGGCGTTTGTGGCGTGGCATTTCGGGTTTGGCTGGCAAGCGGGCGCGGTGTTGGTGTTGAGTTGGGGTTTGCTGTCGATGAGCCTGATCGACGCCGATCACCAGTTGTTGCCCGATGCGATCGTGTTGCCGCTGTTGTGGCTGGGGTTGATCGTCAATGCCTTCGGGCTGTTCACGTCGCTGACCGATGCGTTGTGGGGCGCGGTGTTCGGGTATCTGGTGTTGTGGTGTGTGTTCTGGCTGTTCAAGTTGATCACCGGCAAGGAAGGCATGGGCTACGGCGATTTCAAGTTGCTGGCGATGCTCGGCGCCTGGGGTGGCTGGCAGATTTTGCCGCTGACGATTCTTTTGTCGTCGATTGTCGGGGCGGTGTTGGGCCTGATTTTGCTGCGTCTGCGTAACGTCGAAACCAGCACGCCGATCCCCTTCGGCCCTTATCTGGCCATCGCGGGGTGGATCGCACTGCTCTGGGGTGATCAAATAACGAGTTCGTATTTGCAGATCGCCGGTTTCAGATGATTGCTTCAGAAACACCACCCGCTCAACAACCCTGGATTCTGGGTCTCACTGGCGGCATCGGCAGCGGCAAGAGTGCCGCTGCACAGTGTTTTGTCGATCTGGGTATCCATTTGGTGGACGCCGATAACGCCGCCCGCTGGGTGGTCGAACCGGGGCGACCTGCCCTTTCGCAAATCGCCGAGCACTTTGGCGCGGGCGTGCTACAGGCCGACGGCACACTGGACCGTGCGGCGTTGCGCGAGCTGATCTTCAAGGATCCGCAGCAGCGGGTCTGGTTGGAAGGTTTGCTGCATCCGTTGATTCGCGAGGAGATCAAGCAGTACCTGGCTCGCGCGCAATCGCCTTATGCGATTCTGGTGTCGCCGCTGCTGCTGGAGACTTCACAGCATCAGATGGTCCAACGCATCCTCGTGATCGATGTGCCCGAGGCGGTGCAGATCGAGCGCACGGTGCTGCGTGACAAGACCAACGAAGCGCAGGTTCGGGCGATTCTCAAGGCACAGGCCAGCCGTGAAGAACGTCTACGTCGCGCCGATGACGTGATCGTCAACGACCGCGACCCGACCTGGCTGAAAAGCGAAGTCGAGCGACTGCATCACTTTTATCTAACTTTGCGTGGAGGCCAATGATGAGCCAACCAATGACCGTCGATTGTCCAACCTGCGGAGCCCCGGTGGAATGGACGCCGGAGAGTAAATTCCGGCCATTCTGTTCTGACCGCTGCAAGCTGATCGACCTGGGCGCCTGGGCGTCGGAAGAACATGCGATTCCGGTCGCGCCGGATGCGGAAGACGAATTGTTTTCGGGTGATTTCGATCCACGCCAGCACTGATCGAATCCCGAACTGACTGACGACTCGCTCACTGACGACTCGGGCCCTGTAGGAGACGTCCGAGGTTACGAGGGCAGCGAATGCGGTGGGTCAGCCCGCCAGAGATGTATGAGATATAGCGCATTCGCGAGCAAGCTCGCTCCCACAGGTAACGCGAGTTGTTTTCGGGTGATTTCGATGCAAGGCAGCATTGATCGAATCCCGAACTGACTGACGACCCGCTCACTGACGACTCGGGACCTGTAGGAGACGTCCGAGGTTACGAGGGCAGCGAATGCAGTGGGTCAGCCGCCAGAGATGTATGAGATATAGCGCATTCGCGAGCAAGCTCGCTCCCACAGGTAATGCGAGTTGTTTTGGGTAATTTCGATCCAAGGCAGCATTGATCGAATCCCGAACTGACTGACGACCCGCTCACTGACGACTCGGGACTTGTAGGAGACGTCCGAGGTTACGAGGGCAGCGAATGCGGTGGGTCAGCCGCCAGAGATGTATGAGATATACCGCATTCGCGAGCAAGCTCGCTCCTACAGGTAATGCGTGGTGTCAGGATCTGACACACCGAATTCGCCCTATCGTGGCCTGCAGTAAGCTCGCGTCCAACAAACTTCAAGTATCCCCGTCATCCGTCCATGGATCTGACAGGTAACGCGTGCGGTTGAACGTTTCCAGCCACTCGGGACAAAACACCACCAGCGCGGTGACGATCATCCCGTTGATAAAGGCTTCAGGGAAGATGATCAGCCACACGTAGCCGATGAAATCCCCCAGCCATTCCGGCATCGCAAACAGTCCGTCGAACCAGAGCAGTCCCATGGCGACTGACAGGCACGCCAGCGCCACCAGCGCCGCGGCGAAAAACCCCGAGCAGAAGATGTAGGTAAACGGATTTTTCGGTTGGGCACGTTCAACGATCAGCGAGCAGCCTTCCGTGATCAGCACCGGCATCACGACCAACAGCAGGCCGTTGACCCCAAGCGACGCCAGGTCCTGTCGCCCCATCGCCAATAGCCCAAGCTGCGCAATCAATCCGCCGACCATCGCCAACGGCCAGTCCAGCAGCAACGTCACGGCGGTCATGCCCAGCAGGTGATACGAGACGCCGGTGTCGAAGTCCCGGCGCATCAACCACAGCATAAACAACGCGAACACGGTGCCGAACAGCAGATGCTGGCGTCGTGTGTCGCTGAACAGTTCAACCCAGGGACACCGCCAAACCGCCCACAGCAGCAAGGGCACATAGAGGAGCCAGGCGAGGATCATGGTCTGCGAGGTGAGCACTTGGGTTCCGATCATGATGAGTTGTTCTTCTGTGTTCGGATAAGAAGCAGTCTACTCCTGCTAAAACAGCCTGCGTGTCCAAACCAAAAACACCCGATGGAGCGTATTTATTCGCCGGATCGGGTGCCTCAGTGATCAATTTTTTGCAGATCAGTCGAGCTTACGCTGCGGTGCGCCGTGAACCATGGTGTAGGCGTAGTCGACACCCATGCCGTAAGCGCCGCTGTGCTCCAGGACCAGTTGCATGACCGCTTCGTACGTTTCCTTGTGTGCCCAGTCGCGCTGGAATTCGAGCAGAACTTGTTGCCAGGTCACGGGTACGGCGCCAGCCTGAATCATGCGCTGCACCGACATGTCGTGTGCTTCCTTGGTCGTGCCGCCCGAGGCGTCGGTGACGATGTACACCTCGTAGCCTTCAGCCAGTGCGTCCAGCGTCGGGAAGTTCAGGCAGACCTCGGTCCACAGTGCTGCGATGATCAACTTCTTGCGACCGGTCGCCTTGACCGCTTCTACCAGCTTCTTGTCTTCCCAGGAGTTCATCGAAGTACGCTCGATGGGCTGTTGCTCCGGGTGTACCGCCAGCAGCTCAGGCCAGATGTAACCGCTGAAGCTCTTGGTTTCCACCGAGGTGAAGATCGTCGGTACGTTGAAGATCTTCGCGGCTTTGGCCAAGCCGACGGTGTTGTTCTTCAGTGTTTGACGATCGATCGACTGCACGCCGAAGGCCATTTGCGGCTGGTGGTCGATCAGGATCAGAGCAGAGTTGGTTGGGTTCAGCAGTTCGCGGATAGACATGGCATGTTCCTTTGGATGTCGATAATGGTCAGTAGAGGTAGCCGCTCTAGCTCGTGGGTTCTGCCCGTTGAGCTGTTTGCTTGCTGGCTTGGGAGTAAATGTACGGACTGGTCGACTTCGGAACAATCCCATAGAATTGAGACTCATTGTTTCCATATTAGGGACGTTAATGGACCGTATCGAATGCATGCGCGCTTTTGTCGCCACCGTCGGTGCCAATGGCTTTGCCGCAGCCGCCCGCGCGCTGGACGTACCACGCTCGAAAGTCAGTAAACAGATTCAGGCATTGGAAGAAGCCATCGGCGTACAACTTCTCCAGCGCACGACCCGCAGCCTGCACCTGACAGAAGCAGGCGCCGAGTACTACGACGCGTGTCGTGATGTCATTGCTTCCCTGGACGAGGCCGAGCAGCGGGCACGCACAGGGATGGGCGAGATACGTGGGGTTTTGCGTGTCAACGCGCCGATGTCGTTTGGATTGAGCCGTCTGGGCCCGCTGATCCCGCTGTTCAACGAGCGTCACCCCAACGTCGAGCTGCAAGTGGTTTTGAGTGACCAGCAGGTGGACCCGGTGAAGGGCGGTTTTGACGTGACGATCCGGATCGCCAGCCTGCCCGACTCATCGATGGTCGCGCGCGCGCTGGCACCAGCGCCACGGGTCATGGTCGCCTCCCCGGCTTATCTCGCCAAAGAGGGCATACCGCAGTCGCCCAAGGACCTGAGCAACCACAAGTTCCTGAGTTACGGCTACTTGCAGAGCGGCATCAGCTTGCAACTGTGCAACGGAAAGGAGACCCAGCGCGTGACCGTGAGCGGGCCGTTGCACGCGAACAATGGCGATATCCTGGCGCAAGCGGCGGTCTCGGGGATGGGCATCGCGTTGCTGCCGAACTTCATCGTCGAAAGGGCCGTGGCCGACGGGCGATTGAAACCGGTGCTGTGCGAGTGGGAAGCGCCGGCGATTTCGGTGAATGCGGTGTATCCATCGGCACGCCGGGTGCCGATGAAAACGCGGGCGTTCATTGATTTTCTGGTGGCGGAGCTGGCGCTGGGCACAGCCGGCTTCTGACGCAGCTCAGGGCTGTGCGAGGGCGCCACGCAGCGCTTCTGCGTTGTCGAACTGTGCCTGGCTGACGACCTTGCCGTTGTGCAGCCGCAGCACGAGCACCTTTTCCGCATCACCCGGGTAACGCGGCACCACGCGTGAGTCGCGATCCAGCATCACCCGATAGGAATAGGCGCGCATCGCAGGCACGGCAAACATCTTCGCAATGATGGCCGGCATCTTCTGGATGTCGGCGACGAATACTGCATGACGCGACTCAAGGAACGTCTTCGGCGCGTTCTGCAATGCACCGTTAACGATTTTCGCCGCGTCCATGCTGCGCGCCACCATCAGAATCTGCGCGTCGTCACCGAACGTGTAGGGCTGGTCGTACTGGTCGAGCAAGGTCCAGGGAGCGAGTGTGTCGCCGACTTCCAGTGCATGGGCGGCAAAAGGAAGGAAAGCCATGAACAGCAGGGTCCAGAGTTTCAAGGGAGCGCTCCCGCGACGATGAGGGGAAAAACATGTCGCGGATTCTAGCCGATTATCCGGCTGCGCAAACCCTCGAAAACCTCTGCGCAACCGGCACGTTCAACACCCTCGCAACAGCCCCTCAAGCGACCGCGCCCACCGGTTCCTGGCCCGCAAGCACAGCCGCCAGGCTCGCCAGCACCATTTCGCCCATGCGCGTGCGCGTCTGGACGGTCGCGCTGGCGCGGTGAGGCTGCAGCACCACGGTTTCAAGACCGAACAACACGTCTGGCACGTTCGGCTCGTCCACGAACACATCCAGCCCGGCACCGGCAATTGATCCGGATTCCAGCGCTGCGATCAGGTCCGGTTCGTTCACCAGACTGCCCCGCGCGACGTTGATCAGGTAACCCTCCGCGCCCAAGGCTTGCAGCACTTTGGCGTTGATGATGCCCTTGGCGTTGTCGGCGGCTGCCGCCACGATCAACGCATCACTTTGACGCGCCAGTTCCACCAGGTCACTGACAAAGGTGTAAGGCACATCACTCATGGCGTTAAGGTCGGTGTAGCTGATCGGGCAGCCAAACGCCGCCGCACGCGTGGCAACCGCACGCCCTACTCGCCCGAGGCCGACGATGCCGACGCGCATGCCGCTGAACTGACGCGCCAGCGGCAGCGGTACCAAGGGCGTTGCGGTCCTGGCCCATTCGCCGGAACGCACGTAACGATCTCCCGTTCCGAGTCCACGGCAAGCCGAGATGAGCAAGCCGATCGCAAGGTCGGCCACGTCTTCAGTCAGTGCGCCAATGGTGGCGGTGACCCGAATGCCGCGATCACGGGCATAGCTCAGGTCCACTGCGTCAGTGCCCACGCCATTGACCGCGATCACTTCCACGTTCGGCAGTTGCTCCAGCACCTCGCGCTTAATGCCGGTATGGCCGCCCGTGACCACGCCACGGATATTGGCGCCATGTTCGCGCAGATAAGCCGCCTTGTCGGTCTGTTGGAAGTAAGGGCGTACGGTGTACAGCGCGTTCAGCTTCGCGTTAACGTCGGGAATCAGAATCGGGCTCAGTTGGAGGATTTCAGGTTTCATTGAAGTCTCGCTCATATCGAATTCAGACGGGATCAACCACGGCCCACGAAGGGCATGTTGGTGGCCATGACGGTCATGTTCAGCACGTTGGCCGACAGCGGCAGCGCAGAGATGTAACGCACCGCGTCGGCGATGTGTTTGACGTCGATCATCGGCTCGACCGCAATCGAGCCATTGGCCTGACGCACGCCTTTGGTCATGCGCACCGACAACTCCGTCAGCGCGTTACCGATGTCGATCTGGCTGCAGGCGATGTTGAACTCGCGACCGTCCAGCGCCAGGCTTTTGGTCAGGCCCAGGACGGCGTGTTTACTGGCGGTGTAAGGGCCGGTGAACGGACGCGGAACGTGAGCGGAGATAGAACCGTTGTTGATGATCCGGCCACCTTGCGGCGACTGCTTGCGCATCAGGCCGAAGGCGCCCCGGCTGCACAGGAAAACACCGGTGACATTGGTGTCGATCACGCTCAGCCACTTCTCGACCGGCAGCTCATCCATCGGCACGGCAGGGGCGTTGACGCCTGCGTTGTTGAACACCACGTCGAGTCGGCCGTAGACCTCTTCGATGGTCGCGAACAGCGCATCGACGCTCGCCGGATCGCGCACGTCGGTCGACACCGCCAGCGCTTCGCCGCCTTGTTCCCGCGCCAACGCAACCAGTTCTTCCAGTGGCTCGATACGACGGCCAGTCACCACGACCTTGTAACCGTCTTCAAGCAGACCGAGCGCTACGGCGCGGCCGATGCCGCTGCCTGCGCCCGTCACCAAGGCAATTTTCGAAGGGGATTGTTCAGTCATTGTTATTCTCCTGATGCTCTTCTGAATGCTGCTTGTCTGAGTGCTGTGTGTTCAAAGCGGTCAGTCAGCGGGACGGCTGCCGATCCGCACTTCAAATTCGCCGACACCACTGATACCGCCGTTGATGACGTCACCCGCCTCCAGCGACGCGACGCCCGGCGGCGTGCCGGTCATGATCAGGTCGCCCGCGCGCAGGCTGACCGAATGAGAAAGCTGACTGACGATTTCGCTGACCGACCAGATCTGGCTTTCGAGGTCCGAGCGCTGGCGCTCGACACCGTTGACGCTGAGCCAGATCGCGCCCTGCCTTGGATGGCCGTCGCGGCTCGCAGGCAAGATCGGGGTGATGGGTGCAGAACCGTCGAATGCCTTGGCCGGCTCCCATGGGTTACCGACGGCCTTGGCGGCCATTTGCAGATCGCGGCGTGTCAGGTCCAGGCCTGCGGCATACCCCCATACATGGTCGAGCGCCTGCTCTTCGCTGATCTCGAAACCGTCTTTGCCAATGGCCACGACCAGTTCGATTTCGTGGCAGAACTGTTGGGTCTGGGTTGGAAATGCCAGCTCGCCGGTGGCGTCGATCACCGACGTGGCGGGCTTCATGAAATACGCGGGCACTTCACGCACGGCATTCAGCGCATCACCCCAGTGGTAGTTTCGCCCCAGGCAAAACACACGAGCGACGGGGAAACGTGCATCACTGCCGCTGACCGGCAAACTGGCCACACGCGTGGGTTCGAATACAAAGTTGCTCATGGCATTTCCTCATGGCCCGAGGCCTGTCATCCAGAGACTACGGGATCAAAACACTCGAAAGTTGGACAAAACCGTGTTTGCGCTGGACTAAAAAACTCAATCGTTCAGGCATAAAAAAGGCGCACTCACGTACGCCTTTGCCCAGTACGGCAGAAAGTCACACACACATGCTTGAGGCTTACTTCGCCTTGAGTTCGATCCGATAAATGCGGCCCAGCAACAGCGAGTAAGACAGCGTTCCGATGCAAGCCATGCCGCCGATGAACCAGAAGGCCCAGGCGAAATTGCCCGTGAGGTGGAGAATCTGGCCGATGACGATAGGCGTCACGATGCCGCCGATGTTCGCGGCCAGACTGGTGATCCCCCCCGTCAGACCAATCAGTTCTTTCGGCGCGACTTCAGACACTGCCGCCCAAGAAGAAGACGCAATGCCTTGCGCGAAGAATGCGATGGTCAGCAGCGCGATGCAGAGCTCGTTGGAGTCGGTGAAATTGACCAGCATGATCGACATGCCCAGCGCCGAACCTACCACCAACGGCAGCTTGCGAGCGAAGGACAGCGACACCCCGCGACGAATCATCCAGTCGGCGATGAACCCTGCCAGCAATACACCGACAGTGGCGCCTATGAACGGCAGCACGGCGAAGATGCCGACCTTGACCATGGTCAGGTGACGCTCTTCGATGAGGTAAGTCGGGAACCAGGTCAGGAAGAAATACAGGGCCGACGTGCTCGCGAACTTACCGATGCAGATTGCCCAGACTTGGCGATATTTGAGCAGCTCGGCAATCTGCGCCCACTTGAATTTGTTCTTGTCCTGACTGCTTTTGACCAGACCGCCGCCCGCTTCGATGTACTCGAGCTCTTGCTTGCTGACCTTCTTGCAGTTCAGCGGATCGCGGTAGAGATAGAGCCAGGCGATACCAAACAGGATGCCGACGATGCCGGTGCTGTAGAACACGTGCCGCCAGTCATAGGTGGTCGCCAGCCACAGGAGCAAGCCGGTGAACAACGCCGTGCCCAGGTACTGACCACAAACATAGATACTGCTGGCCATGCCACGCTCGCGCGCCGGGAACCAGACGGTGACCGCACGGCTGTTGGCCGGGAACGCAGGCGCTTCCATGGCGCCTATCGCCAGCCGCAGACCGAACAACGAGGCAAAGCCACCCGCCATGCCTTGGCATACCGTGACCGCAGACCATGAGATCAATGACGCGCCATAGGTCAGTCGCGAGCCGAAACGGTCGGCGATGAAACCGGCCGGCACCAGTGCGAAGGCATAGGTCCAGGCGAACGCGGAGAAGATCAGTCCCATCTGGACTTTATCCAGGCCCAGGTCCTTGGCCATGAAGGGCGCCGCGATGGAGATGTTGACCCGGTCCACGTAGTTGATGATCGTGGCGATCAGCAACAGCGAAAGCATGAACCAGCGACGATGGGATGACAGGCGGGCCGGAGCAGCTGCCGCAGGAGCGGCCACGGCGGCGTCGATCGCCTGAATATCAGGATTGCTCGACATGAGAATTCCTCGTTGTTTTTATTGGAATCGAGTGATGAAGCGCACCTCTAAGTTATCGTACGACCGGTTTTAAACAAGGCGCTGCTTAGAACGTTTTTGGATTTCAGTACGGTGGCCTAATTATTTGTCCAAGAATTTTCCAGGCACCCGAGACAGGCAAAAGAGGGTCGATACGGCGTGTAAGACTCGATCTAGAGCGGCTGTTTTTTCTGAGGCGTCACTGGATTTTTTGGACAAAAAAAATCGCACAGCGCAGCAGAAAGGTTTTGAATGAAGTCATAGGACAACTGACAATAAAAGCAGAACAGCGAGGAAATTCACGATGGACTCTGCCAACCGCGTCCCCACGTACGGCATGCAGCAACGCAGCGAGCGGCCTGATTTTTATATCCGTGGCAAGACCGAAGGCAAACCGGAAACCGCGCCCCATCGCCACGAGTATTTCCAGATCCAGATCAACTTGGGCGGCGATACCGTGCAGCACATTGGCGGCGTCGTTCGCCCCTTCCCGCGCAACACGCTGGCGTTCATCCTGCCGCACAAATTGCACCTGATTCCGCACCCGCCGGAAGGCAATTTCCTGCTGATCAACTTCGCCCAGACCTTTCTGCTCCCACAGCTGCAATGCGATCCGCTGGACCTGGAAGACGTCGCGATCGCCCTTGCGCCCGAGCTGTCGCCGTTCCGTTTTCAGGAGCATCTGGACTTCACCCTCGACACCGAGAACTTCTCTGAAATCCAGCGCCTGCTCGACCGCATGCGCACGCTGGACCAGAACCGTCAGTTCGGTACCCGAGAAATTCTGAAAGGCTGCTTGCTGCAACTGATCGGTACGGTGTGCGCGCTTTATGCCGAGCCCATCAAACTGCTGGCCGACGACAATGCGGCTGAACGCAGCCGCCGCGATGCATTGGCGCGCATGTCGGAATACGTGCGCAGGAACCTCAGCGACCCTGATTTGAGTTTGAAAAAAGCCGCATCGGCGGCATTTCTTTCACCCAATTACCTCACTCACTGGCTGCGCAAAGAGGTCGGAAAGACCTTCAGTGAACTGGTGCTGGAGCGACGCATGCACCTGGCGCGAACGCTGCTGCTCAATGGCTCCAAACCGGTGGGCGAAGTCGCAAGGCTGTGCGGGTTCGCCGATGAGGCTTACTTCTCCCGCCGCTTCCGCCACGCCCACGGTATGCCGCCGGGGCAGTTTCGCAAGCAGCGGGACGTGTAGGCGAAGCAATACGGCGCCTTGGCCACGTCCGAATGGCCCATGAGAGATCTGTGGGAGCGAATTCATTCGCGAGAGGCCAATACCATCGATAACAAATGGTCGTCTATACGGCTGCATCGCGAATGAATTCGCTCCCACAGGTCAAGTGTCCTGAGCTGTCCCCGTACCCCACACCTATCAAAGAACCCTGTTTTATTTCTCCATTCGAGAGCTAAGCTTGCCCTCATGGATGACTCCGACTACTTACGTCTGCTGACGATCCAGGCCGAGCAAGCCAATGCATTCCTGTCCAACGCGCGCAAATGGGAGCGCGAACGGTGGGTTTGCCAGCGTTTGCTGCAAGGCCTGAACATCCCTCATCGCACCGACGATTTTCTGCCCGCCGGGCAAGAACCGCCGGACGTACTGTTTCGCGATGCGTGTTTTGAGGTGTTCTTCGTACTCGATGAAGGCCGACGCCTCAACGATGAATGGCGTGAAGAGCTGCAGCGCAGACGCAGTGCGTTTTCCTTGAGTCAGCTGGTTCGGCGCGAAGCCAAGCCCAAGCGCATTCCGGCCTCCGAACTGCTGCGTCGCCTGGCGCCCACGCTGCGCAAGAAAGCGCACAACTACAAGGAACGCGGACTGGATCTGAGTGAGCTGGACATCATCGCTTTCGCCAGCCTAAAACGCGAAGTGCTGGACCTCAACAGCCACTTTCCACCGCCAACCGAATACTTGCGTCAAGGCTGGCGTTCGCTGTCTCTGGTAGGCCCTACGTTCGCTCGCGTGCTGTTCGCACACCCCGATGCGCCGGATTTTCTGCGCACGAACCTGGGGCGCAGCGTGGTGTTCGATGTGGGGATCAGCCTGTGATGGCGCAATTCATGGCCGAATGTTACAAAGCGATATCGCACGCTGACGCCGGCTGTATCGAATAGACGGCGTCTGTCGTCAACGACGTTAACGCATCGAAGACCGTCGTCGCCTGACGCCGGTCAATGTTCATGACGAGGCTTATATGACCAGCCGCCTGAACCCCGAGGACCAAAAGCGTGTCGAAGAGTACCTTCGCGCACCGCAGCATCAAGTCGAGCGCCGGCCTTTCCGGCCCTGGTTGCTCCTTGTGGTGGTCCTGGTCGTGGTGATCGGACTGGGTCTGTTGAGCCGTTTATTGAGCTATCTGACGCTATGAGCTGCCTGGCGCTCGCTCGGATAGAGCCAAAAGAGAATTCCTTAAGCCTTATGAGATATCCCTATGACTCATCGTATCGTGATCGTCGGCGGAGGCGCCGGTGGTCTGGAGCTGGCTACCCGCCTGGGTAAAACCCTGGGCAAGAAAGGCACGGCCAGCGTCACGCTGGTGGACGCCAATCTGACGCACATCTGGAAACCGCTGCTGCACGAAGTGGCCGCCGGTTCGCTCAACTCCTACGAGGACGAGCTGAACTACGTGGCCCAGGCCAAGTGGAATCATTTCCAGTTTCAGCTGGGTCGCATGACCGGCCTGGATCGCGAGAACAAGCAGATTCATCTTGGCGCTACGCAGGATGAAAACGGCGACGAACTGGTCCCGGCACGCAGCCTGGATTACGACACGCTGGTGATTTCCGTCGGCAGCACCACCAATGATTTCGGCACCAAAGGTGCGGCCGAACACTGCCTGTTTCTCGATACGCGCAAGCAGGCCGAACGCTTCCACCAGCAGTTGCTCAATCGCTACCTGCGCGCCCACGCCAGTGAGCTGGCAGCGACGGAAGAAATCAACGTGGCCATCGTTGGCGCAGGCGCGACAGGCGTCGAACTGGCCGCTGAACTGCACAATGCCGCGCATGAGCTGGCGGCGTATGGTTTGGGCCAGATCAAACCCGAGAACCTGCGCATCACGGTGATCGAAGCCGGTCCGCGTGTACTGCCTGCCCTGCCTGAGCGCATCGGCAGTCCGGTTCACAAGACCCTGGAAAAACTGGGCGTCACCGTGCTGACCAACGCGGCGGTGAGTGAAGTGACGGCTGAAGGTCTGGTGACGGCGACAGGCCAGATGATCCCGGCGACCCTGAAAGTCTGGGCGGCGGGTATTCGCGCACCGGCGTTTCTGGAAGGCATCGCCGGCCTGGAAACCAACCGCATCAATCAGCTTCAGGTACGTCCGACGCTGCAGACCACCCGTGACGACAACATCTTCGCGTTCGGCGATTGCGCGGCCTGCCCTCAAAAAGGCACCGACCGCAATGTTCCACCGAGAGCGCAGGCGGCGCACCAGCAGGCGTCGTTGCTGGTGAAGTCCCTGAAACTGCGTATCGAAGGCGGTGATCTGCCGGAATACAGCTACAAGGACTACGGCTCGCTGATTTCGCTGTCGAAGTTCTCGGCGGTGGGCAATCTGATGGGCAACCTGACCGGCAGCGTCATGCTCGAAGGCTGGCTGGCGCGGATGTTCTATGTGTCGCTGTATCGCATGCACCAGATGGCGTTGTACGGGACCTTCCGCACGCTGATGCTGATGCTTGGCAGCCGGATCGGACGAGGGACGGAGCCGAGGATGAAGCTGCACTAAGGTTCACGGCCTGCCGCACCTCAATTGATTGTTCCCACGCTCGCGTGGGAACACATCCCCTGACGCTCTGCGTCAATCAGAGCGGGACGCGGAGCGTCCAGGGCGGCGTTACCACGCGGAGCGTGGGAACGATCATCATCGCGAGCAAGCTGCGCTCCTACGGCCTGCGGCCAGAATCAAAAACAGAGACAACACGGGCCGACAGCCTAAGGCATCACCCGCCCTTTCCCCATGTGCTTGGCCTTGTACATCCAGCGGTCGGCTTCGCGCATCAGTTCATCCGCAGCCTTGCCGGAGCCGGGTTCGTACATGGAAAAGCCTACGCTTGCGTTGGTCCGGATCACGTCGCCCTTGATGATGATCGGCTCGGCAATCGCCGCCAGCAGCTTTTTCGCCACTTCTCGCGCCTCGTCCACGCCCGGCACAATACCTTCCAGCACCACAATGAACTCGTCGCCCGCCAGCCGAACGAGACTGTCGGTTCGCCTGACACAACTCTGCAGGCGTGCAGAAATCGTGCGCAACAGGTCGTCGCCTGCATCATGTCCGTAGGTGTCGTTGATGCCCTTGAAGCCGTCAAGATCGATAAACATCAGCGCCATTTGCAACGTTGAGCGGTCAGCGCGTGCCTGGGCGATGGGCAGGAGGGCGTCCAGGGCACGGCGGTTATAGAGTCCGGTCAGCGCATCATGACGCGCTTCCTGCTCCAGCTCCTTGCGTGCCTGAATGTTCTGAATGATCGAAATGAAGTACTCCAGATCCCCGTCTTCGGTCAATTTCTTGGTAACGCTGAGGTTGACCCAGACCGGACTGCCGTCCTTGCGCAGGTAGCGCTTTTCCATCTGATAACGATCAATCTCGTTATGGGTCAATTGGCGCAACAGCTCCATGTCCGCGTTCAGGTCGTCAGGATGGGTGATGTCCTGAAAGGTCAGGACTTTCAGTTCGTCAGGGGCGTAACCAAGGATGTCGCAAAGGGCCGCGTTGACGCTGAGCCAACCGCCATCCGGTCCCACCAGTGCGATGCCCACCGAGGCCAGCTCAAACATCGACCGATACCCCGCTTCGCTCGCTCTGAACAGGGCATCGGAACGGTTCCTCTGCATCCGCGCCAGCATCAGGTTCTCGCGCAGCTGGACCTCTCGGCTGACTACGTCGGCCAAGTCGCTCAGGATATCCATCTCGTCCTGAGTCAGTTCACGGGGGCGTTCGTCGATGGCGCACAACGTCCCGACAGCGAAACCCTTGCTGGTGCGGATCGGCACACCGGCATAGAAGCGGAAATGAGGCTCACCGGTGACGAGCGGGTTGTCACTAAAGCGCTCATCTTGCTCAGCGTCCGGTACGACCAGGGGCGTGGTTTGCAAAATGGCATGGGCGCAGAAGGCCATGTCTCTGGGCGTTTCGCTTGCCTCAAGGCCCGCGCGGGACTTGAACCACTGCCGATTTTCATCGACCAGCGACACCAATGCGATGGGCACGTCGAGCACGCGCGCAACCAGCCGGGTGATCCGGTCAAGCGAGGCTTCGGCCGGGGTGTCGAGGATATCGAGCTCGTGCAGCGCCTGAAGGCGCTCTTTTTCATAGGGCGGAATGGGCGCTTTCATAATACCGGCCGATCCTGAAAAGACTGTCTGGAGTCTATACCGGGTGTCGCCGATGCGCACCCGCGCAGGGCATTGACGGTCAATCGGCTACGAACACTTGCTCTGCCGCCCTGCGCCGTAGTAACTCGATGAACTGCACAAGTTCCCGGCTGGCGGCTTCGCCCTTGCGCGTGAGCAACCCAAACGGCGCCATCCGTTCCTCGATCGTGACCGGCAGGGCCTTGACCAACCCCATTTTCAGATAATCACGTAGCGCGGACGCTGAAAGCACCATGATCGCATCAGTCAGTTGCACCAATTGCTGCATGGAATATACCGAGCTGCACTCGATGATGTCTGCGGGTGCTGGCAAGGCCAGTCGCTCCAGCGCCTGATCGAACGCGATACGCGCAGGGCTGCTCTCGGGTTGCAGAATCCACGGCCAGTCACTGACCAGCTCGGCCCAGTCCAGCTTGCGCCGCCTGGCCAATGGATGGCCCTGATGCACGACGACCATCAGTTGCTCGTTGCCCAGTGGCTCGAACGCGTAATGCTCGCGGTCGGTGGCTGCGTTACGCCGCGCGATGGCCAGATCGATGCGTCCTTGCTCCAGCAACTGAATCACCTGATCGCTGGTGTCGCCCATGATGCGAATACGCAGCTGCGGGTTGAGCGCCTTGATTTCAGCCACCGCGTTCATGACCAGGTCCGGCGCGGCACCCATGATCGTGCCGATCGCCAGATACCCGTACCCACCGTGCAACCGCGCCTGCATGTCCGCCGCACAGCGGTCCAGCCCGCTCAACGCCGACTCGGCAAATCGCAACAACTCCTTGCCCAGCGCCGTCGGACGCATGCCACGCGGCAGTCGCTCAAACAACTCGCAGCCAAACATGTCTTCGATCTCATGCAGCATTCGGGTCGCGGCCGGCTGCGACATGTGCATGTTCAGCGAAGCGCGGTGAAGGTTGAGGCTGGAACCCAGCACCACCAGCATCTGCAGATGCTTGTAGCGCAGACGACTGAACAGATGCTGGGGCGCGCTGTTGTCGGCCATGGATGAGCGTCCTTATCGATACCGTGAGGGTATCGATCCTAAGCTAAAAACGATTGGTCGCGCATCGTTTCGCAGCAGTAGAGTCACGGTCGTACGCAGTCAAATAATTCCAAAAAGGAAACTGTCGTGAACACACTCCCCGCGTCCTTGCTGGCCAAGGTTTCCTGGCGCCTGCTGCCCTTCCTCCTGTTGATGTACATCATGGCGTTTCTCGACCGCGCCAACGTCGGCTTCGCCAAACAGGCGTTCCAGGCGGACACTGGCATCAGCGACACCGCGTTTGCCTTTGGCGCCGGGGTGTTCTTCGCCGGTTACGCGCTGCTGGAAGTGCCAAGCAATCTGATGCTGCACAAGATCGGCGCCAAACTCTGGATGTGCCGAATCATGGTCACGTGGGGCCTGGTCTCTGCAGCGATGGTCTTCGCCCACAATGAAACCACTTTCTACGTGCTGCGCTTCCTGCTGGGCGTGGCCGAAGCTGGCTTCTTCCCCGGCGTCATTCTCTATCTCACCTACTGGTTCCCTCAGGCAGCACGCGGAAGGGCCATGGGCTTCTTTTACTTTGGTGCACCGCTGGCGTTCATCTTCGGCAGCCCGCTCTCGGGTTTGTTGCTGGAACTGGACGGCGTGCTCGGCAGCCATGGCTGGCAGTGGCTGTTCGCGGTCGAAGGCCTGATGGCGACGGCGGTGGGCGTTTGGGCTTACTTTTATCTGGATAACCGCCCTGCGGACGCCAAGTGGCTGAGCGCCGAAGAACGCCAACAGCTGCAAACCGTGCTCGACGCTGAAGACAGTCAGAAACAGGGCCACGGCAGTGTGCTCAAGGCCATGTGCCAACCGGCTGTGCTCTACCTGTGCGCGATCTACCTGCTGATTCAGGCCAGTGTCTACGGGGTTGTGTTTTATCTACCCTCGCAGGTCGCCGGGTTGATGGGGAGCAAGGTCGGTTTCATGGTCGGACTGGTGAGCGCGATTCCGTGGGTCTGCGCGCTGATTGCCGCCTGGCGTGTCCCGGCAATCGCCGACCGCACCGGCCAGCGTCGTCTGGTCGCTGCGCTGACGCTGGTGGTCTCCGGACTTGGCATTGCCGCATCGGTCACGTTCGCCAATCCGCTGCTGGCGATTCTCGCCCTGTGTTTCGCGGCGTCCGGTTTCATCGCCGTGCAGCCGGTGTTCTGGACATTCCCGGGCAGTTTCCTGGCCGGCAGCGCAGCGGCAGGCGCCATTGCGCTGATCAACTCATTCGGTGCGCTGGGCGGTTTCGTCGCACCGATCCTCAAGAACTGGGCCGAAGGCGCGTTTCAGACACCGGTGGCGGGCCTCTATCTGCTGTCGGTGACCACGCTTATCGCCGCTGCATTGATCATGGGTATCCGGCCGCCCAAATCGAACACAGCGCACAAACTGCCAACTTATCAACACTGATCGCCATTCACTGGAATCACAGGAGTCCTCCATGAGCACGCCAACCATCAAGCACGTCCGCGCTTTCGTTCTGCGGGGCGGCGGTGCCGACTATCACGATCAGGGCGATGGCCACTGGATCGACGACCATATCGCGACGCCGATGAGCAAATACCCGGAGTACCGCCAGAGCCGTCGCACCTTCGGCATTAACGTGCTCGGCACGCTGGTGGTGGAAATCGAAGACTCGGCGGGCAACGTCGGCTTTGCCGTGACGACAGGTGGCGAGCCTGCGGCGTACATCGTCGAGAAGCACCTGGCGCGTTTTCTCGAAGGGGCAAAGGTCACCGACATCGAAAAAATCTGGGACCAGATGTATTTGTCTTCCCAGTACTACGGTCGCAAAGGGCTGGTGATCAACACGATCTCGGGCATCGACCTGGCACTGTGGGACCTGCTCGGTAAAGTCCGTCAGGAGCCGGTGCATCAACTGCTCGGCGGCGCCGTTCGTGACGAGTTGCAGTTTTACGCCACAGGCGCGCGTCCCGATCTGGCACAGAAAATGGGCTTCATCGGTGGCAAACTCCCGCTCCATCACAGCCCGTCCGAAGGCGAGGAAGGCCTGCGCAAGAACCTCGAAGAACTCGCGGTGATGCGCGAGCGCGTTGGCAAGGACTTCTGGCTGATGCTCGACTGCTGGATGAGCCTGGATCTGAACTACGCCACCAGACTCGCCCACGGGGCTCAGGAATTTGGCTTGAAGTGGATCGAAGAAGCCTTGTCCCCCGACGATTACTGGGGCTACGCCGACCTGCGCAAAAACGTTCCCAAAGGGATGCTGGTCACTACGGGCGAGCATGAAGCCACGCGTTGGGGGTTCCGCATGCTGCTGGAAATGGGCTGCTGCGACATCATCCAGCCGGACGTTGGCTGGTGCGGTGGCATCACTGAACTGATCAAGATCTCCGCGCTGGCCGACGCCCACAACACGCTCGTCGTGCCCCACGGATCGTCCGTCTACAGTTACCACTTCGTCGCCACACGCACCAACAGCCCGTTCGCAGAGTTTCTGATGATGGCGCCAAAAGCCGACGAGGTCGTGCCGATGTTCCATCCACAATTACTGGGCGAACCTGTGCCGGAAAACGGTCGGATGCGATTGTCTAGACTCGACAAGCCGGGGTTTGGCGTGACGCTCAATCCCGAGTGCCCATTGCACCGTCCTTATACGCACTGACATGCACCTGACATGCACTTGAAAGGAGCCCCCGAATGAAAATGCCTCACAACGCGTTCAAGGCCGCCTTGGCCAAACGCGAACTGCAATATGGCATCTGGGCCGGTTTTGCCACCGGGTATGCCTCGGAAATCGTCGCGGGCCTGGGTTACGACTGGATGTTGATCGATGGCGAACACGCCCCCAACACCGTGCCGAGCATTCTTTCGCAGCTGCAGGCAGTGATGCCCTACAGCACTGCGCCGGTTGTCCGTGCGGTGACCGGCGATACGGTGTTGATCAAGCAGTTGCTGGACATCGGCGTGCAGACCCTGATGGTGCCGATGGTGGAAACCGCCGAGCAGGCCCGCGCACTGGTGCAGGCCATGCGTTATCCACCCCATGGTGTTCGCGGCGTGGGTGGCGGCCTGACCCGCGCCACGCGCTGGGACGCCGTGCCCGATTACCTGAACACCGCCCATGAAGAGCTTTGCCTGATCGTGCAGGTGGAGTCGCGCCTGGGCGTGGAGAACGTCGAAGCGATCGCCGCCGTTGAAGGGGTCGATGCGGTGTTTATCGGCCCTGCGGACCTCTCCACCGGGCTGGGGCATATCGGCAATCCCTCGCACCCCGAGGTGCAGAAACAGATTCGGCACGCCGTGGACGCTACGCTGGCAGCCGGAAAAGTCTGCGGCATTCTCGCCCCGGCGGAAGAAGACGCGCGGCGCTACATGAGTTGGGGTTGCCAGTTTGTGGCGGTGGGCATTGATATCAGCCTCCTGCGCCAGGCCGCCAAAGAGAATCTGGCGCGTTACCGCGAGCCTCACAACGTTACAGCGCCTTCGCGCACGTATTGATCACTCGTCTCTCAACGGCGCTGCAATCAAACCTGTAGGAGCGAATTCATTCGCGATTGGCCAGCAGGTCCAACACATCTTTTGTGGGCTGGAAAATTTTTCGCGAATGAATTCGCTCCCACAGTTTTTGACGACAGCGACCACATTCGCGGTGGATGAATCACTCAGGCACTCCCTGTCATAAAAACGTGCTGATTACTGTGATCCCATTAAGACATCACACCCCGATGTCGCTCGATTACAGGAAGTCATCCATGTTTCAGCTTTCCCGAATGATGCTGGCCGCAGGCCTGGGCATCGCACTCAACCTGTCGCTGCTGAACGGCGCCAGCGCCGCACAAGAAGTGACCGGCGCCGGTTCCACCTTCATCTACCCGGTGCTGTTCAAATGGGCGACCGATTACGACCACAAGACCGGTGTGAAAGTGAACTACCAAAGCATCGGCTCGGGTGCAGGTGTGGCGCAAATCAAGGAAGGTGCGGTGGATTTCGGTGCGACCGACATGCCCATGAGCTCGAGCGATCTTCAGGCGTCGGGCTTGCAGCAGTTCCCGTCGGTGATCGGCGGCGTGGTGCCGGTGATCAACATTGCGTCGATCAAACCCGGCAGCCTCAAATTCAGCGGCCCGGTGCTGGCCGATATCTACCTGGGCAAGATCACCCAATGGAACGACCCGGCGCTGGTGGCGCTTAACCCGGACGTAAAACTGCCTTCGCAGAAAATCAACGTGGTGTATCGCTCTGACGATTCGGGCACCACATTCAACTGGGTGAGTTACCTGTCGAAGGTCAGCGCCGAGTGGAAAGGCAAAGTGGGTGCCGGCACGTCGGTGAAATGGCCGGTGGGCATTGGCAGCAAAGGCAGTGAAGGTGTGGCGTCGTACGTGAAGAAGATGCCGAATTCGATCGGCTACGTCGAATACGCGTACATCAAGCAGCAGGGCTTGAACTTCGGCTTGCTGCAGAACACCGCCGGAAACTTTGTGGTGCCAAGCACGGAGTCGTTCCAGGCGGCGGCCGCGACCGCAGACTGGAAAAATGCCAAGGACTTCGACCTCTCGATGCTGAACGCGCCGGGTGAAAACGCTTACCCGATCACAGCCGCCACGTTCATCGTGCTGTACAAGCAGCCGAAGAACGCCGAGCGCCAGAAGGCGGTGCAAGACTTCTTCCGCTGGACACTTGAAAGCGGTCAGGAACAAGCCCGCTCACTGGACTTCGCCCCGATCCCGGCCGATCTGAAAACCCAGATCGAAGCGTACTGGGGCGATGCGCCCAAGGCGCAGTAGACGCCAGCCTGAGTTCCCAAAATTCGCATCATTAGGTGCCGCTGTGGCGGCGCCTGAACCGCATCGGCGGGATGGGAAGAAAGCTGAAACGCAGGAACCTGGAAACGAAAAAAGGCGTCCCGAAGGACGCCTTTTCTTTAGGGTTCAACGCGGTTGGCGCTGTTGCCAGATTTTCTGCCCGGGTACTGCTGGGGCGAAAATGGTCGGGGTAAGGGGATTCGAACTCCTGACATCCTGCTCCCAAAGCAGGCGCGCTACCGGACTGCGCTATACCCCGGTGTTACACAAAATACACCTCTGGAGGCGTATTTCAAGCGGGTGACGCAACTGGCGTCACTCCCTAAGATTTAACCCGATACAGCCAGGTCAAAAATGGTGGGTCGTGTGGGATTCGAACCTACGACCAATTGGTTAAAAGCCAACTGCTCTACCAACTGAGCTAACGACCCAAAAATGGTCGGGGTAAGGGGATTCGAACTCCTGACATCCTGCTCCCAAAGCAGGCGCGCTACCGGACTGCGCTATACCCCGACGGTACTACTTCTTGAAATTGGCTCCGTGACCAGGACTCGAACCTGGGACCCAATGATTAACAGTCATTTGCTCTACCGACTGAGCTATCACGGAATTTCAATTTCCAGATGCAGCGTTTTACGCACTTCAACACAACAAATTCAGTACTTCTTTGCGAAACGAATCTCGCACTTACAACCCTGAATCTACTGCATTTTCAGCCTCTTCGACCTGTCTGCATCGCTGCGTTCACGTCTCTGAGGCGCGCTATTCTACATTCCCAGAAACACCTGTCAACCCTCCAAATTGCTTTTAAGACAATGATTTGCAACTTTTTTTCGAGAAAGCCTCCCGAGCCCGAAAATCAGGCGTTCGAGGGGCAAAATCACCCGCGCATAAAAAAGGGCGCTCACAAGGAGCGCCCCCATGCACCTTCTATATACAGAGCAGCGGATCAGACGAACGCGATTTCGTCGTCCACCACCGTACCCTTGATGCTGGTGCCCGGCATGAAACCGCCGGACAGGATCAGCTGAGCCAACGGGTTTTCGATCCAGCGCTGAATCGCCCGCTTCAACGGCCGTGCGCCATACACCGGGTCGTAACCCACGGCGATCAGCTTGTCCATGGCTTCAGGCGCCAGTTCCAGACGCAGGTCCCGCTCTGCAAGGCGTTGACGCAGGCGACCCAACTGAATCTCCGTGATGCCAGCGATCTGCTCACGCGCCAGCGGCTCGAAGATTACGACTTCGTCGACCCGGTTGATGAACTCCGGACGGAAATGCGAAGTCAGGGCATCCATCACCGCCGCACGCTGGGCTTCGCGATCACCCACCAGCTCCTGAATCCGTGCCGAACCCAGGTTCGAGGTCATGACGATCACCGTGTTACGGAAGTCGACCGTACGCCCATGGCTGTCGGTCAGGCGACCGTCCTCGAGCACTTGCAGCAGGATATTGAAGACATCCGGATGCGCCTTCTCGACTTCATCCAGCAGGATCACCGAGTACGGCTTGCGGCGCACGGCTTCAGTCAGGTAACCACCCTCTTCATAACCGACATATCCCGGAGGCGCACCGATCAGACGGGCAACGGAATGTTTCTCCATGAACTCGGACATGTCGATACGGACCATCGCCTCTTCGGTGTCGAACAGGAATTCGGCCAGCGCCTTGCACAACTCGGTCTTACCCACACCGGTCGGGCCGAGGAACATGAACGAACCGCTCGGGCGATTCGGGTCGGACAACCCGGCGCGCGAACGACGCACCGCGTTGGCCACAGCCACCACCGCTTCGTTCTGGCCGATCACACGTTGGTGCAGCAGGCTTTCCATTTTCAGCAGCTTGTCGCGCTCGCCTTCCAGCATTTTCGACACGGGAATGCCGGTCCACTTGGAGACGACTTCGGCGATTTCTTCCTCGGTCACCTTGCTGCGCAGCAACTGGTTTTCGGGCTTGCCGTGCTGATCGACCATTTGCAGGCTGCGTTCCAGGTCAGGGATAACCCCGTACTGCAATTCAGCCATGCAATTCAGGTCGCCACGACGCCGTGCCGCCTCCAGCTCCTGACGCGATTGCTCGATCTTTTGCTGGATCTGCGCAGAGCCTGTTACTTCGGCTTTTTCCGAGGTCCAGATTTCTTCCAGATCGGCGTATTCACGCTCCAGGCGCTCGATTTCTTCCTGAAGCTTCTCAAGGCGCTTGATCGCGGCCTCGTCGTCTTCCTTCTTCAGCGCCTGGGATTCAACCTTCAACTGAATCAGACGACGCTCAAGACGATCCAGCACTTCGGGCTTGGAGTCGATTTCCATACGAATGCGGCTCGCCGCTTCGTCGATCAGGTCAATGGCCTTGTCCGGCAGTTGCCGATCCGTGATGTAGCGATGGCTGAGCTTGGCCGCTGCGATGATCGCGCCGTCGGTGATCGCCACCTTATGGTGAACTTCATAGCGCTCTTTCAGGCCACGCAGGATCGCGATGGTGTCCTCTTCGCTCGGCTCGTCCACCAGCACTTTCTGGAAGCGACGCTCAAGGGCTGCGTCCTTCTCTATATATTGGCGGTACTCGTTGAGGGTCGTAGCGCCCACACAGTGCAGCTCTCCACGCGCCAGGGCGGGCTTGAGCATGTTGCCGGCGTCCATCGAGCCTTCGGCCTTGCCTGCACCGACCATGGTGTGCAATTCGTCGATGAACAGAATGATCTGACCTTCCTGCTTCGACAGCTCGTTAAGCAACCCTTTCAAGCGCTCTTCAAACTCGCCGCGGAACTTGGCACCGGCAATCAGCGCGCCCATGTCCAGCGACAGCAGGCGCTTGCCTTTCAGGCCGTCCGGCACTTCCCCGTTAATGATGCGCTGGGCCAGGCCTTCAGCGATGGCGGTTTTACCGACACCGGGCTCACCGATCAGAACCGGGTTGTTCTTGGTCCGGCGCTGCAGCACCTGAATGGTCCGACGAATTTCGTCGTCACGGCCGATCACCGGGTCGAGCTTGCCTTCTTCGGCACGCTTGGTCAGGTCGACGGTGTATTTGTCCAGCGCCTGACGGGATTCTTCGGCGTTCGGGTCGTTGACCGCATCACCGCCGCGCAGGTTGCTGATGGCATTTTCCAATGCCTTCTTGCTGACGCCCTGCCCCAGCAGCAATTTGCCGAGCTTGCTGTTTTCATCCATCGCTGCGAGCAGCACCAGCTCGCTGGAGATGAATTGATCGCCTTTTTGCTGGGCCAAGCGGTCGGCTTGATTGAGCAGGCGCGCCAGGTCCTGCGACATGTTCACGTCGCCGGTCGGGTTCTGAATCTTCGGCAGCTGATCAAGCTCCTTGCTCAACGCCTTGCGCAGGCTGTTGATGTCGAAGCCGACTTGCAGCAACAGGGGTTTGATCGAGCCACCCTGCTGTTCAAGCAATGCCTGCATGAGGTGCGCAGGCTCGATGGCAGGATGGTCCATACCCACCGCCAGGGACTGAGAATCGGATAAAGCGAGCTGTAATTTGCTGGTTAAACGGTCAATACGCATTGGTCACCTTCCTAATGGGCAGGCCGGAGCAATGAACACACCTTAATAAAGAAAACCTGCCAGATAGCCCTTTAGATGTGGCCGATTGCACAGGATTCAAGCGGTGGCTGCTTGACACAGATCAACATTAGCTGGTGAACGAGGATTAGGTGTGTTCGCAAAGCGGAATATGTAGGAGCGCGCTTGCCCGCGATCGCGATCTGTCTGCACATGGATCGGCCACCTGAAACACCGCGATCGCGGGCAAGCGCGCTCCTACAGGGACACTCAAGACTTAGGTGGGTCGATCCACACCAACGAGGCAAACCGGCCAGTGCGCGCACTCCGGCGATAAGAGAAGAAGCGCTCATCGTTGTAGGTCGACAAACCACCGCCATACACCGCTGTCACGCCATAAGCCGCCAAACGCAAACGCGCAAGCTGGTAGATATCGGCCATGAACTTGCCCGCGTTCACGCTAGGTACGAAGGCTTCGACGGTTTCAGGGTGCGTGGCGATAAAAGCGTCGCGGACTTCCGGCCCCACTTCGAAGGCCTGAGGGCCAATGGCCGGACCGAGCCAGACCATAACCTCGGAAGGCGCATCAGCAAAGCTGTCGACCGCCGCTTCCAGCACGCCTGCGGCCAAACCACGCCAACCGGCGTGCGCCGCTGCCACTTGAGTGCCTTGGCGGTTGCAGAACAGAGCAGGCAGGCAGTCAGCCGTCATGATGGTGCACGCAACGCCCGGCGTCTGGCTCCAGCTGGCGTCGGCCTGCAGCACCTCGGCGGGTGACGCTTCGACGATGTTGATGCCATGAACCTGCTTGAGCCAGGCAGGCTGGGTGTGCAGACGCGACGTCAGCAATGCACGGTTATGCGCAACGGCTACCGGATCGTCGTCGACATGATCACCCAGATTGAAACTGTCGAACGGGGCAAGGCTGATGCCGCCCGCGCGAGTCGTGACGCACGCCTTGATACCCAACGGCGCAGGCCAGTCGGGAATCAGCCAGTCCGCCACGAACTCACTCATCCGATGAACGCCTCACGGTCTTGCTTGAGCAGCGAAAGAAGCCAGACAAAATCATCCGGCAATGGCGATTCCCAGCTCATGCGCTGACCGGTCGTCGGATGATCCAGCTCCAGGAAACGCGCATGCAGCGCCTGACGCGGGAAATGTTTCAACGACTCGACCATCGTGACACTGGCCGCTGGCGGGATGCGGAAGCGACCGCCGTAGGCCGGATCACCGACCAACGGAAAGTTGATGTGCGCCATGTGCACACGAATCTGGTGCGTACGGCCGGTTTCCAGTTTGACCCGTACATGCGTATGGGAACGGAAACGCTCCAGAACGCGGTAGTGGCTGACTGCAGGCTTTCCGCCTTCCATCACCGCCATGCGCTGACGTTGCTGACCATGACGGCCGATCGGCGCGTTGATCTTGCCACCTGCGGTCACGACACCGATCACGATGCACTCATAAATGCGGCTGACGCTGCGATTTTGCAGTTGAGTGACCAACTGGGTCTGCGCCTGAATGGTCTTGGCGACCACCATCAATCCGGTGGTGTCCTTGTCCAGACGGTGCACGATGCCGGCACGCGGGACATTGATGATGTCCGGCACGTGGTGCAGCAAAGCGTTGAGCAGCGTGCCGTCGGCATGACCGGCAGCCGGGTGGACGACCAGCCCGGCCGGTTTGTTGATCACCAGAATCTGGTCGTCTTCATAGACGATGTCCAGTTCGATGTCCTGCGCGACCCACTCGCCCTGAGCCTCTTGCTCGGCTTTGAGGACCAGTACGGCACCGCCATGCACGATGTCACGCGGGCGCAGAACGCCTCCGTCCACAGTCAGGCGGCCGTCTTTGATCCAGGCGGAAAGGCGCGAGCGCGAGTGCTCGTCGAAGAGTTGGGCGGCGACTTGGTCGAGGCGTTGACCGCCCAATTCGGACGGCACCTCTGCGCGGAGTTCTATGATCTCAGACATGCTCAAACTAGGAGGTGGCACTGGCCTTTGGTTTCGGCTGTGCGCTTGTGGTTAAATACGGCGTCTTTTGTCCCGGGGGTTCCACGGGGCGCCCATCATAACAGGACGGTCCTGCGCAAGACAGCAGGCCGTTATAGGGACGCAAGCCGCCATGCAAGTGAAACACCTGCTGCTGATAGCCATCCTCGGACTTACCGCTGCCTGTTCTTCGAAGAAAGAAGTCGTCGACGAAAACCTCAGTGAAGTCGAGCTGTACCAGCAGGCGCAGGCCGATCTGGACAACAACAGCTACAACAGCGCGACCGAAAAACTCAAGGCGCTGGAATCCCGCTACCCGTTCGGCCGCTATGCCGACCAGGCGCAGCTGGAGCTGATCTACGCTAACTACAAGAATGGCGAGCCCGAGGCCGCGAAGACCGCTGCCGAGCGCTTCATTCGTCTGCACCCGCAGCACCCGAACGTCGACTACGCCTACTACCTCAAAGGCCTGACGTCGTTCGACCAGGACGTGGGCATCATCGCGCGCTTCCTGCCGCTGGATCAGACCAAGCGTGACCCGGGCGCTGCGCGCGACTCGTATAACGAGTTCGCCCAGTTGACCAGCCGTTACCCGAACAGCCGCTACGCGCCTGACGCCAAGCAGCGCATGATTTATCTGCGCAACCTGCTGGCGGCGTACGAAATTCACGTGGCCGACTACTACCTGACCCGCCAGGCTTACGTCGCAGCGGCGAACCGTGGCCGTTACGTGGTTGAAAACTTCCAGGAAACCCCTTCGGTTCCGGACGGGCTTGCGGTCATGGTCGAAGCGTATCAGCGCCTGCAACTGAACGACCTGGCCGACACCAGCCTGCAAGTCCTGAAAACCAACTACCCGGACTTCCCGCAACTGGCCGATGGCAAGTTCGAACCGCGCACGCCCGATCCGGACAACCGCTCGTGGCTGTCGAAGGCGACGCTGGGTCTGATCGAAAGCCGTCCGCCACTGCCGCCGGGAGAAACCCGCGCCAACCAGGACGTGATCAAGCAGTATCAGGATGCCAAGGACGCCATTCCGGCCGACCTGTTGCCTGAGAACCAGACGGACGAAGCCGACAAGAAGAGCGAAGACGATGACGGCACGCCAAAAAGCCGTTCGATCTTCAGCTACATGACCTTCGGCGTCTTCGACTGATCACCGTCGCGATTCGAGCGTCAGCAAAAAGAGGCCCTTTGGGGCCTCTTTTTTATTTCGGTCAGTTTTCCGACAGCCTGGATCGGCGCAGATCACTGTGCGGCTGACAGCGCCTTGGCTACACTGCGACATCTTCACTTCATAAGCTGGTAGACATGATTCGCTTGATTATGTGGATCGCCTTGGTCATGGCGATCATCTGGTTGTACAAACGCGCTACCAAAGGTCCTGCCGCACGCTCGAAACCCGCAGCACCGGAGCTCGACGCCGCGCCGATGGTGCGTTGCGCGCAGTGTGGCGTGCATGTTCCACGCGACCGCGCCCTGAGCCAGGGTCTCCAATGGTATTGCACCGAAGCGCACCGCCTACAGGGCCCGGCTGCACGTGACCGCTGAAACCCTGTCGCTGGCCACACCCCAGGCCCAGCGCATTCTGCGGCTGTATCACCTGTACCGTCTGAGCATCGGCATCCTGCTGGTGCTGTTGATTTCCAGCAGCCTCGATGCCGAACTGCTTCAGCTGGCCGACATCGAACTGTTCCGCACCGGTTGCTGGCTGTACCTCGTCTTCAACATCCTCGTGGTCGTGTTGCTTGAGCGGCCCAGTCGTCAGGGACAACTGTTCACCCTGGCCATGGCCGACGCGCTGACGCTGTGCGCATTGTTTTACGCCGGCGGTGGCGCCCCGAGCGGCATCGGCAACCTGATCGTGGCCTCGGTGGCCATCAGCAACGTGCTGTTGCGCCAGCGCAGCGGGCTCCTGATTGCCGCCGTTTCAGCCATCGGCATCATCTACCTGACCTTCTTCATCAGTTATCACCAGCCTGCGGCAGCCAATCACTTCGTCCAGGCGGGTTCACTCGGCGCCTTGTGTTTTGCGGCCGCGCTGCTGGTTCAAACGCTGGCTCGCCGGCTCCAGCTCAGCGAAGACATCGCCGAGAAACGCGCGGCCGATGTCGATAACCTGGAGCAACTCAACGCCCTGATCCTGCAGCGCATGCGCACAGGCATTCTGGTGCTCGACTCGAACCGCCAGGTGCTGCTTGCCAACCAGAGCGCATTGACCTTGCTCGGCCATCAGCACCTGCTGGGTGAAGTCATCGATCCGTACTCACCCCAACTGGTCGAGCGTTTGCGCCAATGGTTGATCAACCCTTCCATGGCGTCGCGCAGTATGACCACGTCGGCGATCGGCCCCGTGCTGCGCCCGGGTTTCATTGCTCTGACCCGTGGCAGCCACCGGCACACCCTGGTGTTTCTCGATGACCTTTCGCAGATCTCCCAACAGGCCCAACAACTCAAGCTTGCCGCACTGGGCAGGCTGACAGCCGGCATCGCCCACGAGATCCGTAACCCACTGGGTGCCATCAGCCATGCGGCGCAGCTGCTCCACGAGTCAGAGGAACTGAGCGGGCCGGACCGGCGTCTCAGTGAAATCATTCAAGATCAATCGCGACGGATGAATCTGGTGATCGAGAACGTCTTGCAGCTGTCCCGCCGACGTCAGACCGAACCCCACCTGCTCGACCTCAAGCAGTGGCTCGAACACTTCGTCAGCGACCTGCGCAGTCGGCTGTCCGCCGACCAGTCTGTACACCTGGAAACCGGCGACGGCACCCTGACCACGCGCATGGACGCCGAGCAATTGCAGCAGGTCCTGACCAATCTGGTGCAGAACGGCCTGCGCTACAGCGGCCAGCTGCACGAAAAAGCCCAGGTCTGGCTCAAACTGTTCCATGATCCACACAGCGAGTTGCCCAGCCTGGAGGTGCTGGACGACGGTCCCGGCGTCGCGACCGAACACCTGACGAAGATTTTCGAGCCTTTTTTCACCACCGAAAGCAAAGGAACCGGCCTGGGCCTGTACCTTTCGCGTGAGTTGTGCGAAAGCAATCAGGCGAACCTGGATTACACACCACGGGAAGGTGGCGGCAGCTGCATGCGGATCACCTTCGCCCATCCGTTCAAATTGAGTTGAACATGAGCCCACGGCAAAAGATCCTGATCGTCGACGATGAGCCGGACATTCGCGAATTGCTGGAGATCACTCTCGGGCGAATGAAACTGGACACGCGCAGTGCGCGCAACGTCAAGGAAGCGCAGGACTGGCTCGCGCGCGAGCCCTTCGACCTGTGCCTGACCGACATGCGCCTGCCCGACGGGAACGGCCTTGAGCTGGTGCAGCATATCCAGAAGCGCCATACCCAAGTGCCCGTGGCGATGATCACTGCCCACGGCAGCGTTGACACAGCGATCCATGCCCTGAAAGCCGGGGCGTTCGACTTCCTCACCAAACCGGTGGATTTAGGCCGTCTGCGCGAACTGGTAGGCAGCGCATTGCGCCTGCACGCCTCGCCTTCCAACGAGAACACCATCGACAATCGCCTGCTCGGCAACTCACCACCCATGCAGGCGTTGCGCAAGCAGATCGGCAAACTGGCCCGCAGTCAGGCGCCGATCTACATCAGCGGCGAGTCCGGCAGCGGCAAGGAACTGGTCGCGCGCCTGATTCACGAACAAGGACCGCGCATCGACAAACCGTTCGTGCCGGTCAACTGCGGGGCTATCCCTACAGAGCTGATGGAAAGCGAGTTCTTCGGCCACCGGAAGGGCAGCTTCACCGGCGCTCACGAAGACAAGCCCGGTCTGTTTCAGGCAGCCCACGGCGGTACGCTTTTCCTCGACGAAGTCGCCGACCTGCCGCTGGCGATGCAAGTCAAACTGCTGCGTGCCATCCAGGAAAAATCCGTGCGTGCCGTCGGCGGCCAGCAGGAGCAAGTGGTGGACGTTCGCGTCTTGTGCGCCACCCACAAAGACCTCGGCGTCGAAGTGGCTGCCCAACGCTTCCGCCAGGATTTGTATTACCGCCTCAACGTGATTGAACTGCGCGTGCCACCGTTGCGCGAACGTCGCGAAGACATCGAGGAGATCGCCAATAACGTGCTTCGGCGCCTCGCAGAAAGCGCTGGCCAACCGCCTGCGCGCCTGACTTCCCAGGCTTTGGCTGCGCTGAAGGGCTATCGTTTTCCAGGCAATGTTCGCGAGCTGGAGAACATGCTCGAACGCGCGTACACGCTGTGCGAAAACGACCAGATCAACGCCGACGACCTGCGACTTGCAGAGCCTGTCAGCGCCAGCGAACAAGACGGACCGAGTCTGGCCGATATCGACAACCTGGAAGACTACCTCGAAAGCATCGAGCGCAAGCTGATCCTCCAGGCGCTCGAAGAAACCCGCTGGAACCGCACAGCCGCCGCGCAGCGATTGAACCTGACGTTCAGATCGATGCGCTATCGGTTGAAGAAGCTGGGGTTGGAGTGAGTTCGATTCGAAAGGTCCCAAAATGGGACCGATCAGTCCCAATTTGGGACTGATCTACGTGGTCACCCTCACCACTTGGCCGGAGGGTTATCAACGCTCACGGATTACTCGTCCGCGCGGCGCATACGGCACCGGATCGATAATCGGCGCATCGCCCACGAGCAAATCGGTCAGCAACTGACAGGACGCGGGGGCCAGCACCAGTCCGTTTCGGAAATGGCCGCAGTTCAGCCACAGCCCCTCGTAATTCGGTACCGGACCAATGAACGGAATCCCCTCGGGAGAGCCCGGCCGCAATCCTGCCCAGTGCCCCACCACCTCGGCGTCCGCCAATGCGGGGATCAGCTCGACCGCCGACGCCTTCAGGCTTTCAAGCGCCGAGTCGGTCGGTGTCTTGTCGTAGCCTTCATATTCCAGCGTGCTGCCAATCAGAATGTGCCCGTCACGACGAGGGATCGCGTAGCGACCTTTGGCGAGGATCATGCTGGGCAGAAAATCCGCCGCGCACTTGAACAGAATCATCTGTCCCTTGACCGGTTCAACCGGCAGCTCAAGGCCAAGCTTGCCGAGCAGGTCGCCGCTCCACGCCCCGGCCGCCAGCACGACGCTGTCGCCGAGCACGTCACCTGTAGCGGTGCTCACCCCGATGATCCTGTCGCCATCGCGCACAAAATCACTGACTTCACTCTGCTCGTGAATCGTCACGTTCGGCATGGCCAGCAACGCCGCCTTGAGCGATTTGACCAGACGGGGATTCCGCACGTTGGCGATGTCGGGCATGTACACCGCACGCGAATAGCCGCCGCCCATCACCGGCACGGCATCGTGCACTTCGGAAATGTCCACGGAGGACAGCGGGCGATTCAACCGTTGCGCCCACTCCAATGCTTCCTTCTCGTCGTCAAGATCAAGCCAGTAGAGACCGGTCTTGTGCACCTCGGGATCAATACCCGTGACCTTGAGCAACCGCTCGGCCAGCTGTGGATAGAAATCCTGCGACCAGTGCGCCAACGCGGTCACGGCCGGGCTGTAGCGCCAAGGGTACAGCGGCGAAACGATGCCGCCGCCGGCCCAGGAAGACTCTTGCCCCACACCGGAACGGTCGAGCAGCACCACACTCTGGACCTTTGACGCGAGGTTAAAGGCGGTCAACAGACCGATGACGCCACCGCCGACGATTACCACGTGTTGCCTGGACATGCAGAACCCGATCATCAATAGAAAATTAACGCCGGTTTGCGCCCAACAGGTGGCTGATAAACCGACTCGACAATGGCCAACAATCGGCGCCATGCCACTGGTCCGGCGAATATCCCCGGACATCCACTACATAGCGACTTCGAACCTGAGTAGTATCACCATATTTCGAACGAAAAATGGAATTTCCTTGATGGATTTCAGCGCAGGGCGTCCGTGTCCACACACACGCCCGAATCTGCATCGCAGTTGGCAGGGTCCTCACAGGGGCAACAGCGCCGGGTTTACCTTGATCGAATTGATCGTGGTGGTGGTGATCGTCGGCGTTTTTGCGGCGATTGCAATTCCGAGCTTCAGCTACATGATTCACAAGAGCGCCGTGACCGCGACCAGTAACGAGCTTTACGACCTCTTGCAGTATTCCCGCGCAGAGGCCGTCACCCGCGGCACGCGCGTCACCATTCAAGCGCCGGGCGGAGCCAGTGGGGCGTGGAACGGCAACGTCACTGTCGCTTATGCGTCTGGCGCGGCTGCGACCAGCGTCAACCTTAGACAAATCGGCACATCGGGCTTTCAGACCGGTATCAGCATCGTAACGGCCGTCGGCAGCCTCGTCTTTGCGTCGACGGGGACCGTGTCCAGCACAGCTTGTTTCGCGGTCAGCCACAGCACCGATAAAAAGGTCGCGACGCAGTACATCGGCGTCCAGGCGAGCGGGCGGATTACCGCACCTTCTACCGTAAGACCGGGAGAATGTTGATGATCGTGGGCATGCGCCGTCGCTGTGCCGGCTTCAGCATGATCGAAGTGCTGGTCAGTCTGCTGATTACCGTGGTCGGCGTGCTGGGCATGGTCGCCCTTCAGAGCAAGGCGATTCCTTACACTCAGGATTCGGTGCAACGTAATACCGCGATGATGCTGGTGGATGATCTGGTGGAAATCCTTCGCGCCTCGACGACATGCACCGGGACGAACGACTGCATGAAAGCACCCGGGGCTACCTTTCAGGCCGCCGCGTCCAGCTGCATCCCCACCCCGACAGTTGCGACTCAACAGATAGGCTGCTGGGCGAACCGGGCCAAAGCTTCGTTACCCGGTGCTGAAGATTTGGCGGTGAACTTGTTCTATATCTGCCGCAGCATTGTGGCTGGCGATATAACAGCCGCTGCCTGCGGGACGGACACCATTTTGGACACCGAAGTTGAGATACAAGTGGCCTGGAAAGTGAAGAACCCCAGCGACTGCCTGGACGGCGGCGCCAATGGAACGTGTACGTACAAGCTAAGGACTCGCCTTTGATGAAGTGGACGCCGGCTTCAAAACAGTCGCGTGGTCGTCAGCGCGGCCTTTCTCTCATCGAACTGATGGTCGCGATGGTCATCGGCTGTTTTCTGATTCTGGGCGTGACGCAGATTTTTATCAGTAATCAGAAAAGCTATCTTTTTCAGCAGGGCCAGGTCGGCAACCAGGAAAACGGCCGTTTTGCACTTGGCCTCCTTGCGCAGGAGCTGTCTAAAGCCGGGTACCGAAGCAACATTCTTAAGCCTCTGGCGATCAACAGCACGTTGAGCGATTGCAATTTTTCCAGTGAAAACGTACCGGTCCTGGCCGTATCCGCAACAACGCTGTGCATTCAGTATCAGGCCAGCAACCGGGCCGATGTCACGTGTCAGGGGACGGCGCTTTCGAACGCTTCCAAAAATGCAATCGCAACACCCTATGGACAGCAAAATCCGGTGATCACGGAAAAGATCGCCTTCGACAGTGCGGCCAAAGCCATCACCTGCACCACCGGCAGCACTACGGTCCCACTGGTCACCGGCGTTAAAGACCTGCGCTTTGAATACGGTGCCGGCGATGTTAACGAAAGAAATATCAAGGCATACGGCGTCTCTCCAGCGGGCACCGTCCGTATGGTCCGTTACTCGGTCCTGATGCAAAGTCCAGGCACCAGCAGCCTTCTCGACACGGCCGATATCTCGCCAGCGCTGAAAGAGTGGAACACCCGTTACAGCACCACCTACAGCGACACAAAAAGTATTTACCAGATCGTGCAGGGCACGTTCATGGTCAGGAACCTTATGCCATGAACGTGCGATTGAAACGGATCGAACACCTGACCGGCAGACGTCAATCCGGTGCGACCCTCCTGGTGGCACTGATGATGCTGTTGATCATCACGCTGCTGGCGCTGTCCAGCATGCGCGGCGTTTCGCTGGAATCGCGGATCACCGGTAATCTCAAACAGCAGAAAAACCTGACCAGCGCAGCCGAAGCGGGATTGCGTATCGGTGAACAGAAGATTCAGTGCCCCGATTGCAAGGCGATCCTTCAACCCGTCAGCGTTCCGACCAATACCAACGGCGACACTCCCACGCGGTTCGGCGTGAATGACGGGGGCGTGGTGAACGCCGTTTCCGTTACAGCGTATAACGGCGTAAGAATCCAGTGGTACGTTGTCGACATCACCTCGCTGGTATCCCCACAAAGCCAGAATAACTGCGCGTTGCTGAACGTGGCCAAGAGCAACTGTCATCGTTATTACGAAATCAATGCGTGCGCGTCTACGGTCCTGTGCACGAGCGATGCGGTCACCCAGCGGGTCATCCTGCGATCGGTAGTCGGGGTATCCAACTGATGAGCATGTGTCTCTGGCAGAAAATCATGAGTAAAAAAGTCGTCGCCAGTTTCATCGTTGTTGCCATGAGCAGTCTGATGTTGCCTGCGACCGCGCAGGCCGTTGTCAGTCAGGTTCCGGCACAACTTCCCCTGTTCCTCAATAACTCGGTGCCGCCGCTGAACATGCTGGTCGTCGGGCGCGACCACAAGTTATTTTTCCCGGCGTATAACGACGCCTCGGACCTCGACGGCAACGGTTCGATCGATATCCGCTACAAACCCTCGATCGACTATCTGGGCTATTTTGATTCCCTGACGTGTTACACCTACGGCAGCGGCTACTTCACGGCCGCCTCGAAAACCACCGCCGCCAACCTGAAAAAATGCCCAGGAAGCTGGAGCGGTGACTACCTCAACTACCTCACCACTTCCCGGGCAGACGCCCTGCGCAAAGTGCTTTATGGCGGCTACCGCGAAGTCGACACCACCACGCAGACCATCCTGACCCGCGCCTATATCCCGACCGACGCGCACACGTGGGGCAAGGAGTACACCAGCCTGAAAGTCGACGGCTACAACCTGTCCGACTACACGCCGCTGTCCAACCCGGATGCCGGCAACTACACGCTGTTCGCCAACAACACGCAGGTCAGCGCGCCTCTTCTACGGGTGCTGTCAAACGTCTCCAACATTCGTATTTTCGGCTGGGTGTCCCGAGAAGTCACCCAAGGAGGCACGACCGCCACTAACACCAGTTTCAAGGACGTGACCGTCTCGCCTTCGGACTATCAGGTGAGGGTCGAGGTCTGCAAGACCGGCTTCCTGGAAAGCAACTGCAAGCTTTACCCGAACGGCAAATACAAGCCCACAGGCATCCTTCACGACTACGGTGAAGGCAACCAGATGTATTTCGGTCTGATGACCGGCACCTACCAGAACAACATCCAGGGCGGTGCCATCCGCAAAGCGATCAGCAGTTTTTCCAACGAAATCGAAGCCTCTACCGGTATCTTTGGCACCAAGAACACGACGACAGGCCTCTACACCAAGAGCGGCATCATCGGCACCCTGGACGGCCTGAAACTGACCTCCACCGGTTGCAGCACGTCCGGCAACTCGATCACCAACTCGAACTGTCAGAACTGGGGCAACCCGCTGGCAGAAATGATGTTCGAGACGCTGCGTTATTTCAGCACCGTGACCGTGAACGGTGTCACGACCGCGCCGACTTCAGGCTATCTCTCCGGCACAGGCGATAACGCGCTGGGGCTGAGCGGGTTAACGGCGTGGACCAGCCCTTACGCCGCATCACCGGATGCGAATGCGACCAACCCGACCTATCCGAGTTGCTCCAAACCCTTTGAAACGTTGTTCAGTGACGTCAACCCGACCTACGACTCGGACCTCCCGGGCAGTGCTTTCTCGACGACAGCAGCACCCTCCACCACATCGACGCTCACTGGTTTCAGTGCACAAACGCTGGGACAAACGATCTGGAACGCCGACGTAGGTGCTGGCAACAAGAACATCAACATTGGTGAAACGACAACCAGCAGCGACACCGCGCCCACCTCGAAAATAGCGGGCAGCCTCGGCAATATCCGAGGGCTTCCGGAAGAGCCGACGAAACAGGGGACCTTCAACGCCGCGGCCGTGGCGTATTTCGCCAATACGCACCCGATCACGCCGCTGGGCAACCTCAATGTCCAGACGTTCTCCATCGCTCTATCATCGACGCTGCCACGGATTCAGATGCCTGTCGGCAACGGCACTATCACGTTGCTGCCATTCGGCAAGGTCACCTCGGGGGTCACCGAGCAGATCACCGGTTTCTATATCGACTCGCTCTACAACATGGCCGGCCAGCCGACCGATACCACCGTCAACGGTGGTCGCGCGCAGGCGGTCTTCCGGGTGGTATTCGACGACTGTGGCCAAGGCTGCGACTACGACATGGACGCGATCGTCCTGTACACGGTCGCCGTCACCGCCGCAGGTACGCTGGATGTCACCCTGCAAACGGTCTACTCGGTTTCGGGCGCGGAATCGCACATGGGTTACACCATTTCCGGCACCACGGCCGACGGGATCTACCTGGAAGTGACCGGTGGCGGCAGCACGGGTGCAACGCATTACGCACTCGACACCCCCGGTACGCAGTTGCCGGGATCCTGTCCCTGCACAGGCAACAGTACGCTGCTGCCAGGACGCAAATCAGGCAGCATCATCGTCAACGGCAGCGACACCCATGTGCGCAACTTCAAACCGTCTTCTGCCAACTCGGTCACCAACCTTCAAGACCCGCTCTGGTATGCCGCGAAATGGGGTGGTTTCGGCGACACTAACAACACTGCCAGCAGCGTACCGGTGGCCGGACAGTGGGACTCGAACGTCAGCGGCACCCCGAACAACTATTTCCTGGTCAGCAACGCCTCAACCCTGAAAACGCAGCTGGCGAAAGCGTTCAACCAGATTCTGCAGGCCAACAGCTCGGTCGCCACACCCGCGGCCATACCTGCGCTGGGCACCAGCAACTCTTCCTCCACCTACCTGAACAGCCTGAACGTCGCGTACTGGAGCGGTGATCTGACCAAGACCACGACCACCTACACCAGCACGGGGTCGAGCACGGTGCAGAACTGGTCAGCCGCGCAAAACGTCCCCACCTGGAGCCTTCGTAATATCCAGATGGCGACACAGACGGGTAACGCGTTGCAACCCTTCACCTTCACCAACCTCGGCAACAGGACCTACGCGACCGTCAATCTGCAGACCACGCTGACGTCGGATCAGGTCGACTTCATCAAAGGCGACTCCAGCAAAGAGATTTCAACGTTCAGGCGTCGCGCCTCGTTGATCGGCGATCTGGTCAACTCATCGCCTGTCGTCGTAGACACCGCGTTGTACGAGCCTACCGTTGCGGACACGCTCGACGGATCCGCCGGTGATTACGCGACGTTTACCGCAAACCAGAAGACCCGGCGCGCGCAGGTTTATGTCGGCGCTAACGACGGGATGTTGCATGCCTTCGATGCACTGACAGGCGTGGAGAAATTTGCCTTCATTCCGTCCGCCGTCATCTCCGGCCTCAGCGCATTGACCAACAAAAGCTATAACTCTGACGCTTCGTTGCACCGCTACTTCGTCGATGGCAACTCCACCACCGCGGACGTCTATTTCAACAGCGGCTGGCACACGATTGTTGTCGGCACACTCGGCGCTGGCGGCAATGAAATCTTCGCCCTGGATGTTACCAACCCTGACAACATCACCTTGTTGTGGGAGTTCACCTCTCAGACCGACCCCGAACTGGGAGCGACCTTCGCCACGCCGGTCATCGCCAAGCTTCATTCGGGAGATTGGGGCGTGATCGTCGGCAACGGTTACAACGGCAACAATGGCAAGGCAGCACTGTTTGTCCTCAACGCCTCGAATGGCGCGGTCATCAGCAAGCTCACCACGTCGGTTTCGGGCAACAACGGGCTGTCGTCCCCGGTCGTCCTGGACGCCAACTCGGATGGGATTGCCGACTATGTGTACGCCGGCGATCTGCTGGGCAATCTCTGGCGTTTTGACCTGATTGGCACGTCCTTGACCGCGACGGCCGCAGCGAGCAGCTATAAGGTGGCGTTTGGCAATACACCACTGTATACCGCCACCACCAGCACAAGCTCGGGCGTCGCGCAGTCGATCACTGCCCCGCCCATCATCAAAGGCCACCCGACGGGCACCGGCACGCTGGTGATCTTCGGTACGGGACGCTATTTCGCAAGCGCGGACAAAACCAGTACAGACCTTCAAACGCTGTACGGGATCTGGGATAAACAGACCGCAGGCGCGACGGCCAGCTCGACCCCCGTATTGACCCGACTCAAGCTTCAGTCACAAAACATCACCCAACAGGCTACCGGAACGTTTAACGGCAACTCCAAGACCATTCGACTGGTCAGTGCCAATGCGGTGGACTGGAACACCAGTTTTGGCTGGTACCTCGATCTCGCCATCGGGAATTCATTGTTGGGTGAGCGGCTGGTGGACCCTCTGACGTTGAATGGCAGCGTGCTGTTCGCTTCAACCCGTACGCCCAGTTCCGACGTCTGCACACCGGGTATTACCGGATGGATCTACGGCCTGAATCCCGATACCGGGGGACGGACCAGCGTCTCGGTCTTCAACTTCAGCCGCAACGGGACGATCAGCAGCACCGATCAGTACAACAACAATGTCGTCAGCGCATACAGCTCTGCGGGTGGTGGCATGGCGGTTGTGAGCGGAAAAGGCATTAACGCGACCGACACCAACGGCAACGTCACCATTGTTGGCGCAGATGGCAAATTTGAAGGCGGAAACACAGGGTCATCGACCAACGGCCGTCAAGCCTGGCGCACCATGCCGTCTTTCCCTTAACAAGCAGTCCCAGAAGAGGCAGTTTTGAACATGCTGGCAAAACCGAAACATCAACAGGGCTTTACCCTGATCGAACTGATGATCACCGTGGCGATCGTGGCCGTTCTGGCGGCCATTGCGTACCCCAGTTACACCAACTACGTAAAGCGCGGGTATCGCTCCGAAGGCATTGCATTGCTCAATGACGCCGCCGCGAAAATGGAGCGTTTCTATGCGCAGAACAATAGCTATGCCGGAGCAACACTCACGAAGCTGGGCTATACCGATCCAATGATGTCGACCAATGGGAAATACAAACTGACCATCCAGAATCCAACCGCAACCGCCTACTCGGTGGTGGTAGCGCCGCAAGGCAGCCAGGCGACGGACACTTGTGGAACGTTGAGCGTGAGTCAGGACGGCACTAAATCGGCCACCGGTGCCGACTGCTTCAAATAAACGAGCGCCTCATCGCCCCCAGCACCCCGCCACACTGGCATCGTCCGACATCCCCACATTGTCGTGCCTGCCAGTGTTCTCCAGCACGAACGCGCCACACCTGTCGCCGCTCATCAGCGTCCCGGCGACAGGCATCGCTGTCAGGATGAACGTCTGCTCCGACCGCTCGGCACTGATCGCGTAATACGCGTTGCCGCCAGAAACGTCATGCTCCCGAACGGGCGGTCCGGCCGCATTTGAGTACTGCCCTGCGCGGGAGAAAAAACGCTCCAGCCTTTGCGCTTCCTCGACCAGCACACCGGCGATTTCCGAGCGGCGGGTTTTCTTCGCGTGTTCGGTGTACGTCGGGTACGCAATAGCCGCCAGGATCGCGACGACGGCGATGGCAATCAGCAATTCGATCAGCGTAAATCCCTGGCCGTGGCTCGATAGTCGTCGCCCGCTCATAAACGTTGCCGCCACATGACTCTCCCTTTATCGGTGTGGATGCTCTCCAGCACGGATCTCGCGGAGCCCTGCAGACCCACGGCCGTGACTCGGTACAACCGGCGAAACTCGGCTCGTTCTCCTGCGCCGGCCGGATCCTCGGTTTGCCCCAAGTGCTGAATGCCATAGAACCCACCGGGGCTCGACACCCAGCTCACGTCGGAAGCGCCGCCTGAGCCTGCGGCAGTAAGCGTCAGCGCATCCATCGGCGGCAGGCACATCGTCGGAGTCGAGCATTCGGGGAGCGCGAATCCGGGTTCAAGAACAGCGGCCTCTGCGGCCCTGAGCACCATTTCGGCCCTCTGAAACGAATCGTGCCGCAGTGACAGGCTGCCCGCGACTTTCTCCTGAAGGGTGGCGTTCTGCATGGATGAAGCGGCGAGCAGGGTCAGCAGAAGAAGGAACACCAGACTGACAATCAGCACCACACCGCGTTGAGCGTTCATCGGTGTCTCCTCACCCCAGCCGGTTACGAATGGCAGCGACCACATTGAAGGTCTGTTCTTGAGTGCGATCTGCCGGATCAAAGAGGGTCAGCGTCAGCCGCACGCTGCGGATCAGCGCGGGATCAGGTTGATCGGTGTAACGCGCAATCCCAGGCGTATCGATGCCATCTGCCACCCCGAACAACACGCTGAACGACCGGACGTTGCTGATCAGTGGCTGTCCGTTGAGCGCCAGCTCGCCCCGGCTTGGGTTGAAGCGATACACCTGTTTGTGGATCGGCAGCATCAGCTCGCCTTCGGCAAGGCGCGGCGCCCGGCCTCGGGTCCATGCGGTGACGGATGACAGGCAGTCGGTGTGAATCTCCCAGTTGTGCCAGGCCCCGCCCTGCCCTACGCCGGCCGTTATGAGGGTCAGTGACTGTTGCTGCGCCTCCCACTCCACAGGTGCGCGAGTGGCCGTGGAGAATTGTCCACCCGCGCTGGCGTCACGAACCGTCGCCAGGCAGCCGAACATGCCTGCCAGGCGTATTTCCTGAACCACCTTGCTGAGGACGAAACGCGCATCTTCTTGCAGGCCTGCCGACGATGCCTGACTCAGGTAGGTGTTCTTACTGCTGAGAAAAATCTGTATCAACGCGTGCGACATCACCAGCCCGAGCGCCAAGGCAAGTATGATTTCCACGAGCCCAAATCCCCTCGCCTGCCGCCTCATGGTCGAAGGGCTCGTGTGAGGCTGCTCAGCGTGAGCGTTTGCCGGTGTCCGGTTTCACCCTCGGCGCGCGAGTCATCCCAGTCCAACTCCAGCGTGACATGAGCGCCGACGACCGAGACGGTGGCCTGAACATCGTCCCCGACCATGCGCCGAAGCTGGTCGGCGAAATCGAACAGGTCCTGATCTCTGGGGTTATCGGGGTTGCCGGACGTCGGCGCATGGCTCAAAGAGGTCAATGCGTAGTTCGCGTCGGGATTGGCACGAATGCGCTCCAGCAAATCCTGCGCGATAAAGCTCGCTTGTGTACTGCGCATGGCGCTGTCGGTGTGCTTCAGCGCGTTGAGCTGCAACATCGCCACGCCCAAGGCGCCTATGGAAAACACCACCAGGGCGACCAACACTTCGATCAGCGTCATCCCTGCCTGTCTCGATCTCGTGTCCATCCAGCCTCTCCGCAAGTCCGTGTGCAGGGACCATTGAAGCCGATAACCAGAAGCCTGCCCGATCGTTGTGTAACTGCTCCTTGCGGACATATCGGCTGACAATCGGCGCCCTTGCCATCTCACCGCCTGGAGGGTCTGCTAGGGGCGTTAGGGTCAGGGAGAACCAGAGTGAGGCAGCAAGGATTGACACTCATTGAGCTGCTGGCGGGCTTGGTATTGATCGGCGTCGTCGCGGCGTTGGCAGTGCCGGCGTTTGGCGCCCTGATTGATTCACAGCGCCGTCAGGACACTGCCCAGCAATTGATCAGCGGCCTGAGACTGGCGCGCGTAGAAGCCATCTTGAGAGGTCAGCCGGTGATCATGCAGGCCCTTGAGGGCGGATGGAGTCAAGGATGGAATGTTTTCGTCGACGCCAACCGAAATCAGTTTCAAGACGACGATGAGCTGATCCTCGCCGAACGCAGCGGCCATCGAAACATCAGGGTCGTGGGCAATACCCGAGTCGCGGCGCGCGTCGGTTTCGACAGCACGGGACGGCTGATCAACAACGGCAACGGGACGCTGGCGGTGTGCCTCAAGGACTCACCCGCCAGCCACGCTCAAGTCGCCATCGCGGTCACGGGACGCGTCAGCCTTCGAAGCGAAGGCTTCGGCACGGAACCGTGCGCGTGAGACGGTTTATTCAACCTGCTTGACGCGCAGTTCCTTGGGCATCGAAAAGGTGATGTTTTCTTCACGACCCGCCAGCTCGTCGGCGCCGATAGCGCCCCACGCCTGCAACTGCTGAATCACGCCCCGAACCAGGACTTCCGGCGCCGAAGCACCCGCTGTGATGCCAATCCGCTCGACACCGTCGAACCAGCTGCGCTGCATGTCTTCGGCGCCGTCGATCAGATAGGCCGGCGTCGCCATGCGTTCAGCCAACTCGCGCAGACGATTGGAGTTCGAGCTGTTCGGGCTGCCCACGACCAGCACCACATCGCACTCGTCGGCCAGCTGCTTGACGGCGTCCTGACGGTTTTGGGTCGCGTAGCAGATGTCGTCCTTGCGAGGCCCACCGATGGCGGGGAAGCGCGAACGCAAGGCGTCGATCACCCGGCTGGTGTCGTCCATGGACAAGGTCGTCTGCGTCACGAACGCCAGTTTTTCCGGGTTCTGAACCTGCAGTCTGGCGACGTCCTCCTCGTCTTCGACCAGATAGATGGCGCCGCCATTGCTGCCGTCGTACTGGCCCATCGTGCCTTCGACTTCCGGATGGCCTTCATGGCCGATCAGGATGCATTCGCGCCCGTCGCGGCTGTAACGCGCAACTTCGATATGGACCTTGGTTACCAGCGGGCAGGTCGCGTCGAACACCTTCAAACCGCGACCCGCGGCTTCGGTACGCACTGCCTGGGAAACGCCGTGAGCACTGAAGATGACGATGACGTCGTCGGGCACCTGATCCAGTTCTTCGACGAAGATCGCACCGCGACTGCGCAGGTCTTCGACGACAAATTTGTTATGAACCACTTCATGGCGCACGTAGATCGGCGGTCCAAACACTTCCAGCGCGCGATTGACGATTTCGATCGCACGGTCCACCCCGGCACAGAAGCCACGTGGGTTGGCGAGTTTGATTTGCATGATGTGCCTCGTATCTACGCGCAATGAAACATAAAAACGAAAAGGCCCCGAGCCATGTCGGGGCCACAGGCGATCTGACTGATCAGAGCGCCTTCACCTCGAAGATTTCCACTTCGAAGGTCAACGTTTTGCCGGACAACGGGTGGTTGAAATCGACGGTCACCTGATCGTCGTCAAACGCTTTCACCACACCTGGCAGCTCAGTATTGGCCGCATCGTTGAAGATCACCAGCAAGCCTTCCGCCAGCTCCATGTTCTGGAACTGCGAGCGCGGCATGATCTGCACGTTCTGCGGGTTGGGCTGACCAAACGCATTTTCCGGCGGCACCTGGAGGGTGCGCTTGTCGCCTGCCTTGAAGCCGAAAATCAGCGCTTCAAAACCTGGCAACAAACTGCCGTCGCCGACCTTGAAGGTCGCCGGGGCTTTATCGAACGTGCTGTCGACGGTGTCGCCGTTCTCCAGATGCAACGCGAAATGCAGGGTGACTTCCGTGTTCTGACCGATGCGTGTTTCCTGTGTAGCGTGTTCGGTCATCGACTGTTCAGTCATGAACGGGTTCTCCGGTTTTCTTGCTCTTGAACATATCCAGCGCAAGCATGATCGCGCCTACAGTGATCGCACTGTCGGCAAAATTGAACGCTGGGAAATACCAGCGAGTGTCCCAGTGCACCAGTATGAAGTCGATGACGTGGCCAATGGCGATGCGGTCGTAGAGATTACCCAGCGCGCCGCCCAGCACAAGTGCCAGAGCGATCGCCAGCCAGGTCTCATTACGCCCCAGGCGCTTGAGCCAGATCACCAGCACCGCACTGACCACCACGGCAATCAGCGCAAACAGCCAGCGCTGCCAGCCGGAGCTGTCCGCCAGGAAGCTGAACGCTGCCCCGGTGTTGTAGGCCAGCGTCCAGCTGAAGTAGCTGGGGATAACCACGATCTGTTGATACAGGCTCAACGCGTTCTCGAAGTAGAACTTGCTGGCCTGGTCAATCACCACGACCAGCAGGCTCAACCACAGCCAGCCTAGACGGCCCATACGGCCAGCCGACGCATTAGGCATAGTGACGAACCTCGCCCGCGCCGCTGATGTTGTCGACACAACGACCGCAGATTTCCGGATGCTCGGCGTGCACGCCGACGTCTTCGCGGAAATGCCAGCAACGTGCGCACTTGGTGTAGCCGGACTTGACCACTTTCAGCTTCAGGCCCGCGACTTCGGTTACCACAGCGTCGGCAGGCGCGCTGGCGAACGGTGCCAGACCGGCTTTGGACGTGATCAGTACGAAACGCAGCTCATCGCCGAGCTTGTTCAGGTCGCCGGTCAGATCGTCTTCGGCGTAGAGCGTCACTTCGGCCTGCAGGTTGCCACCGATGGCTTTCGCCGCACGCTGGTTCTCCAGTTCCTTGTTGACGGCGGTCTTGACCGCCATGATCCGTTCCCAGTAGGCGCGGTCGAGCTCGATGCCTTCCGGCAGTTCGCTCAGGCCTTCGTACCAGGTATTGAGCATGACCGACTCGTTACGCTCGCCCGGCATGTACTGCCACAGCTCGTCGGCCGTGAACGCCAGGATCGGCGCGATCCAGCGAACCAGCGCTTCGGAGATGTGGAACAGCGCGGTCTGGCAGGAACGACGTGCCTTGCTGTTGGCGCCCGTGGTGTACTGGCGATCCTTGATGATGTCCAGATAGAAACCGCCCAGCTCCTGCACGCAGAAGTTGTGCACTTTGGAGTAGACGTTCCAGAAGCGGTACTCGCCGTAATGCTCTTCGAGCTCGCGCTGCAACAACAGTGCGCGGTCCACGGCCCAACGGTCCAGTGCCAGCATCTCATCAGCGGGCAGGATGTCGGTGGCCGGGTTAAAGCCGCTCAGGTTGGAAAGCAGGAAGCGCGCGGTGTTACGGATACGGCGATAAGCATCGGCGCTGCGCTGCAGGATAGTTTCCGAAACGGCCATCTCGCCCGAGTAATCGGTAGCCGAAACCCACAGACGCATGATGTCGGCGCCCAGGGTGTCGTTGACCTTTTGCGGCGCGATGACGTTGCCAAGCGACTTGGACATCTTGCGGCCGTTCTCGTCCACGGTGAAGCCGTGGGTCAGCAGCTCGCGGTACGGCGCGTGATTATCGATCGCGCAGCCGGTCAGCAGCGAGGAGTGGAACCAGCCGCGGTGCTGGTCGGAGCCTTCCAGGTACAGGTCGGCGCGCGGACCGGTCTCATGGCCCATAGGGTGAGAGCCGCGCAGAACGTGCCAGTGGGTGGTACCCGAGTCGAACCAGACGTCCAGCGTGTCGGAGATCTTGTCGTACTGCGGCGCTTCGTCGCCCAGCAGTTCAGCCGCATCCATCTTGAACCAGGCTTCGATGCCTTCTTTTTCGACACGCAGTGCAACTTCTTCCATCAGCTCGACGGTGCGTGGGTGCAGCTCACCGCTTTCCTTGTTGAGGAAAAACGGGATCGGCACGCCCCAGTTACGCTGACGGGAGATGCACCAGTCGGGACGGTTGGCGATCATCGAGTGCAGACGCGCCTGGCCCCAGGTCGGTACGAACTTGGTGTCTTCGATGGCTTTGACCGCGCGGTTGCGCAGGGTATCGCCAGCGGTTGGCTGCTTGTCCATGCCCACGAACCACTGCGCCGTGGCGCGGTAGATCAGCGGCGTCTTGTGGCGCCAGCAGTGCATGTAGCTGTGAGTGATGGTCTCGGTGTGCAGCAGCGCACCGACTTCCTGCAGCTTGTCGACGATGGCCGGGTTGGCTTTCCAGATGAACTGGCCGCCAAAGAACTCCAGCGACTGGGCGTACACGCCGTTGCTCTGAACCGGGGTCAGGATTTCGTCGTTGACCATGCCATAGCGCTTGCAGGTCACGAAGTCGTCTTCGCCATAGGCCGGCGCGGAGTGAACCACGCCCGTACCGGCGCCCAGCTCGACGTACTCGGCCAGATAGACCGGCGACAGACGGTCGTAGAACGGGTGACGGAAGTTGACCCGCTCAAGCGCCGAACCCGGCGCGGTAGCCAGCACCGAACCTTCGAGGTTCCAGCGCTTGAGGCATGCCTCGACCAGCTCTTCGGCGAGGACCAGCAGCCGATCGCCCGTGTCCACCAGCGCGTAGTTGAATTCCGGGTGAACGTTGAGCGCCTGGTTCGCCGGGATGGTCCACGGGGTGGTGGTCCAGATCACGATGGCGGCAGGTTTGCTCAGGCTCGACAGGCCAAAGGCTGCGGCCAGTTTGTCGGCGTCAGCCACCGGGAATGCGACGTCAATGGTCGACGACTTCTTGTCCTGGTACTCGACTTCCGCTTCAGCCAGCGCCGAGCCGCAATCGAAGCACCAGTTGACCGGCTTCAGGCCTTTGAACACGAAACCGTTCTTGACCATTTCCGCCAGCGCGCGAATTTCTCCAGCTTCGTTGGCGAAGTCCATGGTCCGGTACGGATTGGCCCAGTCGCCCAGCACGCCCAGACGAATGAATTCGGCTTTCTGGCCTTCGATTTGCTCGGCTGCATAGGCACGGCACAGCTCACGAGTCTTGTCCGCAGGCAGGTTCTTGCCGTGGGTGACCTCGACTTTGTGCTCGATCGGCAGACCGTGGCAGTCCCAGCCAGGAACATAAGGCGCGTCGAAGCCCGACAGGGTCTTCGAACGGACGATCATGTCCTTGAGAATCTTGTTGACCGCATGACCGATGTGAATATTGCCGTTGGCGTACGGAGGACCGTCGTGCAGGACGAACTTTGGACGATCCTTGCCAATTTCGCGCAGCTTCTGGTACAGGCCAATGCTGTCCCAGCGCTGCAGAGTTTGCGGCTCGCGCTGGGGCAGGCCGGCCTTCATCGGGAAGGCGGTGTCCGGAAGATTAAGCGTGGCTTTGTAGTCGGTCATTTCAGGCTCTAAGTTAGCGGTTGACCATGCCCCAATGGGCACGGGCGGCAGCGACATCCGCATCGATCGCCGTCTTAAGCGCCTCTAGAGAGGCGAAACGCTGCTCATCACGCAGCTTTTGGTGGAATACCACCGTCAAACGCCGGCCATAGATATCGCCGGCAAAATCCAGAAGGTGAATCTCAAGGTGCGGACGTCCATCGCCCGCCACGGTCGGTCGTACGCCGATGTTGGCGACGCCTGGCCAGACCTTGCCGTCGATCTCGGCACTGACCAGATAGACACCGGTCAATGGCACGCGACGACGTTTGAGTTGCACGTTGGCGGTGGGCGTACCCAGCTGACGGGCCAGCTTCTGGCCGTGCAGAACACGCCCGGAAATCGCGAACGGCCGCCCCAGCAAGTGCTCGGCCAGCGCAAAGTCACCGTTGGCCAAGGCATCGCGCACCTTGGTGCTGCTGACGCGTACGCCGTCGATCTCGACGGTCTGCGCGGCTTCTACCGAGAATCCTTTTTCTGCGCCGACCTTTTGAAGAAAGTCAAAGTCGCCAATCCGGTCACATCCGAATCGGAAGTCGTCACCGACCTCAAGGTGCTTGACGCCAAGCCCGTCGATCAACACGGTGTCGACGAACTCGGCGGCGCTCAGCTTGCTCAGACGCTGGTTAAACGCCAGGCAGAGCACCAGGTCAATCCCTTCGGCGGCCAGCAGATCAAGCTTGTCGCGCAGACGTGCCAACCGGGCCGGAGCGGTCTCGGGGGCAAAGAACTCGCGCGGCTGCGGTTCGAAAATCACCACGCAACTGGGCAGGCCCAGCTCAACGGCACGCTCACGCAGTCGCGCCAGGATAGCCTGGTGACCACGGTGAACACCGTCGAAATTGCCAATGGTGGCGACGCAGCCCCGATGCTGGGGGCGCAGATTTTGAAGGCCTCGAACCAGCTGCATAACGCGCTTCTTGCTCATAAAGTGGCCGATTATAACCACACACCGCCGTCAACGACAGGCGACACAGTGAGGCAAAGCGCAACAATCGGCGTTAACCGGCAAAAACCGACGACTGATCCTACATGATCGCCTTGCGAGCGAAATCCTTCAGGCGGAAACCCAGCAACAGCAACATGCCGAAATACGTCACCACACCCGCGGCCACCAGACCACCGAGTCTGATGAAGCGCTCAAGCATCTGACCGTCGGACCAGGCCGGCATGACATACATCAGGCCCAACAGCACCCCCGACATGACCGCCACAGACACCAGCAACTTGATGAGAAACACCGGCCAGCCGGGTTGCGGTTGATAAAGTTCCTGTTTGCGCAGTTGCCAGAACAGGAGCAGCGCATTCAGACAGGCGCCCATGCTGATCGCCAGCGCCAGCCCCACATGCGCCAAATGCACAACGTAGACGAACAGCACGTTGAACAGCTGAGTCACGATGAGGGTGAACACCGCGATTTTCACCGGTGTGCGAATATTTTGTTGCGCATAGAAGCCAGGCGCCAGCACCTTGATGACAATGATGCCCAACAACCCCACCGCATAGCCGACCAACGCGCCCTGAGTCTTGACGGCGTCGGTCGCATCGAACTTGCCGTACTGAAACAGAGAAACCGTCAGCGGCTCCGACAGCAGTCCGAGCGCCAATGTGCAGGGCAGGACCAGCACAAAGCAGAGACGCAGGCCCCAGTCGAGAATGCGCGAGTATTCTTGCCGATCCTTGCTGGCGTAGGTTTTCGACAGGATCGGCAGCAGGATCGTCCCCAGTGCGACACCGAGTACGCCCGACGGCAGTTCCATCAAACGGTCGGCGTAGTACATCCACGACACCGAGCCCGCCGCCAGAAAGGACGCAAATATCGTGTTGATGATCAGGGAGATCTGACTGACCGACACGCCCAGCATGGCGGGCAGCATCTGCCTCATCACGCGCCAGACGCCGGTGTCCCGCAGATTCAGACGTGGCAGCACCAGCATGCCGATCTTCTTTAGATGCGGCAGTTGATACAGCAATTGAAGCAGCCCGCCTGCCAGCACGGCCCAGCCCAGCGCCATGACGGGCGGGTGGAAATAAGGCGTGAGAAACAGCGCGAAAAAGATCATCGCGAGGTTAAGCAGCGTCGGCACGAAGGCCGGGACGGAGAACCGGTTCCAGGTATTGAGGATGGCACCGGCCAGCGAGGACAGCGAAATCAGCAATATATAAGGAAAGGTCACCCGCAGCAGGTCGGAGGTCAGCTGGAATTTTTCCGGCGTATCGGCGAAGCCCGGGGCCGTGGCCCAGATCACCCACGGCGCGAAAAGGATGCCCAGGACAGTGACCACCGCCAACGCCAGCGTCAGCAGACCGGTGACATAAGCGACAAAGGTGCGGGTCGCCTCTTCCCCTTGCTGGCTTTTATACTCGGCAAGGATCGGCACGAAGGCCTGAGAAAATGCGCCTTCTGCGAAGATTCGCCGCAACAGATTGGGCAGCTTGAATGCAATGAAGAAGGCATCCGTTGCCATTCCGGCGCCGAATGCGCGGGCGATGATGGTGTCACGGATAAAACCCAGGACCCGCGAAAGCATGGTGATAGAGCTGACGGCGGCAAGCGATTTGAGTAGGTTCATCTAAAGTTTGTGCGCCCGACCAAAGGAAGCGCCAAAGCGCGATCCATTTATGCGATACTCCGCGCCGCAAAACAGCTCAGAGCCAAAACCCGCGAGTTTACAGGTCGCACGCCGGAATGAAATAACCTCGGCATCACACGGCGACCACTCAGCGGAACGCATCAACTGCCCTTGACAAGCGTCAAACTCATCGGCATGATTCGCGGCCTATTTTGTTAGCTATTTCCCAAGTCTTTCGAGGAGCTCGACGGTGGCCAACTCACCTTCCGCCAAAAAACGTGCAAAACAGGCTGAGAAGCGTCGCAGCCACAACGCCAGCCTGCGTTCCATGGTTCGTACCTACATCAAGAACGTAGTGAAAGCCATCGACGCAAAAGACGCTGAAAAAGCGCAAGCTGCTTATGTTCTGGCCGTGCCAGTTATCGACCGTATGGCCGATAAAGGCATCATCCACAAGAACAAAGCTGCTCGCCATAAAGGCCGCCTGAATGGCCACATCAAGGCTCTGAACCTTGCTGCTGCTGCCTAAGCGACCCGCTTGTTAAAAAACCGACCCCAGGGTCGGTTTTTTATTGCCTGCGATTCCTGCCATTGCGATCCATCAGGCCATGGCACGGTGCAGCAAATGCATAAGCACACCTGCCCAGGAAATGCCCGAAGGGGATCAGCGTAACGATTCCAAGCCGACCCCTTCCACAACAACACCCCATCAAGGACCAGGAGAAGGTGCTGGCGCCCACGGCAGAATCGGGATAGCTGTTACCGCATTCTGCGGACTGCCTTCGATGACGCGATCGCTGTAGACCAGATACACCAGCGTATTGCGCTTCTTGTCCAGGAAGCGAACCACCTGCATGGTCTTGAACACCAACGAAGTTCGCTCCTTGAACACTTCATCACCGTCCTTCAACTGCTCCTTGAAGTGGATCGGCCCCACCTGACGGCACGCAATGGACGCCTCGGCACGATCCTCAGCCAGACCCAGTCCACCCTTCACGCCACCAGTCTTGGCCCGCGACAGATAGCAGGTGACGCCGTCCACCTTGGGATCATCGAACGCCTCAACGACGATCCGGTCATTGGGACCGACGAATTTGAACACCGTCGACACCTGGCCGATCTCTTCAGCCGAAACCAGCAGGGGCAGCATCAACGCCGCACCCAGAATTCCTTTCAGAACGCGCATGTGTGCTTCCTTATAAGAAAAAAACCGACCCCGCCTGACGTCAGACCAGGATGAGGTTGTCGCGATGAACCAACTCAGGCTCAGCCATGTAACCCAACTCCTTCACGATGGCGTCGGATGGCTGGCCAATGATTTTCTGCGCCTCAAGTGCACTGTAGTTGCTAAGACCTCGCGCGACTTCGCGACCGTTCGCCGCGACACACACCACCATCTCGCCGCGACGGAAGCTGCCCTGAACCAGCTTCACACCTACCGGCAACAGGCTCTTGTTGCTCTCGGTCAGCGCCTTCACCGCACCGTCGTCCAGCACGAGCGTGCCGCGCGTCTGCAGATGCCCCGCCAACCATTGCTTGCGTGCCGCCAGCATGCCGCGCTCAGGCGACAGCAGCGTACCCAGCCGCTCACCCGCCTTCAGACGCGCCAGAACACGCTCGATACGACCACCCACAATGACGGTATGCGCGCCGGAACGCGCTGCCAGGCGTGCCGCGCGCAACTTGGTCTGCATGCCGCCACGACCCAACGCACCCCCGGTGCCACCCGCCACAGCGTCCAGCGCCGGATCGTCAGCACGAGCTTCGTAGATCAATTGGGCTTCAGGGTTATTACGCGGATCAGCATCGAACATGCCGTCGCGATCCGTGAGGATGACCAGCAGATCAGCCTCAACGAGGTTTGCCACCAGCGCCGCCAGGGTATCGTTATCGCCGAAACGGATTTCGTCGGTGACGACGGTATCGTTTTCGTTGATGACCGGAACCACACCCAGATCAACAAGGGTACGCAACGTGCTGCGAGCGTTCAGGTAGCGCTTGCGGTCGGACAGGTCGTCATGGGTCAGCAGAATCTGCGCCGTGTGGCGGTCGTGCTCCGCAAAACTGGATTCCCAGGCCTGTACCAAGCCCATCTGACCAATCGCTGCCGCCGCTTGAAGCTCATGCATGGCACTCGGTCGTACAGCCCAGCCCAGGCGACTCATACCGGCAGCCACTGCGCCGGAAGAAACCAGAACCAGTTCGACGCCCGCCTCATGCAGCGCCACCATCTGCTCGACCCAAACACCCATTGCGTTGCGATCGAGACCCTTGCCATCCGCCGTCAGCAGCGCACTTCCGATCTTCACAACCCAACGCTGGGCACCTGTCACCTTGCTCCGCATGATCTTTCAACCTTAAGCCAGAGGTACACATTCAAGATACTAAAACGCCGCTAATTTAGCGGCGTTGTAGTTTACTTCAGTCGATCACTCACGGACGTAAATGATTTCCGGACCATCTTCATCGTCCACATCATCTTCATCCCAATCATCGTCATCACCGATGTCATGCACGCTCTTCACACCACTGCGACGCAGGGCACGCTGATCGTCCAGTGCCTGCAACTGGGCACGCGCTTCGTCTTCGATCCGCTGATCCAGCTCGGCCAGCTCTTCGGCGTACGCCGGGTCGCTCGCCAGACGATCAGCACGATCTTCCAGATAACGCATGATGTCGCGGCTCAGCTGCTCAGTGCCTTCTTTGGCGATAGCCGAGATCACGTAGACAGGGCCGGTCCAACCCAGGCGATCGATGATCTCCTGCTTGCGCTCTTCATGCTCTTCTTCGAGGATCTGATCGCACTTGTTCAGCACCAGCCAGCGATCACGATCCGCCAGCGCAGGGCTGAACTTGATCAACTCATTGACGATGACCTCAGCTGCATCCGGCGCACTGCTTTCATCCAGCGGCGCCATGTCGACGAGGTGCAGCAACAGACGCGTACGCGCCAGGTGCTTGAGGAAACGGATACCAAGACCCGCACCGTCGGACGCACCTTCGATCAAGCCCGGAATGTCGGCAATGACGAAGCTTTTCCAGCGATCAACACTCACCACGCCCAGGTTAGGCACCAGGGTGGTGAACGGGTAGTCGGCAACTTTTGGCTTGGCGGCCGACACCGAACGAATGAAGGTGCTCTTGCCCGCATTTGGCAAGCCCAGCAGACCGACGTCAGCCAGCACTTTGAGCTCCAGCTTCAGATCACGCTGCTCGCCCGGTTTACCCGGCGTGGTTTGACGCGGCGCACGGTTGGTACTGGATTTGAAACGGGTGTTCCCCAGGCCGTGCCAACCGCCGTGAGCCACCAGCAAGCGCTGACCCGCCTTGGTCAGGTCGCCGATGATTTCCTGAGTGCTGGCGTCGATCACCGTGGTACCGACCGGTACGCGCAACACCAGATCTTCACCCTTGCGACCCGTGCAATCGGTGCTGCCACCGTTGGAACCGCGCTCGGCGTCGAAGTGACGGGTATAGCGGTAGTCGACCAGCGTGTTGAGGTTTTCATCGGCGATCATGTAGATCGAGCCGCCGTCGCCACCATCACCACCGTTGGGACCACCGTTTTCGATGAATTTTTCGCGACGGAAGCTCATGCAACCGTTGCCGCCGTCACCGGCCTTCACCCGAATGGATACTTCATCAACAAATTTCATAACGCACGCCTCCCGTCACAAAGACGAGCAAACAACATAAATTCATAAGGCTCTTGCAAAGATGAGCGTTGCGATACCGATCAAAAACCAGCGACTACACACCACAACGGCCCACACAAACAGCTTTGCAAGAGACTCACCAAAACCAGACCTTTTACAAACGAAAAAGCCCTGTCAACGACAGGGCTTTTCAGCTCAGGCAATGTGCAGGCCGTTGCTTTCGCTACGCCTTCACACAACCTGAACGCAAGATCACGCCGCGACTTCTGCTTTCGGCACGATGCTTACATAACGACGACCGAAGGCGCCTTTAACCTGGAACTTGATCACGCCTTCGACTTTAGCGAACAGAGTGTGATCTTTGCCCATGCCAACGCCGTAGCCAGCGTGGAATTGGGTGCCGCGCTGACGCACGATGATGTTGCCCGGAACGATGACCTGGCCGCCATACATCTTCACGCCAAGGCGTTGGCT